>Ga0067045_1000217_pt1 | contig 17401 bp, 17 predicted proteins | sample TerdegcTABiofilm_FD_59184 | JGI IMG/M metagenome (GOLD analysis project Ga0067045, IMG submission 59184) | Combined Assembly of (Gp0054472, Gp0054536) Wastewater bioreactor microbial communities from Singapore -Terephthalate degrading... | reverse complement strand
AAAATCGTGGATTTATAAATCCACGATTTTATTTTTTACGGCTAGGAGGGCGGGCCTGCGTACGGTCGATCACGCCCAGTTTTTGGAATATGCTGGTCAGGTGGTTTTTTACGTGTTTTTTCACTGATAAACAGTTTTGTGGCAATGGAGCGGTTGCTTTCCCCCTGCGCTACCAGGCGAAGCACATCGATTTCCCGCCTGGTCAAGCCCTGTGGGGAATCCTCCCGCTGGGAAAGGGATGCCAGCCGGCTAAACTCGGCAAGTATCTTGGTTGTCATGGAAGGGGAAATAAAAGATTCGCCTCTGGCTACTCCCAGGATGGTTTGAATCAGCAGATCTGAGCTGATGTCCTTAAGAACATAGCTCGAAATACCGGCTTTAATTAATTCAAAAAGGTATTCTTCCTGGTCGTGGATGGTCAGGGCGATAATCCCAATTTCGGGACACTTGCTTTTAATTATCCTGGTAGCTTCGATCCCATTGGTTCCTGGCATGGTGATATCCATAAGGATGATATCCGGCTTCATTTTAAAAGCCTGCTCTACTGCCTGTTGGCCGTCTTCAGCCTCACCCACTACCTCGATAGCCTCTTCTGTGGACAAAATTTTGCAAAGACCCTCTCGGATGAGCGTGTGGTCATCGGCAATCAATACTTTTACTTTTTTCAAATTCCGCTTCCCTCCGTTTTGCTGAACTGTTTATCAAAGGTAGTCGACGGGAACCGAAATAGCGATTGATGTGCCCTGGCCGGGGGCGGTGGAAATATTAAACTCTCCTTCGAGAAGCTGGACTCTTTCCCGTATCCCGATCAGACCGTAACCGTCGCGTTTCTCGTCTGCCATGACTTTGTTCAGGTCAAATCCAATACCGTCGTCTTTTACTATGATATTTACTTTTTGAGGGAGCATTTCCATTTTTACCACTGCGTTTCTGGCCCTGGCATGTTTTTTAATGTTGTTTACCGCTTCCTGAACAATTCTGAACAGGGCCACTTCGATGGAGCTATCCAGGCGGCGCTGCTGCCCGATGAAAAGGAATTCGACCTGGAAGCCGTACTGCTCCTTATAATCGGCAAGGTATCTTTTCAATGCAGGAGCCAGGCCGAGGTCGTCCAGCACCATCGGCCTCAAGTCAAATATTATCTTGCGGATATCCATTAAACTCAAACGGACCAGGTTCTGCAGCGCAATCAGTTCATCCCGCACCTTTTCAGGATGCATGTCCAGCAGCTTCTGACAAAACTCTGCCCTCATAACGATATTGGCCATGGACTGTGCCGGACCGTCGTGAATTTCCCGGGCCACCCGCCTGCGCTCTTCCTCTTGCGCTTTGATGATGTTCAAAGCCATCTGTTGCGCCTGGTGGATTTCTCCAATTTTGGAACTGAGGTTCTGCAGCCCGCCGCCCAGGTAGTTCAGGACTACACCCACCTGGTAAACCAGCTTTTCAGCCCGTTTGACTGTGGTGGTAAGCCTGCGCAGGCTTGTTTCCAGGTGGTCCCTCCTGTATCGTAAAAGCTTTTCTCTTTCTTGCAGTTTAATTAGTTCTACCTGCAGGGTGTAAGCATGATCATATGCGTCTTTAATATCCTTTTCGGTATAACTTTGAAAATCTTTACTAACCTCCATCAACCTGATGCGGGCCTTTTTTTCCAAATCAGTTAATTTATCTACTTCTTTGATTACGACTGCCACCTCATTTTTAACTTCGGCCAGCTCCCGGCTTACCCTGTTTACTTCTAAACGAGAATTTTCCGCTATGTCGTAGATCTGGTTTTTGCTGCGCTCAATAGCTTCCAGCGTTTCTTTAATAATACGGTCAAGGGCGTTTATGTCAAACACTATGATCACCTCTAAGCCCTTTTTTTAAAATGTTCTTTTTACCTCTTCATTTTCCTTCCGGTTTGTAAAAAATAATGAAATTTGAAGAGATTTACATATTTTGTTTTTTTGGGGCAAAAATATAAGTGCTTTGAAAATAACAGAGACCTCCATGCCGCTTGTGCGGCACCAGCAGAAGGATGAAAACAGATCGAGGGAAGGGTGGTTGTCCCTGTTCGCTCCCGTGCTTCGCACCGACAGCACCAGGGCTCGCTTCGGGCGAAATTGGGCCGCCTTCAACTCACTATCCTGGTTCGGTGAAGGCTGGCGCGGACGTCCTATCCGCGCCCCCAATTTCGATTCCTTGCTTCGCCGGGTGCTGTTACCGGCGCTGCGCAAGTCGCTCACTCGGGACAACCGCCCTTCAGTGGTAAAGTTTTTTCAGGATGGAGGTGATTGCGTTTGCGAGTAGATGTTGACCAGGAACTGTGTATTAGCTGCGGGACTTGTATAGATCTCTGCCCGGAGGTTTTTCAATGGAATGAGGATAATAAGGCTGGCAGTATTGTAGAGGAAGTGCCGCCTGATCTGGAGGATGACGCGCGCGAAGCGGTAGAGAGCTGTCCTACAGAGGCAATTACTGATATTTGATAATGAGCATCCTGGAAGTAAGGCGCCCTTGCTGAAGTGTACGGCGAGGGCGGCTTAGTGTTTTTTGCCCGAGGAGCCCGGAACTCTTTCCTCAATCGTAATAATGTGGTATAAAAAAAGTATTATGAGTGGGGAGGGCTGTTATTTTGAAAATCGGGCGTTTTATGTATAAGAGACAGGTATTTTACGGAATTATCACAGGAGATCAAGTTACATCCCTGGAAGGTGAACCTTATGAGCAAATTAAGCCGGGACGCCATGTTTACTCCCGGGAGCAACTGAGTATTCTGGCCCCCTGCACGCCTACCAAGGCTGTTTGTGTTGGGCTTAACTACCGCGATCATGCCGAAGAGTTCGGCCACCCCATACCGGAGGAGCCAATTCTGTTTATCAAGCCTTCTACCGCGGTGATTGGTCCCGGTGAAGATATTATCTACCCTTCTATCAGCCGACAGGTAGACTACGAGGCTGAATTGGCGGTTGTGATCGGTAGGGCCTGCCGGGGGGTATCAGTCCAAGAAGCGCAGGAATATATCTTGGGCTATACCTGTGCTAACGATGTTACGGCCAGGGATCTCCAGCGCAAAGACGGCCAGTGGACGCGGGCCAAATCGTTTGACACCTTTCTGCCGCTTGGTCCGTATATTGTAATTGATCTTGACCCGGGGGACTTGTCAGTGGTCCTGCGTCTAAACGGGGAAACCAGGCAAAGTTCGTCTACTAGAAACCTGATATTTAATGTTCCCACGCTGGTAAGTTTTATTTCCGGGGTGATGACGTTGAATCCGGGTGACGTTATCCTAACGGGAACACCGGGTGGTGTGGGTCATGTGGTTCCAGGCGATAAAATTGAGGTGGAAATCGGGGGAATCGGGACACTGGTCAACTATATCGTGGGTTGAAATCAGCTATTATCGACCTTAATCATTAGATGCCGGACGTGGTAGGGAATTATGACTATTTAACTCAAAATTTTGTTGACAAGATATGATAATGTGCTAAAATTGAGTTTGGCTGGAATTGACCAACCCCTGAGTTGGGGCAAAGAGGTTTGGCAGTTCCAAGAATGTTATCTAAAAAGGGAGGCAGATAAATGAAACAATTGGGCCGCCATGTATTGGCTGAGATTTGTGGGTGCGATTTTGATATTCTCAATGACATCGACAAGGTTGAGGAAATTTTGGTAAATGCAGCACTGGAAGCCGGCGCCGAAGTCAGAGAATGTGTATTCCATAAGTTCAGCCCTCAAGGGGTAAGCGGTGTGGTTGTTATTTCGGAATCGCACCTGGCTATCCATACCTGGCCGGAACTGGGTTACGCGGCAGTAGACGTGTTTACCTGCGGTGAAAAAGTAAATCCCTGGGATGCGTGTAATTATCTTAACGACCGCTTCAGCGCAAAACACATGACAGCTAAAGAACTAAAAAGAGGTATTATCCCGGAGGCTTTCTTGAAGGAAGCCGTAAATGCTTAGGAGGGATATTTATTAGTACCCAGCGAAGTAAGAATTAACGGGCCTTGCAATGAGGGTGTTGCAGGGTCTGTTAATTTTTATGGGCATCTTTTTATGCAATTCAGCAAAAATCTCAGCCAGGGAGGAAAATGTAAGTTTGCACCGAATATATACAGGGTGGGCAAAGGAGGAGCTGTACTGAATGTTGAGCGATATTTTACAACTAATTAGAGAAGACCTGGAAAATGTATATAGCCTGATAGAAAAAGAACTTTCCAGTAAAGCAAGTCAGAAAGTAAGTTTTACCAATCTGGAGTGTTCCTCCGCTGATATGATAATCAGGCCAGCCCTGGTTATCCTGTCATCCCGGATTTATGACGGTGATCCCGGTAAAACAGCCATCTTGGCTGGTGCTTTTCAATTTGCCTATATGGCGTCAAAGATGCATAGCAGTATTTCTGAAGGTGGTTCCGATCTTACCTGCCATAGCCCTGCCATGCGGGATGAAGTACAGCTTCCCATATTGATGGGGGACTACCTTTACAGCAAGGCCCATATGATTTTGTTTGAAGCAGGTATTACTGGCATGCTTGGCGTGCTGGCGGAGATTATTTGCCAGGTTAACGAGGGCGGCATTCTGAGAAAGAAGTTAGGCGGGCATAAACCGGTTCCACAAATGTTTCGCGAAATAATCTGCAAGGAAACAGGGGAGTTTTTTGGGGGGTGCTGCCGCTTGGGAGCATGTCTGGCCGGCGCGCCGGAAGAGGACCAGGAGAACATGCTGCGTTTCGGTCGAAACCTGGGGATGGCTTACGGGTTGCAGGAACAGGGCGCTTCTGTTGAGCAAACGGCTGTTTACACAGAAAAAGCCTTGAAGTATCTTCTGCCGGTGCCGGACCGGCCGGAAAAGAAAGTGCTTAACCAGTTGGTTCGCATGTTCTCCGGCGGTGAGGCGGCTGTACGCATGGTAGTGTAAATATATCTGATTGAGTTAATTGGAGAGATTAAATGCAATCAGGCGATTATCGGAGCAAAGAAGAGTACGTGCATGCGGTTTTTTCGTCTATTGCCCACCGGTACGACCTGCTCAATACTGCTCTGAGCTTTAACCGGGATAAATACTGGCGGCGGTTCGCAGTGGGGCATGCAGGTTTGAAACCAGGCGGCAAAGGATTGGACGTGTGTTGCGGGACAGGTATGCTTACCCTGGAGCAGGCTAAAGTGGTCGGCTTAAACGGGCGGGTGGTCGGCCTGGACTTTTGTGAAAATATGCTGGCTAAAGCCGCTTCGAATATCAAACGCACCCGTTATGACGGGGTTATTGAGCTTGTTAAAGGTAACGCCGTTGATCTTCCTTTCCCCGATAATACCTTTGATTGCGCTACTATCGGCTTTGCCCTGCGCAATGTGCCCGATATCAAAAAAACCATCGATGAGATGCGGCGGGTGGTAAAGCCCGGGGGAAGGGTTGTATCTCTGGAACTTGCCAGGCCGGGCGCACCGGTATTTAAGCAGCTTTATTACTTGTATTTTAACCATATTGTACCTGTGCTGGGGAGACTGGGAGCGGGCCTGGACGGGCCTTACAGGTGGTTGCCGGATTCATTAAAAAATTTTCCCCACCAGTCGGAGATCAGGGATATCTTCACTGCGGCCGGCCTGGCCGATGCCCGCTGCTATGAGCTTACCGGCGGTATTGTGGCCGTGCATGTAGGAGAAAAACGGCAAGCATGAAAGGGGGGCCGTTATGGCTTATGGTGACCTGCGTGAATTTATGGCCGAGCTGGAAAAACGCGGCCTCTTAAAGAAAATAAAGGCAGAAGTGGACGCTGAACTGGAGATTACTGAAATCAGCGACCGCGCCGTCAAGTCAGGCGGCCCCGCTTTATTGTTTGAAAACGTGAAAGGGTATAAGATACCAGTTGCAACTAACCTTTTCGGCACGCTGGAACGGGTTAAACTCGCCCTCGGTGTGGATGACCTGGACCGGATCGGTGAGGAGTTGTTGGCGATCATCCAGCCGGCCGAACTGCCGGCTACCTTTTTAGACAAGCTGAGAGTTCTGCCCAGGTTGGCACAGCTTGCTTCTTTTTTCCCAAAAACAGTCTCAGGCGGTCCTTGCAAAGAAGTAGTGGTTAAAGATAATCCTTCTCTTGCAGAACTCCCTGTTTTGAAGTGCTGGCCGGGTGACGGCGGCCCGTTTATTACCTTGCCCCTGGTTTTTACCAGGGATCCGGTTACAGGAAGGCGCAATACCGGGATGTACCGGATGCAGGTCTACGACGACCGTACTACCGGGATGCACTGGCATATTCATAAAGACGGGTCCGGGCACTTCTATAACCATCAGCGGGCCCGCGGTGCCGGAAAAATGCCCGTAGCTGTCGCACTGGGAGCTGACCCGGCAGTCATTTACGCAGCTACAGCCCCTCTTCCTGCCGGTATCGACGAGATGCTCTTTGCTGGTTTCCTGCGCAAGGAGCCGGTCCAGATGGTCAAGTGTGAAACAGTGGATCTTGAGGTCCCGGCGCATGCTGAAATTGTTTTGGAGGGATATGTCGACCCTGTGGAAAAAAGGCTGGAAGGGCCTTTCGGCGACCATACCGGTTATTATTCACTGGCGGACCAGTACCCGGTTTTTCACCTAACCTGTGTTACCAGGCGGAGAGACCCTGTCTACCCCGCAACGATAGTTGGGCGGCCGCCGATGGAGGACGCTTTTATCGGCAAGGCCACTGAACGTATTTTTCTTCCCCTGCTCAGGTTGTTGATTCCCGAGTTGGTGGACATGAACCTGCCGCCCGAGGGGGTTTTCCATAACTGTGTTATTGTTTCTATTGAAAAACGCTATCCCGGACAGGCTAAAAAAGTGATGTCGGCGCTGTGGGGCCTTGGCCTGATGATGCTATCCAAGCTGATCATAGTAGTTGACGCCGACGTAGATGTTCATAACATTTCAGAAGTAATGTGGCGGCTATTCAACAACATTGATGCCAGGCGCGACGTGATGATGGTGGAGGGCCCGCTGGACGAGCTGGATCACTCTTCCCCGTTACCCCGGCTGGGGACCAAAATGGGTATTGACGCCACTAAAAAATGGCCCTCGGAGGGGCACCCGCGTGAATGGCCTGATGACGTTGTGATGAGTGATGAGATTAAGAACCTGGTCGATGTCAGGTGGAGGGAGTATGGCTTTTAGAAAGCTGAAGATATTTCTGGAAATGATTAAGTTTGAGCATACTGTCTTTGCCTTGCCTTTCGCTTATTCCGGCGCTTTATTGACGGAGAAGAAAATACCTGTGTTACATGACCTGCTCTGGATCACGATGGCAATGGTCGGCGCCCGTACGGCAGCCATGTCGTTGAACCGGATTATCGACCGGAAGCTGGACGCCAGAAATCCCCGTACTGCTGACAGGGCGCTGCCTAAAGGGCTCCTGAAAACAGGAGAAGTGTGGGGTTATGTTTTTATTTCCTTTTTGATCTTGTTCTATTCATCTTACCAGCTGAGCCCGCTGGCCTTCCGCCTTTTACCGCTGGCGGTGCTGGCGCTGTTGACTTATTCGTACACCAAGCGCTTTACCTGGACATGCCATCTGGTTCTCGGGTGTGTTCTTGGGATGGCCCCGGTGGGGAGTTGGATCGCAATTACCGGTGAATTCCACCCGGCGCCTATCCTGCTGGGAGCGGGAGTGGTTTTCTGGGTAGCCGGGTTTGATATTATTTATGCCTGTGCTGATTACGAATTTGACATTAAGGAGAGACTTTATTCTATTCCGGCCCGGTTCGGCATCAGGCGTGCGCTTTATATTTCCGCCGCGTTTCATGCCATAGCGCCGCTGTTTTTCCTGGCTGCCGGTCTGCTTTTGAAGCTGGGTGTTCTTTACCTGGCCGGAGTGGTGATTTCAATTTTTATTCTTTTTTACCAGCATACACTGGTCAAGCCCGATGACCTGTCTCGGTATGGTATAGCTTTTTTTAATTTAAACGGTATTTTGAGTGTGGTTATGTTTGCTTTTACTTTTTTAGATATTGTTTTTCCCTTAAGAATCTTTTAATTTAATGCCATACCTGCCGGACCGGCATTAATGAACGATGATGAAAGAAGGGGATACCCGGGATGGAACTTTTTCTTGATGGTGAGCTTGCCGATATAGGGAAAAAAGTACTGGCCGGAGAAAGGTTGAGCCGGGAAGACGGTATTCGTCTTTATCAAACCAAAGATCTCCTGACACTGGGCTACCTTGCGGATCTGGTCCGGCGCAGAAAAAACGGTGAAAAGGCTTATTTTATCGTAAACAGGCATATTAATCATACTAATGTTTGCGAGAATTTGTGCGCGCTGTGCGCCTTCGGCCGGGAAGCAAGCCACCCGCAGGCATATACTCTCAGCCTGGACGAGATTGAGGCCAAAGCGTCGGCCTCAGCAAAAGAGCGTATCTCTGAAATCCATATTGTCGGCGGGCTCAACCCGGATTTAAAACTCGATTATTATGTTGAGATGCTGCGGCGTATACGGAGGGCTCTTCCCGGTGGTGTCGTTATTCAGGCGTTTACCGCGGTGGAAATTGATTATCTGGCCCGGTTGCATAAAATGCCTGTCGAGGAAGTCCTGAGTATTTTGCAAGAAGCCGGCCTCGGCTCGCTGCCGGGTGGAGGTGCTGAGGTTTTTTCGCCGCGGGTGCGTAAATTAATTTGTTCCAGGAAGATCACCGGCGAGCGCTGGCTGGAAGTACACCTGGCGGCGCATAAACTGGGGATGCGTACGAATGCCACCATGCTGTACGGCCATGTGGAGACGGTGGAGGAACGGGTGGATCACCTGGTCAGGCTGCGTGAGGCGCAGGATTGTTCGGGCGGCTTTTTGACCTTTATACCGCTTGCTTTTCACCCGAAAAATACCGGCCTGGAACCGCTGGCCCTTTCCGGTCCCACCGGTTATGATGATTTAAAAACCCTGGCTGTGGCCAGGTTGATGCTGGACAATTTTGATCACATCAAGGCTTTCTGGATTATGATTGGACCCAAATTGGCCCAGGTTTCCCTGTCCTTTGGGGTTGATGACCTGGACGGCACTGTGGTGGAGGAAAAAATCGCCCATGACGCAGGTGCGGCAACCGGCCAGTTTATGTCGAAAACTGAAATCGTAAGGATGATTAAAGCCGCGGGGCGTATACCGGTAGAGCGTGATACTTTGTATAACGTTATTGAGGAGGGTTTTTAGTGTCCAGATTGCGCCTCGGGCAGATTGATTATCTCAATTGTATCCCGGTTTACCATGCTTTGGAAGAGGGGCTGCTGCCCCGGGGAGCCAGGCTGGTAAAGGGGCCGCCCACCACCTTGAACCGTCTTTTTCTAAATAACCAGTTGGATATTACTCCAATGTCCTCAATTGAGTACGCCCGGAATGCAGATAAGTGTATTATCCTGCCCGGCCTTTCTATCAGTGCCGACGGCCGGGTGGAGAGCGTCCTGCTTTTCAGCAAGGTGCCTGTGACCGAACTGGAAGGCAGGAAAGTGTGCCTCACCGAGTCTTCCGCGACTGGTGCCGCCCTTTTAAAAGTGCTGTTTGACCACTATTACCATGTTGACGTGGAGTTTGAAACTGTTTTTCCTGACCTCAAGAGTATGATGGACACGGCTGACGGAGCGCTGTTAATCGGGGATAACGCCATGCAGGCCCGCCAGTTTGTAAAAGAACATAACGTGCCGTACCATGTGACCGACCTCGGCGAAACGTGGAAACAGTTTACAGGGGCAAAGATGGTTTACGCGTTATGGGTGGTGCGCAGAGAATATGCCCGTCTCAACGCGGATGCAGTTGATTTTCTTAGTAAGACTCTTTTAAAGTCTAAAGAGATCGGGCTTGGCCGGCTTTCTGCCGTGGTTGCCAAAGCCCGGCAGCGAAGCGGCCTCCCGCTGCCTGTGCTCGAGAACTATTTTCAAACGATACAATACGAATTTAACGAAGAGTATAGGAGGGCGCTGCTTACTTTTTATGATTATGCTTACAAAAGCGGGTTGATTGATGAAAGAGTCAGGCTGCGTGTCTGGGGTGAAGCCGATGGGTGACCTGAATGAAGTTTTGAGCAAAGCTATTCATGGCGGGCGGCTTTCTTTGGAAGAAGGTGTGGCCCTGCTGGCATCAGCTGATCTATTGCCGCTGGGCCGCGCCGCTGACCTGGTGCGGAGGCGGATGCACCCGGGGAATGTGGTGACATTCATTATTGACCGGAATATTAATTATACCAACGTCTGCTGCTGCCGGTGCCTTTTTTGCGCCTTTTACAGGGATGAGAGCGACCCTGATGCTTACATCATCAGCAAAGAGTCTCTTTTTAGTAAAATTGAAGAAACAATAGCTGCAGGCGGCACGGCGGTGATGATCCAGGGCGGGCTTCATCCGGAGCTGGGGCTGGACTACTACCTGGATCTGCTCCGGTCGGTTAAAGAGCGGTACGACATCCATATCCACTCTTTTTCCCCGCCGGAAGTGGCGCACATGGCGCGGACCTCCGGGCTGTCCCTGCGCGAGGTCTTGTTAAAACTGCGGGAGGCCGGACTGGACTCCTTGCCGGGCGGCGGTGCCGAAATCCTGGATAACCGTGTGCGCGGCCTGATCAGCCCCGCCAAGATATCCTGGGAGGAGTGGATGGCGGTGATGAACGAGGCCCACCATATTGGGATGAAGACTACCGCCACCATGGTGTTCGGTCACGTAGAAACGCTGGAGGAAAGGGTGCTGCACCTGATCCGGATCCGGGAGCAGCAGGACCGCACCGGCGGCTTTGCCGCTTTCATTCCCTGGAGCTTCCAGCCCGGAAACACCAGGCTGGGTGGTGAAAGCGCGACTGGGGTGGATTATTTAAAAACGCTGGCCGTATCCCGGTTGGTGCTGGACAACGTGCCGAACATCCAGGCCTCCTGGGTTACCCAGGGCGCCGGGCTGGCTCAAGTGGCTCTGGCCTTCGGGGCTAATGATTTCGGCAGCGCCATGCTGGAAGAAAACGTTGTCCGGGCCGCCGGGGTAAACTACAGGGTTCCTGTTGAAGAAATCGTGCGCTGTATCAAAGAGGCCGGCTTTAAGCCGGCGCAGCGAAATACCGGGTATGAGGTGTTGAAGGAGTGGTAGTTGATTTGCATTAGAACCCAAGCAATTTGTAGACATCGTCGTCCACAATATTTTGCCCTGTGAGACCATTGTCTTCACGGAATTTTTTAACTGCTTTTTCAGTCCCTTGCCCCCAAAAGCCGTCCGGCGTCCATTTGAGGTAACCAAGCCTTTTCAATGACCGCTGNACTTCTAAAACAGCCGGCCCNTTATCTCCGAACTTTAAAACGGAGGGGAGGGTGCCCGGNGCNCCGAAAGGTGTCCCGATAATGATTACCGGTGTTCCGGGTATAACCAGGGAGAAAATTTCTTCGACATGGGCGTTGTGCATTCTGATGCAGCCGTGGCTGGCAAAGCTGCCGATACTGTGAGGAGCGTTGGTGCCGTGAATGCCGTACTGCCCGTATGGTATATTGAGCCCGAGCCAGCGTGTGCCCATGACATCAGGCGGATTAGTATCCTGGGAGGTGATTAACCAGTTGCCGACCGGGGTTGGTGATTCGTACTTTCCCATGGCTACCGGAAACTGGCGGAAAGGTTCGCCGTTGTTGAAAAGAGTGAGGGTTAACCTGTCCATATCAACAATTATACTGATTCTTTCCGGCACCGGGGCTGCCGTGGCTGCTTTTACGTCTTTTCCTGCGAAAAAAACAGCCAGCAATATTGCAATGATGCATAAGCAGGATTTCTTCAAAGAGCGCTTTTCCTCCGTTTGATTTTTTCACCTGTTATTCTCCCTTATAAACGGCAGGAGTATGCTGTTTGTCAAAGAAAAGTGCAAAGACTGAAAGTCGTATCTGCCAGTGGGGGGAGAATTCTATCAAAAAAGAAAGGTAATATTCATGTTCAGCTTTTTCGAGAAAATAATAATGCTAAAGGGGTGTTGACGTAATGAATAATAATATCGGTGAATTTGAAGGTAAATTTCTTGATCAGTTGAGTGATATAGCTGAAAAGAACAGCTATATCAACCCTGAATTATTTACTAAATATAATGTAAAACGCGGACTCCGTGATAGTGACGGCAAGGGTGTGCTTGTTGGCCTGACAGAGATCGGCGAGGTGCATGCCTACATAATTGATGAAAACGAGACTGTTCCTGTTCCAGGCAGATTACTTTACAGAGGTATCGATATAAACAATATCGTAGACGGTTTTATTAATGACGGGAGGTTTGGTTTTGAAGAGACCTGCTATTTATTAATTTTTGGAGAACTCCCTGACAAAGATACTCTGCAGAGTTTTGAGCAGCTTCTTTCCGAATACCGGAAGCTGCCTGACGACTTCGCCCGTGCCATGATATTAAAGGCGCCGAGCAAGGATATGATGAACATTTTGGCAAGAGGTGTATTGGCTTTATATAGTTTTGACGATAATGCCGATGACACTTCCGTTAAAAATGTATTAAAGCAATGTATAAAGCTAATTGCCTGTTTTCCGCTGCTGGCGGTTTACGGTTATCAGGCTTACTCTCACTACCATGGAAACAACAGCCTGTATATTCACACTCCCAGGCCGGATTATTGCACTGCTGAAAATATACTGCACATGCTCAGACCGGATAGCAAATTTACAAAACTTGAGGCGGCACTTCTCGATCTTGCGCTTGTTCTGCATGCTGAGCACGGCGGAGGTAACAATTCATCCTTTGTTACGCATGTCGTGACATCAACCGGAACTGATACTTACTCTGTGATAGCCGCTGCGCTGGGAGCGCTGAAGGGACCGAAACACGGGGGTGCCAACATTAAGGTTGTACAAATGTTTGAGGACATGAAACAAAATGTAAGAGATTTGAATGATGACGAAGAAATCGAGAGATATCTTGTTAAGTTAATTAACAAAGAAGCTTTCGACCGGTCGGGGTTAATCTATGGTATAGGACATGCTGTTTATTCAATATCTGATCCAAGGACTATCATTTTAAAAGAGCATGTGGCCCGGCTTGCAAAAGAGAAGGGCCTGGATGACGAATACAACCTTTATTTAAAAGTAGAGAGTCTTGCGCCTGGAGTGATCGGAAAACACCGTAAAATGTATAAAGGCGTAAGTGCAAATATTGATTTTTATTCGGGCTTTGTTTACAGAATGCTAGGTATACCAATCGAAATGTTCACGCCGATTTTTGCCATTTCCAGAATTGCCGGCTGGAGTGCGCACCGTATTGAGGAAATCGTTAATTCCGGAAAAATCATCAGGCCGGCCTATAAGAGCGTTTCTAAACGGCGCGAATACATTCCGATGGACAGGCGGTAGTGGCCGGGCCGGTAGCAGCCGGTACAGAAAAGAAAAAGACCCTGGCTATAAACAATGAGGCCGGGGCCTTTTTGTTATTACATCTGCCGGGCATACTCCACGGCGTTTCTGAAAATTGCCAGCCCGTGGGGCATGGTGTTTTCAGGCATTCTGCGCCAGTTCGGATGGTGGGTTTTTTCTACATACCGCTCCGGATGGGGCATCATGCCCATGATCCTTCCCGTCGAGTCGCATATACCCGCAATAGCGTTTAAAGAACCGTTCGGGTTTGCCGGGTAAAGCATCGTTGGCCTGCCGCCGGCGTCAGCGTAGCGGAATACTACCTGTCCGCTTTCTTCAACTTTTTTAATAATTGACGGGTCGGCGTAAAACTTGCCTTCACCATGGGCCACCTGGATATTTATTAACGAACCCTCCATTCCGCGGGTAAAGACACAGTTGCTTTGCTCCACCAGCAGGCTGACCCAGCGGCATTCAAAGTGCCCGCTGTCATTGGCCATCAGGGTGGCCTCGATTTTACCTAGGTTCCTATTCGGAAGCAGTCCGGTTCGTACCAGCACTTGAAACCCGTTACATATACCGAGCATCAGTTTGCCTGAGGCGACAAACTCGTTTAGCTGTTCTTTTAAGAAGGAGGTTAGTTCCACTGCCAGAATTTTACCTGAGTGAACATCGTCGCCGTAAGAAAAACCACCGGGCAAAGCCAGGATCTGGTAGCCGGCAAGCTGTTTTTCTTTGCTCCTGAGCTGGTTGACGTGTACCATCTGGCTTTCTGCTCCAGCCTTTTCAAAAGCGTAATACGTTTCTTCGTCGCAGTTGATCCCGTCAGTCCTCAGAATACATACCCGCGGCTTTTTCACTAGCGGAACACCTCCTTCATCGGCTGTTGCCAGGCTTCTTTAAGCCTGTCCAATCTCACTTTGAACAGCACTTTACCTGATTGTTCAGCTGTAATGAGGCCGCTGGTGTCCGTTCTGCCGATTACCTGGCAGGGAACGGCGCTAAATACTTCAGATGGCTGGTAGACGGCCGGTATTTCTGCCAGGAAGCAGCCGGCGGTTTCATTAAAAAGGAAGTTTTCGGGTATTTCACTGTCAGGTATCTTGATTAAAGCACCCATGCCGCCGCCAAAACACATCTCGGCCAGCGCTGCGGCCACGCCGCCTTCGCTGATGTCGTGGCAGGCCAGGAGCTTACCTGTGTCAATGGCGCTGTGAACGGCTTCAAAAACCTGCATCAGCGCGGCGGGATTGAGTTTCGGCAGGTTGTTTCCTAAGAACCCCAGCAAATCGTAATAGACCGAACCCGCCATTTCGGCAGTGTCGCGGTACCCTACCAGGACGATCCAGCTGCCGGGCTCTTTGAAGTCGGCTGAGATAGTCCGGGATACGTCTGGTATCCGCCCGAACGCTGAAACGCAGAGTATGGGCGGGATTTTGATCACTGTTCCGTCTTTTCCCCGGTAGGTGCTGGACAGGCTGTCCTTGCCCGAAATGAACGGTATCCTTGTTTGGCGGACAAAGTCCACGCAGGCGTCTACGGCCAGGTCCAGGGCGCCCAGCAGTTCTTCGTCGGGGAAAGGCCAGATAAAGTTGTCTATTAGCACTAATTCCCGCGGGTTGGCGCCGGAAGCCACCGCGTTGGATACTGCCTCGGCGGCTGCCCACAGGCTTCCGTGGTAAGGGTTAATCATGTTCAGCACCGGGTTCAGGCCGTGGGAGATCACCATCCCGTACGGTTTCCCCAGTATAGGCGTCATGATGGCAGCATCGTTCGGCCCGTCCCAATTTACTCCTGAAAAAGGAGGTAGAGCGCTGGTACCCTGGACGCCGTGGTCGTACAACCTGACAATCGGCTCTTTGGAACACACATTGAGATGTCCCATTACCCGGCAGTACAGTTCTGCCCAATCGGCTACCGGGGCGGCCTGCGGCTCTTCAAATCGGGCCGGCCGCCAGGAGGCTTTCATCAACCGCTGGGGCAGCCCGTTGTGCAGGAAATCCATTTCCAGGTTCATCACCACCCGGCCTTCGTAAGTGGCGGAAAAGCACTTATCACCGGTGAATTCACCGAGGACGGTGGCCTCAACGTTATAGCTCCTGCATATTTCCATAAGCCGTTCGGCATTTTGGGGCTCTACGGCAAGTACCATCCGCTCCTGGCTTTCCGATTCGATGATTTCCCACGGCGCCAGTCCGGGGTACTTTAAAGGAGCGCGGTCGAGGTTGATCCTGGCGCCTGTTTCCGCTCCCATTTCCCCGACGGCGGAAGCGAACCCACCGGCGCCGCAGTCAGTAATGGCCCTGATCAGGCCTTCGTCACGGGCTGCCAGGATGGCGTCAAACGTGCGCTTTTCTTCAATGGGATGGCCGATTTGCACTGCACTGGAGTTTACTTCGATAGTCCGGTCGGTCATTTCACCACTGGAGAAAGTAGCGCCGTGGATACCGTCCCGTCCTGTTCGGCCGCCTACCGCGATCACCAGGTCTCCCGGCCGGGGCTGGCCTTTATGGCAGAGCTCCGCTGGCAGGATGCCATAGGCGCCGACGATGACCGACGGCTTGGCGCGAAAATCCCGGTGAAAATGCACAGATCCGTTATTGGTGGGGATACCCATTCTATTTCCGTAATCACGCACTCCGGCGACCACCCGCCGCAACAGGTAATGGGGATGAAGGCACCCGGCCGGAATATCTTCAGCGGGTGTGTCGGGCCTGGCAAAGCAGAATATATCGGTAGAGGCCAGTACCTTGGCGCCGCGCCCGGTACCCACGATATCCCTGAATACGCCGCCGCTGCCGGTCATAGCGCCGCCGTAAGGCTCGATGGCGGACGGAGAGTTGTGGGTTTCTACCTTGCCGCAGATAGCCAGGCCATCGTAAAATTCTATCACCCCGGAGTTATCGACGAACGCCGACAGCACCAGCGGGTTCTTGCTTGCTTCAGTCGCGTCCCTTAGCCGCCTTAAAAGAGGTGTTTTCTCATTCCCGTTTACGATCAGCCTGGCTTTGAAAGTTTTGTGTCCGCAGTGCTCAGACCATGTCTGGGCGATTGTTTCAATTTCGCAATCGGTGGGGTCCCTGCCGATGCGCAGGAAATAATCTCTGATGACCCGCATCTCTTCCAGGTTTAAAAATAACTTATCACGGCTTAATTCAACAAGTTCATTGTCGCTCATCTGCCGCACCGGGATAACTTCCGTGCGGCCGGGCGTACCGTGGATAAGCAACGTTTTTGGACTTTCCTTGACTACATATTCCACAGTGGTGTTTACCAGCAGGCTCGAGGTTATCCGCTCGATATCTTCACTGGTAATCCCTTTGCCGTAAAAGCCGTACTCCCAGCTGGAGTCGGCCGCCAGCAGCCCTGTTACCCCTATATCGGCGGCTGATTTTATTAAAGAAGCGGCTTCTGGGTTCATCACCCCGGGCTTGTACGCTACTTCCAGCACCGTATCCGCGTCCTCAATCACCGGTCCGTTTACTCTGAATTCCTGGAAAACGCCTTCTGCCAGCAGTTTCTCTGCCAGCAGGGCGGCTTCGCCGGCGCTGATGCCTTCAAAGCGGAAAACCCGCGCGGTCCTGACTTTTTGTATGGTATTGATGCCCAGAGCATGCTTGATATCGTACAGGACTTCCTCTCCCTTGCTGTCGGGAAGGCTATTCTTCGTGGTTACGCGCACTTCTTGAATCACCGTTATTACCTCCCGTCCAGATGGTTGCTGCTAATAGTGCGGCAATTTTCTTCCCAATTGATTATAATATAACCGCCGGGTTTTTTACAGAGGTTGTTGGTGCTATAAAATAAAAGTATTATATTGTTGAGCGGCGGCCAGGTTGTGCGGTACTTGATTTTGGCCTATGGGTGCCATATAATCTTAAAAGTATATAGACATACATGCCGCTGACGCGGCACCAGCAGAAGGATGAAAATAGCCGGGGGAAGGGTGGTTATCCCGGGTGAACGACTTGCGTAGCGCCGGTAACAGCACCTGGCGAAGCGAGGAAGCGGAATTGGGGGCGCGGACAGGACGTTCGCGCCAGCCTTCAGCGAGCCAGGACGGCGAGTTGAAGGCGGACCAATTTCGCCCGACGCGAGCTTTGGTGCGCG
>Ga0067045_1029946_pt1 | contig 17407 bp, 18 predicted proteins | sample TerdegcTABiofilm_FD_59184 | JGI IMG/M metagenome (GOLD analysis project Ga0067045, IMG submission 59184) | Combined Assembly of (Gp0054472, Gp0054536) Wastewater bioreactor microbial communities from Singapore -Terephthalate degrading... | reverse complement strand
CGCCGCCTTTGTTTCCGGGTGCGGCCGCCCGGTCCGGGGCAACCGGGAGGGGGGAGCGCCGGGACGGCCGCGCGGGGAAGTTGTGCTTCCTCGACCAGACCCTAGCGCAGGAGTGTTACGGGAATATGACGCCGGCTCCGCCGGTTTTAAGGCGGGGCTTTGGCCTTTCCGTGAAAGGGGCGAAGCCCCCTAGCCCCCGGGCTGGGGCTCGGGATCGGGCCGCAGGGGCGAGTCCTGCCACAGCCCGAGGCCCACGGCCCGGGCCTGCTGCTCGTCGTCCAGCCAGAGGCGGCACACGCCCTGCACGCAGCGCGGCCAGTCCACCCAGGCCCGGCCCAGGCGCACCATCTCGCGGCTCAGGTCCTGGAGGTCCAGGTACACGTGGCCGGTCTGGCGCGAGCCCTGGCCGGAGAGCGGCAGCACGTCCACCTGGCGGTCCCGGGCCAGGCCGTCCAGGGCCTGTTGCGCGGCGCGGCCCTCGGGCTCGGCCGGGGCCGGGGCCTCGATGCCGTAGAGCCGCACCAGGACCAGGCCGCCGTCCGCCGCGCGCACCAGCAGGGAGTCGCCCGTGGGGGCCTCCTGCACCCGGCCGGTCCAGGACCAGGCGGGCGCGGCGGCGCACAGGGCGAAGAGCAGGAAGGCAAAGGTTTTCACGCGGGCTCCGGGCCGCTGCCGGCCCGCCCCCATCTAGCCCTGCCTTGGAAAAAAAGGCAAGGGTTTCCTATGCTTCCTGATCCGCGGCCTGCTGGCAGTCCACGCAGCGGCCGACCCCGGGCAGGGCGGCCAGGCGCTTCTTGGGGATGGGCTCGCCGCAGTCGCGGCAGCAGGCCACCCCGTTGACGTATTCCGGACCCTCGCCGTCGCGGCGGTTGAGCACCAGGGAGATGGCCGCGGCCACCTCGCGATCCTGAACAAGCTGAGCCATGTCCGCGTCGTCGGCCATGACAACCTCCTTGTCCTTGCGCCGGGAAACGAAAAGGGGGCCGGGCGTCACCCGGTCCCCTGCATCGGCGCGTGTGGTCCCGGCCGTTGCGGCCGGGAGCGCAGGATATAGTCATCCCGGCCCGCGGCTGTCAAGTGGCGGCCTACGGGATGACGGCCACGGCCTCCACCTCCACCAGGAACCCGCCCACCAGGGCCCCGGCCGCCAGCATGGTCAGCGCGGGGCGGATCCCGGAAAAGACCTCGCCGTGGGCCTTGCCCGCGTCGTCGAAGTCCTTGATGTCGGCCAGGAACACGCGGGTGCGCACCACGTCCTCGATCTTGGCGCCGGCCTGCTCCAGCGCCCCCTTGATGATCTCCAAGGCGCGCCTGGTCTGGGCATAGGCCCCCTGCGGCGCGCTGCCGTCCGGGTTCACGCCCACGGTGCCCGAGACATAGACCGTGTTTCCCGCGCGCACGGCCCGGGAATAGCCGATGACCGGCTCCCACTTGGAACCCGAGGAAACGAGCTGCTGCTTGCCCATGAGGGGCCTCCTTGAAGGGAAGATGTGGTTGAGCGCTAGGGCATGGCGCGGCGTGCTGTCAAGACGGAGGGCGTGTGACGATCCGGCGGCGACGGCCCGCAAACCTGGACTCCCGGCGGCTCCGGGGCTAGACTCCGCCCCATACCCCCAACCCGAACCCAGGAGGCAGGCAATGGCGGTCAAGAAAATCCTCATGCTCGTGGGCGACTTCGTGGAGGACTACGAGGTCATGGTCCCGTACCAGATGCTGCTCATGGTGGGCCACGAGGTGCACGCCGTGTGCCCGGGCAAGAAGGCCGGGGACAAGGTCATCACCGCGGTGCACGACTTCGACGGCTACCAGACCTACAGCGAGAAGCCGGGCCACTTCTTCGGCCTGAACGCGGACTTCGATAAGGTCAAGGCCGAGGACTACGACGCCCTGGTCATTCCCGGCGGCCGCGCCCCGGAATACATCCGGCTGGACCCCAAGGTCATCGACATCGTGAAGAAGATGGCCGCGGCCAGGAAGCCCATCGCCGCCATCTGCCACGGCCAGCAGGTGCTGGTGGCCGCGGGCGTGGTGGGAGGCCGCACCTGCATGGCCTACCCGGCCGTGCAGCCGGACATCGAGGGCTCGGGCGGCACGTACGTGGGTCCCAACGCCACCTTCTCCAACGCCGTGGCGGACGGCAACCTGGTCACGGCCCCGGCCTGGCCCGCGCACCCGGAATGGATGCGCAAGTTCCTGGAGGTGCTGGGCTCCACCATCAAGGCCTAGCAGACGATTGCGATCCCCGCTGCGGCGGGACGGCGAAGCGCGGCCTTTTCAGGGGCCGCGCTTTTTTTAATTTTGGATTTCGGAGAATAAAATTTTGCGACGTTTTTTGAATTAAGGCCGCCTTCGGGCGGCCTTTTTCATGGCTCGCGGCCGGCGCGCAGGCCCCGCAGCGTGACCGCGGCCAGGACCGCGGCCCCGCCCGCAAGCGCCCAGGGGCCGGGAATCTCGCCCAGGCCCAGGGCCACCCAGAGCGGATTGAGGATGGGCTCCAGGGTCATGACCAGGATGGCGGTGAGGGCGCGCGCCCGGCGTATGGCCCAGGCATAGAGGGCCAGGGACAGGCCCTGCTGGACCACGCCCAGGTAGAGGAGCCCCAGCAGGGAGCCCGGCCCGGGCAGGGGCGCGGCCGCGATCCAGGGCAGGCCGCAGAGCGCGGTGAGCGCGTGGCCCAGGAAGGCCGTGGCCAGGGGCGAGGCGTCCTTTTCCGCGCGCATGGCCAGGGTGAATCCGGCGTAGGCCAGGCCCGTGCCGCAGGCCAGCACGTTGCCCCACAGCCCGCCGGGCGAGAGCCGGTCCAGGAAGAAGAGCGCCATGCCGCCGCAGACCGCGGCCACGAACCCCCAGTCCCCGGGCCGCGTGGGCTCCTTGAGGAGCCTGGGCGCGGCCAGGGCCACCCAGAGCGGCGCGCTGTAGGCCAGGAGGATGGCGTTGGCCGCCGTGGTCAGCCGGGTGGCGGCCACGTTGGTCACGAGCATGCAGGCGTAGGCCGCCGCGCCCAGGACCTGGGCGCGGGAAAAGGTCAGGCCCGGCCTGCCGCGGGCCAGGACCAGGAGGGTGAGGGCGGCGAGCGCGCTGCGCGCCCCGGCGACGGACATGGCGGGCGCGTCCACCAGCTTGATGGCCAGGCCGCCGGAGCTCCAGACGAGCGCGGTGAGGGCCAGGGCCAGGAGCGCGGTCCGGTCGCGGTTCATGCGCAATCCCCGGCCAGGGCCAGCAGGCGTTCCAGGGCGGGCGGGGCGGGCTCGGGCCAGACCGCGGCCAGCTCGATCTCCGGCAGGGCGCCGTCCACCTCGCGCAGCACCACCCCGCGCCGTTGCCAGGCCCGGCTGGCCTCGGGCGTCAGGGCCAGGCCCAGCCCGGCCGCCACCAGGGACAGGGTGGTGTGCTTGGACACGGCCTCCTGGGCCACGCGGGGCTCGCAGCCCGTGGCGCGCAGGGCGGCCAGCATGGCGTCGTGGAGGAGGGGCTGCGCGGCGCGGGGGTAGAGGATGAGCGGCTCGCGGGCCAGGGCGGCCAGGGGCACGCGCTGTTTCCGGGCCAGGGGGTGGCCTGCGGGCAGGGCGGCCACGTAGCGTTCGCGCCGGACCACGGCGTGGCGCAGGCCGCGCAGGTCCTGGCCCGCCAGGCGGATGAAGCCCGCGTGCAGGCGTCCGGCGGCCAGCTCCTCCAGCTGGACCGCGCTGGGCAGCTCGCGTAGGTTCAGGCTCACCCCGGGGTTTTCCTTGCGGAACGCGGCCACGGCGCTGGACAGGAAGCCGTCCATGGCCGGGTTCACGAAGCCCAGGGCCAGGCGTCCGGCCGTGCCCGCGGCCGCGGCGCGGGCCTCGTCCACGGCCCGGGCGGCGCGCTCCAGGGCGGCCCGGGCCTGGCCCAAAAAGGCCTCGCCCGCCGGGGTCAGGGCCACGCTGCGGCTGGTGCGGGCCAGGAGCCGCGCGCCCACCTCGTCCTCCAGGTCGCGGATCTGGCGGCTCAGGGGCGGCTGGGCCAGGTGCAGGCGGGCCGCGGCCCGGCCGAAGTGCAGCTCCTCGGCCACGGCCACGAAATAGCGCAAATGCCGCAGTTCCATGATTGATACCTGTCACGTATCAATGATCGTGTAAATATATATTTCCCATCCTGAAACGGGCGGCGCACACTGGGGCCGAAACAGGGAGGACGCCATGAGCGCCGACTTCGACACCGGAATGGCCTTGCTGGAACGCCTCAACCCGGGGGCCTTCGCCGCGGTGCGCGCGGACCTGGAGCCCCTGGCCCCGGACATGGTGCGCTGGCTCGCGGAGTTCTGCTACGGCCAGGTGCTGGCCCGGCCCGGCCTGGACCTGCGCGCCCGCCAGACCGGCTCCATCGCGGCCCTGGCCGCCCTTGGCAACGCCGCGCCACAGCTGCGCGTCCACCTGGAGGCCGGGCTCGCGGCCGGGCTCACGCCCCGGGAGATCGTGGAGATCGTCCATGTGACCGCGGTGTTCGCCGGATTCCCGGCGGGCCTCAACGCCCTGCAGGAGGTGCGGGCCGTGTTCGCGGCCCGGGGCCTGGCGCCCGAGCCCGCGCCGGTGCTGCCCGGCACGCCGCGCGAACGCGGCCTGGCCTGCCTGGAGGCCACCAGCAAGGGCGCGGGCCAGGCCGTGCTGGACTCCCTGGCCGACATCGCGCCGGACATGGCCCGCTTCATCCTGGATTTTTCCTACGGCGAGGTCTTCTGCCGCCCGGGCCTCGAGCCCCGGCTCAAGGAGGTCGCCATGATCGCGGCGGCCGCGGCCCGGGGGACCATGGGACCCCAGCTGGCGGTGCACGTGCGCGCGGGCCTGGCCGTGGGGCTCGCGCGCCGGGAGATCGTGGAGCTGCTCATGCAGATGGCGGTCTATGCCGGGTTCCCGGCCGCGCTCAACGCCCTGGCCGCGGCGCGCGGGGCCTTCTAGGCCGGGCGGCCCCGTTTGCGCAGCCGCCGCAGGGCCAGAAGCGGGATGAGCGCGCCCAGGAGCGAGAGGACGCCGATGAGGGCGACCTTGCCGCCCCCGCCCAGGGAGACGCCCTCCATGGCCAGCGCGCCCAGGAGGAAGTTGGCGAAGGTCATGACGGCCGAGGCCGCGCCCACGTCCGTGGGCACCTCGTCCAGGATCATGCTGTTGCTGATGGGCCGGTTCATGCCCAGGAAGAAGCTCACCGCGAACATGGGCAGGGCGAAGGCCGCCGGGGTCGCGCCGTTGAGGATGAGCATGGCCAGCGCGCCCAGGAGGATGCCGGCCAGGGACACGTGAAGGATGGTGCGCGAGTCGAAGCCCACGCAGAACCGCCCGGCCAGGAACGACCCGGCCATGAGCCCCAGGGCGTTGAAGCCGAAGAACAGGCCGAAGCGCTCCTCGCCCAGGCCGAAGCCCGCGATGTAGATGTCCGCCGAGCCGCCGATGAAGGCGTAGAAGCCCATGGACATGAAGGCGAAGGCCAGGGCCAGGACCAGGAACGGGCCGTTTTTCAGGAGCAGGCCGTAGCGCCGGAACACGGCCCCGAGCCCGCCCGTGGAGCGCTCGAACGCGGGCTCCCGGAGCCGCAGCCCGCCGTAGAGCGCAGGCAGGGCCGAGAGCCCCTGGAGCAGGAAGATGGCCCGCCAGGACATCACCTTGAGCAGGAAGCCGCCGAGCATGGGCGCCAGCATGGGGCAGAGCGGCACGATGACGCCGATCCAGGCCAGGGCCTTCTGCCGGGCGTGGCCGGCGTAGAGGTCCTTGGCCAGGGCCAGGGACAGGGTGGCGGCGGCCGCCGCGCCCGCGGCCTGCAGCAGCCGGGCCAGCACCAGCTGGAGCAGGGACTGGGCCCCGGCGCAGGCCAGGCTGCCCGCCACGTAGCAGGCGACGCCCGCCAGGAGCACGGGCTTGCGGCCGTAGCGGTCGGACAGCGGGCCGTGGATGAGCAGGCAGAGGCTGAAGCAGAGGAAGAACAGGGACAGGGAGAGGTTGGCCGCGGCCATGCTCACGCCCCAGAGCTCCTGGAGCATGGGGATGGCGGGCAGGTACATGTCCGTGGACAGGGCCGGGAACGCGGCCAGCAGGATGATGAGCACGAGATGGGGCATGGCCGGGAGAATCTCTGAAGGGTCAAGGGTTGCGGCGCGAGCCGGTTGCGCAGAACATAGGGCAGGGCCGGGAAAGGTCAAGGGAAAAGGCGACGGCCCGGAGCCGTCAATCGAACGGCGCGCCGAAAAAGACCAGGAACCAGAGCGCTAGAAGATAGGTGCTGACCAGGGCCTGGAGCCCGGTGGCCACCCGGAGCCAGCCCGTGGGCTTGAGATCGTACTCCTCTTTCTGGAGCCTTTTCAGCCAGATGCCGATGTTGATTTCGCGCCAGCCCACCGTGGTGGCGGCCAGGAGGCTGAAGTACAGGGCGCGGCCCAGAAGCCGCAGGACGGGCCCCGGCTTGCCCCCCGCAGGATCGCAGACCCAGGGCTCCCCCTGGCTCTGGCCCGGAGGGTCGGTGGTGCGGCGGACCTTCGCCGTGCACTTGCCCGCCAAGGGGCAGAGGTAGAGCAGGGCGCAGAACGCGATGACCCCGGCCAGGACCACCAGGACCCGCCATGGGCTCAAGCCGTAGCCCGAGATCAGGTCGAAAAAGACCCAGCGGCCGAGCGCCTCCAGGAGCATGAAGGGGAAGGCGAGGTATTCGGCCGGGTCCGAGGGCGGCGTCAGGAGTTCCTTGGTCCGGCGATGTTCCAGGGCGTAGGTCAGCTCCCGGGCCTCCTGGACGCAACCGGCCTCCCGCAGCTTCTTGCGCAGGGCGATCATGCCGATGCGGCCGTGGGGGTGCACGATGACGCTTTTCAGGCCCTTGATGCCCACCACATGATCCGAAGAAGGGAGGGCGTTGATGCCGCAGGGAACCGGCCCGGGTTTGGCCTGGGCGGGGTCCGGCTCCGGGATGGACAGCGTGGCGCCGGTCAGGTCCGCGAAGCGGAAATCGGCATCCGGAATCTGCATGCTCTGGATTTTCGCGTCCTTGAACGAAGCGTTCGTGAGCGGGGTCTTGCTGAACCCCACATCGAGCAGGGTCGCGCCATCGAACACGGCCGAGGTGAAGTTGGCGTCCGAGGGGGCCACGCCTTCCAGGTGCGCCTTGCGGAAATACGCCTCCTTGGCGGAGACCCGGTTGAAGGTGCAGCCCCGCAGCGTGGCCTCGTCAAAGTTCGCATTGTCCAGGAGTGAGCAATCGAAAGAGCAATTTTCAATGGTCGCGCCTGAAAAGGAGAACCGGCGCAGGTCCTTGTTTTCAAAGAGCGATGTGTCTTTTTGGCAGTTGATCTTTGCGCCCTGAAGGGAGAGCCGGGGGATGCCGCGCAACAGTGCGTCCACCTCGGCTTTGTCGTTGTCGGCTATGGCCTGGGCGAGCTCGCTGGGGCCGGGGGCGGCCTTGGCGCATTGTTCAGGCCCGGCGGCCGGGCCGAAGCCCGGGAAAGCGAGAATGAAAAGGAGAATTCCCTCGAGGACCGTCAGGAAAGAATGGCCGCGCATGACTCCCTCCCTTCGCACGAAGTTTGGAGATGGCACGTTTTCCGCCACAGGGCTGCGGAGCAGGAAAGAAGAATCGTGTTTCATTATACAGCACGGACGATATCAAGAGCAAGCCACAAAAAAACCAAGAATAAAAACGCTTGCCATCAAGTTGCGGGCGTTTGCCCGCAAGGCCTCGCCCTGTGCCCGGAAGCGGGAGGCTGCGCCCGGGAACCGTTTCTCGCCGCAGTCCGTTGACCCGGTTCGCATGTCTTGTATAAGGACAGGGAATGCCGCGACTTCCCGTTGCCCTGGCCGCCTTGCGGTCCTGTTGATGTCCTGTTGCGCCTGGAGGTTGGCCATGGCCGATCCTGCCCCTCCGCCCGGCCGGGGAAGCCTGGAAGCACGAGTTCGACTACTGGGAGGCCCGGGGCTGGGCCTGACCCAAACAATCATTTCCCCTCTCCGGGGGAGGATGTTATCCTGGCCGCGGAGAGTTCCATGCCCGAACGGTTCGCCTCCGAGAACGCCCGCCGCCAGACCGTGCTCGCGGTGGTGGCCGCCTGCGGCCTCACCGTGGCCGTGCTGGTCCTGGCCGTGAGCATGGGCGTGGCCAGCTGGCGCGCCACCCTGGGCGTGGCCCGCGAGAACGCCCGTTTCGTCTCCAGCCTGGTGGCCGGGCAGATGGCCATGGTGCTCCTGGACGTGGAGGACAGCCTGGCCGAGCTGGGACGGCTTCTGGAGGTGCTGCCGGATCACAGGCAGGGGGACCACGACCGCCTCCTGCGCTCCCTCCTGCAGGGGCTCCAGCAGGACCGGCCCTACATCCGCAGCCTGTTTCTCACCGACGCCCAGGGCCGGGTCACGGACTGGACCGAGGAAGGCGAGCCGCCGGACGTGTCCAGCCGGGACTACGTGCTGGCCCACCAGGCCGGCGTGCAGGGGCCGTTCGTGGGCCGCCCGGTGATCAACCAGCACCGGGAGGGGGACTGGCTCTTCGGCGTGAGCCTGGGCCTGCGCGACGGCGAGGGGCGGCTCACGGGCATCGCCGTGGCCCTCCTGGGCCTGGACCCCCTGCTGGAGGTCTTCGACCGCCTGGACCTGCCCGAGGACGCGGGCCTGGCCATCGCGGACCTGGAGGGCCGGATCTACGTCCACACCCCGGGGCACAACGCCCTGGCGGGCCGGATGGTCCCGGGCCTGGGCCGGGGGCTGCAGAACGGCGCCTACATGGGGCCGTCGCCCCTGGACGGGACCGAGGTGGTGGCCGGGAGCACCCAGGTGAGCCGCTATCCCCTGCGGGCCTTCGCCGGCTTCCGCAAGGACCAGGTCCTGGCCCCCTGGCGGCGTCAGGCCCTGGCCTACGGCGGGGCCTCCCTGGCCCTGGTGGCGGTGGCCGGGGTCCTCTCCGTGCTCCTGGTGCGCGGCCAGGTGCGGCTCGCCCGCCAGGGCCGCGAGCTGGAGATGCTGGCCTCCACGGACCCGCTCACCGGGGCGCTCAACCGCCGGGCCTTCCTGGCCGCGGCCGGGCGGGAGTTCGCCCGGGTCCGGCGCTACGGCGGGCCGCTCTCCTGCATCATGTTCGACCTGGACCATTTCAAGTCCATCAACGACACCTACGGCCACGCCGCGGGCGACCAGGCCCTGGCGGCCGCGGCCGGGTTCATCCGCAGCCGGCTGCGCAGCCCGGACCTGCTCTGCCGCCTGGGCGGGGAGGAGTTCGTGGCGCTGTTGCCGGGCACGGACCAGGACGGCGCGGAGCGGGTGGCCGAGGACCTGCGCGCGGGCCTGGCCCGTCTGGAGCTGGAGGCCGAGGGGGTCTGCTTCACGCTCACGGCCAGTTTCGGGGTGGCCGGAGTCCTGGCCTCGGACGGCACCCTGGAGCAGTTCCTGAACCGCGCGGACCAGGCCCTGTACCAGGCCAAGGACCAGGGCCGGAACTGCGTGCGCCGGGCCTGCCTGCCGGAGAACTGGGCCTGAAGGGGGGAGCCGTGGCGGCCGTGACCGGACAACGCGCGTACTACGTGGACAACCTGCGGCTGGCCATGATCGTGCTCGTGGTCCTGGTGCACGCGGGCGTCACCGTGAGCGGACTGGGCAGCTGGTACTACGTGGACCCCGCGCCCAAGGGGCCGCTTTCGTTCCTGGCCCTGACCCTGTTCCAGGCCGGGTGCCAGTCCTTTTTCATGGGCCTGCTCTTTTTCCTGGCCGGGTACTACGCCCGGGCCTCGCTGCTCAAGAAGGGCGGCGTCGAGTTCGTGCGTGGCCGCCTGGTCCGCCTGGGCCTGCCCGCGCTCTTCTACATGGCGGTGCTGAACCCGCTGACCATCTACTGGCTGGCCGATTCGAGCGGGGTCCAGGGGCGCATGGGCTTCGGGACCTTCCTTGCGGGCTATTTCGCCAAGGGCTACGTGTTCGGCGGCAGCGGCCCCCTGTGGTTCGCCCTGGCCCTGCTCGCCTTCTGCCTGGCCTACGCCGGGCTGCGCGGCCTGCTCCCGCGCCGGGACCCGGGTCCGGCCCGGCCCTTCGGCGGCCGCCAGGCCCTGGGCCTGGCCCTGCTCTGCTTCGCGGGCACCTTCCTGGTGCGGCTGCGCTGGCACATGGGCAGCGCGGTGCTCAACATGCAGCTGCCCTATTTCACCCAGTACGTGCTGTTCTTCGCCTGGGGCCTGGCCGCGCACGGGAACGGCTGGCTGCAGAGCCTGGACGCGGGCCTGGCCCGGCGCTGCCTGCTCCTGGGGGCCGCGGGGCTGGCGCTGCTGGCCGTGACCATCTGGCCCGCGGCGAGCGCCCCGGACGTGGCCGCGGCCCTGGCGCCCTTCCGCGGGGGCTGGACCTGGCAGGCCGCGTTTCTCAGCGCCTGGGAAGGAGGCATGGGCGTGGCCCTGAGCGTGGGGTTCCTGGGCCTGTTCCGCGAACGCTGCAACGGGACGGGACCGTTCCTCAAGGGGCTCACGGACTCGGCCTTCGCGGTCTATGTCTTCCACGCGCCCCTGGTGGTGGTGCTGGGCCGCCTGCTGGTCCCGCGGCTGGAGGCCCCGGCCCTGGCCAAGTTCCTGGTCCTGGGCGCGCTTTCCCTGCCCGTGAGCTTCGCCGCGGCCTGGCTCGTGCGCAGGACGCCGCTGCTCAAGGACCTGGTCAAGGCCTAGCGCCGGGCTTGACGCCGCAAGCGCATCCCTGGCCATACCGGGCCAAACCCGGGCCAGGAGCGCGATCGCGGGCAACGTGTTCCGGCTGGACGCCGTCGTCTCCCGGCACGCAGGACCATTCCGACGCCATCCCCCTCCTGCGGCCCAAGGCCCGCTTCGTGTCCCTCGCGGGCTCCTGCGGCCGGGGCGGCCAGACCGTGGAGGCCCTGGCCGAGACCATCGCCGGAAAGCACGCGGAGCTGGGCCTGGCCTAGGGCGCAAGAAAAGGGGCGGACCCGCGGACCCGCCCCTGCCTCGCGCGTTTCCCGCGCCCCTCAGCCCCCGGCCCGTTCCATGACCCGGGCCAGCTCGCGCCGCAGGTCCTCCAGCTCCATGGGCTTGGCCAGATAGCCGTCCATGCCCGCGGCCAGGGCCTGTTCCCGGTCCTCGGCCAGCACGTGGGCCGTGAGCGCGATGACCGGCACCCGGCCCCGGCGCTGGAACACCGGGTCCTCGCGCAGGATGCGGGTGGCGGCCAGCCCGTCCATGCCCGGCATCTGGATGTCCATGAGCACCACATCGAACTGGCCGTCGGCCAGGCGCTCCAGGGCCGTGAGCCCGTCCTGGGCCTCGCCCACGCTGTGGCCCAGGCGCTCCAGCATGCGGCGGGCGGCCAGCCGGTTCACCCGCTCGTCCTCCACCAGGAGCACGCGCAGCGGGCCGGGCTCGCGCAGGGGCGTCTGGACCTCCCGGCCCCCCTCCTGCGCCCGCGAGAACGGGAGGGTCACGTGGATTTCCGTGCCCTGGCCCGGCTCGGAGCAGATGCTCAGGCTCCCGTCCATGAAGCCCACCAGGCGGCGCACGATGGAGAGGCCCAGGCCCGTGCCGCCCTGGCGGCGGGTGTAGGGGGTCTCCACCTGGATGAAGGGCTCGAAGATGTCCTTGAGCCGCTCCTCCGGAATGCCGATGCCCGTGTCGATCACGGCCAGGTGCAGGCTCAGGTCCGCGCCCGGAGGCCGCAGGGGCAGGGGGTAGGCCTCCAGCCGCACCTCGCCCCGGGCCGTGTACTTCACGGCGTTGCCCACCAGGTTGAAGAGGATCTGGCGCAGGCGGCCCGCGTCCCCCGCCAGGAGCCCGGACAGGGCCGGGTCCACCTCGGCGCTCAGGCGCAGGCCCTTGTCCCCGGCCGTACCCTCGAAGGCCCCCAGCACCGGGGCCACCACCGCGTCCAGGCTGAAGGGCGCGCGGCGCAGGTGGAGCTTGCCGGACTCGATGGAGGAGAGGTCCAGCACGTCGCTCAGGATCTGGTTCAGGTGCCTGCTGGAGGCCAGGGCCGTGTCCAGGAATTCGCCCTGCTCCCGGTCCAGGGCCGTGCCGCGCAGGAGCTGGAGCATGCCCAGCACGCCGTTGAGCGGGGTGCGGATCTCGTGGCTCATGATGGCCAGGAACTCGCTCTTGGCCCGGTTGGCGGTCTCGGCCGCCTCCTTGGCCTCCACCAGCCGCTTCTCCATGGTTTTGCGGTCGCTCACGTCGCGGGTGATGGTGATGACCATGGGCTCGTTCCCGATCATGGCTCCGCTGGCCCCCACCTCGGCGTCGTAGGTGGAGCCGTCCTTGCGGCGGTGCACGGTCTCGAAGCGGGCCCGGATGCCGGCGATGTCCTTGAACTCCTCCCGGATGCTCGCTTCCGAGTAGCTGGCCTCCCAGTCCCAGGTGTGCAGGCCCGTGACCTCTTCCATGCCGTAGCCGAGCATGCGGGCGAAGGCCTCGTTGGCCTCGATGACCCGGTGCTCCCTGTTGAGGATGGCGATGCCGTCGCTGGCCGTGTTCATGAGGATGCGGCGATAGGCGGCCTCGGCGGCGACCTTCTGCTCCGTGGCCAGGCGCTCGCTGATGTTCTGGCAGCCGCCGTAGAGCACGTGCGAGGAGGGCTGCAGGGGGTCGCCCTCGCACTGGGCGAAGGACTGAAGCCAGACCACCTGGCCGTCCTTGCGCCGGATGCGCAGGACGCAGGTGGCGTGCCGGCCCGGCTCCAGGCCCACCACGTGGGCCGAGAACAGCGGCAGGTCCTCGGGCAGGACCAGGAAGCGCCAGCAGCCCTGGGCCAGGATCTCCTCGCGGGAATAGCCGGTGATCTTCTCCGTGGCGCCGGTGAGCCAGTCCAGCGAGTAGATTCCGTCCGGGCCGCGGCGGCAGGAATAGGCGAAGTCCGTGATGAGCCCGGAAACCGCCTCGAAGCGCTGGGCGTTGGTCCGGGCCGCCTCCTCCACCAGCCGCCGCTGCTCCCGGTCCTGCTCCAGGTTCTGGGCCATGGTGTTGAAGGCCCGGGCCAGGACGCCCAGGGAGCCCTGGTTCCCGGCCAGGTCCGAGCGGGCCGAAAGGTCGCCCGCGCCGATGCGCCGGGCCGTCTCCACCAGCGCCCGCACGGGCCTGAGGATGCCGTAGCGGCCCGTGAGCCAGGCCAGGATGCCGGACAGGGCCAGGGACAGGGCCAGCCAGCGCAGGCCCTCGGCGGTGACCGCGTCGGCCCGGGCCAGCACCAGGGCCTCGGGAATGCCCACGAAGATGTTCAGGTAGGGCTCCTCGTCCGGGTACAGGCGCAGGCGCGAAAGCCCGTAGATGCGCGGGACGCCGTCCGAGTTCGAGGCCGTGAACAGGCCGCCGTCCGGCATCTGCCGGATTTTTTTCCAGACCGGGCCGAACACGGGCGTGCCCGGGGCCAGGTTGTCCGTGGCCGGGTGGCGGAACAGGCGCGTGCCCTTGTGGTCCGTGAGGCCCACGAAGGAGCCCGGAGGCAGCAGGGCCTTGTCGAAGTCCCGGGCGAATCCCTGGAGGTCCAGGCTCACCAGGAGCACGGCCTTGAGCCGGCCCTGGCCATCCAGCACGGGCAGGGTGAAGGGCAGGATGGGCACGCCGCTGGCCCGGCCTACGGAATATTCCCCGGCCGAGAAGCGCAGCCGCGTGCTGGCCAGGATGAAGTCCCGGCGTCCGGACAGGTTGACCTTGGAAAAGGCCAGGGCCGAGGCCAGGGCGTTGCCCTCGGCGTCGAGCAGGGCGATGTTGGCGAGACGTGGGTTGGCCTGGTTGAAGTTCTGGAACAGGCGGGTGCAGGCCGCAACGTCCAGGGCCTGGACCTCGGGGAACAGGGCCAGGGCCGAGAGCAGGTTCTGGGCGCTCCGGGCCAGGGTCTGCTCCTGCCGGGCGAAGGACTCGGACAGCCGGGCCACGGTGAGCCGGGCTTCCTCCATTTCGCGCTCGCGACGGTCCAGGCCCGAGGCCAGGATCATGACGAGCATGGGCAGGATCCCGGCCAGGACCACCAGGGTGAGGTTGAGGCGTATGGACTTGGGCATGCGCATGGTCGCCTCCCGCTTCCGCGCGCGACGCGAATCCTCCCCGGCGGTCCTGTCCGCCAAACAGGCCGCGGACCTTCCGGGCCGAAGAGGCCATTATCGTTTCAGTTGATAGGGAAAAGCGCGGGCCAGGGCAATGAATTTTCTCTCCACGCTCCGGCCCCCGCCGGGTCTGTGTTTGCGGATGACGGCCTCAGGAATGTCTGCCCGCGTAAGACCCGGGCGGACAAGCCTGGGCTGCGGCTCGGGCGTGCACCTTTCCCGGGCGCGCACCTTTCCCGGGCCCGGGCCGGACAGGCGCCCGTGCCCCACAGCCGGCCGCCCGCGAATCCTTGGCCCGCGCAGCCCCTGGACAATGAATGGGGAAAGGGGCCATACAGGAAAAGGATTTTTCCATGGGCGCCCAGCCGCGTCCGGAACAAGGAGGCCCCATGCAGATCGACCGCGACCGGCGTCTGGCCCTGCTCGCCGACATGCTCCTCATCCGCGCCTTCGAGGACCTGGTGGCCAAACTGGCCCGCGAACAGGGCCGCCTGCCCGGCATGCAGATCACCTGCCACGGCCAGGAGGCGGTGGCCGCCGGGGTGGTGCAGGCCCTGACGGCCGAGGACGTCATCGTCACCAACCACCGCAGCCACGGCCACCTGCTGGCCCGGGGCGTGGACCCGGGCGCGCTCCTGGCCGAGATCATGGGCAAGGCGGGCGGGCTGAACCGCGGCAAGTCCGGCACCCTGCACCTGGCCGACCCCGGCCGCAACGTGCGCATGACCTCCACCGTGGTGGGGGCCGCGCCGCTTTTGGCCATGGGCGCGGCCTTCGCCCAGCACTACCGGGCCGAGCGCGCCCTGACCTGCGCCTTTTTCGGCGACGGCGCGGCGGCCGAGGGCAGCGTGCACGAGGCCATGAACCTGGCCGCGGTCTGGAAGCTGCCCGTGCTTTTCGTCTGCGAGTCCAACTGCTGGGCCGGGGCCCAGGCCCACGCCGAGCACTGCCCCATCGGCCGCATCGCGGCCCGGGCCGCGTCCTATGGAATGATCGGGGAAGAGGCGGACGGCAACGACGTGGAGGCCGTGTTCGAGGCCGCGCAGCGGCTGGCGGCGCACTGCCGCGACGGCCGCGGCCCCGCGCTCCTGGAGTGCCGCACCTACCGCATGCACGGCCACGGGGAGCACGATCCCCAGCACTACGTGGACAAGGCCGAGCTGGCGGCCTGGGCCGGGCGCGACCCCATCGCGCGGTTCGCGGTCCGGCTCAGGGCCGAGGGCCTGGACCAGGAGGCCGCGCTGCGCGAGCGGGCCGCTGGTCTGGTGGAGGCGGCCCTGGCCTTTGCCGAGGAAAGTCCCGCGCCCCCGGCCGAGGAGGCGCTCCTGCATCTCTACGTCAACCCCATCGCGGAGGGCTAGGCCATGGCCGTGAAGAGCACCGGACAGGCGGTAGCCGAGGCCCTGGGCCTGGCCCTGGACATGGACGAGAGCGTGTTCCTGGCGGGCGAGGGCATCGGCACCTCCATCCACGTGAACCCGCACCTGCCCACCCATGGGCTCCTGGAGCGCTTCGGCCCGCGCCGGGTGCGCGACACGCCCGTGAGCGAGGCGGCCATCGCGGGCCTGGCCGTGGGCGCCAGCTGCATGGGGCTCAGGCCCGTGGTGGAGATCATGTTCTTCCCCTTCCTGACCCTGGCCATGGACATGCTGGTGAACCACGCGGCCAAGCTGCGCTACATGAGCGGCGGGCTGTCCAGCTTCCCGCTCACCGTGCGGGTCAAGTCCGGGACCTTTTCCGCGGGCTGCCAGCATTCCCACTATCTGGAGGCCTGGCTGGCCCACGCGCCCGGGCTCAAGCTGGCCTATCCCTCCAACCCGGCCGACGCCAAGGGCCTGCTCCTTTCGGCCATCTTCGACCCGGACCCCGTGGTGGTGGTGGAGGAGATGCCGCTCTACTGGACCGTGCACGAGGAGGTGCCCGAGGGCGACTACCGCGTGCCCCTGGGCCAGGCCCGCATCGCCCGGCCGGGCCGCGACGCCACCCTGGCCACTTACGGCGGGGCGGTGCACGTGGCGCTCAAGGCGGCCGAGGCCTTGCAGGCCCAGGGCATTTCCCTGGAAGTCATCGACCTGCGCAGCCTGGTTCCCCTGGACACGGCCGCGGTCCTGGCCTCGGTGCGCAGGACGGGCCGCTTCCTGGCCCTGCACGACGCCACGCGCTTCTGCGGCTTCGGCGCGGAGCTGGCCGCCAGCGTGGCCGAGGCCTGCTTCGGCCAGTTGAAGGCCCCGCCCCTGCGCCTGGCGGCCCCGGACATCCCGGTGCCTTTCGCCCCGGCCCAGGAGGCCTTCTACAAGCCCTCCGTGGAGCAGGTGGCCCGGGCCGTGGCCGGGCTGGTGCGGGGCTAGCCGTGGACGCCCTCCGCGACCGGGCCATGGGCGCGCTCGTGGGCGCGCAGGCGGGGCTCTCGGGCATTCCGCAGCGCTTCCTGGACGGGCTGGAGGAGCGGGACGGACTGCTGGACCTGGCCGCGCGGCTGGCGGCCCAGGTCTGAGGCCTTGACGGGCCGCGGCCGACCCCGTAGGCCCGGGTCATGCACGAACCCACTCCCGAAGCCATGGAGCGCAGGAACATCGTCCCGGGTCTGCGCGTGCTCGTGGTGCGCAAGGAAGACCAGCGCAGCGGCAAGACCACCGAGGGCCTGGTGCGGGACATCCTGACCAGCGCGGCGCGCCACACCCGCGGCATCAAGGTGCGGCTGACGACCGGCGTGGTGGGCCGGGTGCGCGCCATTCTGGGCCCTGCATGAGCGAACCCCGCATCTGGGTGGACGCCGACGCCTGCCCCGGCCCCATCGCGGAGATCCTCTATCGCGCGGCCCAGCGCCGCAAGGTCCACCTGCACCTGGTGGCCAACAAGCTGCTGCGGCCGCCGGAATCGCCCTACATCCACACGCAACGGGTCCAGAAGGGCTTCGACGTGGTGGACGACATCATTGCCGAGAGCGCGGGCCCGGGCGACCTGGTGGTCACGGCGGACATCCCCCTGGCCGCGCGCGTGGTGGACAAGGGGGCCTGGGGCCTGAACCCGCGCGGCGAGCTGTACGACAGGGCCAACATCCAGGCCCGGCTCAGCCTGCGCAACATGCTCTACGAACTGCGCGAAAGCGGGGTGCGGACGGGCGGCCCGGCCCCGCTCCACGCCCGCGACCGCAACGCCTTCGCCGCCCAGCTGGACAGGTTTTTGAACGGGAAGATGGGGGAGGAGACTTGACTCCCCCCTGCCCCATCCCCTATTCCCACCTCCATCCAACCGCCCATCGGGCAGAGGTTTTTTTGAAACAGACAGTGGATCTTGCCCCCCTGGCCGCCGGCGCGAGCCAGGGCCGCTAGCGCTCCTTCCGGAGCGTGACTCCCGCCCCTTGTGAAGAGCCCGGAGTCCCCGGGCGTCTCGGCTCGCGTCC
>Ga0067045_1029952_pt1 | contig 17418 bp, 13 predicted proteins | sample TerdegcTABiofilm_FD_59184 | JGI IMG/M metagenome (GOLD analysis project Ga0067045, IMG submission 59184) | Combined Assembly of (Gp0054472, Gp0054536) Wastewater bioreactor microbial communities from Singapore -Terephthalate degrading... | reverse complement strand
CGGGGCCGTGGTGGGATTGCTGGCGGGCCCCCGCCGGCAACCCGTGCCGGCCCAGGACCCGACGGCCCAGACGCCGGACTCGCCGTCGGAGCCGGCGGCGGCCTCTGCGTGTCCGCCGTATCGCCGCATCGCTCCAGCGGCCACCGTTCTGGTGTTCGCGGTGCTTGCGATTCTGGCCGTTCGTTACGGGCTTCGCGTGGCCACGCAGGCGAGGATCACCGAGTCCGTCGCCCTCGCCCAAGGCCACACCGTGTACGATCATCCCTCGACCCCGACGCTCCTGTTCAAGTGGCTCGATCTGCTTCCGCGCGGCAATGACCATTTCTGCCTGACTTCCGTGGAGCTTGGGCCGGATGCCGGGAACGACGAGTTGGCGGAGCTGGCTGCGAAGGGCTTGGGAAGCCTGCCCCACCTTTGCGACCTGCGATTGAAGCGAAGTCGAGTCACGGACGACGGCCTCGCCGTCGTGACTACCCTGCCGAACCTGAGACGAATCAGCCTGGGCCGGGCCACGACCGACGCCGGCATGCCGTTCCTGGACGACTGTCCCGCCTTGCAGTTCCTCGATCTGACCAGTACCCAAATCACCGGTGCGGGCCTCCGCTCCGCCTGCCACCTGCCCGTCTTGGCACACCTCAACCTGGAGAGGACCAGGATCCTCGACGACGATCTCGCGCATCTGAAGGCGTTCCCCGAGTTGGTCTGTCTCGACTTGTCGGCCACGTCGATCACCGACTCCGGACTCGCCCACCTCAAGGAGTTGCCGAAGCTGTCGTCGCTCGTCCTCGCAGGGACGGCGATCACCGACGCGGGACTGACGCACCTGGCGAACCTCCCGCAACTGCGGTGGCTCTTCGTGACCGGCACGAAGGTCACGCCGGCGGGACTCGACGACTTCCACCGTCGTCGGCCGGGTGTGTGGACCGACTAGGACCCCCGATCGTAAATGGACGAGGAAATGGAAATGACTGAGGAATTCGAAGCCTGCGTCTATGCCCCCGACTGGCAACTGATTGGCATTTGCGCCGCGGCAGTGCTGCTTCTGGTGCTCCTGCTCTGGGGCATGAAGAACCCGCTGATCTGGCGACTGCTCTCCGTGTTTGCGGTGTCGGGCGGCGTGGGGGTGCTGGTGTGGGGAATCACGTCGGCGGCGATGGGCGAGGAGCCCTTGATCGCTTCGCCCACCGCCCTGATCGGCACGGGCGCCGGCGTCCTCGTCGCCGGAATCATGCTCCTGGTGATCTCCTTCTTCGGAAAACCCTCGCGGTGACCCGAGTGGTTTTTCGCCAAACACCAGCCCGAAGCGCAAGCGAGGGAGAGGCAGCGAGTTGCCCTCGCTTGCGTTTCGGGCCGGTGTGACGCGGGCCTCAGCGCAGGGCGAGACGCTTGTACTTGCTGCGGCGGTGGGCCAGCCGGTCGGGGTCTTCGGCCAGGACGGCCGCCTCGTAGGCCGCGAAGTTGCCCTCGAACCATCGCGTCTTGCCGTTGCCTTCCATGACCAGCAGGTGCGTGGCCATGCGGTCCAGGAAGAAGCGGTCGTGGCTGATCACCAGCGCGCAGCCGGGGAAGTCGATCATGGCCTGCTCCAGGACGCGGAGCGTGGCCACGTCGAGATCGTTCGTCGGCTCGTCGAGCAAGAGCAGGTTGCCGCCGCGGCGGAGCATCTTGGCCAGGTGGATGCGGTTCCGCTCGCCGCCGGAGCACTCGCCCACCGTCTTCTGCTGCTGCGAGCCGCGGAAGTTGAACCGCGAGACGTAGAGCCGCGCGTTGACCGTCGCTTTGCCGAACAGCAGCGTATCCTGCCCGTCGGTAATCTCCTCAAAAATCGTCTTCTCATCGTCCAGGGCGTCGCGGTGCTGATCGACGTAGGAGAGAACTACGCTGGGGCCCAACTCGATGGCGCCGGAGTCGGGCGTCTCCTGGCCGACGATCATGCGCAGCAGCGTCGTCTTGCCCGTGCCGTTGGGGCCGATTACGCCGACGATCGCGCCGCGCGGAACGTTGAACGTGCAGCCGTCGATGACCTGCGTCTTCTCGCCGCCGATCACGTAGCTCTTGCTCACGTCGGCGAAGGCGAGGACCTTCTCGCCTAAGCGCGGGCCGGGGGCGATCTGAATGATCGTTTCGCTCTTGGAGTCGATTTCCTGGTCGGCCATCTGCTCGTAGGCCTTGACCCGGGCCTCGTTCTTCTGCAGGCGGCCCTCGTGCGATTTGCGGATCCATTCCAGCTCGCGTTGGAGGGTCTTCTGACGCTGGGTCTCCTTCTTCTCGATCACCCGCAGCAGTTCCGCCTTCTGGGCCAGCCAGGAGGAGTAATTGCCCTCGAAGGGGAGCCCACGGCCGTTCTCCAATTCCAGGATCCACTTCGTGATGTTGTCGAGGAAGTAGCGGTCGTGGGTGACGATGATGACGGTGCCGGGGTACTCGCGCAGGGCCTGTTCGAGCCACTGGATGGTCTCGGCGTCGAGATGGTTGGTGGGCTCGTCGAGCAGCAGCAGGTCGGGCTTCTCCAGCAGGGCCATGCAGAGGGCCACGCGGCGCCGCTCGCCGCCGGAGAGCCTGCCCACCAGGGCGTCGTCGGGCGGGAGCACCAGGGCGTCGGAGGCGATGTCGATGAGCCGGTCGAGTTCCCAGCCGCTGACCGCGTCGATCTTCTCCTGGAGTTGGCCCATTTCCTCCATGAGCTTGTCGAACTCGTCGGCCGCCTCCGGATCGGCCATGCGGATCGACACCTCGTTGAAACGGTCCACGAGGTCCTGGACCGGCTGGACGGCGGTGCGGAGGTTGTCGCGGACCGTGCGATCGAGGTCCAACTCGGGTTCCTGGGCCACGTAGCGGACCCGCATCCCCTTGGCCAGCGTGGCGGTGCCGTCGATCTCCGCGTCGAGGCCGGCCATGATCTTCAGGAGCGTCGACTTGCCCGCCCCGTTCTCCCCGACCACCCCGATCTTCGCGCCGTAGAAGAACGAAAGGTTGATGTCCCTGAGGACCACCTTCTCGCCGAAGGACTTCGACACCCCCCGGAGTTCACACACGAATTGCGGCGGCATAGGCACTTCGTTCCACGATCAAGGTTTCTTCCTGTACGTCACAATCACCGCACCTGGCCGGTCTTTGGCCACGATCGACAAACCCTTCTCCAGAAGCTCGCGGCCGGTCGCCTCCGTGGCGCCGGCTGCATCGAAATCGGTGAACAGGTAGGTGGCGTCCGGTGTCACCGCGTGGAGCTTGAGGCGGATCGCCCGGCTCTTGCACTCCGGGCGGCAAAACGCCTGGACAACGCCTTCGCCCGTTTCCGGCCTGTCGAACTGCCAGGCGATCCATTGGTCGCGTCGCAGGCTATGGGGAGTCAGCGGGTAGTAGTCGCCGAAGAGCATCGAGGGCGCGATCCGCTTGCACTCGGAGTAGGCCTTCTTCTGGGCTTCGGTGTTGCCGGGCGTGAGCCCTCCCATTCCAAACGACGGCAGATAGAAACTGCGAAAGCAGTAGGCGTCGTAGAAATAGACACCCGTCCCTTGGAAGGGGAGCCACGACGAAAGCCCATAGGTATGGCCTTGGTTCCCCTCGACGACGCCTTTCATCCTGGGCCACTGGAAGTCGCTTCGCAGCAGAGGAACGGCCCGGCGCATCGTTTCCAAGTCGTTGCGGCGTCCGCCGGATGCACAGGAGTCGATGCGCAGGGCGGGGTTCCGGCGTTTCAACTCGTCCCAGAGCGCCAGGTGGCCTTGGACGTAGAAATTCTCGGTGATGCCTTGTCGATCGGCGGCGTCGTTCTTGCGCCACGCAGGCAGCGGGCCGCCGCCGTTCATGTCCTCCCGATACCAGTCGATTCCCTGCGACTTGATCATGCCGTCGACGTGATCGACGAGCCACTTCCGTGCTTCGGGGTTGCCTTCATCGAGGATGGCGCCCACGGTGCTCGGCACCTCGGGCAGAAGCCAGTCGCGGTGGTTCTTGGCCAACCACGAGTTGGGATCGCCGACCCGCTCGGGCTCGAACCAAAGCAAGAAACTCATGCCGTGGGCATGGACCCAATCGCTGAAAGGGCGAAACCCTCGGGGATATCTCTTGGGATCGGGCTCCCAGGTGCCCGTATTGAGCCAGCGCATCCCCCCCTGGAAACGACCGCCCTCGGTCGCATACCAATGGGCGTCGCGCCAGCAGAGATCGGGCTGGATGCCGGCCTTGAGGAACGCCTCCACGCCCGCGACGTCGGCCTCCCGGGCACCGGTCTGGATCTGCGAGGCTGGCTGCTGAGGCTTTCCGTCGAAGTGCGGCAGGACGTGCGCCAGGTACCAGCGTCGCCAGAGGTTCTGAGAACGCACGACGTCGGTTCCCCGCCAGAGGAGCATGGCGATCAAAGGCGTCCGGATCTCCTCGCCCGGCTTCAACGACAAGTGGGTGAGCTGCTGGCCGGCGGTGACTCGCAAACCGCGGGCCGCGTCGCGCGTGAACGCACTGGCCCATTGCCCGGGCCAACCCACCGCCAGGATCACGCCGCCGCCGGGCATTTGGAGGTTGTAGTACGGCCAGCCGTCCGGGCCGTCGCACGACTTGCCTGAATGCGGGGGCGGAGCACGCTTCAGCGCGGCATTCGGTGGGAGGGGGAGCGTGTAGGGCTCGTAGCTCTCGGCCACGCACCAATCCCCCTTGATGCCGTGCAAGAGGAACTCGCCGTCGGCGTCGCGTTGGAACTGCGTGTCGAGCCCCTGGATGCTTTCCACGATTGGGGTGTTCTTGACGCCGGCATTCCTGAGGTACACCGTCCATTCCACAACCGGGAAGTCGGCATATTCCACCGTCACGCAGCGAGCGACCAGGCCGGTCTTGGAATCGGTCCAACTCAGCGTCGATTCGGTCCGCTGCTCGTCGAGTCTTCTGGTAGAACAACTGCGATTCCACGTCTTCAGCAGCCCGGCCGACGGCTTGCCGTCGTAGAGGAAGGAGAAGACCGGCTCAAGCCTCTTGGGTTCCTCGGCGCAGGCAAACCGGGCCGCCGCCCATCGCTGCGATTCAGCCATCTCCTCGCTCGTCGGCGTCACTGCCCCGGCGGATCGCCACGTCGCCAGACACACGAACGTGACGACGCTCAACAGCAACCGTGTCTTCATTGGCCAAGCCTCCTTGCGGCAACTCCGCATTCCCAGAAGGTCGAGTCTTCAATACTTGCCGCAAGTCAGGATGAGTTCGGCAACTCCGGGATAATCACTTGCGAAGGTCGAGGAGTCCATCTCGTGAGTCTTTCCGATCAGCTCTTGCAGGGTTGCCCGGGTATAGGAGTCCGGGTTCTTAGCCTCAATCACCTCCAGCGTCGCCCCTTTGAACATCCACTTGCCTTCCTGAAAGGCGAACGCCAGTTTCCACGCATTCGTAACGGCGGTTCTATTGGCAAGGGCTTCTTCTGCCTGATATCGCAGAATCCCGGTGCAGGGTGAAGACGGGGAATCCGATTCCTGCACCTCCAGGGTCACTCCTTTGACAAGGCTCAAACCGTCCTTCTTCAACTGCTGTTCCAGCTTGTCGCTCGCATCTTGGGCGAACTGCTTGAACCGGGTGGCCGGGTCCGAGCTTCCACACCCTGCAACCACCACGCTGAGGAGCGAAACTGCAGTCATTGTCCGGAACATCGTGGTTGCATCCTGATCGTAAGTCTTCACCGTGTGGCTGAAGTATACCCGCATCAGGGGCCCTTGTCGCCGATCCCTCTGGCGGGGGGGCGGCCGGGTTATGGTCTTGGGGTTGGCATCTCCGCGACTAACCTCCGCCCAAGGGGATAGTCCCCCGCCTGTGAACGGTTACTCTGCGAATAATCACCCCACCCTTGGAACGATTTTCCTCGCGTTCGCGTCCAAGCAGTACATCCGGCGCGGCGGGAGCGTTGGGAACCTCAGGATGCGGATCGACAGAGGCCCTTCCGCAGGGCTGCCGGGGCAAGGTTCAGATCGGAGGACACGTCATGTTCGGAACACGCGGTCGGAATTCGTGTTGTGCATGGTTGGCTGGTTTGGCGATCGGCTTGGCAACGATGGCAGCCTGGGGAGACGAGAAGAAGGAGGAACCGGCGCCCAAGATCCAAATGGCCATCCTCCTCGATACGAGCAACAGCATGGACGGGCTGATCCACCAGGCCCGGACGCAACTCTGGAAGATCGTTAACGAGTTCACCACGATCAAGCTGGCCGGCAAGACGCCGAGGCTTGAGGTCGCCCTGTACGAATACGGGAACAACGGGCTACCGCAGAAGGAGGGATTCCTCCGGCAGGTGGTTGCGCTCACCACCGACCTCGACAAGGTCTCCGAGGCGATGTTCGCCCTGAGGACCAACGGCGGCGACGAATACTGCGGCCAAGTGATCTCCGTCGCGACGAAGCAGCTTGCCTGGAGCGGCTCGAACAAGGACGTGAAGTGCATCTTCATTGCAGGGAACGAACCGTTTTCTCAGGGCACCGTCGATTTCCGCGACGCGTGCAAGGCCGCGGCGGCGAACGGGATCACGGTCAACACGATCTTCTGCGGCAACTACGAGGAAGGCGTGCGGACGTTCTGGCAGGAGGGGGCGAGGTTGGCCGACGGCTCCTCCATGAATATCGACCAGAACCGCTCCGTGGTCGCCCCGCCCACCCCCCAGGACAAGGAGTTGGCCACACTCGGCTCGCGACTCAACGCCACCTATCTGCCTTACGGCGACGTGAGGCGGCGCGAGGAAGCGTCCCGGCGTCAGGCCGCCCAGGACGCCAACGCGGCCGAGGCGTCGGCTGGCTCGATGGCGGCCCGCACCGCGTTCAAGGCCTCGCAGCTCTACCGCAATACGGGCTGGGACCTCGTCGACGCCGTTCAGGAGGGCAAGGTGAAGATCGAGGACCTCAAGGAGGACCAACTCCCCGAGTCGCTGAAGAAGATGAGCCCGGAAGAGAGGAAGGCCCAGGTGGCGAAGCTCTCGGCCGAACGCGCGAACATCCAGGCGAAGATTGCCAAGCTGGACCAATTGCGGAGGGTCTACCTGGCGGAACAGGAGCGAAAGGTGCAGGCAACCGCGGCCGCCCCGGCGGCCTCGTTCGAGCGTGCGGTGACGGAATCGGTCAAAGCGCAGGTGAACCGAAAGTAGGCCGTCCCCCCTGCCGGGAAATCCTGCCAGACTTTGCGGTAATGTGGTTGACATACGAGATGGGAGCGAGGAGACTATCGGGGGGGTGAAGCCCCGGTCGCATTCAACCAGCCGTTCACCGGCGTAAGCCGGGTCTTCTGAAAGGAGGGCGTCATGGCCAGAGTCTGCCGATGCTTCGTTGCCGTCCCGGTGGTCTTGGGGTTCTTCTTGGCCAATCAAGGCTCCTGTCTTCTGGGGGCCGAGCCGGCCGAAAAGAAGGCCGAACGGACGTTGAAGATCGACGAGGACCAGACCAGGAAGCTCCGCGAGATCAACGAAGCCCTGATTATGAAGAACCCGAATTTGTCCTCGCTGCTGCGGCGGGGATCCTTCGGGGGACGGCTTACGGTGGCCAGCAAGCGGGCCCTCCTGGAGGCCTACGGCGGCACGAAGGAATCGGAGGCGGCCGTTCTCCGAGGATTGAAGTGGCTGGCCGCCCATCAGCAGCCCGACGGCCGCTGGTCGCTCAAGGCCTACGGCGAGGGCATCGAGGGGTGCGACTGCCAGTCGGAGAGCGAAAAGGAGATAACCGACAGCGATGCGGCGGGCACCGCTTTCGGGGTGCTTCCGTTCCTCGGGGCCGGCGTGGCCCACAACCGCGCGCCGGAGGAACCGGCAGAGTTGAACGGTTTCCAGGAGGTCGTCAAGAAAGCCCTGACGTTCCTGGCCCTTAGCCAGGTCGCCAGCAGCGATCCCCTGGTGGACGGCCGGATGGACAAGAACATTTACGCCCACGCCCTGGGCACCATCGCACTCTGCGAGGGCTTCGGCCTCACGGGGCACGAGCGCCTGCGCCTGCCCGCCCAACGGGCCATCAAGTACCTCCTTCAGTCGCAACATAAGGAAGGCGGCTGGCGATACGGTCCGCGCCAGCCGGGCGACACGTCGGCCGTGGCTTGGGTCTTCCTGGCGATCCGCAGCGGGCAACTCGGGGGGCTGGCGATCGAGAAGGACCCCCTGATCCGGGCCGCCCGATTCGTCGACTCCTGTGCGGCCGGGCCCGAGGACTCGAAGATGTCGCGCTACAGCTACATGCCGGACCAGGAGGCCAAGTTGTCGGTCACCGCCGCTTCGCTCCTCACCCGGCAGTACCTGGGCTGGAAGCAGGACATGCCCGCCCTCGGGGCCGGAGTGAAGTATCTGATGGAAAACCTTCCGCCGGAGAAGGCCACGAGCTTGGGCAATGCCTACTACTTCTACTACGCCACCCAGGTGCTGCACCACATGGAGGGCCCGGAGTTCGACCTCTGGAACAAGCGGATGCAATCGCATCTCATCAACACCCAGGAGAAGCAGGGGCACAAGGCCGGAAGTTGGAGCCCCGTGGGCGTCGATTGGGGCAAGGCAGGCGGCCGCCTCTACGCCACCTGCATGGCCTTGATCACCCTCGAAGTCTACTACCGTCATCTGCCGATGTACCGCACGGTCTTCGCCGAACAGAAGACGGTGGTGGAATAGGAAGGGGACCGCGGTGCAGCCCGAATCGGGTGGCAGGAATCCCGCGTGGGAGACAGTCAGGCGGGAAGGCCTGCGCATGCTGACGGTCATGGTCGTGGCCATGGTCGTGGCTGCTTCCTTGTTTTACGCCTTGGGACGACCGCGGGAGTCTGCGGAACGAGCCCCCGCCGGGACGTCGCGGGACTCCAAGAAGGCCGCAGTTCCCGAGGTCGATTCCGCCCGGCCTGACGCATCGCCCGCGGCGCCGGCCCCTGCCCCCCAGCCCGCTCCCGAGGCTGCGGCGCCCCAGCCGAAGCAAGCTCCCCAGACCGTCGAGCCGCCGCCCGCCAAGGCCAGCCCGGCCGCCTCCTTCCCGTCCGCACCGGCCGCCAGCGAGGCCAAGACCGACACGCCTGCGATGACGTCCGGCCGCGATGCCGCGGAGCCGAAAACGGAACAGGATCCGAAGCCGGCCTCCTCCGCTCCCGAGACGCCCGCAAGCCCATTGCCTTCGATCGCCCCCGACGAGATGCCCGTGGACCGCAAGCAGCAGGAGAAGTACGAGCGGGTCGTGGCCGAAATCCGCGCCGCGATGGCCAAGCGGGACCTGATCGGGGCCAAACTCCTGATCCGCAACGTCGCTTCGCTCGTGCAGACACCGCAGCAGGCGGCCGAGATCGACCGGCTGGACACGCTCATCGGGCATCTACGGGAATTTTGGCGCCTGGTCGCGGAAGCGGCGGCGAAGCTCCAGCCGGCCCAGGAGTTCACCGTGGGCGACACTCCGGTCATCGTCGTGGAGGCCGGCCCCACGCAGTTGACCCTTCGGAGCGAAGGACGGAACCAGATCGTCCAGGTCAAGTCGCTGCCCCGGGCGCTGGTGGACGGCATTGTCGAGGCGGAATTCCCGGACACCCCCGCCAACAAGGTCCTCCACGGCGCCTTCCTCGCTTTCGATCCCCAGGGCGACCGCCAACTCGCCCGCGACCTTTGGCAACAGGCGATCCGCGACGGCCAGAAGATCGAGGACCTGATGGCGGAACTGGCCGACAGCGCTTCCCCCGCCTCCAAGCGGGCGAAAAAGGACTCGGACGGCGTCGCGAGGAAGAAACGGAAGTAGCGATCCGCCACCCGGGATTTCCGTCAATCAAAACGCACTTCGATGAACGTGACGTCATCGTCGAGCCGGGGCCGGAGGATGGAACGCGGACGTCCGCCAGGGCTCACAGCGGACGGACGACCGACATGCTGCGCCAGTAGTCGAAGAGCGTTTGGATCGAGAGCACGCCGCCGCCCATCCCGCTCTTATTCACCCCGCCATAGGGAACGCCCAGGGGGAAGACGTTGTGGGCGTTGATCCAGTTGTTGGCCGCCACCATGCCCTCGGCCACGCGGTACGCCCGGCCCAGGTCGCACGTCCACACGCTGTTGGCCAGTCCGTAGTCGGTGTGGTTCGCCATCCGGATGGCCTCCGCCTCGTCGCTGAACGAGGCGAGGTAGGCGACGGGTCCGAAGATCTCTTCCCGGGCCGCCACGTTGTCGAGTGAGCCGGCCAAGAGCGCCGGCTTCACGTAGAACCCCTTCTTGCCGGGCACCGTGGCCGCGCCTCCCTCCAGGGGCGTCTCCGCGCCTTCCGCTCGGCCCCGCTCGATATACCCGAGGACCCGTTTCCGCTGCTTCTCGCTCACCACCGGGCCCATCTGCGTGGCCGAATCGAGCGTGTAGCCAACCACCACGTGCTTCATCCGCTCGACGCACGCCTCGACGAACGGGCCGTAGATCTTCTTGTGGATGAGCCACCGGGTCGCGTCGCAGCAGACCTGCCCCGTGTGGAACGTGATGGCCTGGACGAGTTTCTCGACGGTCTGCGGAATGTCCACGTCGTCGAAGACGACCGCCGCTCCCTTGCCGCCGAGTTCGAGCTTGACGGGAACGAGGTTCTTGCCGCAGGCTTCGGCCACGAGGCGTCCGACCTCGGGCGAACCGGTGAACGACATCCGCTGGATGCCCGGATGGGCCGCCAACGCAGCCCCGGCCGTTTCGCCGAGCCCGGGAACGACGTTGATCACCCCGTCGGGAATTCCCACTTCCTTGGCGAGCAGGCCCAGGTAGATGGTCGAGAGCGGGGTGTCTTCCGCGGGCTTGATGACCACGGTGTTCCCTGCGGCCAGCGCCGGGGCGATCCCCCAGCCCGCCAGGAGGAACGGGAAGTTCCAGGGGAAGATGAACCCGCACGGACCCCAAGGATGCCGCACGGTCCACGCCTCGTGCCCGGCAACCGCAATCGCGTTGCGGTGCTGGACGCCCAGGGCCATGTTGATGAAGTACCGGGTCGTATCGATGAAGTTCTGGACGTCGCCTTCCGCCTGCGCGTAGATCTTCCCGCAGTCGAGGGCCTCGATCAGGGCGATGATCTTCTTCCGCTTCTCGACTTCGTCGGCGAGCCGGTGCAGCATCACGCCCCGATCGTTCGGCGAGAGAGTCGCCCAACCCGACTTGGCAAAGGCTTCGGCCGCCGCACGCACGGCCCGATCCACGTCGTCGGGCTGCATGGCGTAGACCTCGGCAAGCGTGTCGCCGCTCCCCGGATCGACCGTGGTGAACGTCGCCTGGTTCGACGAGGCAGTCTGCCGGCCGGCAATCACGCCTCCCAAGGGACCGGACTTCAAAAACGCCGTCACTTCGGGCATCAGATCGGCCTGCATCGCGGTTGCCATGGCGGCTTCCTCCTGGTTGGGTAGCGTGCGAATCCCAAGACCGTCAAGCCGCTATGGTAGCCAATCGGCACGGCCGTGCCAATTGACTCTCTGGAGACGTGGGTGGCGTATAACCGAGTGGCAACTGTGGTGGTGGCTGACTCTCAGCGCAACCGGCCAACCGGCTCGGCTTCGATCGAGTGGGCTTCACGATCGCAGCAAGACGTGGTATATTGTGAACAGAGGTACAGACAAGCCCCCCCGTGCTGCGGAGCATTCAGACTATGAAGGCAGTTAGGAGAACGGGCTCACGAGGGCGCAAGCCGCGACGGGCGAGTCGACTCTCCGAGGGAACCGGCAACGTCGTATTCGACTATCGGGTGGAGTACGAGGGCAAGACGCCGACTCACGCAGTCCTCGCTGGGCCCAAGGCGTCTCCGGAGAGAATCCTCTCGGTTGGACTTACTCCCCAACCCGATTGGTTTAGCCGTCTTTACTTCGGTGAGAACTCGGGAATCCTGAGACACTTGTGCGACGATCCTTGCGTGTGCGGAAAAGTCAACCTCGTCTATATCGATCCCCCCTTTGCAACGGGGTCGCGGTTGTCGGCACGAGACGCCGATCACGCGTACGACGACGTTGTGGCGGGCGCGGAGTTCATCGAGTTCCTTCGGCAGCGTATCATTCTTCTTCGGGAACTCCTGGCTCCAACGGGATCGATCTACGTTCACCTCGACGGCAAGAAGGCTTTCCCGATGAAGGTCATCATGGATGAGATCTTCGGTCCCGCCAGTTTCCGGAACTTCATTACCCGAAAGAAGTCGAACAACAAGAATTACACACATAGGCAATACGGCAGTATCTCAGACTACATCCTTTTCTATACGAAGACGTCGCGATTCACATGGAACCGTCCCTACGATCCCTGGACCGACGCGCATCCACCAAAGGAATATCATTACGTCGAGGAGGGGACGGGCAGGCATTACATGAAAGTCCCGGTGCATGCCCCGGGTGAGCGAAGCGGCGAGACCGGGAAACCGTGGCGAGGCAAACTGCCGCCTCCAGGAAAGCACTGGCAGTACCCGCCCGCGGTACTCGAAGAAATGGACGCCAAAGGCGAGATCTACTGGTCGCCGACCGGCAATCCGAGAAGGAAAATCTATTTGGACGAGAGCAGCGGAATTCCAGCCCAGGATATCTGGCTGCACTTCAGGGATGCCCACAACCAGAACATCCATGTTACCGGATACCCGACCGAGAAGAACCTCCCCATGTTGGAGAGGATCGTGCAGGCATCGTCCGACGAAGGCGACCTCGTGCTCGATTGCTTCACAGGATCGGGGACTACGCTTGTCGCTGCCGAACGGACGGGCCGACGGTGGGTCGGCGTTGACTCAAGCATGAAGGCCGTCGAAACGACCCTGAGACGGCTCGCGCAGGGGTCAGAGCCCATGGGGGATTATGTGAGAGGCAAGAACGGCCGGGCCAGGCAACCCGCCTTGTTCCACACGGGAGAGTTGCGGGGCAGTTTTGATCTCTATGTCGCCGAGGGGGCTGTCCCTCGCAGGCCACCGGCCCAGTGCCTCCGACAGTGGGCTGATATGTTCCCTAGTGCTTCTGCAACCATTTTCTCGTGAAACGCGACTCCAGCATCTTCAGCGTGCAAACGAGGACGCGATCCGGGTTGATCTGTTCGAGTTCGCCGTAGTCGCGCCACATGGAGCCGAGGAGAAGGCCAGGCCCATCGTTGAGGAAGAAGACCTTCACCTGCGTCCCGTCTCCCGTTCTATGCTGTAGGATCTCGAGGATCTTGGAGCGGTTTCCCCCGGTCCTATCGTCCTCCTGGCTGCCGCCCCTGTCCGAATCGTAGCGTGCGAAACCCGCCACGATGGGCCGCCCTTGGTGCATCACAAGGATGTCCGTTGGGCACTCGTGCTCATAGCCGTGGAGGAAGTCGCGGAGTTGTAGGTCCCTTCCTGCACGCCTCGGGCCCAACCCCTGAAACTCATTGCCTGCAAAGGTGCTCTCAAACCAGTCGAAGAAGCGCGCCGTAAGCTCGTAGCCGAACTGCCCGCGGTCCTTGTGTTCGTACAGCAGGGCGCTGATGACCAAGTCGTAGTCCTTCTTGGCGATGTTCTTGCGAACGATCCCTATGTGCCGGAAGAGTGGCCCAAAGGCCTTGCAGATTTCCTCCGTATCCTTGATCTTCTTCAACATCTCGACGGATGTCGAAGGCGAGACGTAGCGACGGAAGACCCGGAGAAGCTGAATCCGCATCTTCCCTCCTGTCTTCTGAATCGTACGAAGCAACTCAATAGAACTTGGAGCCTCCGACGCGAGTTCACGGAAGCGGTCGATCACTGGTTTGTAGAGCTTGAGTGCTGCCGGGAAGTGGTCAGGGTAGAAGTTCGTGTCAAACGCGGTGATCCACTTCCACTTCTCGGCTTCGAATTCGGCAAAGGACTGCATTTCGTGGCACTTTCCAAGCTCGGATAGGAGTGGCGGAGGACGCAAAACGAGACTCGTCGAGTCAGCGCGGGGATTCCTGGGATGGTTGTTGCGCTCGCTGGGGCTCGTTAACGGGGTCCGTACCGCGATCCTGGCAGGTTTCGCAGTAGATGACGGGCAACGCGTAGCCGCATTCCGACGCCAGGAGGCCCTGCGACTCCTTCAACTTCACGGCGGCGATCTTCCACTCGACGACGGCCTGGAAGGCGTCGCTCTCGGCGCGGAAGGCCTCGAGTTGGGCCGCGCTGACCTCGGAGAGCTGCACTTTTCCTGCGGCGGCCCGCTTCTCCCGGAGACGCCGGAGTTCGCTCTGGCATCGGTCGGCCGTATCCTTGGCCAGACCGACCTGGCGGAGCCGCTTCTCCAGCTCGGCCACCGCCCCGCGGATCTCCTCGTCCGCGGCCCGCCGCTGGCTCTCCTGCAACTGGGCGAGCTGCGTCTCGCGGCCCTCCAATTCGGCACAGTCGCAGACACGTCGCAGGGAGAGGCAGCAGACGCCCTGCGACAGGCCGCCCACGAGCGGATCGAGCCGCCCCAAGGCGCTCCGCACGGCCGGCAACGTCTGGCCGTTCAACTCCTGGCTCAGCAAGCAGAGCATGACCAGGTCGGGCCGGGAGCGGAGGCCCTCGGCCACGGCCGCGCCCGCGTCGGTCGGACTTGCCGCGACCGTCCACTCGGCCGTGGGCTGGAGCGGTTGGCGGTCGTCGCGTTCCACGCCGATCAGCCGGCACAACTGGCCGTCGAGTTGGACAATCGCGGCATCGAGTTGGACCTTGCGATCGACCAGATCGATCTCCTGGATTTGCAGCCGCGTCTCGTCGCCGGGAACGGAAAGCCCGGTGGCCTTGGCTTGCCGGAAATCGCGTAGCCCGCGGCGGACCTCTTCGAGTGAACGATCGAGCTGATCCCTGCCGAACCATGCGCCGGCCAGGCGGTAGTGCAGCTCCAAGGCCGCCGCGGCCGAACGGTTGCGTTCCTCGACGGCCCGCAGCGCGAGCAGGTTGCCAAGGAGCGATCGCGCCACGGCGTCCCGGTCCCGCCGGCCGGCGCTCTGTTCGCCCGAAGTCGCTTGCTCCGTCGCCAGCAGGTTGCCGAGGGTGGAGTTCGCAGCCGCCAGGCACTGGCACTGCGATTCACTCAAAAGACGGTAGCCCGCGACCTCCGGCTTCCTCGCCAGCGCCTTCTCCACCGCCTGGAACGACGGAAGCGACAGCGTGTTGAGCGACACCTTGGAGGGCTCCGCAACGGTCGGCAGGTCGGTTGGCGTTTGGCTGAATTCCCCCACAGAGGGGCAACGGTCGCCGCAACGTAGCCCAACACAGCCCGGCAAGAAGCCGACGCAAAGCGACCCAGCAAGAACCACCCCCGCGAGCCTCATCATGCCGCACTACCCCCGGAATGAGACGGCGACCTACTTCTGTCATCGTCTGCGGAATATTCCGGCTGTAGCGTTTTTACTGATGTGGCAAAATGAGGAGACTACGCAAGATCATTGGTTCATCCGAGAATTCCGGGAAAGTCCAGTCACGCCAAAGGGAAGTACCGGTGCCTCTTCTCTGTCCACAGCCGCGCGGAGATCGAACAGAGAAGAGGCACCGGTACTCCTTTTGCGATCCCGTGGGGTTCGGCGTCCCGGAATTCCCGGATGAACCCGATCATTCATGGGGTTGCACCGAGAGCCGCTCTTCCGGTTCTGGACGCGAAGACCACTTTGGAGTGCGGCGACTTGTCGCCGCTTTCCTTTGGCTGACAAGATGTTGCGACGTTCGAAAGCGGCGACGGGTCGCCGCACTCCAAAGGCGCATTAACAACCAGACTCGCGCCTACGGAACATTCCTGGGCGGCTGCGCTCCCTGCGCAGGGCCACCGGCGGAGGCGGGGACGTCGAAGTCTTGTGTCCCTTTGCCCGTGGGGAGGTCGGCCGAGGTTTGATAGGGGGAAAACAAGGCGCGCATGCCGGAATCGGGGTTATTGGGGTCCACCCGCTTGCCGTCGGTCCCGGTGATCGTCACCTTGTGCTTCCCGCCGACGTGGCCCCGGCCGCCCTTCGACGTGTCGTACTGGCCGTTCTCAATCGAGGCGAAACCGCCCGCGACCTTCTGTCCCTCGGGATCGAAGGAGACGGTTCCCGCTGGAACCGGGCTGCCCTTGTAGGTCACTTTGCCGGAAATATCGTACTGCTTGGGGCCGCTCTTACCGCAGCCCGCGCAGACCACCCCCACCAGCGCAGCGCACGCGCAGCCGGCAATCATTGCACTGAACTTCATGCTGTTCTCCTCCTGGTGTCCCGTGGATCAGAAACTGCCGACCGTGTTGCCGTCGCTCATCCGGTACAAGTTTTGGTACACACGGTTGAGCAGGGTGGCGTTCGCCGCTGCCGTCATGAAGGTGTTGAACGCTTCCGTTGCCGCGCAGTCCGCATAGGCGGTGTAGGAGTCGATGGTTTCACTAATGAAATGGGTCGAGCCATCGACGAACACGAACAGCGCCCCGCCCGGGTGCAAGCTGGTGAAGGAGTGCCGCTTGCACGTGTCGGGAGTATCGTTGTACTCTGACGTGTTCGGCGGCCACGCGGCCCGCCCCAGGTTCGCCGCGTTCGTGTTGGCGTGCCGTCCCATCCAGATCGATCCCCGGCTCCGGAAAGGAAGTCCTTGGTTCACGTACGCCCGCTCCCCGACCAGGAGCGTATTGCTGGTGCCGTCCCGCACATCCGCCATCGAGGTGGAGGGGGTGGTCGTCGACGTCGGCCACCGGATCACGCCCTCGTTGCAGATATAGCTCGCTCTCGCGTAGCTTCCGAAGTAGCTGGCGTTCAACGGGTCGCCCGAGTCCGACGGGCAGACGTAGCCCGAAAGCGGCTGGCGCAGGACGCTTGGGGCAGCGGGGGCCGTGTTGGGACCAAACCACCCGTAGTTCCAGGGCAGGCTCTGGTAGAGCGGCGCCTGCTCAATGAATGGCAGCATCGCGTAACCCCAACCCCAGCAATTGGCGTTTTCGGTCGTGCCGGGGGGGCCGCAAGGATTGAGGTAATAGGCCAAGGGGAACTTCTTGTGGATGTCGTGATAGTTGTGAAACGCCAACCCGATCTGCTTGAGGTTATTGTTGCACTGGCTCCGCCGGGCCGCTTCCCGGGCTGCCTGCACCGCGGGCAGCAGAAGCGCGATCAGGATTCCGATGATCGCGATGACCACCAACAATTCCACCAGGGTGAACCCGGCCCGCCGGCCGGATCCCGAAAGTCGCTCTCGCACGTTCATGAATCCACACCTCCCCGTCTGTCCGAGACGGCAATCGAAGGAAAAGAAGAGAAACCGAAGAGAGCACCCTCCGTGCGACGCACGCCGCCCTTCCGGCCTTGTCGCCGCCGACCGATGGGATAACTCAGGATATAGTATGGCGCGTCCGCCCCTGCGAGTCAACTAGGACGAGTCAAAGTTCAGTAACACTTCAGCCGTATGAAGTTGCAGGAAGAGGAGAAGGGAAAAGGAAAAAGCAGGGAGAAATGGGGAAGAAAAGGAGAGGGTTTCCATTCAGAATTGTGGGATCGGGGCACGGTTTCTTGCCTTTCCCATTTTTCCAGAGCTTTTCCTTTTCCCTTCCCCTATTCGCACTTCATTCCGCTGAATACTT
>Ga0067045_1029951_pt1 | contig 17423 bp, 11 predicted proteins | sample TerdegcTABiofilm_FD_59184 | JGI IMG/M metagenome (GOLD analysis project Ga0067045, IMG submission 59184) | Combined Assembly of (Gp0054472, Gp0054536) Wastewater bioreactor microbial communities from Singapore -Terephthalate degrading... | reverse complement strand
CGGGGTCACTGGCTCGGGAAAGACGGAGTTATATCTGCGTGCGGTGGAAGAGGTGTTGTGTCAGGGAAAGCAGGTCATCGTCATGGTGCCAGAGATTTCTCTTACTCCGCAGACAGTTCACCGTTTTTCAGCTCGCTACCCCGGTCAGGTAGGACTGGTACATTCACGCCTTTCGCCCGGTGAGCGCTATGATACCTGGCGGCGCGCCCGGGAGGGTCTGCTAAATCTGGTGATCGGCCCACGTAGTGCCCTGTTCACCCCCTTTGAGCGATTAGGCTTGATTGTAGTGGATGAATGTCATGATGACACGTATTATCAGGGTGATATGCGGCCTTACTACCATGCGGTGGAGTGTGCTATTGCTTATGCTGAGCTTGCTGCTGCCCAGGTGTTGCTTGGCTCAGCTACACCTTCGGTTGAAATGGTATACCGAGCAAGGCGTTCTAATTGGATTATTCTAAACCTGCCGTTGCGCATCCTGGCTCATCGCGAGGTGATAAAACGGCAGCTCGATTCCATACAGGTAAAAGGCGAGAGCAGGATAGAGGAATTAAATGCCACCGCGGTGACCTTGCCCTTGCCTTTGGTGCATATTGTAGACATGCGTGAGGAGTTGAAGGCTGGCAATCGTAGCCTCTTCAGCCGTCGTCTGCATGGTGCCTTGGCTGAGACGTTGGAATCTCACCAGCAGGCCATCCTCTTCCTCAACCGCCGTGGTGCAGCCACTTATGTCTTTTGCCGTGTGTGCGGCTACACGGCTCGCTGTCCGCGCTGTGACCTACCTCTTACCCTGCATGCCGATGCTCAAATTTTACTCTGCCACATGTGTGGCTATCAGCGCAAGACATTCACTAAATGCCCACAGTGTGAGAGTAATGAGGTACGTGAATATGGTGCTGGTACGCAAAAGGTGGAACAGTTGGTTCGTAAGGAATTCCCCAAGGCGCGTGTGCTGCGCTGGGATGCCGACACCGTACGCCACAAGGGAGCGGAGGAGATTTTACTCAGCCACTTTATTCATCATCGAGCTGATGTGCTCATCGGCACACAAATGTTGGCCAAAGGTTTGGATTTGCCACTGGTGACCCTGGTGGGTGCTGTGCTGGCGGACGTGGGTTTAAACTTCCCTGACTACCGCTCGGCGGAACGCACTTTTCAATTGATTACCCAGGTGACGGGTCGTGCCGGGCGCAGTGTCCTGGGTGGGCAGGCTGTCGTGCAGACTTTTCAGCCCTGGCATTACAGCATCCAGCTGGCTGCCCGCCACGACTATGATGGCTTTTATCGCCAGGAGCTGGAGTTCCGCCGCAAACTGAGCTACCCGCCCTTCTCGCAGTTGGTGCGTATGGAGTTCAGCGGTTACAATTGGGGGAAAGTAAAGACAAAGGCTGAGGAAATGCACGCCCAGCTGCAGGGGTGGCTGGATGCGGAAAATGTAAAGGGTATGGAGCTAATCGGACCTGTGCCCCCCTTCTTTGCCCGCCTGAGCGGCCGCTACCGCTGGCAAATCCTGCTCATCGGTACTGACCCACTTGCCTTTTTACGAAACAAGCCCATTACTGATTGGAAAATTGAGGTCAATCCCCCGGATTTGCTCTAGCCAAAATAACGCCTTAATGCGCAAGTTGACTTTGCAAGTTGCCCCCATCGCCTGCGTCACCACAGTGGGATAAATGCAATAACGCCTGCGAGGACACAGGCTGAAGCATAGGCACTTCTTGATTGGTCATTGCGAAACTTGCGTCTATTACAAGGTGAAACAATCTATCATGCACAACTGCTAGAGTACACTGACGTCCTAGCCAATATATTTATGCAGTGAGCAGCCTTCTTATCCCAGAATAATCACTGACTCTCAAATGTATTAATTTATTATTGTCGCTTCACGATGGTTGGGATTTCTTCGCCCGATATGCCATCTTCAAATAAGTATTTCCTTCTTGCAATTCTTTCAACATCTATGATAGGCATCTCTGCTGAGTTTCGTGAAGTTTGGCGCGCGTGATCTAGCCAATGTAATCATTCTGCTGATAAGGAGGTCGCGCTCGATACGCCTCCATCAGGTGCTGATTTTCGAGCTCCTTGCGGATGAAGTCCACCATCGGGTAGCGAGGTTTTTTCATGGTTTTTGGTATATCATATGAAAAATCAAACCGCATGCTCCATGCGCGCAATAATATCGCGCTGCAAGGCCGGATCAAGAGCGGTGAACAGGGCGCTGTAGCCCGCCACACGCACGATCAGGTCGGGGTATTTTTCCGGAAATTTCATTGCATCTTTCAATATCTCGGTGGAGATGGTGTTGAACTGCACATGCCAGCCGCGCAGGTCAAAGAAGCCGCGCAGCAGGGCTGCCAGGTGCTCAATGCCTTTGCTCGATTGCAGGGACTGCTGGTTGATACGCATATTTAATAGCTGTCCGCCGGTCACTTTTACGGTGGGTAGCTTGCTCACCGAGCAGAAAATAGCCGTTGGACCTTTACGACCGGTGCCCTGCTGAGGTGAAATACCATCTGCCGTGGGCTCCCCACGTTTACGGCCATCTGGGGTAGCGCCAACAAATTCTCCAGCAGTGATGTTGGCAGAAACCGTGTTAGTGGAGGCGGTATAGCCACCCCCAATTGGTCCTCTCCCATAGCGCAGGTTTTTATAAGGTTCAAGCAATTGAATATAGTCTTCCATCACCATACAGGTCAATTCATCTGGTAGGCTTTCATCCTCGCCATATTTGGGTACATGGTTTAGCAAGATCTGCTGCACCTCTTTTCCCTTTGGGGTTTCAAAGTTGGTGCGCATGGCTTCCATCAGGTCCGCGGCTGAAAGACTCTTTTTCTCAAAGACTAGTTCCTTAATGGCAGCCAGCGAGTTGCCCACGTTGGGGAATCCTACCTGGCACCCACCGGTGATGTCGTACACTGCACCTCCGGCATTCAAGTGTTTCCCGCGCTTCAGGCAGTCCTGGACTAAAGCGGAGCAAAAAGCATTGGGTGCTAGTTCTTCCAGCGCCTGGTCAATGATATTATCTGCTGTCACATGGGCGTTGGTGAAGAATGCCAGCTGATCGCGCCAAGCATCCACCAGTGAAGGAAAGTCCTTCATCGTACTCAAATCACCTTTGCCCTCATGCAATTGGCTGCCGCTCAATGGATCTTGCCCGTTATAGATTGCCAGTTCCAGCACTTTAAGCACGTTCAGCTTACTCTTGCCATTGGCGCGATAGCCCCATTTGCCGGGCACTTGCACTTCCACACAACCCATGCTGGAGTAATTCAGTGCATCCTCATGAGAAACTCCCACTCTCTCCAGGGATGGGATGATAATTTCATCATTAACAAAAGCTGGCATGCCAAAGCCCATGCGTACCACCTCAAGCGCTGCATTTAAGAAATCGCTAGGGGTGCCGGAATGTATGCGCACATAAAAGTTGGGTTCAGACAATCGTACTTCTGCCACGGCAGAAAGGCATAGCCAAGAAAGTTCGTTGATCGCATCCTTGCCCTCTGGGGTCTGACCTCCCACGCATAGATTCTGGTAGGTTGGGTAACCGGTCTGTGTGCGCGAATGATTCTCTGAGCGCAGTTTGATAATAGAAAAAATCTTGAGATAAAAGTGTTCCAGTAGCTCCAGTGCATCCTCAGAAGTTAGATTTCCGTTTTTTATATCTTGTTGATAATACGGATATAGATATTGATCCAGTCTGCCCAGAGAAACCGAATGCCCGTTGGATTCCATCTGTTCCACCATGTGCACTAGCCACACGGTCAGCAACGCCTGCCGGAAGGTTCCCGCGGGTCGTTCATGCAGTCTGCGCAGGTCTTCAGCTAGGGCTTCAAGTTCTACCTTTCGTTGGGGTGGTGCTATCTTCGCTTTTTCATCAATTATTTGAATCAGGCGGGTAATGTAGTGCAGTACACCATCAAAAACCACCTGCACTGATTGATAAAAGTCACGTTTCGCTAAATCTTCCGGCTCATGTAAATTGAGCTGACCAAGGAATTCTTGTGCTTGATTACGTATGCCTCTAAACCCTTGTGTCAGTGCCATCGGGTAATCCACAATAATGTGACCTTCTCCGGAGGTGGCCTGACCTGCCCAGCTGATTACCCCGATGCGTGTGGCTTCCTGAACGAATTGAGGTTGACGCGCCAGCACCCTCTCTAGCAGGCTGCGTCCTTCCCACCAGGGAAGCAGCTGGCGCAGTTCTTCCTTTACTTCTAAGGTAATTTGAAACCGATCATATTGGCGCTGGTTAAAGCGGTCCAACTCGTCATATACCCATTTCCAGGAGTATTCCGCGAAAATGGGTGCCCAGCGTGGGTGCGAGGATTGCCAGCCGGGTAACAGATTATCATCTAGGTCTAGCGATACCTTTTCAAGGTAAGTGCGCAGCGCATAGGCGCGTTTAAGGATGACTGGTTCATGCTGGTATTGCTGGTAGCATTGTGTATAAATACGTGCCCTTTCGGCACAGATGCCTGGTGTGGCATGCACTAGGGTATCGCGTAGACCTTGTAACCTGGCTTTCTTCTCACCCGAAAGTGTGATCAGATTGTTCATGACGAATCAGGACAATTTTACTCTGATTCATTATTAAGAAAAGATAGGTGATGCAAAGAATTATTGCAGCACTAACCAGGGATTAATGAAAGCTCCCCCTTTTCGCACCTCAAAGTGCAGGTGCGGTCCGGTGGAATTGCCGGTGCTGCCGCAGAAAGCAATCGTCTGCCCGCGGGAGACGTTCTGCCCGCAGGACACATTGAAAGCACTTAAATGCGCATATAAGGTCAGGTATCCATTACGGTGGTCTATGGCTACCAGGTTGCCGTATCCTCCCCCAATCGAGCCGCTATAGATAACCACGCCGGAATCTGAAGCAAAAATAGAATCTCCTTCATAGCATTTGATATCCAGCGCTAGGTGGCCAGGGTAGTAATCATTGCCGCTTACTTCACCGAAGTACGAAGTTGGCCATACAAAGGATAGGGTTCCAACTGCACCGCCTTCCGGTGAGCAAGAACCGGGTCCGCTAATCTTAACATTCACGCCTGCTGGTCCGCTTGCCTCAACAGGCACAACCCAAGGCTGCAATTCACGTGAACCGCCGGGGATTACAATGATAGTTCCGGGTTCAATGACTGGGTTGGAAATATCTAGGTTGTTTCCCGGCCAAAGTAGGATATCCTCCACTTTGGCTTTGTACTCATCTGCCACCTTCTGCAAGGTATCTCCTTCCCGCCATTCATAGATGATGCCATCTACTGGCGGGATTTTCAAATCGATGCCTATGGAAATCATGTGAGGGGAATCTTGGAGGGTGCTCTTGTTTGCCCAGAGGATGGATTCTGGTTTGATGTTAAACTTCTTTGCAATGCCGAAAATGGAATCACCTGATTCCACGACATAGTCGGTGATTTCCTTGCGGTAACTCTGGGGCAGGTTGGTATCTGCATTGGCCTTGCGGGTAATGGAATCAAAGCTATATGGCTCGCTGAGGTTAGGCAAGCTGGTTATGGTCTCACTGCTCATTCTGCCAGTTTTGAATGGAATGAGAGAAAGTATCGAATGCCCGGTGTATGTCTGGTAGAGGATAGCTGCCATGCTGAGCAGCGCGATGACCACCAGCACCCAGGTGACTCCAGGAAGCCAATGGGGCATTCGAGTTGGTTCGGGGTTTGGGGAGCTCTGTTTTTCTTTGCGCGGGAAGAATCGAATCTTCACGCTTCCTCCGTCATGGCTTCCAGGAATTCTGTATTGTTCTTTGTCTTACTCATCTTTTGTAAAATTGCTTCTGTAGCCACGGCTGGATCCATGCCGGCACCCTGCGGGGGCGTGCCGACCATTTGAATATACATGCGCCTCATGAGCCATACACGCTGCAGCACTTCCGGGCTCAATAGTAATTCTTCACGCCGTGTGGAGGAGCGCTCAATATCAATAGCCGGGAAGATGCGTCGTTCCTGCAGTCGGCGTGAAAGGTGCAGTTCCATGTTGCCGGTTCCCTTGAATTCCTCGTAGACTAAATCATCTAGGCGTGAACCGGTGTCCACTAGGGCAGTGGCAATGATGGTGAGCGAACCGCCGTTTTCAATGTTACGCGCGGCACCGTAAAATCGCTTTGGGGGGTAGAGTGCAGAAGGGTCCATACCGCCTGAGAGTGTGCGTCCGGAAGGATTGACCACCAGATTGTAAGCGCGCGCCAGCCGGGTGAGGCTGTCCATCAGAATGACCACATCATTGCCGATTTCCACCAGTCGTTTGGCGCGGTTCAGAGCGACTTCAGCGGCTCGCACATGGGCAGTGACTGGTTCATCAAAGGTGGATGCGATGACCTCACCTTCTACCGAGCGGTCCATATCAGTTACCTCCTCAGGTCGTTCACCAACCAGGCTGATGAGTAGATACACCTCTGGGTAATTCTTCGAGATGGCGTTGGCAATATCTTTCAGGATGGTAGTCTTACCGGCTTTTGGAGGGGAGACGATAATACCGCGCTGACCCCGGCCGATAGGTGCAATCAGATTAATTAATCGTGTGGAGAGAATTTGAGGGTCGGTTTCCAGGTCGTAGCGTTTGTCAGGGAAGAGGGGTGTCAGGTCTTCAAACTTAACCCGCTTAGTAGCTTCATCCGGATTTTGACCGTTGATATTCTCTACTTTCAGCAGGCCGTAATGCCGTTCCGATTCACGCGGGGGGCGGATTTCACCGAAGACCAGGTCACCGTTGCGCAGTTCATAACGGCGCAGTTGCGCCTGCGATACATAAATATCGTTCTTGCTCATCTGGTATTCAGCGCGCAGGAAACCGACACCTTCTGGCATGATTTCTAGAATGCCGCCGCCCATTTCCTTACCATTGTTCTGAGCCTGTTTGCTCAGGATCGCGATGGTCAGGTATTCACGCTTGCGCAATTTGACATCTTCTATGCCGATCTCCTCAGCGATCTTGCGCAATTCCACTAAGGGTTTCTTTTCAAGTTCAGCTATTTCCATTGTTTTTTCCATTGTAAAAAATTAGTAATAATAATATTTTTTATAAGAGCATTGCCGCCCACATCTGCTCATGGCAGAGGATACGTATTTAGAATGACAGGTTCATTTGGGATTATTTTGGCTTTTTATCATAGTTGATAGAAAAGCCGATTGCTGCAATTTCTTTATTTTCTTGATTTACATTATAACATCCAAAATTGAGATAGGCAAATTTGATTTTGTCAAGATATCTAGTATTTCTTTCCATACCCGACCATAGCCGATATTGCATGGTTGATAAGTCTCAAGCCACATAGATTTCGCATTACCCCAGATACCCGCGTAACTGCTTGCTTCGTGTGGGATGGCGCAGTTTGCGCAATGCTTTGGCTTCAATCTGGCGTATTCGTTCTCGCGTGACATGGAAATAATTGCTCACCTCTTCTAAGGTGTGGTCCTTGCCATCCACCAGACCAAAACGCAGTTCTAATACCTCACGCTCTTTGTCACTCAAACCGCTCAATGCATCCTTTACCTGCACACGCAGGATTTCCCTAGCCGCGGCATCCATGGGTTCTATGGCTTCATCATCCTCCAGGAAATCACTCAACTGGCTGCTATCTTCATCTCCCACGGGGTTTTCCAGAGAGACCGGTTCTTCAGCGGTTTTTAGAATGCGTTCCACCCTCTCGGTGGCCATTTCTAGCCTACGATGCAGCTCATCGTCTAGCTCAATTTGATTATTTGATTCAATGTATTTTTTAATAGCTTGATACTCTTCAGGTTTCAGGGATTCTTTTAATTCAGCCTCAAGGGCGATCTCTTCATTGTTGGGATCGCGCCCCAATGTTTGGGTGAGGTTGCGTTGAATGCGCAGCAGCCGCGAGATGGATTCATATAAGTGAACCGGGATGCGGATGGTCCTTGCCTGTTCTGCAATATAGCGGCTGATGGATTGACGTATCCACCAGGTGGCATAGGTGCTAAATTTATATCCCCGCCTGGGGTCAAACTTCTCCACTGCCCGCAATAGCCCGAGATTTCCCTCCTGAATTAAATCCAGGAACGAAATGCCACGACCCAGATAGCGCTTGGCTACGCTCACCACCAGCCTCAGGTTGGCGCGGATCAAGGTTTGGTGTGCCTCCTCTGATAGCTGTTTAATTTCGTTTACAAATTCTTCCAGGACTGCTTCCTCTTCAATTAAATTATTAAAGAATGAAAAAGTGGGCATTTTTTCCTGTTTCTCTATTTCTTCAAGGAGATGCTGGGCACTCACTTTTGGCAGCAAATAGAAATGTAGAAAAACGCCATAAGCGGTTTGAATAATGTCATCTAACGCCTCTTTGCGTAAAGGGTCTTTACAGATCTCATTCTCTTTCCAAAATGTTTCTAGGTAAGAACGTGAGTAGGATGGTGCATCTGCTTGCCAGCGTTGATGCAGCATTTGGGCTTCGCTTAACAGCAGGCTGAGATCCGGCAGGTCAACATGTTTATGCTCTTGACTCAATTGACCTAGATGCTGATAGCGGTCAACCAGTTCGTGTGCAATCTGCAAAAACAAGGTAGCGTAATGCTTATTTTTATTTGGTGAAAAGGATACCCGGTTCTCCCAGAATTCTATCTGTTTCCAACCTTCATTGCGCGTGGCAAGACGGAATTCACTATCAGCATCCAGCAGGTGGATTTGCCCGATTTCCTGCAGGTATAACCGCACCGGGTCCTCTGCCAGTTCCAGGGCAATGGACGGATGTTCCAAGATCTCCAATGGATCTTCGCTACCAATCTCTTCGAATTCACTCTCGGTTTCAATGATCTCGTTTTCATCTGGCTGGATCTCTTCCAATCCCTCTAGATGCACTGGGCTTTCCACATCAAACTGTTCTAATGAAATCTTTCCAACCGGCAAGTCGGATTGTGGTTTGGCTTTTCCCCGTGTGGATTTTGCTTGCGCGGTTGTGCTGCGGAGTTTACGCTGCTTGGGTAAAGTGGGTTTCTTGGGCGGCATGTCAGTTATTATACATGAGTGATTATTGATGTTATAACCGCTTCTTAAGTGCACGGTCCAGTGCAGCCCGCGCTTTAATGAAATTCACGATTTGCGCCTGATAGGCGCTCGCCTCCTCATCTTGGTTTTGTAACGCTTCCTCCTGTAGAAATCGCAATTGTTCAATTGCCCGCGTCACCCTGAGCGAACGCAGGGATAATACGCTGCGTTGCAGGTCATTCAGCACTTGTGCTGCTTCAATTTTCCCGACCTTGATTGGTTCTTTTAGCTCTTGAAGCAGTTCATCCACTCCACGGGGGATTTCATCTCCAAAGGTTTCCAGAACTTCTTCAGCGCTAGTCAATTTGGTGCCCAACACCGTACTGGCGATGGTGTGATGGTCGCTGTTTTCAAAATCACTCACCGTGAGATCATCCAAGTTTAATTGCCTTAAGTAAGTATTGATGGCAGCTGAAAAACTCGGGAAATGGATGAGCACGTGAAGGATATGCTTCTCGAGTGCAAAAGTCTTATCAGTGGTGACTCCAATTGTCGATGATCCTACGGGCGTCTTTGTTTCTTCTCTCTTGCGAACTTGACCGCGTGTTTCCCTTGCGCTTGGCAGGCTGGCCAGTGCACGTTCGTCTACGCGCAGCAGCCGCGCCAGTTGCTGGCGGTAGGCATCCCTCTCCACGGCGTTGGGCACATCCCGGATCAGCGGTATGACCTGGCTAGCAATTTCACTCTTGGTTTTTGGGTCATCCAAGTCCCGCTGGGCGGAAAGCGTATCCATCACATGTGTGATAATAGGTTTGGCAGATTCCAGGATTTGCTTCCACTGCTGTGGGTCGTTGCGCACAATATCGTCCGGGTCCATACCTTCCGGTAATGTGCACACGCGCAAATCTGCCTGAAGCCGTGATTCGTGGTGGATTAATCCGCGAGCATCAAACACGACATCATCGCTATAATCCAGCGCCTCGCGTGCCACCTGCAGTCCCCGCAGGGTGGCTTTCACCCCGGCTGTATCCGGGTCAAGAGCCATCACAATTCGCCGCGTGAAGCGTTTAAGCTGCCGCATTTGTGCCTCGGTCAGGGCGGTTCCCATAGGAGAGACCACATTGGCAAAACCCTCCTGGTGCAGCACCACCACGTCAAGGTAACCCTCCACAATCACCGCCTGATCATGCTGACGAATGGGTTTGCGTGCTTGGTCGAGTCCATACAGTAAGCTGCTCTTGTCAAATAGCATGCTTTGTGGGGAATTGATGAACTTGGGTAAATCCTCCGGGTTAAGCACCCGCCCCCCAAAGCCTGCCATGCGCCCATTGGCATCTCGCACCGGGAAGAGGATGCGGTTGCGGAAGCGGTCATAATAACCGCCTTCCTCCTTCTCCACGATTAGCCCGGCTTGCAGCAGTTCCTTGGCTTCATAACCTTTTTGCAGGAAATGTTTGTATGTATCATCCCAAGATTCCGGCGCATATCCAATGCCAAAAATTTCCAGGGTCTGTGGGCTGATGCCACGCTGTTCGGTCAGGTAGCGCATGGCTTCCTTCCCCCGTGTGGATTGCAGCAGATGCGAACGATAGTAGATGACCGCTTCCTCTAATAATTGCCTTAACTTATCTGCTAACTCGTTTTGCTCTTTCTTTTCCGGGGTTAGCGCCTCCAAACGTACCCCAGCGCGCCTGGCCAGCAGTTTCAGCGCCTCGCTGAAATCCAGTCCTTCCTTCTTCATCACGAACTTGAAGACATCGCCGCCTTCGTTGCACTCGCCAAAGCAGCGCCATGTGCCCGTATCCGGGAACACCACAAAGGCGGGTGTGCGCGTGTTAGGGTGAAATGGGCAAAAGCCAGTGTAGTTCTTGCCCGAGCGGCGCAATTTTACAGTTTCCGAAACGAGGTCAATGATGTCAATACGGGATTTGATATCATCCGTGATGGTCATTTGCGCTTGCCGTACCTATGACTTAGAAAACTTATCATTACCTAGAAACCTTCTAATTTAGAGAGGTCTGCCCTCCTGTGAGCCATGTTAGCGATTTTCTGTAGCAATCCCAGCCGGTTTTGCTGCAGGCGCTGGTCTTCATCCATCACCAGAACTTGGTCAAAAAAGGTATTAATCTTGGGAATGAGTGGCAGGAAGGCATTTAAAAAATCATCCGGGTGCGAACTGTCAGGCAGGTTGGCGAGGGCTTTTTCTACTGCATGATAAAGCTCTTTTTCCGCCGGTTCGTTGAGTAAATTTAGGTCAACTTCGAAAATGTTTGCCTGATCTCGAGTGATACGCACGCAGCGTGCGTACGCTGGAAGGATGGTTGACCAGTCTGTTCGCTGTACCCATTTCTGAAGTTGTTGCACCGCAACATAGGCGGCATAAGGATTCGAGCCCTGCTCAGCCAATACGGCTGCGACCACATCGTAGCGATACCCTTCGTCAAGTAAATAATTCTCCAGACGCGCGCTAATGAAAGCCAAGCACTCATCCTTTGTTTGTTGGGTGACTGGTGTTATGCTGTTCAGTTGCTCTGTAGCTAGCTCAATTCCCCGCCGCAGGTCGTAATCCGTCTTCCACTTAATCAGGTTCTGAATGATGCCGATGGCTGCTCGACGTAGCCCATAAGGGTCCCGAGCGCCACTGGGTACCATACCCACCGCAAACAGCCCCACTAGTGAATCTAGGCGGTCGGCCACGCTTACGACTAGCCCAGCACGCGAGGAGGGACTGACATCCCCGGAGAAGCGCGGGTAATAATGCTCCTCAATGGCTTGCGCCACGGCTGGCTCTTCACCTGAGCGCAAGGCATAGATACGCCCCATCACTCCCTGCAGAGAGGTCATTTCAACCACCATATTGCTGACCAGGTCAGCCTTGCAGAGTCGTGCAGCGCGTTTCGCATGACTGATTTCATCACCTTCAACCTTAAGTGGTGCGCACAACTTGTCAACTAATGCCTGTATGCGATCGCTTTTATCCAGCATCGAGCCCAATTTCAAATGAAATATCAGCGTCTTCAAACGCGGTAAAAAGTCCTCTAAATTACGCTGCAGGTCTTCCTGCATGAAGAACTTAGCATCCGCAAAGCGTGCCTGGATGACCTGTTCATTTCCGTATGTTACTTTGTCAAGATACTCACCATCCCCGTTGCGAACGGCAATGAATCGTGGCAGCAGGTGCCCTTTTTTATCCCTAACCGGGAAACAGCGTTGATATTTTTTCATCACGCTCACCAGCACTTCTTCTGGCAGTTCCAGGTGCACTTTATCAAATGAGCCCATGAATGCATGGGGTGCCTCCACCAGCCCATTGACCTCGTCCACTAGGCTCATTTCCAAGCTGGGTTCTCCGCCAGCCACCTGCATTAGTTTCTTCACCTGCTGCTGGATCATGGCACTGCGATAGGTTTGGTCGACGAGCAGCTTCTGCCTGCTCATGCATGCGAAGTAATCTTCCGAATTTTTTACTTCATGGATTTCTGGCTCCACAAAACGCAGCCCACGGGTGAGGTTGCCTGATTGCACACCGGCATATTCTATAGGTACCACTTGATTTCCATACAGGGCTAACAGCCAGCGGATGGGACGGCTGAAGGCGACATTGCTGGCGTTCCAGCGCATGGCTTTTTCAAATCGCAGATTGGCGATTAATTGGGTCAGTTCTGTGGGCAGCACCTCGAGGACCGACTTGCCGGGCTGATGGATTTCCGCCACTACGTACTCGCCCCCCTCCATGCGCTGCACCTTTAGCTCTTTTAGCGAAACACCTTTGCTTCTGGCAAATCCCTCCGCGGTAGCGGTGAACATACCATCTTTATCTATGGCAGCCTTCGCTGGTGGGCCTTTGATGATCTGTCGGCTTTCTGTCTGATTGGGTGACAGATTTTCTACCATGAAAACCAACCGCCGTGGGGTGCCCATCACCTTGATCTCGCCGTGTTCTAGTCGCAGCCCTGAGAATAGCTCGGGCAGGGCTGACTTGAGCTGTTCCAGCGCTGAGTGCAGGTCGTTCGCCGGTAATTCTTCCGTGCCGACCTCCACTAGCAGGGTTTGTGGTTCTTTTGGGAGTGATTGTTTCACTACTGGTGGTGGGTATTTAGGTACGTTCGTTTTCCCCTGATGGACTTTCTTCAGCCAGGGAAATCCTAAACCCTCACGTTGCTTGAGGTATGCCTCTGAGACCCTGCGCGCCAGGTCACGCATGCGGCTAAACAATGCCTGCCGTTCGGTCACCCCAATCGCCCCACGCGTATCCAGCACGTTGAAGGTGTGCGAACATTTAAGGATGTAATCATAGGCTGGCAGCACCAGATCCTTATCAAGCGCGGATAGTGCCTCCTTCTCATACAGCGCGAACATCTCGCGCAGCCGTTCCACATCCGCTACTTCGAAATAATAGGTACTGTGTTCCCTCTCGCCCTGCAGGTTCACCTCCCCGTAGGTCAGGTCTTCATTCCACTGTAGCTCACGGAAGTGATACCTGCCCTGCAGCGGCATGGCCAACCGCTCCAGACCATAGGTTAGCTCCACCGAGACCGGGTCCAGGTTGATGCCACCCGCCTGCTGGAAGTAGGTGAATTGGGTGATTTCCTGCCCATCCAGCCATACCTCCCAGCCTAACCCCCAGGCGCCCAGCGCGGGCTGCTCCCAGTTATCCTCTACAAAGCGGATGTCATGCTGGCGTGGGTCAATACCCAGCGCTTGCAGGGATTGCAGGTAGAGTTCCTGCGGGTTGCCCGGTTCTGGCTTGAGGATGACCTGAAATTGGTAATGCTGCTGCATGCGGTAGGGGTTGTCGCCATAGCGCCCGTCATCCGGACGAATGGAGGGCTCTACGTAGGCTACATTCCAGGGTTCAGGTCCCAACACGCGCAAGAATGTGGCTGGGTTCATTGTGCCAGCGCCCACCTGGCTGTAGTAAGGTTGCCAGATCAAGCAGCCGTGTTCTGCCCAGAAACGCTGTAAGCTGAAGATTAGAGATTGAAAATGAAAGGATGAGTCCATGATGGCTCCACAGGGGAATTGGGTTATGAATTGCCTGAAAAATTATACCAATAGAAAACTATCCCATATTCATATCTGACTCAAATGGTTTATGGAGTGTGAACTTTCTCCTGCCGGTAGAGGATAAGCTCGTTCTTCAGCCCCAGCAGCCTCGCCCACCACGGCTGCCTCCCCCAATCTGCCAGGAATTCCTGCCACGGCACCGCCCGCACCTTTTTCTCATTAGGAGTTCTTTCCAGCGCTGGGTCTGGGTCTAGCAGGTAGACCGTGCGTCTCCTGGGTGAGACATGCAGCAGGTTTGACCAGTGCGCCCCGCTGTTCTCCCACAGGCGCAGTGCACTAAGTTGGTTTCCCTGCTCCAGTTGCTCAAAAATTAGTTCCGGTATAGCGTGGCTGATGCGTTCTGCTGACCAACCCAGCTTCAGTTGTTTCGACCAGTGGTTGAACAGGCGCACCATGCCCCACGGCGCAGTTGCCCCACCGATGCCCGGTACCCACTCTGGGATTCGCTCCCATGCGTGCAGCCTGACGCCATCCTTCACTTGCTGCATGGAGAGGGCATCCTTTTTCTGGTTGCCTTTCTTCTGAATCAGGTTGAGCACCATGGCAATGCTCGCCGGACCGCAGTGATTACTTGAGGTGCGGGCACGCGCCCAACCCTGTGATTGATAAAACCTGCCCCATGCGCTACGCTTGAATGATTTTCGTTGTCTGGTTTTCATCATCTATTATCCGTGCAATGTATAATAACCCGGTGTTGCCTAGAACTATTTTTTGCTGTTTGCTAATTGTATGTCTTTTTACCGCCTGTGCGGGTGCTTCCTATTCTTCGATCACCCTAACTCCTTACCAGACCCGTACCGTTTCTACGGCTGCACCCTCTGCGGATGCCACCGCGACGCCGCTGCCCGCACCCACGCCCACCCCACGCTATCACGAGGTTGCTCGAGGTGAGACTCTCTCGGCTATTGCCCTGAAATACGGTATTAACCTGGCTGACCTCATCGCTGCCAACCCGGAAGTCAGCCCCAACCTCATGTCGGTCGGCACACGCCTGCTCATCCCTTCTGCCTCTGCTACCAACATCAGCGGCAGCGCACAGCCGGTTGACCTGCAGATGGAGCTGCCCAATTGCACCCCCACCCGCGAGGGCGGCGCCTGGTGCTTTATCCTGCTGCGCAACACCCAACCCAAGCCGGTGGAGAATCTTGTGGCCCGCGTCATCCTGGCTGACCCGCAAGGAAGCACGTTGCTGGAGCAGAGGACCACTTCGCCCCTGGACCATCTGCCCCTTGATAAATCCATGCCCCTGTTTGCTTATTTTCCCCCTCCCGTGCCTGATGACTTTCAATCCAGTGCTGAACTTCTTTCCGCTTACCTGGTCGAGGACGGGAACGCCCGCTACCTAAGTCTTTCCCTGGAGAATCTCACCACTGAGATAGCCGCAGATGCCCTCTCCGCCCGAGTGAGCGGTGACCTGCTCCTAACCGATTCTACTGCTCCTGCCCGTCGCGTCTGGTTGGCTGCTGTGGCGTATGATGCTGAGGGCAGGGTGGTGGGGGTCCGCCGCTATGAGATCCCTCAGTCATTGAATGCTGGGGGGCGGCTCGCCTTTGACTTTTTTGTCTACTCCACCGGCGAGGCGATCACATCGGTGGATGTGCTCGCTGAGGCGCTGAAATAAAAAACCACCCTTGGTAGGGTGGTTTTACTGATAATTTCAATTTACAGGCGGGACCTACACCGCATAACTTTTCACCTTGCGGATGACCATCACCACTTTACCCATGATGCGCATCTGCTGTGGGTCATCCACGTAGATGGGTCCCATGTTGGGGTTGGCTGGCTGCAGGCGCACTCGGTTGCCCTCGCGGTAAAAATATTTCAATGTGGTCTCGTTCTTATCATCCAGCCACACCGCCACCATCTCGCCGTTATCTGCCTGTTGTGCGCGCCGCATAACCACCATGTCGCCGTCGTTAATCATCGCATCAATCATTGAGTCACCCTGCACTTCCAGGGCGAACAACTCATCCGTTTTCTCGCGGGGTGAAAGCAAACTGCGCGCCAATTCGACGCTGCTTTCCGAATCGAAGTAAGCCACATCCGATTCCGGCATGGGGATGGGTTCGCCTGCCACGATGCGCCCCAGCACCGGGATGCTCAGCATGTCGCTGATTGCCTGCCCAACGCTGCGCAGTCCCTCGCTCTCCCGTTCCACCAGTGGTTTCTGGATGCAGATGCTGCGCGAGATGTGCTTTTCCCGTTTGATGTAGCCCATCTGTTCCAGCTGGTTGAGGTAGTAATCCACCAGCGAGGTGGACTGCACCCCGATGCTCTCGCCGATGTCGCGGATGGAGGGGGAATAGCCGTTTTTAGCCTGGAACTCCTCCAAAAATTTCATGATCTTCTCATGTCGCCTACCAAGTCCTTCTGTTCTGCGTGCCATGTGCGCCTCCTCGTTGATGAAATACATCGCACAAATTTGCTATTAATATACACGAACATCCGTTCTATGTCAAGTGGGCTTTAACCGTCACGCGAGCGCCTTTTCCTCCTCATTGTCATACTCGAGCACCCGTAGGGTGCGAAGGATCTCCTCCTCCCCTCTGTAGAGGGGAGGTTGGGTGTGGAGTGGTTGAAGTCTCTTTGCGTGTATCAAAATACCTTCCCTTTGTTCATGTGTATAATTCCCCCAAAACGAGGTGAACCATGGCTCAGGCACTTGTCCGTTGGATTGAAGGCAAACGCTTCATCGGTATCGATTCCACCAACCATTCCGTGGTGCTCTCCACCCCCTCTGAGGGCGTGGGCATGAAGCCCTCTGAACTACTCCTTGTGGCGCTGGCTGGCTGCAGCGCAGTGGACGTGGTCGATATCCTGGCAAAGAAGCGCATCCCGCTAACCAAATTGGAGATCCAGGTCAGCGGTGAGCAGGATGCTGACCCGCCCTGGACCTTCCGCAAAATTCACCTGAAATACATCCTGCAAGGTGAGGGCCTTAGCGCAAAGGATGCAGAAACGACCATCCGCCTCTCCGAGGAGAAGTACTGCTCTGTCGCTGCCACCCTGAGCGGTAAAGCCGAAATCACCTGGGAGTACCAGAGCCTATAAGCACGAACCAAATCAGGGGATAGGGGGGAGATGGGATTTATTAGGTGCACCCCCACGTGTGTGGGGAAAACAATAGGGGTAATTATATTCCGCCAAATGAGTTACCGGTGCACCCCCACGTGTGTGGGGAAAACTGTGCCTGATGGTGTCCCCGGTGTTAATTGTGAAAGGTGCACCCCCACGTGTGTGGGGAAAACCTTTCTACCTTATAGCATAGCACAACATAACGCAAGGTGCACCTGTACGGTGTCCAGGAGATACTATACACTCCGGTTATAAAGAATACATCAGGTTAATATTGTTGTTGAGTAAGAGACAACACAGACCTGAACTGGAGCGATATTATGCAA
>Ga0067045_1029950_pt1 | contig 17424 bp, 13 predicted proteins | sample TerdegcTABiofilm_FD_59184 | JGI IMG/M metagenome (GOLD analysis project Ga0067045, IMG submission 59184) | Combined Assembly of (Gp0054472, Gp0054536) Wastewater bioreactor microbial communities from Singapore -Terephthalate degrading... | reverse complement strand
ACCCGGTTCTCGGTGAACATGGAGATAAAGGGAGGCCCGCTGCTGAGGCCCGGCATGCAGGCCAATGCCTATATAGACGCCGGAAGCGCCAAAAACGTCCTGCTTGTGCCCGTGGAGGCCATCTTCGAGGAGGACGGCAAGCCCATGGTGGAAATCCTGAACAAGGACGGCACCGTCAGGTTTGCCGAGCTCAAGGTCGGCCTGATGAACGACCGGTATGCGGAAGCTATAAGCGGTGTGGAGGAAGGGGACCTGGTCATAACCGGGAGCAGCGCCGACCTTCTGCCCAGCCAGCATATACAGAAGAAGGACTCCCTGCTGCCCGACAAAAAGGATGAAAACAATAACCAAAGCTCCAACGGCCAGAACTAAGGGGGGCTTGAAGATGTTAGACAGAAACCAGGTGAAGTCCCTCCTGCTCAGGTTTTGGTTTTCGTCAAGGATGGCGGCCCACGGCATACTGTCAAATCCCCTGAGGTCGGCCCTGACCGTGCTGGGAGTGGCTATAGGCGTGGCCTCGGTCGTAAGCCTGATGGGCATAGGCGAAGGCGCCCGCAGGGCTGTGGTGGAGCAGTTCGAAAGCCTGGGCTCAAACGTAATAGTGATCAAAGCCCACAATCCCAATTACGAGTTCATGCCCGAAGAGGCCGACGAGCTGGTGGAGAGGGTGGACGGCCTGGAGATGGCTAGCCCCATCGTCCAGACAAACGCCATGATGAAGTGGATGAGAACAAGGGGAAAAGTCGATATCATTGGCTCAAACCAGAGTTTTCCTGAAATACGCGACCATGACCTTGTTTCCGGACACTTTTTCACAAGGTGGCATGTAGAGCAGCGCTCGCAGGTCGCGGTGCTGGGCAGCAACATAGGAAATGCCCTTCTTGGAGGCAGAAACCCGGTAGGCCGCTCGATCTCGCTCAACGGTGAGAACTTCAGGATAATAGGTGTGCTGGAGGCCAAAGGCAGGGGCAAGGCGGACGACATCGATGACAAAATAGTGATTCCGTACACTGTGGCACAAAGGTTCAGTGAAAAAAGAACGGTTGAGGAGATATGGGGCAAGGCGGATTCAAAGACCGATGCGGACCTGGCAATCGTACAACTGGGCAGGATAATTAAAAGAAATCTCGGGCTGGACCAGAGCGCCCCGACCCAGATGTCGGGCTCAACCGACGGCGAGGTCCAAGGCATGATAGGGTCAGGCATGCCTATCGAAAAGGAAATGGCCGTGAGGGAAATGGCTGCCCAGCAGAACGCCCGTCCAATTGTCCCGGAAACCGGAGAGGACGCCATAACCATAACCAGCCTCAACCAGCTTGTGGAGGAAGCGGATAACGCCAACCGCATCATGACCCTGCTGCTGGGCGGGATAGCTGCGGTATCCCTACTGGTGGGCGGTCTGGGGATAATGAACATAATGCTGGTGGCGGTGACCGAGAGGACCGAGGAGATTGGCGTAAGGCGCGCCCTCGGCGCAAAGCGGGAGGACCTGCTCCTCCAGTTCCTGCTGGAAGCCCTCTACGTCAGCCTCATAGGCTCAATAGCCGGTATTGTGGCAGGTATCTGGGGGGTAAACATATTCAGGAACTACGGCTTTGAAACAGCCGTCAGCTTCCAGGCGATAAGGATAGCCACCCTGGTGGCCGTAACCTCGGGCCTGCTTTTCGGGATATACCCGGCGGTTTCGGCATCGTCGGTCCCGCCTGTGGAAGCCTTGAGAAGGCAATAGACATAATTAAGCCTGGCGGCGCCAGGCTCATTCTTTTTTCTTATTACATCGGGGACATTCCTCCCTCCCAAGAGATAGCTCCAATGTGGAGGTGTGTCCCCATACCTTTATTTATACTTAAATATCAAGACTCTTGAAGGTTTGCTCTATACGGGACTTGAGTTCTTCAATCTCCTGCTCATTCCTGGCATCTTCGGTGAAATCCTTATTGTACTCGCTCCATAAGGAAAGGATTGCACTCTGGGTGGCAACCAGGACATTTTTCTTGCCCTCATATTCATTGGGCAGCCTCTTGTTTATATCCTCCGGACGGGCCTTTGACAGTTTTGGTATCCATTCCTTGGAAAAATTCTGCCATTCCACGGTATTCCTTTCAACCGCCAATCTGTCGTAGGCATCGTTCAACTCGGCATATGCCCCTTCCAGGCCGGCTTTATACTCTTCCAATATATTCTTGCTTTCATTTCCTGAGACCTGGGGCATTTTCCCTATATATAGATATCCTACAACAGATACTGCTGCGACCAGTAAAATCACAAGTGCTATGGTTATGGGCCTTTTGCTCATCTCAATCTCTCCCCTTACCCAAGGCTAACAGAAACAATTATACATTATTTTTTCTATGCACGCAACAAATTATCCTCGTTCCATGCACCTGTTTCACGGTCCTTTTAATACCGCGTAAACTTCGTGCTCTTGCTGGGGTCATATTTGGCCAGCTTGCTGGTGGTACCCGATTTATACACATATCCGATGATATATGCGTCTTCAAATACATCCTCTATCTCGTAACATATGTCTTCCATAAAGTATTCTATCTGTTTGTTGGTAAGGGCATCCCATTTAGATTTATATTTATCATAATCCACATAAACGTTATAAGTGATGTCTTCTTCATCGCCTTCCAGCTCTATGCTCACTATGATGCCGCTGAAGTAGTCGTAGAACAGGTCATTCAAATCATCTTCGAGGTCGCCGATGTCGACATCGTAGTCCGAGTCAAGGGATACCACGCCCTTGGATGAGGTGGAGAACTGGTACATCTTGCTCGAAGTTGTCCCGGAGTTGTCCTTGAAGTACCCGGTGATGCTGGCTTTGGGGAACACATCCCTTATATCGTCGCATATATCCTGCAGGTAGGACGTAATATTCTTGGTGGTCAGGCTGTTCCATTTGGTTTTGTATTTTTTCATGCTGAACTCTATCTTTACAGTAACCTTGGTCTTTGTCCCGCTCAGCGTGATGTCAAAATCTATACCCTTGTATTCGTCATAGTAATCGTTCAGCTCGTCTTCAAGGCTGTCTATATCGGTGGCTGAAGATGTGCTTTTGCTTTCTTCCAGTTCCTTTATTCTCGCTTCCAGATTCTTTATCTCGTTGTCCTTCATATACAGCTGCATGGTCAGGGAGCTTATATTTGGGTCCGGCTTATCGGTAACGGATATTATGTAGTTCACGGGGTCCCAATCGATATTCTTGTTGAAGATGTTGGCCATCATGCGTACCGGCACATAGGTGATGCCGTCCACAATGAAAGGCGCCGTATCGGTATACACCTCCTGGCCGTTGCTTTTGATCTTTATGTTCATGTACCAGGCTTCCAGCGTTTTTTTAGTCCCGGAAGCAGAGCCTATGGATGCTATAGATAAAAGCATCAGTACAACTAATATAAGCAGCGCTACTTTTCTTACGGTTTTTCCAATCATATAAACACCCCCTGAAATTTTTAATCTTTATCAAGTATATCATATTACTGTCTATAATACAAAATTTGACAGTGAATCGCCGTCCTCCCCCGCAAACTTATAATCATAAGCGCCAAACAATGAGTGCCATACAGAATATAACAGCTTATGCATTACCAGTATAAATCAAAATCTCGTTATTAGCTACTTTGACTGTTTTAACCCCTTCTGGTAGCATCACAGGTGATCCGTTTTGCTGAAAACCAAATGGTAAATGATAAGCTGTAGCAAAGGGATACCCCTTTTGAATCGCCAGGTTTAAGCTATCATAGAAATCCTGAACCAGGCTAGAAAAGGTCTTTCTACTATACATTATGCTCTCCATGGATGGCGAAGTAATATGGATATTTTCTGCTTTTCTTATGTGTTCAATAATCTCAAAAATCAATTCATCTCCACAATAACAGTACCCATTATGTAGCTGCTCAACCGTTGTAAACGTAATGAAAACCTCTGGATTATCTTCTAACCACTGCTTTTTCCCTAAATGAAACAGAGCATATAAGGCCGGCGCATCAATAACAATCGTTTCATTCTTCGGGATGCAAATTTCTGTGGTTTTACTCATTGCTTTGAATGCAATATCTTTAATGTGATTTGCTTTCCCGTCACCATTGACCTCTGTTCTCTTCTGTAGAACATCTAATTTTTTCTCTACTTGTTGCACTAAAAAATTTGATCGTTGGTCTACGTGTCCATTCCCCTTATATAAATCAAGATAGTATCTGGCTTTTTCAAAATTGTTATAATGGAGGTATGCAACAGCGGCGTAATATGCGTATATTGTTTCACCGTAATCCTGATATTTTTCATATATGTCCAGAGCACCCTCAATAACTCCTTCGAAATCATTTAGCCTTATCTTCAAATCAACTTCAATAAATTTCAGTATATCAGGTCCCACAATACTTTTTGCCTTATTTAAATACAGCCATAATGCTCTTTCAACATTATTGGTTTGCATCAAATACTCATGATAAGTAAAATAAAATCCATCTGGATCTTGGTTAACGATTTCTGGTTTATATTTCAGTATATCCTCGTATATCTCGCCTATACGATTAACTTGTCCTATCCTTCTATAGAAAGACATCAACATATTATAGTTAATAGCCGTAGGTTCTTTCTCTATCATGCCCCGAATCATTCTTTCCGCTTCTTCGTATTCACCATTCACTTCATGGAAATAGCTTTGAACTACCGGCATTCTTTCACTGCCGCTCCAATGCTCGCAGTATTTCACGAAATACTGATTAAACCGGTCTTTTTCTTTGGCATTTAATAGAATCCCTAGAAATTGAATAATGACATCTTCATTGTCCTCAAAGCCTTTATCCACTATTGGTTTCAAAGCTTGAATCGCATGCTCAGGCATGCCACGCATGTTGTAAAACTCGCTTGAAATTAATGCCTTATCTGTTTCATTTAACGTGTTTATTTCATCGATATTGCCCTTGTTCAGAAGGATATCATTTATCGCTTTCATCCGGCGTATTTCGTATAAATCCTCATTGCAATAATCTATTAATTGGTCATACATCTGGTCGAACTTCATTGTTTTTCTTAAGTAGAACAAGCTTCTCAAATAAGGAATGGCAGCTCTTGAATAGATCCCCTGCCGTGCGCTTCCTTTCGCCCTGGCAAAACCTGCTTCAAAATACTCCACAGCCTTGTTTAGATAATCTTGATTTATTGCGTTCATCTTAATCGTAGTCCCATTATCTGCCTTTTCGATGGCCTTGAAGTAAGTTGCTATTCCTAGATCCTCAATATTGAAGATATTATCATCGATTTCGTATGCTTTACGCAGCATCTGAACCGCCTCATCATATTTTTTATAACGTAGCGCAATTTCTCCCGCTAAACGATAAACAAACTGACGGCGATTATCATCTTTGGTATCAGCAAGCAGTTCCATATCTTCGGTCACAAGCATGCCAAGAGCTTCTTCATAGGGAAGTTCATTATAAAATGTTTCAGTATAAACCTTCATAGCCAGGAGCAGAGGGTCCTCTCGATCCATTTTATACCACTCATTAGCAAGTTTATAGGCTGATTCAAAATCACCAATATTCAATTGATAATCAATAAGATAGGATAACAGATCCACATCTTCTTTGCATTTGGGTAATTTCATAACGGCTTCAACCAAAGGTGCTGCCGAAGGATAATCTCGAATAAGGATATAACAATAAAGCAGCCCTTTGATGACCAGCTTATTGTCCTCAGCTGAGAGAGGCGCTACAATGCTCCCCTGGATAATTCGGTTATATCCAGCAATCGCTTCGCTAATCCGGCCATTTTTCTGCAGTTGCCTAATCTCTTTCACTTTATCATATATAGCAGAATCCTTGGACGGCAAAGACGCTGTATGGTTTATAAGTGATAAGCTTTCAGTTTTTATACCAACCATACTTTGTGGCTGATGAATTGCCTCTTGTCTGCCGTCTCTCAAAACCTGCCTGCGTACTTCCTGATTATCTATCTCATCACTCACATTCATGATTTCATTGAGTATTTCCCGAATTCCGACTGTGTGGTCTCCATTCTCTGTGGAGTACTCTAAAATCCTAACATCATACCGGTCTTCCATTTCAATGCGCTTTTCTTCAGCAATATTAGCCAGTAGGATGAAATGCCTGGCTCTTAATTTTTCATTGCTTACTTTTAATACCTGCTGAATATATTTATCATCCAAGGATACACCTATAAACAGAAATATATACTTTGTTCTAAAGTGCTCAAGTACTGTCCTATACTCTCTATTATCTTTGTATAAGCTGTCATATGATTCTCTGGACAAAACAATCGTTGAAGGCATAGTGTAATCCCCGTGCAGATTATATACAACACCCTCATAGATTGGATCGTCACTCTCATTAATGAATTCTTTGTAAAGATGCGTAATATCTCTTGGCCCCTTGCCTACATAATCAGATAAATAGTTGTCATAATTTGTAGTCAGATACTTGGTGCAATTCATTTTAGCCAGGTCTTTATAGATATTGTCAGGCAGTTCGTCACGCTCTATTTGTTTTTCCCGCTGAATTGCACTGCAAACAGCACTTTTTAGATCGGCTTCCTTTACACCTGCCTTCTTGATCTCATCCACAGCATCTAAGTAACGATACGCTTTGATGAGCTTAGAAATTTTTTCTCTATTCTCAATAAGGCGTTTGTAGGGGAACCTATCACAAATATCATCAATAAGTGTACCCCATCCAGGCATTGCAAGAGGAAATGACAAACCGGCCCCGACAAATGGTACAAGCTGATGCCTTCTATAAGCTTGTTTCAATTTATCCATATACTCTTTTGCCGGATGAGCCATTTTATCACTACTTTCTCGCAACCACAAGAACCGCCCCCTTGGGTCGGTCCTGGTTTTATTGATTCTGCGCTTTATAATCAGGTACCAATTTATTTATAAACAGCAGGGCCTCTTTATGGTCTTCGTTTACCAGCAACCTCCTCAGGTTTTCCAGCTCTTCTCTCAACACATCGACATCACTGCCTAATGGCCTGCCGATAAAAATCTTCTGGTGTTTGGTGGCTTTCAAAGCCTCTTCCGCCATAAACAGCTCTTCGTACAGCTTTTCCCCGGGCCTCAGTTTCGTAATCTCTATGGGTATGTCCTCCCCCGGCTCGAAGCCCGACAGCCTTATCAAGTCCTTTGCAAGGTCCATTATCTTGATGGGCTCCCCCATATCCAGCACAAAAACCTCGCCGCCTTCGGCCATCGCCCCGGCCTGTATTACCAGTTGGGCAGCCTCGGGTATGGTCATGAAATACCTCGTGATGTCGGGATGGGTAACCGTTACCGGCCCCCCTTCGGCAATCTGGCTTTTAAACAACGGTATAACACTGCCGCTGCTGCCCAATACATTGCCAAACCTCACCGCTGCATACCTGGTATTGCTATGCTTGTCCATCATCTGGATCGTCATCTCGGCAATCCTCTTGGTGGCCCCCATGACGTTTGTGGGGTTGACGGCCTTGTCGGTGGATATGAGCACAAACTTCTCGACGTTATACTTATCCGAACACTCTGCAACGTTCAACGTCCCGAAAACATTGTTCTTTATCGCCTCTGTGGGATTATCCTCCATTAGGGGCACATGCTTGTGGGCCGCAGCATGAAAGACAACATGAGGCTTATAAGCTTGGAAAATGCTGTCCAGTCTGGCCTTATCCCTTATAGAGGCAATCAGTATCTTGGTCTGGATTTCCGGATGGTTCCTTGTCAACTCAATCTGCAGATTATATGCATTGTTTTCGTATATGTCGAGTATGAGCAGGAGCTTGGGATCAAACCGCGCTATCTGCCGGCACAACTCCGACCCTATGGAGCCTCCTCCCCCGGTCACCAGTACCACCTTATCCCTGAGGTACCCCGATATCTCTTCTATGTTCAGGTCAACCGGCTCCCTGCCCAGCAGGTCCTCTATCTGAACGTCCCTTATCTGCTTTACATCCACCTTGCCGTCTATGAGCTCGTAGACCCCGGGCAGTATCCTCAGTTTGCTCCTGGTGTCCTTGCACATGTCTATGATATGCCTTATATCCTTCTTGTTGGCCGAGGGTATTGCAATGATTATCTCATCTATATCAAGGTCCCGGGCAACCTCCTTGACCTTCTCTATGGCACCCAAGACAGGGACGCCATGTATCCTTCTCCTATGCTTCTCTTTGTCATCATCAAGAATTGCCAGCGGCTTTGCATTCAGCTCAGGATGGTTTCTAAACTCCCTGATAACCATAGCGCCGGCTTCCCCAGCCCCTATAATAAGGGCATTTTTGGGATGCCCATTTTGACCGTTCAGTTTCAAGGCATGGTAAGTGCTCCCCATAAGCTCTCTCATTAGCCTGTACCCAAACCTGCTGCCTCCTATAAAGAATATATCCAGTATGAAGGCCAGGACATAGATGCTCCTCGGGAGGTTGGACTGCATCAGAAAGAGGTAGCTTATTGAAATAGCGTTAGCAACTCCAGCCGCGACAATAATCTGCAGCACATCAATGACCCCCGCATACCGCCACAGGTTTTTGTACAGGCCAAAATAATAGAAGGTGGCTATCTTTATGGCTATCAGTATAAAAGCCATTTCAACAAACGTATTCAAATAAGCCTTTGGTATCTTGCCTTCAAACCTGATGATAAACGCAAATATGTATGACAGATAGACCAGCGCCATATCTACTATTATCAATATTACCGGTCTGTAGCTGCTCCTCATGAAATATACCCCCAATTAGTTGCAAATGTTAAACTTCCTCTTAAGTCCAGATACAACCGCATCCACATCTTCTATCTTCATGAAACAAATTATTGCAAAGTATACTATTGCACCTGCTCCTATCGTCAGTATTAGGGACAGATTAAAATTCATCCTGGTAATTAGTATACCATAAACTATTCTGGTAAAGACACCCATAATAAGAGAGGCGCATAAGATTTTTGCAAAGGAGATGGTTATGCCCTTCATCCCGAACCGACCGATTTTCTTCCTCAGCCCTATAAAGAGCAGCACGGTACAGAACATCGCGGATATACTTGTCGCCAAGGCAAGACCCCCTATACCCAGGAACCTGGACAGGATAATGTTTAATATGATATTCAGTACCACGGCAATAGCTGCATTAATCATAGGCGTTTTTGTATCTTGTAAAGAATAAAAGGCTCTTGATACAACCTCTCTTAGACCGAAGCCAACCATACCTATTGAATAAAAGAACAATGCATAGGAAGTCATGGATATGGCATTGGCATCAAAGGCCCCTCTGCCGAACAGGAGCTTAACTACTGGCTCTGCGAATATCATTGCCCCTACTGTAGCAGGAATAACTAACAGGTTGATAGAAGTTACAGCTTCTGACAGTGTTTTTTTAAGCCCGGTCATATTGCTTTCCGCTGCCATCTTGGATATCATTGGATACATCACGGTGGCTATGGATAAAACGAATATGCCCTGGACAAATCCGTTGAGCCTATTGGCATAGTTAAGTGCCGATATCCCTCCCACCGCTATACGGGAGGCCAGAGTCCTGTCGACCAATGTATTGATTTGATTCACCGAAGTGCCCAGTATCACAGGCAGTGACAAATAAATCATCCTCATTAAGTGCTTGTCCCTTTTGTCAAGTATAAAACCGTACCTATATCCCTTTTTATACGCAAAGGGCAGCAAAAATATCAGCTGTGAAGCAATGGCCACTATGATACCAATTGACAATATAATTATATTGAATCTGGAGCTTAAGATAATGGAAGCGATGATGATTATATTAAACGGAAAACCTATGAGCGCCGGGATCGTAAAGTTCTTCTGTATCTGCAAGTAGCTCTTAAATATATAGGCTATACCCATAAAATATATCCCGAATATGCTAATCCGTGTAAAGGAAACCGCTAACTTCAATGTATCCCCTTCAAAGCCTGAAGCGAAAAGCTTTACAATGGGGCCTGTAAATATTAACCCAATGAAAACAATAAGAGTGCAGATAAGCAAAAGGAAATTGACAAGATTGTTTGAAAATCTATCAGCCGGTTTAATGCCGCTTTCTTTTACAATGCTGCTATATATGGGAATATAGCTTGTAGCTATCCCGGTGCCGACAAAGGCAAAGATAACGGTAGGAATAGTAAGGGAAATTAAGTAAGCGTCACTTATACCAGACGCCCCATAAAAATAAGAGAGGGTAATCTCCCTTGTAAAACCCAGTATTTTTGATAGCACTTCAAGAAACATAAGAAGTAATGCAATCTGTTTCATTTAACTGTACCTCGTTAATTATTATATCATGTGTAGTGACAGATTTATTTTATTACATCTTAGCATGTGAAACATAGCCATTAGGGTTATTCTTCTGCCAGTTCCACGCGTCCCTGCACATATCCTCAAGGTTCTTTTCTGCTTTCCATCCAAGCTCTTTATAAGCTTTACTAGGATCTGCATAGCACTTATCAATATCTCCTGGTCTTCTTTCCGTAATAGCATAAGGAACTTTTTGGCCTGTAACCTTTTCAAAACATTTTACTACGTCTAGGACACTATAACCTACCCCTGTTCCAAGATTATATACATCTATACCTTTACCGGACATTATTTTTTCAAGGGCTTTCAGATGTCCTTTAGCTAAATCAACTACATGTAAATAATCTCTGATTCCAGTACCATCGTGGGTATCATAGTCATTGCCAAAAACATAGAGTTTTTCTCTTTTGCCTGCTGCTACCTGCGTTATATAAGGCATTAAATTGTTAGGTATGCCATTTGGGTCTTCCCCAATCCTACCACTTTCATGGGCTCCAATTGGATTGAAATACCTAAGTATTGCTATACTCCAACTGTTATCAGAAGTATACACATCTCTTAATATTTCTTCAATTATTAACTTGGTACGGCCATATGGGTTCGTAGGACCAAATGGAGAATCCTCTGTTATTGGTAGCTTTTTAGGACTCCCATATACAGTAGCAGATGAGCTGAATACCATTTTCTTGACATTATACTTCTGCATAATTTCACAAAGTATTATAGTTCCAGTAATATTATTATGATAGTACCTAAGGGGAACCTCCACTGATTCACTTACGGCCTTAAGCCCTGCAAAGTGGATAACTGCTTCAATATAATTTTCGGCAAACACTTTTTCAATGTTTTTTCTATCCAAAATATCTATTTCATAAAAATTAGGTTCTTTTTTTGTTATTTCTCGTATACGCTTTAAAGCTTCAAACTTGCTATTAGAAAAATTATCTACTTCAATAACATCGTAGTCTGATTTAAGTAGTTCTACACAGGTATGACTTCCAATGTAACCTGCTGCCCCTGTTATTAATATAGACATATGTTTCTATCCCCCATTTTAAATATCATTACTTTCACTAACCTCGAACTTATATACTCTTTTATGCTTCTTAATACTAGATTCAAGCAATCCCAAAAATAACCAAAACATTCTTGCATTGTTAAGCGAAATCGCCAATGAACTAATTAATAAAATAATAATTATATCTCTCAAAATATAATTCATCTCGATATTTTCTTCATAAGCAAATGTAACTTTTTTAATAATAAAAGTAACGTAAGCATAAAACATTATAGTTAAAGGTAAACCCCACTCAACTAATAATTGCAAATATGTATTATGGGCAACAGACTGACTTCCTGATATTGTTTCGGCCACATTAGAATAAACCCCCACTCCAATACCGATTATTGGTGAATAGGTAAAAATTTTAAATGCCGTTTGCCACGTTCTATTTCGACTTGACCCTCCTTCAGATAAAGCTCGTGCAAAATCAGTAAATAGGGGCTGTATTCTTTCAATAGTTGGTATTACATAAATACTATACTTGACTATTTCCCCAATCATATTATAAAAAAATATCAATACTAAAACTATTATACCGATCGAAAATAATTGAATAATTATTATACCTATTTCTTTTCTTGTTCCAACAAAGTATTTTAGCATTTTTAAAAAAATGTAACAACCAAGCACAACTAAGCCGGTTTTTGACCCTGATATTAATACTGACATGGTTATTAAAGTCAAAATTAAAAGCTTATAATATAGCTTAATTCCCTTTTTATTTATAAAATAACTTAGAGCAGATACCTGTAAAATCGAAAAGAAATTTGGGTCATTAATTAGCCCTCTAAATCTCATTGTATTTTCATAGAATAAAACATGCGATAACTTATTTATTCTGAAAATTGTAAAGACAACTCCTATTGCTCCTATCAATAAGGCAGATACAGAATACCATTTCACAATTTTTTCAGATAAATTTAAATTAGATAAACTATACCCAATAATAAAATATAGGAAAACCGCTATTAATTTAATATAACCACTAACGATTCTATACAGATCTGTATTGTAATTAAATATATAAGGAGCCAAAAATGCAGAGGTAAAAATTACAACAATAGATACTAATAAAAAGAATATTGTTGGAATAAAAGGGAATAACAATCGATTTTTAATTATTAAAAATATTAAAGTTATACTGCAAAACAAATCAGCAAAAGAAGTGTTAAAACTAAACATCTTGCTAGACTGATTCAAAGTTATAGCCATTAAAACTATAATTAGAACTAAAAATTTATCACTAAATTGCTTTTTCTCATTTATGTTTAAAAAATGAGGCACCGACTAATACACCATCCTTAATATATTAAATGTGTGATGTATGTGAATCACACAATTGATTTATATATTTCTTTTATCTCCGCTTTTACATTTTTAAAGTTAAATGCTTTAACTTTCTCTTTATTTATTGCCCCATAGGACCTCCTCAATTCTTTATTAGTTGCTAATATTTCAATTGCTTCAGCAAATCCAATAATATCTGTTGGACTTCGTAAAAATCCACCTTTCCCTTCTTTTATCAAATCACTATTTCCTCTAATATTTGATACAACACAAGGTAAACCGGCATCCATAGCTTCCATCAATGAACGAGGTAAACCTTCTCTAAAAGAAGGCATCGCAAAAATATCAACTGCAGGCAAGATATCTAATACATCTGTTCGGAATCCCAGAAATTTAATCCTTTCAGAAATTCCTAAATAGCTTGATAATTTTTCTAATTTTTTGCGTAATTTACCCTCACCGCAAAGCACATAGTAAATATCATGACGCTTAATTTTTGCTATTGCTTTTATAATAGCTTGATTATTTTTGTTCTTATTTAGTTCTCCAGCAGAAAAAACAATAATAGCTGAAGTTGGAATTCCAATTTCTTTACGTTTTTCTTCAGGATTAGAAGTACTTATAAATCCAGTATCTATACCTGCTCCATGGATAAGAAATACTTTTCCATCGTTACGGAGTTTAAAATCCTGAGCAGCTTCATAATCTTCGTGATTAACTGTGAGCAATATATCTGTATAATGAGCTAAATATTTTTCTCCCCATTTAAATAATGTTCTACTTATAAAAGAAGCTCCTTTATAAAAATGAAAACCGTGAGCTGTGTAAACAACTTTATTTACTTTAGCATGCTTTGCACATAAACGACCAATTAAACCTCCAATAGGTGTATTACAATGAATTAAGTCAACTGGTTCTTGTCTAAGTAACTTAAGTAATTGTGTATATGCTTTTATATTATTCGGATTAAAAGGGTTACTTCTAAAATTTATTTGATGAATCTTACATGGTATTACAGACATGTCTTCTTTAAATTGTGTAAAATCTGCAGCCCATACTACTTCATAACCAAGTTCCATTAAAGGCTCAATCATTGATTTAAAACCATTAACATATCTTTTTACTCTATTAGTAACAAGTAAGGCGCGCAATTACTCACATCCTTTGACAAACATTTTTATACTACTATATAGATTACGATAATGATTTTACATTCGCAGGCATAACCTGTTTATGACCTGCTCCGGAACCTTGTTAATTGAATTAATGAAACCTCTTACAGCTTCACAAATTTGTTTTACAGAGGAGTAGAAGGCATTATTAATAACATCTGATTTACACCATCCCCATAGCCCTTCAATTATATTAAGAAGTTTCGGGCTATAGGGAGGCAAGATAACAAGCTGTAGCCTGTCTTTATTCTCCTGTAAAAATGGTCCAAGCAGTTTAGCATGATGGGTCTTTTACCTTGTGATACCTTTATCGTAATCTATATAATTCTAAATTGCCTTAAAAAGTACTCTATATATAATGGAATGTAATAATATATACGGTTCTCTAATAATAATTCTACTTATTTAAATCATTTTTAATTTTTGAGGTAGAAATCTCTGGCGTCCTAGGCAAATATACTACTTCACATTTATCTTTAAGATAATCGAATTTTCCTTTCCAGTCATCTCCCATGACCAACGTATCAATATGATACTGTATAACATCAATTTTTTTTTGTTCCCAGCATGTCTCTGGAATAACTAAATCTACATAACGAATTGCTTCTAAAAGTCCTTTTCTCTCTTCATATGTGAAATAGCTTTTCTTTTGTTTTTCATTCCAGTTAAATTCATCAGTTGATAAAGCCACAATCAAATAGTCACCTAAAGCTTTTGCTCTTCTTAGTAAATTGATATGCCCATAATGCAACAAATCAAATGTTCCATAAGTAATAATTCTTTTCATATTATTATCTGCCTCCCTCTAAAGACATCTGTATTATTATCTTATTAATATTTGAACGCATTTCTCTGTTGCATTGCCACCTGCTTCAAGATATTTTTTTTTGAACTGTGCTATTTTTTGACACTCAGCTTGATAATCAAGTGTTTTTATTTTCTCAACAACCTCTTTCTGGGATCTCAATACACCGCTTGGAAGTTCTTTTTCCAAGTCAATATAGAATCCTCTTTTTTTTGCATACTCGTCATAGTCATACCCAAAACAAATAATGGGTCTCTCTAAAATAGAATAGTCAAAAATGATTGCAGAATAATCCGAAATTAGAATATCAGATACTACTAATAGGTGATTTATGTTAGGATAGTCCGAAAAATCAAGGACGAAATCGTTAAATTTAATACCTATTAATTTATTTGTATAAACATGAGTTCTTAGCAAAATAATATACTCATCATGCAATTCCTCTTGCCAATAAACTAGATCTATTGGGGGTTTAATTAAATAACTTTTCCCATTATCCGTACTATCTCTCCATGTAGGTGCATATAATATAACTTTTTTGTTTTTAGGTATATTCAATAGTCTTTTATAGCTTGCAATCTGCTCATCTGTGATGTGATATAGTTCATCATTTCTGGGTAATCCAGATAAAATAAGATTATTTTCTAACACATTAAGATCTCTCTTGTAAATCTCTTTCTCGTACTTACCTGAATAGCAAAAGATATCAACATTCGAAAAGTCAAAATCCTTTCTGCCGCTTACAGCATTTCCAATTAGTTTAAGCGGTGTACCATGCCAAGTATTAAGATAAATTGTCTGCTTTTTCTTAAAACGAAGCCCTCTCTCAATGTTAACACATGTTATCCAATATTTAGCCTTTAATGCAATGATAAAATATCTCATTGTATCGATCTTTACCTTGCTGCATCTGGGAATATCATATTTCTCTGGTTCGTCTAAAGCCCAAACGAACTTATAGCCTTGATATCTCTCGTTATCAATCATAAACTTAAATATCGCCTTTGGACTATCATTATATTCTCTACCATGGGCCGTGAATAAAACTAATTTATCATCAGTACAAACAAACAAACCAATAAATTTAAAAAATATACTCATCACAAATTTATAGATAAGTTGTATTATTAAATGGTGCTTTAAAATATAGTCAAGCCTTTTTCTAATGTACTTCACCTAATCCACCTCTGTATTCCTTATGCTATCGACAAATGAACAGACAATATATTGATTATCGAATATGGATAATTCTTTCTTATAAACTAAGTCAGCAAATACCTTATTTAATGGGCTTATATTGAATCTTCTTATTAAGGGATTAAATATTTTAGTCATACGTATTTTTTTACCATGGCATTCAGCTATAATCTTAACCATTTCTGAAGTGCATACATATTCTTTATTCTGGGGAAAAAATAAGCCACTACTACAATTGTCTATTAACAACTTCACAAATTCACATAAATTGTCTATATAAAGCATACTGCGTTTATTGTCAATATCAGGAAAAAAAGGAGCTTTGATGCAGAGTTTAGCTAATCTTGAATAATTACCTTTACATCCTTTTCCATATATCATAGGGGGACGAAGGATTGCAATTTTAAAGGTATCATCCTCTAAAGAGGTTATCAACTTCTCTGCTTGGAGCTTAGATTTACCATAATTGCTTTTTGGATTAAGTGGAGTATTTTTATCAATTACACCATTCTCAATTCCATAAACACTCATTGAACTTAAAAATATAAACTGATTAACTCCATCCTTTTTTGCTTTTTGGGCAGTTTCATATGCTAAATCTCGATTCACCCTATAATAAAGATGAGCATTTTTTTTTGTTTCTCTTATATGTGCTATACCAGCTACATGGAACAAGACATCATATTTTGAAAAATTTCTTGTTTTCCATGATTCACTTGCCATATTAAGGGTATCTATATAATATTTATCTGGATAATTTTCTAACCATTTTTTAAGGCTTGTACCTATATAACTACGTGTTCCTGTTATAAGTATTCTTTTCATCTTGAAATAATCTCCTTAGTACATGCAACATCTTTCTTAAGAGTTCCGCCTTCAACAACTCCATCACTCTTTAAAACACTAATGACGGTTCTAAAGAAACATTTCGAATCCATCCAAAAACTCATCCTCTCAACATATTCACCATCCAGTTTTGCCTTCACCTCAATAGGTAGCTCATCTCTGCCATTAATCTGAGCCCACCCTGTTAATCCTGGAAGTACATCGTTCGCTCCATATTTATCTCTTTCTGCTATCAAATCATATTGATTCCAAAGTGCAGGTCGAGGTCCTATTAGTGACATTTGACCCATAAGTATATTCCATATCTGAGGTAATTCGTCTAAACTCATCTTTCTTAAAAACTTTCCTACCCTTGTTACATATTGCTCCGGATTCTCAAGTAAATGTGTTGGTATATCTTTAGGTGTATCTATTCTCATGGTTCGAAATTTCAAAATGTTAAAGTGTGTCTTCCCTTTACCTACTCTTTTTTGTTTGAATAGCACTGGTCCTTTTGAATCGAGCTTAATTGCTATTACGAGAATTAAAAATACTGGTGATAAAATTATTAAGCCAGCTAGTGATAAGAATATATCAATAATTCGCTTAACTTTTAAATAGTTCATATTTTCACCCTCTATGCCTTCAAATATAAAATCTCAACAATACAATACTTATCTATATAGATTACGATAAAGGTATCACAAGGTAAAAATATCCATACCACAAACCATGCATTTTATTGTATTATGTTAACCATAAACATTTTATAGGATGGTGGTTAAC
>Ga0067045_1029949_pt1 | contig 17428 bp, 12 predicted proteins | sample TerdegcTABiofilm_FD_59184 | JGI IMG/M metagenome (GOLD analysis project Ga0067045, IMG submission 59184) | Combined Assembly of (Gp0054472, Gp0054536) Wastewater bioreactor microbial communities from Singapore -Terephthalate degrading... | reverse complement strand
CGGGTGAACCGCGAAGCGGTTCCATGACATAGCCCAGGGTTGCCGCGCAGCGGCTACCCTGGGTGCCGTGCTTCTGCAGCCCCCGAGGTCCTGATGAAACCCCGTTGGGGTATGGGGTCTTGAGGCGATTCCAGGGTCCCAGGGTAGCCGCTGCGCGGCAACCCTGGGCTATACGATGGGACGCTTTCAGCGTCCAGCCAAAGCAGCCCAAGTGGAACGGAAACAGACTACGCAATCTCGCCCAACCATGCCGTCCTTTCACCATCCCACCTCATGCGCCCGCGCGTCGAAGCGACGGCTTCGGCTTGATGAACAGGACCTCGGCGCGGTCGATCCATCCGGATCTCAAGTCCACCCGGAACCACCCCTCGCTGTTTTTCGCCTGGAACCGGACGGGCGACCGCTTGCCGAACTCCTTGAGATTGTAGACCGCCCAAGTCCGGCCCATGTCCGGAGAGATGATGATTCCCGTGTCGAAGGGCGACGCGGTCGCGTAATGGCCCGCCAGGATGACGCCGTCCTGGAGGATCATGTTGGCGCACTCGTACTCCGGGTTGAAGAGCATCGTGTGCGCCTTGGGATTGGCGAGGTCGGGGGGATCGCAGCGGAAGACGCCCCGGTCGTGCGGCTTCGGGCCGTTGGCGTCGCTGATCCAATAGAGCTTGCCGTCGACGAAGTTGATGCCGCCCGACTTGTACCGCGTGTTGAGCTTCTCCGACACGGCGACCTTCCATTGCCACCGGTCCTTCTTCGCGTCATAGGTGCCTCGGAGCCAATGGCACTCGTACCCTTCGGGCTGTTCACGGTCGCCCGTGCTCGCGTAGAAGGCCTTTTCGGCCGGGTTGTACGTCACGCAGTGGACGTGGCGGCAGATCACGGGATTGTCGGGATTGCCCAAGAGCGTGCCGGTGGCGCCTCCACCCGGCGTGCCGTTGTCACGATAATGGGGGTTCTGTCCGAAGGCATAGGCGATCTTGACGGTCCGTCCGCCGTCGACCGAGTAGTAGATGTTGACGGGGCTGGCGCCGCCGCGCACATTGCAGTAATTGCCCCACACCAGCATCTCGACGCCGTCCACGTCCCACGCGTTCACGCCGGTCAGCGGCATGAAGTGCCAGCCGGGGTTCTCCGGGTTCTTCGGCGTATGGGGCACATAATCGGCTCCCTTGGCGTCTTTGAGCGCAACCGGTTTGTACGTCTTCAGATTGTCCTCGCTCAGATACAGCTTCGAGCCGGTGCCGAAGACGACGTTCCCGCACTTCAGAATGTAGCTGAAGGTGATGTGGCGGGCGTCGGCAAACGGGAGGTGGTGCGGCCAGGTGCGGCTGTTGTCTTCGGACAGGTAGATCGTGTCGTCCGAAAACCCGAACGCCTTGTTGTCACGTTGCGAGTCGATGTACGGCCCGGGCGGCTGAAGGCGATACCAGAAGTGCTCGGTGGAAGGGAACTCGGCGGCGCCGGCAGCCGGCGGGGCGGCCGAACCGATCGCAACGAGCAACAAGATCCCCGCGGCGGCTGCCGCCGCGGCGTGCGAGTGCCGAGCGTGAACGGATCGTGCTTGGGGCGTTCTCATTTCATGCCTCCCGTTTGGGTCAATCCTGCTTCCAGTTCTCACAGCGACAGGACGAACTCGGCCAGGTCGTCGATTTCCCGCTCGCTCAGTCCCGGGTCGCGGTGCAAGCCGTGTTTGCCCTCCAGGAGCAGGCTCTTGACCGTGGTGTAGCGTCCGTCGTGCAGGTACGGGGCGGTGCGCCAGACCTCGACCAGGGAAGGAGTGTCGAACCGATTGTGCCGCTCAAACGCATTCTTGGAGCCCACGTTGTGCGACATCAGATCCGTGTAAAGCGGTACCGGATGACAACTCGAACAGCCCACGCGCCGGCTCTCAAAGAGCGACCGGCCGCGCTCCGCCGCCGAGCTGAGCCGGCCGTCGACCAGGTGCGGACTGGGCACGGGCCGGAGCGACTTGAGATAGGTATCGATGGCGACCGCGTCCTCCTCGGGCGGATGCACGAACAGGATATGCTTGAAGCCCGATCGGACCGCCTCTTCGGCCGACATGCGGACCCCTTCCGCCATGGCCGGCGGCGTCGCGTGGGACAGGAGCATGCTCTTCGTGTTCTTCGCATTGCCCGCCCCGTCGTTCATCAGGTCCCAATTCAGGGCGTCGGCGCGGCCGTCCGGGTGACAACTGGCGCAGCTCTGCCACTGCTGGTAGCAGACCGTCGCGTCGTTGAACAGAAGTTCGCCGCGGCGCTCGAGCGTGAGTCGCGGCGCCGGGCCCAAGGCGATGCTGCCGGCGGGAGTCTCCTCCGACGCCTCCGAATCGACCACGGCCACCGTATCGCTGAAGTACTGAGCGGCGTAGACCTTCGATCCGGCGACGGCCAGTCCGCGGGGACCTTTGCCCGGCAGCGGGACCCGCCGCCACAGGCTGGCCCCCAGGCTCGTGTAGATCGGCCACACGCCCATCATCGGCGACATGACCCGGGCCGAGTCGCTCAGCAACTCCGAGGCGTCGATGACGCCCACCTGGTGGATCCCGGCGAAACTCACACAGACCCTCGTCCCGCCGGCCGCAAAGACCACGTCCCAGGGGTTCCCGGCGCCTGAGTCCTGCTCGTCCATCCCGACCGTGCGCAGGAACTTGCGTTCCCGCACGTCGAGGATGCTGAGGACGTTGACGTTGATCCAGCCCATGTCCACCCGGAACGGGATCTGCTCGAAGTTCGACATCAGGTGCGTGACCAGGGCGACCTTGCCGTCGGGCGAGATGCACAAACCCCGCAAGCCGGTGGCCCCGTGCCGCAGTTCGATCGACGAGACGGCGAGCGTGCGCGCGTCGATGACCGTGACCGCGGCCGCCACGTCGCCGCCGAAGGCCGGGTCGGTCCGCGCGTTGGGCAGGTGATTGGCCACGAGGACCGTTTGGCCGTCGGGCGTGACGGCCGCGGCGATCGGCTCCCGCACCGCCGCGACCCGGGCCGTCTCCTTTCCCGCCGCCAGGTCGATGACCGAAACGTCGTGGTCGAACCGGTTGCAGACGTAGAGCCGTTTCCCGTCGGGGCTGACCGCCGGCCCCGTGGCCGTGTGTCCGGTGCGGATCGAGAGAATCGCCCTGCCCGAGTCCGCGGCAAACACGGCCACCGTGCTCTTCGGCGCTGCGCAGGTGACGATCAGCCGGGTGCCGTCGGGGGTGAGGGTCAGCCCCGTCGGCTCGGCCGGCATGTCGACCCGCCGAGTGATCTTCCCGCCGGGCAGTTCAACCCAAGCCACTTGTCGGGCATCGGCGTTGGCGACGTAGAGGGTTCGTCCGTCCTTCGCGACTGCCAGGGCGCAAGGCCCGCAGTACGCCCCGGTCTCCCCGGCCCGGCCCGTCGCCGCAGCGGCCACGACGGCAACAACCCATGCGGCCACGAGCACGGCAAGAGGCATCTCCCGGGGAACGTTCTGCGTGGCTTCATTCTTCATGGATCTTGGCCCGGATCGCTTCGATTTGCTTCTGCCGCGTGGGGAGGTCGGCGCCCGGGTCAAACGCCAGGGGGCCGCCGAGGATCGTTTCCAGCCATTTCAAGGCGACTCTGCGCGTCGATTCCTCCTCGCGCGCAAGGAGGGCGAGCCAAACGGCGGGGTCGCCGGAGAGCCACGTGGCGACCTGCGTGGGGGATTCCTCGTTGCGGAGGCCGGAAAGCGTCTGGAGGATCCGCCGCACCCGGTAATTCTGTTCGGCATCGAGCCCGCTGGGGTCGAGGCGTTGGAGATAGCTCACCACCATCCGCCCGGACGCGCGTAGCTTGCGGTCGGCTTCCTCGCGGTTGGCGAAGCTGGGATCGCCGAGCTGGCGGACCCACTCGGCCCAGTGCGTTCGGTCCGGCAGGGCCCCGCTTCCCGCCGTGTGGACAAGGTTCGACTCGATCTCCTTCGCGGCCTCGGCGAAATCGAACTCCCGCAGCAGGATCTTCAGGAGCGGGGCCAGGTGTTCCTTGGCGGCGGCCGGCTCTTGGAGAAACAGGTGCCAGATCGTCGGGGCCCGGTAGACCCGCTCGTGGTCCTTCGGGCCCACCGTGAGCGCGACCGGCTCGTTCGGATTCTGGACGAATTCCGCGCGGACTACCGTCGAGTGCTCCCCTTCCGGGAACCGGCCAAGCTGCAATCGGTTTCCGGCCGAGGCGTCGAGACGGAACCGCTGGGTCGGGGTCGTGATTTCATACTTGACGAGCGGCTCATTCCCGGTCACGCGGACCGAGAGGGTCTCCCCGCGGCCCCGGACCATCGAACCGCTGTGGCTGAAGTTCACTCCCCGCGACCCGGCGACCACGATCCGGCCGGAGTTCAGCGTGAACCGCACCCATCCTTGCCGGCGGACGTTCGTCAGGCCGGGCGTGTCGGGGATCTCCTCGGCCAACACGGAAGCGATCCCCACGAGGCCGACGAAGGCCGTCAGGCCCATCCGCCCCGTCCACCCAGTCGAGATGGATCGCGCCATGTTGGTCCTCCGACTTCCGACCGCCGATGCCGGCGGGCCTCGCTCCGCCCGGTCCGCCCCACGAGTCCCAGCCGCAACCAACGGGCGGGCAAGCCCGCCCGCTAAACTAACCCCTAATCCCTAATCCCTCTTCCAAAACCTGCAACTCCCCTTCGCCGAACCCCATGGCATGGATTTCGGGCCGCCCGGACCTGGCCGCCGGGCAGACGAACAAAGCGGCAATCTCCGGCCGATCGCGGCAGAACTCCTCGGTCGCTTCGGGGCCCATGACGAAGAAGGCCGTCGAGAGCCCGTCGGCCAGGGCCGCGGTCGGGGCCACGACGGTCACCGAGAGAACGCCTTCGGCCGGCTGGCCCGTGCGCGGATCGAGGAGGTGCGCATAGCGCCGCCCTCGATGCCGGAAGAACTGCATCGTGGAGCCGGAGGTGCCCAAGCCTCGATCATGGAGCTTGATTTCCGCCAGGCGCCGTTCGGGATGGAGCGGGTCGCAGACCCCGACGGTCCACCCGCCCGCCGCTTCGCCGGACGCTCCCGCGCGATGGCCCCGGGCCAACACGCTGCTCTGGCCGCCGTGGAAGAGGAAGTCGCCGATGCCCCAGGCGGCGAGCACTTCCGCGGCCCGATCCAGTGCGTAGCCCTTGCCGATGCTCCCCAGGTTGATCCGGACGCCCCCCTTGGTGAACTGCACCGTGCCCTTTTCCTCGTCGAGCTTCACGTAGCGGCTGCCCACGCTCTTGAGGGCCTCCGCCACGTCGGCCTTGGCGGGAAGGGCCCCCTGACGCCGGGCGAATCCCCACACTTCCCCGAGGGGAGCACTGGTGATGTCGAAGGCCCCGCCGCTCTGCTGATGGAGTTCGATCGTCAGTTCGAGCAACTCGAACAGGCGCGGCTCGACCGGCACCGGACCGTCGGCCGCGACGAGGTTCAAACGGCTGATCTGGCTCGCGGGCCGGAAGTAGCTGAGTTGGTCCTCCAACGCCTCGACCAGGTCCAGGGCCTCCACGGCCGCGCCGGCGGCGCCCGGATACTGCCCGTGGTTGAAGAAGACCTCGAACTGGCACGCCATGGCCGAGCGGCTGACGTGCAGCAGGGGGGACTCGCCAGCCGGCTCCGACGTCGCAGGGCCCGCCGCCGCCTGGGGGGCTTCCCGAGTGGGCCCGTCGGCCGGCGCGGTCGAAGCCGATCGGCCTCCGAGGAATTGACGGCGGGTCGTCCGTCGGGTCATTTCCGCTTCTTCCGCCGCAACCAGGTCAATGGCTTGAGTTCCACCAGTTCCGCCAGTCCGGCCTCGGCAATCTCCCGGCCCGTCACATACCGGCCCGGGTTCGACCAGGCGTGCAACTTCTCCAAAGAAATTCCCAGCATCTCGGCCAGCCAGCGATCCATGTCGGCTTCCAGGTGGCTGAAATGCCGGGCCCATTCCGCAGCCTCGGAGAGGCCCACGTTCTCCTCGCTCTGCCACTTCATCGGATGGAACAGGAGCACGCTGTACGGGGTGACGAGCCGCCGCCCACAGGCCGCAAACGGCCACAACGCCGCCGACGAGCATTCCCCCGCGACCACCGCGGTCGCCTGAATGCCCCGGAGCAGAATGAGGCTCGTCAACGCGACGGCACAATACGGGCTCCCGCCGAGCGAGTCGAAGTAAATGACGCACTCCCCGCCCGGAGGGACATCGAGCACCTGCTCCACAAGCTGCGCCTGGTTGTCCGTCAGATCGCCGACCAGCGCGATCTCCGCCGGCCCCTCATGGTCCTTTTCAGCCATCCGCAAAGTCTCCCAGGCCCCTCCGTGCCCTCCAGGCACCCGATGGAATGAATCCTCTCGCCCCCCATTTTAGCCTAAGCAGAGACGTTTGGGAACTTGGGCTGTAGGTCAGGCTGGAAAGCCTGACCTACTTGCCGGGGCTCGGCTGGGGGATCCGGTCCAGTCGTGTAGGGCGGACCGAACGCAGTGAGGCCCACCGAAGGATCAGAAGGTCCGGCGAACGTCGCTTCGCTCCGCCCGCCCTACGCGACTTCATCCTTCATCTCTCATCCTTCACCCTTCACCCCTTCTTCTTCAGCCGCGAGGCAAATCGCCCCTTGTCGATCACGGCGCGGACATGGGTGCCTCGGGCTATCACCTCCTGGCTGTCTCGTGCTTCGAGTTCGAGGGTCACGCGTTTTCCCTCCACGGCCGTCACCTTGGCGGTCGCGATCACGACTTCGCCGGCGGGGGTGGGGGCCAGGTGGTCGAATTGAAAACCCGTGCCCACCGAGGCCTCTCCGGGGTCCAGGTGCGGCTTGATCGCCTCGTAGGCCGCGGTCTCCATGACGTACAAGAGCCACGGCGTGGACAGGACCGCCGGGGCGTCGGGCTTGCGGAAGTTGACCAGGTTCTCCGTCACCACCCGATGCCGCGCCTCGGCCGATACGCCCGGTACCAAGGTCTTCTTCATCATCCATCCTTTCTGCGCTGCGCTCTTCGCAGCCTGACGGCCACATAATGTGGTTCTTCGGGGAATTCCGAGGTGGTCAACGAGTGATCGAAGGGAAGTACGGGTTCCTCTTCTCTGTTCGTCCTCGTTTGCGATCGTGGATCAGAGAAGAGGAACCCGTACTGTCCCAAATCTCAGACGCTTCTGTTTCCCGGAAATACCGGATGAACCAGAAATGTGCCTGTCCCCTTGGGCGGAAGGAAGTTCACTCCGGTGCCCCAAGAAACCCTTCGTGGAAGAAAACCGGCTTGAAGCCGTGATCCGTGACCCAGCGGAGCGTGGCGTCGAGACGCTTGGGGTGGTCGGGGATGTAGTTGCGGTAGAACGGCCAGAAGTACTGCTCGTGGGTGAACAGGTCCATGATCTCGGCCGTGTTGGGGTCCTTGATCTGCGGATCGAGCGTGGCTGCGATCCGGTCGATCGGCACGTTGTTGCACACGATGTCGACCCGGGAGAAGGCGATGCCGCTGTCGAAATCCATCCAGGCGTCGTGGCGCGAGACGTATTCGGAGATTTCGTTGTTGAAGCGGTAGTTGACGTCGTAGACCCCGGGACGCATGGCGAAATACCCGCTCAGCGCCCGGATCCCTCGCCGGGCGAGCGGCTTGAGGGCCGACTGTCGCGTCATGCCCCAGTGGATGACCGTAGGCGGGGCGTACGCCTCGGGCCCGGCGAAACGGTGGATCTCGGCCGCCACCAGGTCGAGATCGGCGAGGAGTTTTTCCGGCGGGGCGTCCTGATAAGGCCGGTCGGGCTTGTCGGCGTAGGCGTGGAAGGCGAGCCTGAGCCATCCGGAGTTATCGCGCCACTCGCCCTTGTACCGGTCGGAGAACTGCGGCAAGCGGAAGTCGTCGCCGGTCGTGTAGTAGATGTTCACCGTGAACTTCACGCCGTACTTGGCGTTCAGGTCCTTGAGCATCTTCAAGTACCCGCAGTCGAACAACGACCGGTAGCCCTTCTGGGCGATATCGCGGAGGAAGAAGCTGTTGTCGTCGATCGAGAAGCGGTAGCGCGGCATGGAGTGCCGGTCCCAACGCACGCGAACCCGGGCCTCGCTCCGGCCGGCAGGGCCTTGGCCCGCGGCCACGATCTGCGTCACCTTGTCGCGGAGCACAACGTCGGCGGAGAACCGCTCGCCGTCGCGCCGGGCCGGGCCGCCGTTGACCGTGACGCGCTGGTCCTTCGGCGCGGTGCCCGACACGCGGATCTTCAAGCCCCCGTCGACCGCCTCGCCGTGCCGCCGGTTCAACACGGCCCCGGGAAATGGATCGTCGATGCGGATCGCCTCGGCCGCGGGCTTGGTTCCCTCCGCCGCGACGCCGTACCCTTGGCCGAACAAGACCCCAGCCGCCGTCCCGGCGGCAACCTGACGCAAAAAAGCCCGTCGCTCCATAGATCGTCCTCCCTTTCTCTAGGGCAGGCTTCCCAGCCTGCCTTCCTATCGACGCGAAAACAGGTCCACCCAAGCCTCGCGGATCCGGCGAAGCTCGTCCTCCTGGGTCTCGCTGAAAGAACCTCTCTGTTGGGCGTACGTATCCATCCACGTGGCGAGCCGCTCCTGGCTGTCCGGGTCGAGTTGCACGCCTTCGTGGCCCTTTGCTTGCACGAGCATGGCCCAGAGCTTGCTCGTGGCGGCCGTACATTGGCCGGGGATCGAGCGGTCCCGCTCGAACGCCTTCTTCTTGAGGTCCTCGCCGCCGAAGGTGAGGAGCGTGTGATAGGCCTTCGCGGGCGTCAGGTCCCACTTCGCGGCCTGTGGCGAGTCGCTTCCCGGCCGGTGGCAGCGGACGCAATGACGCTCGAGCACGGGCTGGACCAGTTCGTCGAACCGCAACGGCCAGGAACCCGGCGGGCCCGGCGCGAGCTTCGACGGCTCCCGCAATCCGGCCAAGGGCACCTTGCGGATCGGCGGGGCCAGGTCCCGGTGCTCGTGGCAGCCGATGCACGAGAGGGTCTGGTTCGGCTGGGCGTAGGTCAGCGAGCGCATCGTCTGCACGGCCAGGCCGTCGGCGTCGAGGGCCTGGAAGAAGACGGAAACGCCCGACGGGACGCGGAAGTGAGCCGAGCCGTCGGCCTCGACCGGCACGGTGCCGAGGACGTACTTGCCCGGGTCTTCGGCCGACACACCCAGGTTCGGCCGGTTCATGTGCGGCTGGACTTTGGGCGGCACGGCCACGATCCGCAGCCGTCTTACCGTGCCGCGGGCAATTCCATCCAATCCTTGATAGACATCCTGGAGGAAGAATCGGCCCTCCTGCGCGGCGTCGGCCGCCTGGTGGGCGTAGACCGGCGGTTTGGGCCGCGGACGCAGCGGGATCGGATTGCCCGACGAAATCGCTTCGTCGCGGTAGAGAAGCTCCTGGTTGCCGAATGCATCGAGAAGGTAGAGGCCCATGGCATTGATCGGGTTGGCCTCCTGGGTCTCGATGCGGGTGTGGGGCGGCAACCGGTGATCGGCCCAGCCCACCAGGTAGTATTCTTCCGAGAGCGGCCACGGGTTGGCGTAGTAGTGGTCGGCCCACGCCTCGGTTTCCGGGAAAGGGACCTCGGGCGTGAGGCGGACGATCGGGGCCGCCTCCTCGGTCCCACGCCTGCGGTCGAACAACACGAGCGACCCGCCCAGGATCGAGTGATGCGCCGAGGCCGTGAACACCAGCTTATACGAGTTGGGAATCGCCACCGCCTCGCTGGCGACCTGCGGGCGGATCGTGTAGTTCTTGTAGACCAACTGCGGATTCGTGCCGTCGGGATTGGTCGACCAGAGGCTGAAGAAGTGGCCGTTGAAGCGGTCGATGTAGTCCCACCGGCAGTAGAGGATCCGGCCGTCGTTGGCCACCGACGGGGTCCATTCAAAGTTCTCGAACGCCGAGATCGGCCTCAGGCCCTTGCCTTCGGCGTCCATCACGTGGAGCGTGAAGACCGGCACGGGCCGGTAGTTGTCGCCGCCGCAGCGGACGTAGCTATCGGGCAGGTCGGCCGCGGTCGTCGCCACCGTGTTGCTCCTGCTGGTCTGGAGAAAGACCCCCTTGCGGGTCGAAAGGAAGACGATCTCGCCGCTGGGCAAGTAGCGGGCGTCGAAATCGTCGTAGCGTCCCCGGGTCAATTGACGCACCCCGCTGCCGTCGAGGTTCATCTCGAAGACGTGATAGAAGGCGTCTTCCGGTAAGGTCACTTTGCTGGCCTTGTCGCGCACGTCGGGCACGCGCGGATCGTGCTTCGCATAAGCAAAAAGCACCCGGCGGCCGTCGTAAGAGAGATCGGGCCGGAGGAACGACCCCGGCGCCCAGCCCGACGTCAGGCACCGCACCCTGGGCCGGTCCGCCGTGAATCCCTCCAAAATGCAGATGCCTCCCCCGGGCCGCGACCACCAGCCGTAGAACTGGTCCGACATGTGCGGGAACCGCGTGGGGGCTGCCTTGCAGAAGACGACCGAGTCGAAATCCAGGAGCGGATTGCCCAGGGCCATCTTCCGTACCGCTCGATGGGCCCGAAGATAGAGATCGCGCCGGGCCGACTCCGGGGTGGCCGGCGGCAGTCGCTTCGCCGCGGCGGCGACCTCTTCGAGGATCTTCGCCTCCGCATCGACCTCGGCCCCCAGGCGTCGCTGGCTCTCGGCCAGCTTCCGTCCCCGCTCGACAGAGCGTAGCACGGCTTCGATCGCGGGCCCCTGCGGCCCGGCGGACCGCAAGGCGCGGGCCGACCAGAGGCTCGTGCTGCTCTGCGTGGCCGGCTTGTGGAGGGCGAGGTTCTCCCTGGCGCCGGGCGGGTAGACTTCGACCTCGTCGAGATGGAAGTACATCTTGCCCGTCAGGCCGAGCCGGACGTACCGGGCCCGCACGCCCTTGAGGTCCACGGTGAGCGGCTTGCCGTCAGTGTGGCCGTAGAACACGGTCCCGTTGTGTTGATACACCTGGCGGAACGTTTTGGAGTCGTCGGAGACCCAAACGAGGATCCTCGCGTTCCGCGCCGCCAGATCGCAGCGGTTGTAGAGGACCAGCCGTCCCAGGTCCGCCGGCTTGCCGAGATCGACCTGCCACCACGGATTCTCTTCAAGCTCGGTGTGAAACCCCCACTTGCCGTTCTTGACGCCGTCGACCGCCCCGGCCGCGTCCTCTTCCGGGGCCACGCGGTTGCCCGTCAGCGGCGTCGACTGCCGCTTCTCGTCCTGGCGGAGCCAATCGGCCTCGATCTGCGCGGCGGTCACGGCGGTTGCCTCATCCAGCGGCGCGGCGCCCGGCGCTGCGGAAACGCAGATGAGAATGGCTACCAACGCGGTCCCTTCGATACCGGGGCAGCGGAACGGATCGAATCGTCGCACGACGCGGTTCCTTTCCGTGGAGGTTCATCGGGAAGCCGACGGGGATGATGCCTTTTTCGGACGGGCTCCCGACCGTCCCCCAAGGGGCGATGTCGACTCTCCATGCTAGCCGCCCACTTCGCGGCCAGCAAGAGTGGAATCCCCTGAGCCGTGCTGGTCAGGCTGGCACCGGGCCAGGTACAATCACAGGAGGCAAGTAGATCCGGAGGAGACCGCCATGAGCCATGTTCTGAACCGACGCGAGTTCGTCGAGAGCTGTTCCATTGCCGGCGGGATGCTCCTGGCCGGCGGACTGGCGGCCCGGCCGCTTCAGGCCGCCGAGCAGGCGGGTTGGCCCAAGCTCCCGCCGGTGAAGATCTACGTGGTGTATGTCGGGCTGGGCGGGGCCTGGCCCAAGCCGGAGTTCGACGCCAAGGCCGAGGTCGCCCGGTTCAAGCCGTATCTCGACGGCCTTCGGCAACGCCTCGGCGACGTCGAGTTTCTCGGCGGCGACTTGATCCCCAACAACGAGGCCGCTGCGGCCGCGCTGCTGCCCAAGGTCGGAGCGGCCGACGGGCTCCTGCTGGTCCACCTGGCCTTCGGGAGCGGCGGACCGCTGCTCAAGCTCGTCGATTCCGGGCTGCCCACGGCCATCTTCTCCCAGCCGTTCAGCGGTCACGACTGGATGTATGTGCCGCAGTGGCAGCGCCTGGGCAAGCGGGTGATCCTGGCGGCCTCGCGCGAGCTGGCCGACATCGACCGGGTCGTGGCCCTGCTCCGCGTGCCGGCACGCATGCGACAGTCGCGAGTCCTGGTCGTGGGCCACGCTGCCGGCACGCCGCCGGCACGCTCGGCCGAGAACGTCCTCGAGAAATTCGGCGCCGAGCTGGTCCCCATCTCCGGCCCGCAGCAACTCGAGGCCTACAACGCGGTCGACCTCAAGGCCGCCGAGGCCGAGGCCGAGGAGTACTGGCTCAAGCCGGCCAAGAAGATCGTCGAGCCGACCCGCGAGGAAATCGTCAACTCGGCCCGCCTCTACCTGGCCATCAAGGACCTGATGATCCGCCACCGGGCCCGCGCCGTGGCCAGCACGCTCTGCATGAACACGCCGTGCAACGCCTGCCTGGCCTTCTCCAAGCTGAACGACCTGGGCCTTGTCGGCGCGTGCGAGGGAGACATCGACTCCACGCTGACGATGCTGATGTTCGGCTACGCCTTCGGCAAACCGGGGTTCATCACCGATCCGCTTTTCGACGTGTCGAGGAACGCCGTGATCCACGCCCACTGCGTGGCCTCGACAATGATGGACGGTCCCGGCACGAAGCGCCACCCGTTCGTGATCCGCACCCATCGCGACGACAACTCCGGAGCGGCCGTGGAGGTCGAGCTCCGCGTCGGCCAGGAGATCACCTGCGCGAAGTTGGTGAACCTGGACAGCATGCTGCTGTCGGCCCAGAAGATCATCGAGATCCCCGATTTCGACGACCGGGGCTGCCGCACCCAGTGTACGGCCCAGGTGAGCGACGCCCGGACCATGCTGGCTAACTGGGGCAGCGGGCTGATCGAGGAGACGGGCATGATGCCCCTTTTGCACCGCGTGGTCTTCTATGGCAACCACGTGGACAATGTCCGCGACATGGCTCAATTGCTGGGCGTGCGGGTGGTCCTGGAGGGGTGAGACCGCGCAGGCACCGAAGGGCGCCGCGTGCTATCCACTCTCGCCCGCCAGACGCCATCCCGGGAGGACCTCGGGCTTCTGGCCGGGCGAGAGCGGTTCGACCAGCTTGGCGTAGAGTTCCGGACGGCGGGCGCGGAGGTAGCGGCGGCCGCCGGAGCGTTCGATCTTCTCCGGCGTGCAGAGCGCGACGACCACGTCGTCGCCCAACGCCCGCGATTCGGCGAGGATCTCGCCGTAAGGGTCGATCACCATGGCGTTGCCCGTCTTGATCGTGTCGTGGTCCACGCCCACGGCATTCGAGAAGACGTAGTAGACGCCGTTCTCATAGGCCCGGGTGGGGAGCCAGTGCATGAGCCAGCCCCGGCCTTTGGGGCCCTGGAACTCCATGGCCAAGGGCACCGGATCGCGGTGGCGATTCTCCCAGAGCTTGCGGTCGATCTTCCCACGGCCGGGCATGGGGCTCTGGAGGCCGCAGGTCACGTGCGGGGCGAAGATCACCTCCGCGCCCTGAAGGGCCAGGATCCTGGGGTTCTCGACCAGGTTGTTGTCGTAACAGGTGAGGATGCCGCAGCGGACGCCGCAAAGCTCGAAGGTTCGCAGTTCCTCGCCGCAGCTCAGGTGCGGGCTGATGAACGCATGGATCTTCCGGTGCTTGGCCACGAAACCAGCAGGCGTCACGGCGACGTAGCAGTTGAAGAGCTTGTCGCCGTCGATCTCCACGAGGCCGGCGAGGATCGCGGCGTTGAGCCGTCCGGCCAGTTCGATGAGCCGCCGGGTGGTGGGACCTTCCGGGACCGGCTCGGCTAGCTCGGCGATCCGTGCGGCCGGCAACTCCTGGAGGAACGTGTAGCCGGTCGCGCAGCACTCGTGAAACGCGACGGCTTCCGCCCCTTCCCCCACGGCCCGCGCGGCCAGCGCGGCGATGCGCCCGAGGTTGTACTCCTTGTCGGCGTCACGGGCCTCGAACTGGACGGCGGCAATGCGAATGTCTCTCATCGGGTCCTCCATGATTCCCGACGACGGGTGATCGTCACCGGCAGCATCGCGGCCGGCATGGCTTGCAGCATACCTGCTGGCAGCAGCAGGTGGTGGGGCACACCGGGACGCGGATCGTCTTCGGCTCCATCTTGCAGACCCGCACCGTCACCGGCTTCTCCACCTGGTAGGGAACCATCACCGTGTACGACCTCGTCTCCTTGACCGGTACGTAGCGGCACGTGGTCACCTGTTCGGTCTTCGTGTACGTCTTGGGCACGCAGACCGTGTAGCACACTTCCCGCGTCGCCGGCACCCGCTCAAAATCGCATACCTTGACCTTGCAGGTCTTCGTCACCGGCTTGCAGACCGTGACCTGGTAGGTGCAGGGCTCCTCGACTTGAACGGCCTTCATGCACGTGACCTCGATCTCCTTCTGCACGACGTTGGGCACCCAGCACCGGCACTTGCACACCGGGGCGCACGGGTCGCAGACGCCGCAGGGATTGCCACAGTCCCTCTCCTCCCAGTGCCCTTGGTCCTCGCAGACGATCTTCTTCTGCTTCTCCGGGACCATCTTGCACACGGTTCGCGTGCCCTGGCGCGTCTCGACGACCGGGACCATCTCGGTGTACTCGCGGGTCTCCTCACGCACGACCGGCTTGCAGGTCATGTACTGTTCGGTCCGGGTCCGCATCTCGGGGACCATCGTCGTGCACTGGCGCTGGACCTCCTTGGTCTCCATGACGCGCTTGCAAACCGTTACCTCGCACTGGCGGACCTCGGGCCGGCACTGCGTGACGGTGCACATCCGAGTCTCCGTGACCCACACGGGACAAAGCACGGTCTTCTCCACGTACTGCACCGTCGGCTCGCAAGTCGCCGGGCCGGCCGCGGCGGGCTCACACGTCGCGCACCCGCCCGCCACAACGCGCGTCACGGGAAGAAACGCCAAGGCCACCGCCAGCGGAACGAGCAGCTTGTGCGAGGGGTGCGACATCCGATTTCTCCTTCTCGAAGGCGGGCAACTTGGGTGAACAACCTTACCCAGAATCTGCAATCCACAAACTCCACAGATTCCTTACCCAATTACGATAGACATCGAACCTTGCCCATTCAAGTACCCAGAATGGGGTATTTCGGATCGAAGATGCGGTTGGGTGGCACGCCCTGAGGAACGAAGGGCGTGGCTGGACCGGAGTGCGATCTTCCACGCCCACCGCTTCGCTCTGGGAATTAGGGGGTGTGTCCCCGGAATCCCCATTTCCGTCCCTGACGCCTTTTTCCTCCCGCGATGGACGCCCCCTATTTCCCCGCCTTCCTTGTCTGCCGGATGAGGTCTGTCTTTTCCTCGTCGGAAAGCCTGGCGCACCTAATTAGGTCGTCAAGGAACGGCGATTGCGTCTCCTCTCCCCGAAAGGCCGCGGCGAGATACGCTGTGATCCGTGGGCCCATCGCCAAGTCCATGTATCGCAACACGAATTGCCGGGTATTCATCAGGGCGTTCTGCCGATTCCGGCGAATGTCCTCTTTGTATTGTGCCCTTAAAACAGGATCGGCAATCGCTTCAGGGTCCATGCCCGCTGCTGCTCGCGGAGTCGCAAGAGGCGGAGCCACATTCTCAAAGACAGGTTTGTCTATGTAGTTTGGCACAATCTCCTTTCGTATTTCGCCCAAGAACCTGCAAAGCAGTCGGGCATTCGCTCGACGGTCCTTTCCAAATCCGTCACCGCTTGAAAGGAGGTACCGAGCGACCTTGTGCATTGCGAACAGGTCGTCATTGGTAGCCTTCAATGGACTTTCTGTCTTGGAAAGGAGGCTCTCAAGAAGCTGAGCAGCGACTTCGTTCTTGTGAGGCATCGCAGGATCAGACAAGATGCCGTTTGCCAACTTGGCTGCCTCAAGGTAGTATTCGTCGGTACTCCCCGCCTTCCAAAGGTGTTCGAGTCGGGACACCTCGTTGTCAGGCGTAGCGGCTGATTCCCGCTCCTTATGCATGTTCGACCTCCCGCATCCGGCAACGGACGCAGCGGAGATTACGAGAACGAATGTCCACTGTCGAGAAAACATCCAACTTCAACTTTCGTTTCGCGGAAGATGCTGATGTTCGAGGCTATGGGGTTCGTTGTGCGGATTCTCCAAGTTTCGAGACGGTACTGGTCCCATCAGCCGCAGTGATCGTGTGTCTCTGAAGCCTGTTGGGAAGAGTCCCGACGTTCGTCTTCCCTACCACACGCCATTCAATCGGGATATCCCAATCCCAGCCTCCGGTGGACCATTGCGTCGGGGGCTGCCCCACGTCCGGGCCCCAACCAGAAAACCAGGCATGATCCCACAAGTGATTACTTGGTGAGATTCTAGCCCAGTCCGCTGGAACATGCGCTGGAGGAGTCTGAGTTGTGAAGTATCCCCAAATGTTCGAGGCTGCGCCGGCGACTTCCCGATGTTCGACGAATTGGAATGATACGTCGGTGGGGTGGATTGTGATCTCAAGGTACATTCCGACACCTTGGGTTCCCGTGGGGTAAGTCTCGTCCGCCGCGTACTTTGCGGCGGTCTCGTACTCCGGCTCTACCACATTGAAGTCTACCGAGTATGACTGGCCGGCGATCGTCGCGGTCACTCTTGGAGTTGAAGCGCTGTCGTCCGCCGTGAACATCGTCTGAAGGCCAGACGTTGGGCTCACGTCTCCCGCGGTGTACGACCATGCCGCCGCGGCGACCGTTGACGGCACGACCGTCATCCTCACTTGCTCGCCGACACCGAGCTTCTTGCGAGTTCGATCTGCTGGAACGATTGAAACCGTTTCGGTATCGACTCGGAAGACCGTGATCGTGACGGTGGCCGGGGTCGGACTGAGGTCGATCCCGTCGAAGGCATAATAGGTAAACGAATCGGTGCCCGCGTACCCTGCGATGGGCGTATATGTGAAGGAACCATCGGAGTAGAGATGTATCTCTCCGTGGGACGGATTGCTCGCCAGAGACGCCCCAAGTGGCAAGTCGCCGTCCGGGTCGAAATCGTTCACCGATACGCCGCTACCGGCCGACACCTCAAGCGCAACCCCGGATGCCGCGATGTAGCCGTCGTCCTCGTTGGCGATCGGCGGATTGTTGTAGACGTTCAGGGTGACCGTTGCCGTCGTGCTGGGCGCGATTCCGTCGCTCGCGAGGTAGGTGAAGCTGTCGGCGCCCACGTAATGATAGGCCGGGGTGTAATCGAACGATCCGTCCGCGTTGAGGGTGAACGACGCGGCGTGCGAGGGGTTGCCCACGAGAACCGCCGTCATCGGATCGCCATCGTAGTCGCAGTCGTTGCCCAGCACGCCCGGGGCCCACTCGATGCGCTGCGTGTCGTGCTTGACCGCATAGGCGCCGTCGTCCGTGGCCACCGGCGGGTTGTTGGTGACCTCGATGGCGACGGTCGCCACGTTGCTGCTCAGGGCGCCGTCGGACGCGACGTAGGAGAAGCTGTCCAGGCCGACGTAGTGGTTGGCCGGCGTGTAGTCGAACG
>Ga0067045_1004041_pt1 | contig 17435 bp, 17 predicted proteins | sample TerdegcTABiofilm_FD_59184 | JGI IMG/M metagenome (GOLD analysis project Ga0067045, IMG submission 59184) | Combined Assembly of (Gp0054472, Gp0054536) Wastewater bioreactor microbial communities from Singapore -Terephthalate degrading... | reverse complement strand
GGGGGATGATAAGTGAATTCAATAATATCTATGAGCCAATATTTAAACTGAAACTTCATTATGAGCCTGAACGCAATAAATGGTATAGCCCGCGATTCTTTTACAAAAATTCTCATCCTTTCTTAGAGTATGGTGTTGTTACCGATGAAAATTTACGGCCGTATGATAGCAACAACAATATTATCCAGAATGTATATTGCAGTGGGGCAATACTTGCACATTATAATCCAATCAGGGAAGGCTGTGGAAGTGGTGTGGCGATAAGCACCGCATACAAGGCTGCAAATCAGATTATATCTTTATATAAGCTTATGAGATAGCACCATGATAAAGTTAGAAAACATAAGTTTTGACCATTGTATAAAATGTACGGTATGTACCATTTACTGCCCGGTTGCACGAGTTACACATTTGTATCCCGGTCCCAAGCAGTCAGGGCCTGATACTGAACGGCTTCGCATAAAAAACCCACAGCTTCTTGATATATCATTAAAGTACTGTTCTAACTGTAAACGGTGTGAAATTGCATGCCCATCTGATGTAAAGATAGCAGACATTATCCAGACAGCAAAATGGCGCTATTCAAAAAAAGAATTCAGGATACGGGATTTTTTACTCAGTCGTACTGATTTAATGGGAACGTTTGGGACAATATTTTCACCCATAGTCAATTTTTTTACCCATTTAGGAATTGTTAAGTACTTTCTTGACCTGATTTTCCAGATTCCTAAAGGCAGAACATTTCCAAACTATGCATCCATGACATTTAGAAAATGGTTTAAAGAAGCAAAAAAATATCAGAATAAATATCTTGAAAAGGTAGTATATTTTCATGGGTGTTACGTTAATTACAATTATCCTCAATTAGGAAAGGATGTAGTAAAAGTACTCAATGCATTGGGCAAGGGTGTTATTATTACCAAAGAAAAATGCTGTGGTGTTCCTTTAATAGCAAATGGATATATAAAAAAAGCACAATCGCATGGCAGGCATAATATACGGGTGTTATCCAGAGCACTGCCCAATGAACAAACCAGGATTGTTTCAGCATCATCAAGCTGTTCGTTAGCATTGAAACATGAATATCCCAATTTGCTTGAACTTGATAACAGCCCTATTGCAAACAACATAGCATATATTACGCAATATGTTCTTGAGGAATTTGAAAAAGGCAACATCCCCAATTTAAAACCTCTTAAATATACTGTGGCATACCATTCACCCTGCCATTTAGAACGCATGGGCAATGTTGCATTTACAATTGAACTGTTGCGTAAGATACCCGGATTAACCCTGAAGATACTGCATTCTGAATGCTGTGGTATATCCGGTACATATGGCTTTAAAAATGAATATTATGCCATTTCTCAGGCAGTGGGAAGCGAACTCTTTAAAATAATTGAAGAGGCAAAACCAGATTTTGTTGTAACCGATTGTGAAACCTGTAAATGGCAGATAGAGATGAATACTCAGTATACAGTAATACATCCCATTTCATTGCTGGCAGAGGCAATTGAGTAAATAAAGAATTTATTGTATCTGTTGCAAACGGATAACTTTACAATGGATAATTAATGTATTTCGTTCGGGCAAATATATTGAAGATGCAAAATCACTGTATTTATAGGAAATGACAATAACTTCTGCTGCAATGGGTTTATTATACATTAGATTTTTATACAAATTTTGAATTTCCCTTGAAGTATAATCCTTTTCATCAATTCCAACGATGTGGTTTTCATGTGTGTAAAACTTTAAAATAATATATGGCAGATTAGTTTCTGTTCCATTAATCATAATTTTTGAATCATAGTCTGTGTTCAGCATTAATTCGTTATCTTTTGTTTGCTGAGTCTTTATCAGGCTGCATGATGAATTAAACATTATTTTTTTACCTGGGAATATATCTTTTGTAATTTGTCCCAGTGCTTGCCTTTGAAGTTTCTTCTGACATATTGGGCATGGGTCAATGCGGCTTTCTGCAAGCATTCGCAATGTATTAAAAGATATGGACACACAATCCTGTGCTTCAGAATATAGTGGAAACAACAAGCATACAAATAGAGCTACATACCTTTTTATCATAGTGAAATCACTCCTCACTGGTTAATGATAAAACAAACTCTTTTATACTGTTACGGTATAATGGTGCATCAACAAGAAAATTATTATTATGACCACCTCGCAACTCTACAAAATATTTTTTGTTTGATGGACATTGTCTGTAAAGTTCCTGTCCCATGGAAAATGGTGCAGTTTCATCATCCCTGCTATGAAGTATCAGAACAGGTATAGCTATTTTCTGTATGTAATCAATAGCTGGATATTTTTCTTTAAAAAACAGTGACATGCATCCTGAGCTGTGATATTGCACCATGGATTTAATACTGGTAAAACCTGAATCAATTATAATGCCTGCAGGGTTTGTTCTTGATGCACAGTACAAAGCTACAGGTCCCCCAAGTGAACGCCCAAACAAAATAATTTCTTTTGGTGATATTTTTTTAACATCAGTCAAATATTCCCATGCAGCCATTGCATCTTCATACAATCCTTTTTCACTGGGTTTGCCACTGCTTTTACCATATCCGCGATAATCTATTATGAAAATAGAAAGCGGAATTGAATGTAAAAGTTTTAATAGTTCAATTCTGTCATATATGTTGCCCGCATTACCGTGAAAATAACATACAGTAAAACGAGCTGTTTGTGAAGAAATGAACCAGCCGTGAAGAGTGACAGTTTCATTGAGATGGATGAGAACATCTTCTGCGGGAAATGGTAGTTCACTGGTAGTGGGTATCATTGTGTCAGGGTGATAGATAACACTGTCAAGGCAGCCTGTTACCACTAAACATATACATAAAATTATATGGAAGCGATAGTTCATAGAATTAATCACCAGAAATAGAAAGTCAATGCAGCTGAAAACTGATTATACCACTGTTCATTATACCAGCTTGTGACTTCAAATCGCATGCTATATCGTTGACTAACATTATACTGCATGATGGCCTTCATGGTTAAGAAATTACATGCTTTTCCATAAAGATAGTATGTATCAACTATATAACCTCTAATACGAAAATGTTGAAAAGGTTGCAACACGAACCCTGTTGAAACTCCGGGGCCAGCTTCAATATTCTTTTTAAAGCCATTATTGAGTAAGCCTGAAAATTCAATCATGCCATGTATTTGTAGCCATTTGAAGACCTCGATGGTATAACCACTTCCTGTATTAAGTTGATACACCAGTGTTTGATTATTGCTTGCAAAAGGTACATGGTCAAATCCGGTAATTACTTTCCAGCTTAACGGCTTTATCAGAGGGTTTATTGGTGAAAGGGATTCAATATTTATTAATTCTAAACGTTGCAATAATAGTTTTTGATTATCATAGTCATAGCGAATTGCTGTTTCACCAAATATAATTTGTGATCCCGGAATAAAGCCTGAAGGATCATCACACAGGTCATGATACGATGGCCTGTATACCAGTTCACTATAAGGTTTCTTGTCAAAGATTCCTCCCTGCAAGCGTATATGGCTGGAATAATGACCGGTCTCTGGTCTTGGTGGATCAGGAATTGTATAGGATAATGTTTGTGGAAAAGAACTTCGGATTTTTAACACATTGATAAATAAATCCTGATATTCTTTTTGTGTATATTCTTTATTTGCATATCGATATTGAATGAATTCGGAAGCACAATCAAGAATTTGTATTTTTTGTGTTTCAGTAAATGATGAATTTAAAAGATTTGTTAATGCTTTATTTTCATGGTTAGCTATGGATTTTACAACTTTTATTTGATCAGGATTGAGTTGTAGTACCATATAATTAATGGTTGTTGTTCTTGAAGGCCGGAATGAAGTGCTTTCAACAAATCCTGCATTGATTACTTTTCTTATGGTATCAATAGGAATTACCCAGAAAAAGAAACTATTGGTAAGATGTGAATCTGGGCGGGTAACTTCCATAAGATATAGAAGATTAAATGAACAATTTTCATCAAAAAAATAATAATCTGAATATACATTATCAAGCTCCCAAATATGAAAAAGCATGAACCTGACTTCTTCCTGATTAAGGTTTAATGTATATTCCCATATATCCCTGCTTTCAAGGTCACTGTATTCCTGAACCTTCATGTAATACGGCATTATTGAGAAGTAACCCTTATAAAATCCAAATATTCCTCTGAATGCAAACAGTGGACCAAATGTTTCATTGGTATTTGCAGCGTAATTTATAGCTGATGACAGCAGCCCTGGATTATACTGAGACTGTACTGTTAAAAGAGTATGCCCAAACATTGAAGCAGGGCTGTTGATATATCCTGTGGGAAATACCAGGTTAACTTTAATTGTGTCTTTGAATGATACTATCTCCTGATATTTTTTGCAGAACACTTCATATGGACTTGGTGTTTGTAATTCTTTTTTTAACCATTCATACCGTGCCATGAAACGATCAATGGGATTTTCTTTTTCATGGTATGAGTATAAATATCGTATTGTGGCGTCAAGTTCACTTTGGGGATTGTATTTCCCATCTGGTGCAAGAAAAAATTTGGGGTCATCAACAAGACTTTTAATTCCAAAGATATTTTTTTTGTAGTGAAGCAAAGCCCACCATTGAGTAGTATTACATAAATTTTTTGTGTGTGCAATTGATATTAATTGATCAATATTTATAGATTGAAAAAGATCCTTTGATATTGTTGTGCTGGACGATATATCAATAATTGTTTCATATGGATATTTTTGTTGAGCATAGGCATAGTGATAAGACGATATGGCTGTAAAATGGATTAATAAAATAAAAAAAGGCACAATAAAGATTTCTTTATTGTGCCTTATGTATGAGAGCAGTGACAATATTCCCCTATTAAAAAATATGATATGATTAACTATTCTGCAATACTGCTTCAATATTCTTTACAACTTCGGTTGAAGTTACATCGTTTGAAGTATAAATTTTGTTAAAGTTAGACTGTAATTTTGTGAAGAACTGCTGTTTTTCGCTTTCGGGAACATTCATAAGCAGAGCTAATGTTTCCAGATATTCACCATTGCCTTTAGCAATGTCTTTTGCAAGGTTATCCATGTTATCTGCTACATAAAGGTTGATCTTTTCGTTTGAAACAATCCCTTTCATAGGAGCACAACCCAGTGTCCCTGAAGTCATGCCAAATGTCTGGTTGCCACAAATTCCATTTGTTGTTGTTGCCAATATCTCAAATAACAATCCATCTTTGTCGCCAAAAATCATTGAGCCAACGCCACAACCTGCATTGTTTCGTACAACACCTGCTTCAGCTATGCTTATTGCTGCTACCAGCATAAAAAGAACAAGTAATGATACGCTTTTTTTCATAAAAAACCTCCGTAAAATAGTATATAGTATAGGGGATATTTTTATATTTTATAAAAATACTATAAATATTTCATATAATGTCAAGCAAAAATTTTGTTACTATTAAACCGAAACTTTGAACTTCAACCATCATTTACCAAATAACTGGCGTATTACCTGCATTATGGGTTCGGGGAGTGAGCTAGCTTCCTTCCCTGCGGCCAGTGAATAATAATACACCATGGAAACCTTTTCCAGCATCTCAGCATGAAGGCAGGCTTGCTCTAAATTTTTGCCTAAAGCAATAGCACCATGATTTTTAATGATATAACATTTACATTTATTGGTAACAGCAGAAGCAACATTACTGGCAAGCTCGGGTGTGCCCGATAGTGCATAGGGAACAAAAGCAACCTCATCACCAATTGCAAATGCAATCTCATCGAACATGGCTGAGATGGGCTTATCAATATTCATGACCGACAGTATGCTTGCATAAATCTGATGAGTGTGTACTACTGCACTGATATCATCCCTTGCTTTATAAATTGCAAGATGCATTGACAATTCCATTGTGGGCTTTTTGCCTTCAATAACATTCTGGTTATAATCAACAATGCAAATGTCGCTCGTGGTCATATCCTTATAGGGCAGACTTGATGGAGTTACTGCAATTTTTTCTTCATTTTCAATTCTGCATGATATATTTCCACCACTGCCCAATTGTGTACCAAAAAATCCGTGTTCATTGAGCCATTGGCACCATTGTAAAATTTGTTCTTTGTACATTGTGTACTGTGACATGGTTAACTCCTATAAAGATATAAAATATATTCATGGTATTTATTTTGAATTACCATAGTGTAATAATCTTTGCTTTAAGAATATGATTCCACTCTCTTCGTTTGTTAAAAAATTACGTCATTATAACATTAAAAATATTATGAGCTGATTAAATTTGATTCTTTTAATTTAAATGTCAATAGTGTATTAATAACCATCAGCACAATAAAGGCAATCATAAATGGGGTCATTGCACCAGTACTGGTTCTGAATGCATCCATTGCAAAAATAAAGATTATTCCTGAAATCTGACCAGATAAGAGTAAAAGGCCCTGTGAACTTGATTCGGGTGCAGGATAGGAAATCTCTGCTGCATACTGGAATCCAATTGGGCCTGCACTCATGATAAAAAAACCAAGAATAAAACTTGAAATCAGAATTGTATTAAAATGTTGTGCAAATGTTAAACCTGCAAGTCCAGGAATAAGAAATGCCATACAGATAGTTAAAAAAACTTTGCGCTTTCTATAATGGTCCGAAAGTAACGGCAGAATAATTGCTCCAAGAATACCCCCAGCCATCATGCTGGCACCAACAATACCGGCTTGCTCAGAATTAAAGCCACGTGGCTCAAGTATCTGCTCTATCCATGTTGTAACTGCGTTAAACATCCCAAGTCCTATAAAGAAAAGAAGTATTACCAGCCACATCTGTTTCATGCTGAATATATGCTGTAGCCCCTCTTTTACTTTGAAGCGTTCTTCCTGCCCTTTTTCGCACGGTGGTGTAGGAGGCTCTTCTTTCATAAAAACAAGAAATAGTACTGCAATGGCAATACTTAAGATGCCATAGATATACATTGTGTGTGGTATAGAATATGAATGCACCAGAAACGGCGTAGCAGCAAGCCCAACTATTATGCCAATATATTGTGCAAGCGATGCGATGCCGGCTGCTGTCGCACGCTCATCTAAAGGAAACCATTTTGCAGATAGCCGTGTATATGCATTGAGGATAAATGGCTGAGCTATGGCTAACGCTATTTGAGTAGTAACTATCGCATTAAAAGAATATGCATACAAACCCTTTATAATGCCAAATATACCAATGAGTACGGCACCAATGCCAATCCCAAGCTTGATCCCATGCGTGTCTATAATATATGAAGCAGGTAGTGATATAAAAACATAGACAATCATAAAGAGCATTGATAAAAAGCCAATTGACAGCGGCGTTACATTGTAAAACGCCGCTGCTTCTGAAGTAATGCTTGCAAAGGATATCCAGTGAATTTGTATAACAATATTCAGTAACGCAAAAATAAACAAAATTATCCAGCGGTAGCCATATACTTTTATTTCATTAGTCATATCATTTCTCCTTAACTGGTTCAAAATATTTAAATACTCTGTCAAATCGCTCTAATGCATCATCAATGACATCATCAGTGTCAGCCATACTTGTGTAAATGCGGCTTCCTGCAAGTGTTATGATGCCTTCAACCATGAGTGCTGCCCCAAGCTCTTCCATAACCTTACGACGCTGTCCAACCTGCTCAAATATCTTGGGGTTGGTTAATTCCATTAACATGGCAGCACCAGTTTCCATGTGGCATATTGAGCCATGATTAAATGCTACAAAGGGTAGGTCATATCGTTTAAATATTTCCTGTAATCCTTGTGTAAGTTTATCGCCTGCTTTTCCTGCTTTGATGTGTGCCTGTGTTTCCTCAATAGCTTTAATAGCAAAATATCCGGCTGCGCACGATAAAGGATTTGCAGATAGGGTGCCACCAACCATGGCGCGCTTTTTTAAGCCCTGAATACCTGCTGCAAACGTTTCCATAATTTCTCTTCTGCCGCCAACACCTCCTGCAGCAGGATACCCACCTGCAACACATTTGCCAAATACTGTTAAATCGGGTTTAACACCAAAATAGCCCTGCGCACCGCCAAGTCCAACTCTAAAAGCGGTAACCACCTCGTCAAAGATGAGTAGTGAATTGTATTTATCGCATAGTTCACGCACTTTAGCATTAAAATCATAATGTACTGGCCGTGTACCGCTTTCAGGACCCAGTGGCTCTACTATAACAGCAGCAGTGCCACCCTTTGATTCGTTTTCTTTCAGTAATTTTTCCAAGCCTTCAATATCATTTGGATAAAATTCTTGCATGTAGGTATAGCAACCTTCTGGTATGCCATGAGAATCCAGAGTTCCCAGTCCCGGTATTCGCATTGCAAATACCATCTGATCGCTCCAGCCGTGATAGGCACCGCCAACCTTGATGATATACTTTTTATCGGTGAAGCATCGTGCAGCCCTTATTGCTGCCATACATCCTTCGGTTCCACTGGCAAGAGATCGGAATAATTCAACAGATGGAATATGTGAGTGTATAAGCTCTGCCAGAAGTAACTCATATTCATGAAATAAACCTGTGACCGGGCTGCACTCATTGATAACTTCTATAACGTTGTCACGAACAGGTTTGTAATTGCTGCCAAGTACGGTTGGGCCACCAGCCTGAAGAAAATCTATAAACTTATTGCCATCAACATCATATAGATAGGCACCATCAGCTTTGGCTATTGCTAAAGGAAATGGATAGTTAAATGCCAGATTATGTTGCACTCCGCCTGGTATGCGCTGTTTTGCTTTTTCTACAAGCTTTTTGGAAGATGCAAATTTTGTTTCATATTTATCAAGATATTCAGCCATTTTACGGCGGTTAATCTGATACACCGGTAGTTCATTTGCAAGAACCCTCAATTTTTCAAGAATTTCTTTTGAATCTGGCCAGTGTGAAATGGCATATTCCTGTTTCATTGTATTCCTCCTGAACTCTAATAATTAAGTATTTTAAAAAGATCTTTGTTCTTTTCATACAGTTTGGTAAAAACTTTGAAATTGCGTGTATACATATCAGCGTATTGCGGTTGTGGCTTGAAAATTTTTCGCACTCCCACCAGACGCTTTGCTTCATTAAATGAAGATAAAATTCCAAGTCCAACAGCACAAACAACCGAAGCGCCAACAGTACCGGCGTTGATTTCATTTTCAATAGCTTCAATATTTCTGCCGGTAATATCGGCCATAATCTGGCACCATACATCAGATTTTGCACCACCACCGGCAAACCGCAGCACCTTCTGACGGGGTATCTTTTTTTCCATAGCTTCCAGCATCCAGCGTATGTGGTATGCAACGCCTTCAAGCACACTGCGTATCATCTGTCGTTTGCCGGTTGTCAAACTCAAGTTAAAGAACATGCCACGAGCATACGGGTCTTCACGTGGTGAACGGTTACCATGGAGCCACGGTGTGAACAGTACATTACCGGCTCCAGGAGGTGTTTGCATTACAACCGTATTCAAAAAATCATACAAAGATTCGTATTCCCTACTTTTATCTGCAATATGGCGAGCCTGCAAATACATGCCTATTTCATCTAAAGCTAAATGATCACGAACCCATTTTAAACAGGCACCAGCAGTTTCCTGTTCGGCAACATACACATAATGATTGGGGATAGCTCCCAGGATTGAAGCAATAAAGTTGCCAATATCGACCATACGTTTATCAACGTTAGATGAAACCCATCCGCTGGTTCCAACATAGATGTTTGTATCATACAAGTCAGTGCAACCAGAACCAACCAGAGTAAGTGGAACATCACCACCACCGCCAAAGACTGGAATACCTTCAGCAATACCTAATTCCCTGGCAGCTTTTTTTGTAATAGTACCGATAGTATCTGTTGAGTTGAACACAGGGGGCAGGTGTTCCATGTTTACATCAAATATTTTGCATAAGCCTTTATGCCAGCCCAATCTTCCTTTTCGTGTATCATAAATAAATGTGACATTTGCTGAATCCTGTGTCATACCCAATTTCCTGGTGCATCTGAAAATCAGATAGTCCTTAACATCAAGCCACTTGTATGCTTTTGCAAAAATATCAGGTTCATTATCCTTGACCCAGTGGTATTTCCATAATGGGTCTTTTGGCGTTGCAGCAAGCCCTCCAGTTACAATTAATGATTTGATAGTTTTATAAGCATTCCATTTTTCAATTTTTATAATTCCCCTGTACAGATATTTCTCAATTTGCCTGGTAGCACGTTGATCTAAATAACTCATGGGGTTACGCAATGCATTGCCATCTTTGTCAATAAACACAGAGCCCTGCATCTGTGCACAGAATGCCATGGCAGCAATCTTTGCAGGTGGAATACCGCTTTTCTTCATTACCATCTTTGTGGCCTTACAGATGGCATCCCACCACTGGTCAGCTTTTTGTTCAACACCTCCATCAGGAAGCATATACAGAGGATATTCCACCAGATACGAATCAATAAGTGTTATTTTATTATCAACTTTATAAAGGCATGTTTTGTTGCCTGTGGTACCCACGTCATGAGTTAATATATATGTTGGTTTCATTTTGATGCCTCCAGAAATAATACTTTTAAACTTATTTTTTTAACCGCCATACATAGCGATTCTACATTACACTGCAAGAGGATCTTAGAATACTTTTTTATAGGGTATAAATGTATATTTGTCTACGCAATATCTGATTAATCAGAATTTGCTATTATGTTTACGGTAAGCTGTTGGAGTGGTATTAAGAATTTTGTGAAATGCACGGTTAAACGTGGAAAGGCTTTCAAAGCCAGTTTTAAAGGCGATAGTTACTATGGAATCACTGGTTGATGTAAGCAATTCCCGTGCATAATTAATTCTCAATTCATTTATGTAGTCGGGGAGGGATTTACCTGTGTATGTTTTAAAAAGCCTGCTGAATGTATCGGGATGCAAATCAATCATTGCAGCAAGCCCTTCTCGAGATAGATCAAATGCAAAGTTTGCATGAATGTACTCAACGGCATGCTGAATCTTTTCTGAGTTTGTTGCAGAAAGCTGTTTATGCTTGCTTTCACTGGATGTTGGTTGTAAATCTTTTTCTTTTTCCAGAAGCTTTCTGTTAAATAAAAAAGTCAGATGTTCTATCTCCCTGTGGAGTTTAACGAAGCGTGATTGTAAAATGTATGCCATGGAAAGAATGACAAAAAAGTAGGCATATTCAAGTATGTAAATAAATTGGTACATACCTTTACCAACACATACGTCATTAATGCTGGCAAGTAGGAAAATTGAAAAACTGATAAATAGAATTTTTATGTGAATTTCACCATAGCGGCACCATATAAAAAGTTTGTATAATAAATATAAACCAGTTATTACCATGGCAATATACTGTAACACATACACAAGACCAGGATCAGCTTCATTGTACGTTATTGTTGTCCCAAAAAAATGGAATTGCTTTATATATGGGTTGTCAGGGTTTAATGTATATGAACTGTCGAAAACAAATCCAGCTATGATAAATAACCCCATTATCAATGTGATGGTGTAAACTAAAGCAGAATTAATATGCACCAGTGAAGCAATAAACCATGTTATTGCTATAATGAAACATGCCAATACAGCAAATTGCATACGTTGATACAGTATTGAATGAAACGGTGATGGCGACATATACAGCAAAGCGGAAAATATATCATACAATGCAATTGTATAACACATTAATGCAAACCATATATGTTCGGGTTCATTTTTTCTTCGTGCAAACATAAGAGTGTATGATACTGCAACATACACTGCTATAGCAGCCATAAGTAGGGGAGGAATGGAAATAAATGGTATCATGGTAATAGAATTTCACTGCATTAAAATAATTGTGAAATAAATAATATATTTATTAAAAATAACAAAACTAAAATGGCAAGAAAATAATATAAAAATAAATAAAGGTGAGTAGACGTATACTCACCTTTAATTGTAAAACTAAAACTAAAAAATATCTTTGTTTTTTAAAACACAGCAGTTATTCCTAAAACAAGTCCAAGACTTGTATTGTATATTTTCCATTTGAAATTCCCTGATGTGTTACCATCAAGTTCAAATGCAGGAAACACTCTATTGATAAATCTAATACTGGTATCAAAATATAATCTATCCTGGAAAATTGAGAAAATCAATCCCATTGCTGCAGTTAGTCCAAAATCATTATTAATTTTTATCCGATTATTTTCTTTAATGGTTATGTCTCTTTTTTTAGCTTCGTCATATAAAAAAGGGATATTGTCTATAACTGGTAACGTCATATCACCTTTTTGAATGCCATAATATGCTCCTAAATCTATATAGCAATTGTAAGATATATTTAACCTGCATCCGCTTTCCAGATGATAATATTGTTGATACTATAGTGAACTATTCTCTATACCTGTGGATTAATAATCAACGCTAAATGCTCTTTCTTTGATTCCTGCATTCACCATTCACATATGCAACAGTATCATGAAACATATAGCCATATTTTAGCAAATAGTTTTTGTAAGAATAGAATGCGGCACCCGATTCACCATCCAACGTATCTTCACTGTTTGCATCAACTATTGATGCTTTATTCCCGTAGCCATTCCCTTTCAGGGATAAATCCCCGTTGAAAGTCAAAAACATTTTCCCTGATGGCATAAAATATGCATATTCTTCCTGAGCTGAAACATATGAACTTAATAATAAAATAATAGAAGCAACCAGGGTGAAAAAATATTTTGTTTTTAATATGTATCGTATTGAATTTATTATTTGCTATATACTATTCAAAAAATATAATAAATAAATAACTGTACTATAGTTAATAAGGTTGCCCACAGTCGTAAATCGCGCCATCGTTTTTTATCAGGAGCACCCTGGACAACAAAATTATACGGCAAAAGCCAAGCAACAATAAGCATGCCTAAGAAAATAAGCATTGCAGTAACTTTTGCATACCAAAGCGGAAGTGAATACAGTATTTCTGTCATACGGGTCTCCACCAATTAATCAATTTCAACAACATTGCTATACACAACATTTTTCAGTTCAGCTTCTGGTTTTCTTTTCGTAAGCAGGGAAACAATATACAGAGCTATCGCCGAATACACAAATGAAAGAAATGCTATATACAGCATGTTGAACTGTAACCAGCCTAAGACTGCTGCAACAGCCAGCCCCGATATCATGCTAAAAAGACCAGCTGAAGGTGTAATACGTTTATCTAAGATACCAAAGAGCATCAGTGCAAAAATTGGCCCCTGAAAAAGGGATAACGCATATTGCACATACACATAAATACCCTGAAAGTAAGCTGTGATTGGTGCAAATGCAATGCCTACAATAAGAATGATAAATGTAAACAATTTCCCCAGACGCAATTGTGCTCTGTCAGTCAGTTTAGTTTTTTTGGCAACATTAATAATATCCCGAACAATCATAACTGAGGTGGAATTCATGGTTGAATCTATTGATGACTGTAAAGCAGCAATGAATGCAACAAACATAAGGCCTGAAATGCCTGCAGGTAGAATATGTTTAATAACCCATGGCAATGCCTGATCCTGGTGGGTAATACTTTTGCCTGCAAGGGTCAGAGCAAGTAGCCCTGGCATTACAATTAAAAATGGTACAAACGTTTTGAGGCATGCAGCAAACATCATTGAAGCTTTGCCATCCCATTCACTTTTGGCTGCAAAGGTTCGCTGTAAAATTGCCTGATTGGCACACCAGTATGCGGGAGAAAGCACAATGCCAAGTCCCAGTATTACGCCTGGCCATGGGAATACTGGGTGATTGGCAGGCAAAAATGAATGGAGGTGGTCAGGGTAATTGTTTTGTAATATTTTTATAAACATATCGAAACCACCAATTTTTTCAATACCAATAAAAGCAACAATAATGGCAGTAAAAAACATGATGAATGCCTGAACGGTATCGGTGATAGCAACTGCGCCAAGCCCGCCCGATATAGTATAAAAGCCAACAACGGTTGCTGTTACCAGTATTGAAAACCATATTGGCCAGCCCAAATATGTTTGCAGCATAATGGCGGTTGCCCACAGAAACACTCCAACAATAACTACTGCAAATACACTCATGACACAGGCAGCAATAAAACGCACAGCATTATTATATCGCAAGCCCAAATATTCAGGTATTGAATAAACGCCTGCACGCCAGAAAAATGGAATAAAGACAAGTGCCGATAGTATCATGGCAGGGATAGCACCTATCCATTCAAAATTTGCCTGAGCAATACCAATGCTGTAGGCATTTCCAGCAGCACCAATGTAATCGTTAGAACCAATGTTGGTGCCAATAATTGAAAGGCCTATAACCCACCAGGGCAATGACCGGTTGGCCAAAAAATAATCTTTTGCAGTTTTAACGTGTGATTTGTAATAAAAGCCAAATACGGTTATCCCTGCTAAATAGCTTACTATCAAAACGATATCTATCCAGTGAACACTTGTTTGAGTAAATTCCCACATGGCTAATCCTTTTATGGTAAGGTGTGCGAAAATTATCGGTATCGACTATATGAACAAATGTAATCAAAATCAACTATTTTTTTGTGGCGATAGTTACTATATTTTTTTCTTGCAAAACATCGAAATCGATTATATTATCATAAGTACTATAATGTAATCTAACGATTTGGAGGATACTACATGGCTAAAAAAGTAATTATAGTATGTGTAGCAATTATTATTGTGATTTGTGTCATAGTCTTTGGTGCTGCCTGGCATTTTTCAAATCAGCTTATTAATCCAAAACCATATACATGTCAGGTTGACCATTTTGTATATTGCGATGGTATAGGTGAACTGAGTATACCATATAAAGATGTTACATTTAAGAATAATGAAAATCTTACCCTGAAAGGGTGGCTTGTTCCAGGAAAATCAAATGCAGCAATTGTAATGGTTCATGGCATTACCGCTGACAGGCGTGAGGGGTTGCGGTGGGTAAAAGCACTGCATAAAGCAGGATATACTGTATTGTTATTTGATCTTCGAAATCACGGAAAAAGTGATAAGGCAAAAACAGCCATGGGCTATTATGAAAAAAATGATGTGATTGCAGCAGTTGATTTTTTACAATCAAAGGGCTTGAAAAACATTGGTGTATTTGGTGTTTCAATGGGAGCTTCCACTGCAATTCAGGCTATGGCTAATGACAAACGCATACAGGCTGGTGTATTTGAAGCAGCTTTTGCCAATTTGAGCGATTTGCTTGCTGAAATAGCAAAACGTGATTTTGGCCTGCCACGATTTCCTATCATTAATGCAGTTATGTGGGTGTATAGCATGCGGTTGGGAGTAGATGCTAATGGTATAAATCCTGAAGATTTTATTGGGAGTATTTCACCACGTCCCGTATTTATTATACACTGTGATAGTGATGATTATATAGCCTATCATCATGGCCAGCGCATTTTTGCAAAAGCCAAAGAACCAAAGATTATGTGGACAGCGCATTGCAATAAGCACGCACGAGCATGGCAGTCCAATCCACAGGAAGCCGAAAAAAAAGTGGTTGATTTTTATAATAAATTTATTAGTTCCAAATAAAATTTTGGTTAAAAATATAAGATAAATATTTGTTCATTAATTTTTTCAAGTCAAGAAAGGGTTTAATACTGGCTGTGATTTCGGCTGCCATAGTATATATTTTTGATATACTGAAAAATAAAGAATACTTTGGGAGGACACTATGAATATTGAAACTACCACCTGTATCTCAATTGAACATTTGAATCTATTACAATTTCATGCCAAACGATATAATATGTCATTAAGGACATTTTTATCCGCAATTATTAGTTTTGCTGCACAATGGGAAAAAGTAGGTGCAACATCGTTTCAACAGCTTTCCTACCGTAAAAAGGGTAGTTCATGGAAACGTTTCCATATTGTGTTATATGAAGATGAATATGAATTTTTTATGGACGTGAAGAAGATCTGGAAGATGTCTCTGGCTAAGATTATTGAATTTTGTTTAGATAATGTCCTGGAAGAATTTTTAAAAATCTTAGATAATATAGGAAGTGATGATTATACCGATAACTATCGGCACACTGGATATACATTTTGCTTTTATAGAGAAGAAGATATTATTTGCTGTCAGTTTTATTGGGGACCACACCCAGATTTAGTGCGAAAATCCAAAATAGTATAAGAATTAATGTACATTTATCTGTACATTTAATAATCTTTTTTATTAAGTGTCTGTAATAAATTGGACAATCATCCAAAAAATAGTTGATTTTTTAATTAAGGAAATTATTATTTGCCCAATAATAGACAGGAGGCATTATATGAAATCATTAAAAGGTCAATTAGCACTGGTTACCGGTGCTGCTATGGGCATGGGCAGGAGTGTGTCGGAATTGCTGCTGGACGAAGGTTGTGCAGTTGCTATGGTAGATATCAATGAAAAGGAATTAACAAAAGCTATTAAGCAGTTACAAACAAAAGGCAATTGCCAGGCATTTATATGTGATGTTTCAAAACGTGATGCGGTATATAAACTGCAAAAAAAAGTTAAGAAGGAAATGGGCGATGTTACTATTCTTGTTAATAATGCTGGCGTTGTAAAAGTTGGGGACTTTTTACATCTGGAAGATAAAGCAATTGAATGGATTGTCAATGTTAACCTGATGTCAATATTCTGGATGTGTAAGGCCTTTATGCCGGATATGATCCACAAGCCATGGGCACATGTGGTTAACTTTGCATCAGCTGGTGGAATGTTAGCATTGCCTGATATATCAATTTATTGTGCAACCAAATTTGCAGTTGTGGGATTTTCAGATGCATTGCGTCAGGAGATGAAAAAATACAAATACAATGTGGGTGTAACCATGGTATGTCCCTACACTGTAGCTACCGGCATGTTTGCAGGTTTCAAGGAAGTTGCTGGCACAAAAATACTTAAAACTGAAGAAGTGACAACACGGGTAATAAAGGCAATTAAGAAAAACAAACCACTTGTAGCGGTCCCCAATTTTCAGGTTAATTTCTTAACACCACTTACAAAGTTATTGCTTCCCATCCATGCAATGGATTTTGTTAATAAATTAGTTGGTATGTGGACAGCAAATGAGCAAACTCATGAACGGAAATATAAAATTTAAACGCATTAATAACTCACCTGGTATTAAGCTTACTATCAGGTGGGGTACTGCATAATGAGTAAATAATTCAAGGTAATATTAGTTCCGCTCCAGCTTCATGGTGTACGTGTATGAATTTTCATGGTGTGTTTGTGCTATTTATTTTATAAATAAATAGTGGCGTATCATATTAAATAAAAAATTCTTACAATAAATTTAAGAAGTTAGTCTATACCATGGCAAGAAAATAATTAACGTCTTTTTCAAGAGGGGAGCTATGAAC
>Ga0067045_1029947_pt1 | contig 17438 bp, 12 predicted proteins | sample TerdegcTABiofilm_FD_59184 | JGI IMG/M metagenome (GOLD analysis project Ga0067045, IMG submission 59184) | Combined Assembly of (Gp0054472, Gp0054536) Wastewater bioreactor microbial communities from Singapore -Terephthalate degrading... | reverse complement strand
GGTTACCTTCGCTATCCAGCGGCCAGCCGCCATAGCCAAAGCCATCAAACCCAATTTCGAGCAGGCTTTCAGCACAGGCTTTCCGCAAGGTCCGTACCCCCCCGCCCTGAATAACGGCAAACAATTTTGGCCGCAGAGCAGGTTCCAGCTTTTTCTGTTCCATCAGACGTTCAAATTCGGCTTTCCCGCGCCTGGCCCAGGCGATCGTGCGCCGGACGGAGGTTTCCTGTTCGGCGCTGGGAGCGTCTACATGTGTACAATCATCTAGACAGATGACCACATCGGCGCCGTAGCTCACCTGAAGTTGAATGCTTTTTTCGGGCGTCAGCTGAAATTTACGGCTTGCGCCTTCGGGCTGGAAAATGATGCCACGATCGGTCAGAGAGCCAGACTTCGAATTGCGGTGGATGAGCGAATAGGCTTGAAACCCGCCCGAATCGGTGAGTATCGGGCGCGGCCAGGCGCTCATCTTGTGTAGGCCGCCCAGCGACTGAACGACGGTCGCGCCAGGTTTTAGCATCAAGTGAAAGGCGTTCATCACCAGCGCCGGAACCTGGCAATCCAGCAGGTCGGCGGCGTCCACAGCGCGCACCATGCCGTAAGTAGCGTCCGGCAGGAAAGCTGGTAATTCCAGGCTGCCATGCGCCAGGTGAAGAGCCCGCGAAGAAAAGTTCATAGTTTGATTATCCTCTATGCAATCTCAACCTGCAAGAGGAAGAGTGAAAGAAAGACCGTCAGGCCATTGCCACCAGGGAACGAAAGGCAAAATAAGCTGCCGGCATATTAGGCATCACAACCTCTACCCGGCGGCCATCCAGCCTACGCACACCCGGAAAGATCTCAACGCTGTCAGCCATCGCCGAAGTGGCAAACTCGACAGCGACCGTAATGGGGGTCTTGATCTCCAAAGGGCGCGGTGCTTCGTTTTGCAGGTATCGCCGGACAGCGCGCTCGGCGGTCGAGCGGATGAGTTGGCGGGCTGTTTCCAAAGGAAGGCATTCCGCGGATAAGCGGCTGGTCGCCCGCTTCACGACTGCCGTCTCAACTCCCCGGATCCAATCCGAAGCCTCGGCAGCCAGAGCCTGATCTCCAGAAACCATCAAGACCGGCGCGCCATAATGACCGCACACAGCGCCATTGAGGGCAGTTTCGCCAGCCAGTCGCCCATTTAACCAGAGGTTTTCCACCTTGGCGCTCGCCCAGGTATGATCGATCACACCGGCGATTGTCCCCATGCGAGCGTGATAGCCGATGAAAAAGGCTGCATCAACGCCGTTTTGCAAACCTTCCAGCATGGCGTAGGGAGAAGCCAGGCCGGCGTTCAACCGGACGCGCGGATCTAATTCTTCGATCAAGATGTTCAGCCCGTTCCAATGGCCATCGGTAACGACAACTTCCTCTGCGCCGCCCAGAAAAGCGCCTTCGACGGCGGCGTTGACATCGGCGGTCATCAGGCTGCGAAAGCGACCATACTCGCTGCTCTCCGACCGGACATGGCTGGTGTGAACAACACCGCTGATGCCTTCCATATCGGCTGCGATCAAAAGTTTCATCTTCCCCTCCTACTGGCTGCTCAACTGCACCAGGGTGCGAAAAATGTGATAAGCCGCCATAGCATCGGCGGCAGAGGCGCTCACCTTCCGCCCATCCAGACGGCTGGCGCCGGGTAGCCTCATCGCGCCATCTGCGTGCGCTGCCGAACTGAATTCGATTGTTACCGTTACTGGCGTGGATAATTTGAACGGCTGGGGCCCCTTGCCCTCTTTAAACGCCCTTACCGCCTTTTCAACGCCATGCCGGATGCGTTCCTGGGCTTCTTGGGGGGGCAGGCATTCAGCAGAAAAATAACTTGTGGCACGTTTTACAATCACAGTTTCAATACCAGAGATCAGGGCGGTGGCTTCTTCAGCCAATCCCTGGTCACCAGAAACGAGTAGAACCGGCGCTCCAAAGGCGCCGCATACTAGCGCATTAATGCCTGTTTCGCCCACCAGCACCTCGTTTAGCCAGACGTTCAGGAGATGCGTGTCCCAGGTGTGATTCAAGACAGCCAGGGGATGCCCGGCGCGGCCGTGATAGCCAATGAACAGGGCAGCATCAATGCCACTTGAGATACCCTGCACCATGACCAGCGGCGCAGCGTTGCCGGCGTTCAAACGAGCGCGAGGATCAAGAGCTTCGAGCAGGATATTGTACCCGCCACCGTGCCCATCGGCCACGATAATCTCCTCTGCGCCGCCCCGGAAAGCGCCCTCAACGGCGGCGTTGACATCGCCGGTCATGATCTTACGAAAACGGGCATATTCAGGATGTTTCGGGTCAACCTGGTTCCAACTGACGACGCCTGAGATGCCCTCCATATCTGCTGCGATCAACAACTTCATACCGCTGACTCCTAAAGAACAGGTTTTGGTAAGGAATAGCCCAAGTATACTACCCTTAAACCGGGATAACCTCGATGCGAGCCAAGATCAACAAAATTTCCGTGATGAAATTGATTGGAAGATTGCAGAGATATAGGTACAATACCAGAAAGGCTCCTCGCGTAGCCCTTATTGGGGGGCAAAAAAACGATCCTAAAAGGATAAAACGCCATGCAGGTGCAAACTTGAAAACAACCGCTTACCGTTATCCAGGCGAAGAAGCCATTCTCTCCGGCACACTGATCCTGGTAGGGGTGGTCTTGCTGCTTGCCTCGGCAGCTTCTTTGTGCCTGGCGCCGCTTTTGGTAGGGCTGATCATCCTCATGACTTATTCGGCGAATCAATCCCACCACCAGGAACTGAAGCGGCGCGCCCAGCGGGTAACGCAGAGTACAATCCCGCAACTGGCGGCGCTGGTAGAACAATGCGCCCGGCGGCTGCAACCCGGGGCTCTGGATGTCTTTGTCGTCCGCAGCCGGGAACTGAACGCCTATACTTTCGGCATGGATAAGCCAAATGCGATCGTGTTATATAGCTCGCTCTTTCACTTAATGGACGCCGACGAGCTGCGATTTATCATCGGCCATGAGATGGGGCACGTTGCGTTGGGCCACACCTGGCTAAACAGCCTGGTGGGCGGTCTGGCGGGCGTGCCCTCCTCGCTGGGAGCAGCGGTGATCGTCTCGCTGGCTTTTCGAAGCTGGAACCGGGTTTGCGAATATTCAGCCGACCGCGCCGGCCTGTTGGCTTGCGGCAAGGTGAACAAGGCAATTTCGGCATTGGTTAAACTCGTCAATCACGAAGCGGATACTCCCGAAGAGATCGAAGAGACCTTGCGTATCATCGAGCGAGAAGACGACCAGCTGGATAATATCCTCCTCGAAACGTTGATGACCCACCCCATGACGATCAAGCGCATCGAAAACCTGCGGAATTACGCCGCTTCGGCGGAGTTTCAAAAATTACAGGCGCGCCTGAACGCTGCTTGAAGGATTCCCTGCATTGGCGCCGCCAGGTTGAAGAACCCCTGTCCGCGCTATCGCCGCAAGGGGTTTTTATTCGGACTCCGGGATCGGAGAAGGGGTAGGCGAGCCTTCCAACAGCGGCGGATAAAAATAGACTGCCCAATTGCCCGAACCAGGCTCCTGCCGGGTGATGAGGTCTTTATAAACTTCGGAATCAACCGTCTCGCCATAAGCTGTATGAAGCGGGACGATTTCGATCCAGGTCCGGCCAGGATGTAGGGGGATGGGGTTACCCTGGCGGTCTACAAACCGAATCGGGCGAAAACGGCCGGTGGTGCGTTCGTACTCCTCGTTGCCCGTCGTCCAGAAGATCTCATACATCTTACCATCCCGAAAGAGCAGCGCCGGAGCGCGGGTGATATATAGCAAGTCAATGTTGAAATAGGTCGCATCGTAGTAATGATAATCCGCAAAGATAACCGCCACGTTCTCGAAGTAAAGCGGCTGGTCGTTCAGCGCATCGTATGAAGGGCGAAAAGTCACCCCATCGGTCTGATCCTGATGACGCAAATAAGCGCCCCGAGCAGGATCATAGCGCCAGATGACCTGATCCGTATAATGAAACGGGATCCAGAGGAAAAGCCCCTCTTTTCCACCGGGCGGCGGAAGCGGGTCAAAGCGCAAGCCAAAAAGCCGCGGCATACCCAGTCTTTCTTTGAATTCCCCAGCAAGCTGCTTTAATTCGCTCACGGAGATACGGGCGGTGTTGACATCCTCCGCCTTGGTGTCGCCAAAGACCAGGTGATATTCATCCAGGAATTGAAGCACGCGGTCCGAAGCCGAAGCGAACACCAGAAAACCCTTATACAAGAGGCGCAGTTTTTCGTAAGGCAGGCGGCCTGAACGGATGGGACCAATGCGAACCGCTTCTGCGGTTGATCCGAACGTTTCGGGTGGGTAGTCGCCATAAAAAATCGCCAGGAAACGCGAGGCCCCCACGCCAATGTACATCTCAAAGACCATGCTGCTGTAAGAGAGACCGGTCTGTGGACGCGCCGTCTGGGGTGAGTTGGAGATGGAAATCAGCGCGGGAGGCAGTTCGAGCATTGCAGGATCGGAGACCTGCAAGCCGGTCAACGGGTTGACGCCGGGTGGAAATGCGGTGGGACCTGCCGCCTGAAGGGTAAGGGTAGGCGTCGGGGGCGGCGTTGTAAGCGTCCGGGTAGGTAAAGGAGAAGACGGTATTGTGCGCGAAGGTTGAGGAGTTTCGGAGGGAAAAGGAACAGCAAGAGACGTTGAACCTCCGACAGAAACAGAAGAGGGCTGGCAGCTTGCCAGCAGCCAGCCGAAGAGACAACCGATCGCCAAACCGGTCAAGAGACGGTTTATTTGGCACGAATTTGTTCGCAAACTTTTACGTCATACTCCATCAGGTCGCTGTAGAAACGCATCGCCCAGTTCCCAGAGCCGGGTTCGCGGTTATTTAAGAGGCGGTACAAATCCATCGTGCCTTCGGTCTCCCAATAGGGCGTGTTGAGAGGGACAATGTGAACCCAGGTCTGGCCTGGTTTGAGCGGGAATGGGTTGCCATTTGCATCAATAAAGCGGATCGGCCGCACTTTCCCGGTCTGTAACTCATATTGGGAATTCTTTGTGCTCCAATAGATAGGAAACATTTTACCATCTCTAAAAGCGAGCGCTTTTTGTCGGTCAATATACATGATATCCAAATCAAAAGCCCACTCTTTGCAATAACGGTGATTGACGAACAGGACGATCACGTTTTCATAAGTCAAAGGCTGGCCATTCAGGCGGTCCACGGCCTGAATGAAGGTTTTTCCATCAGCATTATCCTGGTAACGGTGATACGCGCCGCTCTGTGGATCGAACTTCCAGAGGATTTGATCGAGATAGCTAACCATCAGCCAAAAGCGCGGCGCCGGCGCCCCCCCCATTGGGACGCCCCAATCAAAAGCCATACCGGTCAGTTCAGCATCTCCCAGGCGCGCCTTATTGGAACGGGCAATGTCCGCCAGCTTGGTAACGCTGATCATAGCGCTGTTAACATCATTGGCGTCTTCGCCAAAGACATTGGTGTAGTCTCCCAGGTTTTGGGCAACGCCCGAATAAGCCGATGCCATGACCAGAAAGCCGTTGTAGAACTTGCGCAACGATTCGTACGGCAGTCGGCCGGACCGAACAGGACCAATTTCGGCGTCCACAGAAGTTACCAGGCTGGAACCGCCTTGGGCAGCCTCTTTAGGAAAATCGCCGTAAAAAAGTGACAGAAAGCGAGTCATTCCTTCGCCGATGTACAGCTCGAAAACCAGCGGGCTAAAAGAAAGACCCGCCTGAGGACGAACCTGCGGCGGCCAATTCGCGATAGAAACGAGCGCAGGCGGCACGGCCAGGTTTTCTACATTTTCCACAGGAAGGCCGGTGAGTGGGTTAATACCAGCCGGGAAATTCTCCGGCCCAACTGGGGAGGGGGCGAGGTTGGCAGCTCCCACTGGTGGGGATTCCGCCTGGATGGTCTGGGTAGGGGCAGAGGTTGCTGCAGGTTGAGTCTCCTCCGCCTCAGGTTGCGCCAGACCGTCTTCTTCCACACTCAAAGAAATCTGCTCTTGAGAACCCGTAATGAGATCTTCACCTGACGAGCTCTGGGTTAGATCACAGCTTTGAAGGAGCAGCGCCATAGACACCAGGAGAAAAATCAGCCAATACTTTTTCATTTTTGCACCCTATCTTCTCGGAAGCGGCAAAAACCGCCTTTTTTATCCGATTCTAAACGACCGGGAGTTGGGAGGCCTTAACGTTTTTGTCAACCGAACGTATAGTTCACCTTCCCTTTCATCGCCATTCGCTCGCCTGGTTGAGTTGCCGGAGTTCGTCTTCGGTTAACTTGAGATCAACAGAGGCAAGGTTGTCCCGCAATTGCTCAAGGGTGCGGGGACCAATGATCGGGCTAGTGATAATTTCATCCTGAAGCATCCAGGCCAGCGCGATTTGAGAGACCGTAGCGCCCCGGCCAACTGCGATGGCGTCAAGAAGATCCAACAAAGCCCAATTTTGGTCGGTAAAATATTTCAACGCCCTATCCTGACGCTGGCTGATCCCGGCAGGTGCGCCGCGGCGGTACTTTCCGGTCAGAAATCCACCGGCTAGAGGGCTATACGGAATCACACCCAGGCCAAAAGCGCGGCAGACGGCGCGCAATTCGCGTTCGAACTCGGCGCGGTGAAGGAGGTTATAGTGAGGCTGGAGACAATCAAAGCGCGCCAGCGAAGCGCGGTCAGAAACCCAGAGGGCATGGACAAGCTGCCAGGCAGGGTAATTAGAACAGCCGATATAACGCACCTTGCCTTGCCGGACAAGAAAATCCAAAGCCGAGAGTGTCTCCTCCAACGGGGTGTGTTCATCGGGCCAGTGAGTCTGGTAAAGGTCTATATAATCCGTTTGCAGGCGGCGGAGTGAAGCTTCGATAGCGTTGAGAATATGCGTCCGCGAAAGTCCTTCGTCGTTGGGCCCGCTTCCCATCCGCCCGCGCACTTTGGTCGCCAGGATGACCTGATCGCGGTGCACAGCATCCGCTTTTAGCCATTTGCCGATGATCGTTTCGGCAACACCGCCCGGATTGCCAGGCGACCAGGTTGAATAAACATCCGCAGTATCAATGAAATTGACGCCCGCTTCAAAAGCCGCGTTAAGAATTTTTCTGGAGTCAGCTTCGCTAGCCGTCCAACCCATTTGCATGGTGCCAAGGCAAAGGATAGAAACTTTCAGGCCCGTGCGCCCAAGGTTCTTGTATTGCATAGTGTTCACTCCATCCGTACCGATAGACAATTTCATTATAACAAACTCGTCAATCACGCCGCGCAAGGCTTTTCAGCCCGATCTCTACTTACTGGTGCAATTTCAGGATGATGTATAATGAACGCTGAGGATTTTCAAAGTTCAGAATGTTTGATCTTTATCTCCTAACATTGAATATCGCCGGTGGGCGGGAGAAAGGCGACCTGCCGGGCCTACTGGCAGCGACTGCCCCCCGGCGCTGTGACAGAAGCCGCGCCGGGGATCTGCTGCTGGCGCAGTTCACCCTGGCAGAGGGAGCCCCCCTGGCAGATGAACAGGTTGAAAAACTGCTTCAAAATACGGCTGGCGCTTATTTTTCTGCGCGCGGCTCCGCCACAGCAGGGTTGCGGGCAGCGATTGAAGACCTGAACAATCTGCTGCTGACGAACAACTTACAAAAAGCGCGGCAGGGCGGTCCACGCACCGGATCGCTCAATCTGGTGGTCATTCGGCGAGATAGTCTCTATCTTGCCCAGGCTGGCCAGACTCAGGCTCTTTTATTGAGCGGCGACGAGGTACAGATTTTCGGCGACGCCTCCTTCAACAGCCGCAAATTAGGCATCAGCCGGAATGTCAGCATACAATTCTACCAGGCAACACTCCGAGAAAAAGACTTGTTGTTGCTCTCGCCAAACCCACCGAAGAATTGGAATGAAACCACCCTGGCGGGAAGCCCCATGTTGACCTTCGAACAGCTCCGACGACGGTTGTTAAGCCAGAGCGGAGAAGAGTTGCAAGCCGTAATCGTGCAGTTTCAGGCTGGGAAAGGGATCGTTCATCGTTTAAGACCGCGCCTGCAGGTAGCGACGCCGCAAGAACCGCAGGAGAGCAAGCTGCCGGCAGAGAACCCCCAACCCACACCGGTCGAAACAAGTCTGCCAACGGCCCAGCCAACTGCAACAAAAATCGAAACCTCGCCGCGCGAAGAAAGAAAAGTGGAAGCCCAGACTGCAGCTCCAGAGACAACCGGGTCGGTATCCTTTGTATCCCCCAGGCCCCCTGTAGTCGAGGAAGCGATTAACCTCAATTCCTATCAGATTCCCAGCCAGAGTCCAACGCCAGCAGAAGGGATCTACATCGGAAGCGATCAGCCCGCAGTGCCGAGAAGCCCCGCGTCAGAAGCCGAAAACAGATCGGTCAGGACTGCCGGAATGCAGGGGAACCGGCGAAGAACCGTGCTGCCAGGAAGTTCTCCTCAGACGCCCGCCAGCGCGCGCCCCGGCGCTCCTAGAGCCGCAAGCCAACCCGGCGCAGCTTTCCTTTTGCGAAAAAAACTTGCTGTCTGGTGGTTCCGGGGAAAAACAGTTGGTGAACAGGTGCAGATGCGGGCAAAGACCTTTACGGGCCGCCTGGTTCCCGCCAGCGCGAGCCAGCCTGCCAACCTGCCTGTTTCAACCTTACTGTTTATTGCCATTGCGGTTCCTTTGATCGTTGCGGCTATTGCCACGACAATTTACTCCCGCAGTGGGTGGAGAGAGCAGCATTACCTCTACCTGCAAGAAGCCCAGAAATTCGCTAACCAGGCGATGGCTCAAACCGACCCGACCTTGCAAGAAAATCTGTGGAACCAAAGCCAGGAATGGTTAGAGAAGGCTGAAGGATATGGGAAGACGGACGAATCCCGCACCTTACGGGTGCAAGTCCAGCAAGCGATCGATCGCCTGGAAGGGGTACTGCGAATGACCCTGTCGCCTGCCCTTTCGACGCCTTTTCCAGCAAACGTGAACATTACCGATATCGCCGTAGCAGACAACGGCGACATTTATCTCCTCAACCAGAGCGAAGGGCGCATCCTGCGGATGTTTCCTACTGCCCAGGGCTACAACGTAGATGATGCGTTCAAATGCGGCCCCGGCATGGTTGGAGCTTTGCAGGTAGGACCGCTGGTAGACCAGACGGCGCTGGAATTCACCAATAAATTTGGTGCCAGCATCCTGGCCATTGACGCCCAGGGTAACCTGCTCTACTGCATACCAGGCGAAGAACCGATTTCAAAAGCGCTGCCCGAAACCGGTGGCGCAGGCTGGAGCAACATTACCGCCATCGCGCGGGATATCCAGCTAGATACGCTTTACGTCGCAGACGCCGGGCGAAAAATGATCGTCTATTTCGATGGACAGCAAAGTGTCTTTGACCAGGAAGCGCACAACGCTTTCGACAACTATATCCCAACTGCCCTGGATTTGACGATCGACGTCGCATTCAACGAGGATCTGTTTATCCTTTATTCAAACGGACGGGTCGCCTGGTGTACACAGCGTAATTACACTTTTTCGGCGGCGGAATGCGAAGATCCTGCGGCGTTTGGCGATACACGTCCCAATCGCACCTCAGATGTGGCTATTTTCCCGAATGCAAAATTTACGAAATTACTCGCTTCACAGCCCCCCGACCCAGCGCTCTACATTGTAGAAGCGGGAGAATCGAGCATCTACTTGTTCAGCCTCAAGCTCAACCTGCAATACCTTCTGCGGCCGCAATTTGACGAGGAATACATAAAGCCGCAACGGCCAATCAGCGCGTTTGCCGTTGCGCCGGGACGGGTTGGCATTTTAGCATTCGGGAACGAAATCTATACAGCGACGTTGCCATGAACCTTAATATCAATCTAAAACTACCAACAAGAGGTACCCTGGCGCTGGTGGGCAGCGGTGAATATCTGCCTGATATGGAAGCGGTTGACCGCCGCCTGTTAGGACGGTTGGCCCAACCAGCGCGCGTGATCTGCCTGCCAACAGCAGCCGGGACAGAGGGCGATGAACGGATCCAATACTGGTCGAATCTGGGGATCGCCCACTTCACGCGTCTTGGAGTATCCAGCGTCGAGGCGCTCCGTGTAATTGATCACGCCAGCGCAAATGACGCGAACCTGGCAAATCGTATCCTGGAATCAAACTTTGTCTATCTTTCGGGCGGAAAACCAGATTACCTCTGCGAATGCCTGGAAGGCAGCGCCGTCTGGGAAGCGCTTTGCTCTGTATTAGAAAAAGGGGGCGTTTTGGCCGGATGCAGTGCTGGAGCAATGATTTTCGGCAGCCGCGTCCCCCGTCTCAAATTTCCCTGGAGAACGCGACCAGCCTTCAACTTTTTACCAAACACTTTTATTATCCCTCATTTCAATGAATTCCCGCCAAGGCTTCTTTTCTTGTTCAAAATGCTGGCTGGAAGGCGCTTGGTAATTGGGATTGACGGCTTCACCGCTCTGGTCTGTTCACAGGGAGGGGTCTGGGTGGATGGAAAAGGCGGCGTCACTTTGCGAAACCGCCGCTGCCAGGCGCGGTTCACCTCTGCCAATGGAGCGATCAATCACGAAGCGACAGGTGAAAGGATAAAGGGCAACAAAGATTTTGCCCTCTACTGATCGCAGCAATACATAATAAAAAACACCCCTGAAAAACTCATTGTCAGGGGTGTTTTCAAAGTTAACAGTATGCTCAATAAGTCGTATTGTTGTAGAACCAATTATACGCGAAATAACCTGCGCTGCTCTCCATCCGGACAGCAATTTGATAACTGCCATACAATGCAGCCGGGATGGTAAATGTGAATGACTGTGCACCGCCAGCGCCCGAATTAATTGTGGCCACCTCGATCCCGCCAATCCCCAAAGAGCCATACGGCCCCATGCGCACTTTAAAATCCTGGCTTGGCGGGAGGTTATAGGTCTGCACTGTAACTTTGTCATCGCGAACCACACTGACGATGCTAAAGGTAGGAAAACCCGTGTAAGCCGGGCCGCCTGTGCCGCTGGTGCCGCCGGTTGTGGTATTGTTATAAAACCAGTTATAAGCATAGTAGCCAGCCGCGCTTTCCAGGCGGATGGCGATCTGGTAACTGCCCTTCAGAGCGTCAGGAATCGTATAAGTCGCCTCAAACGAGCCGCCTGCGCCCGAGTTGGTGGTCGCCACCTCAATCCCGCCGATCGCCTGGGTGCCATACGGCCCCATACGAACTTTGAAATCCAGCCCTGCCGGGAAATTATTGGTTTTAATGGTGACTTTGTCATCCTGGACAACGCTCAAGATGCTAAAAGTGGGAATGCCGGTGTAAAGTCCACCCGTGCCGCTGGTGCCGCTGCCCGTGTTGTTATAAAACCAGTTATAGGCGTAATGCCCAGCTGTGCTATCCATGCGGATTGCAATCTGGTAGCTGCCTTTTAAAGCAGCCGGAATGGCATAGGTCGCTTCGAACGAACCACCTGAACCCGAATTGGTGGTGGCAACCACGATCCCACCAAGACCTAATGTGCCATAAGCGCCCATGCGAACGGTAAAATCGAGACCGGAGGGGAAATTATTGGTCTTAATGGTGACTTTATCATCCTGGACAACGCTCAGGATGTTAAAGGTAGGGATGCCGGTATAACCTGTGCCGCCGCTGGTTCCACCACTCGTGCTGTTATAAAACCAGTTATAGGCGTAATAACCCGCCGGGCTGTCCATCCGAATCGCAATTTGGGCGCTGCCCACCAGCGAGGCTGGAATAGAATAGGTAACGCTGAAAGAACCGCCCGCGCCCGAATTAGTTGTCCCGACCACCACACCGCCAATCGCCAGCGTACCGAACGGTCCCATACGAACGGTGAATTCCTGACCCGCAGGAAAATTATAGGTCTGGATCGTTACGCTGCTGTTGGTAACAACCGATACAATTGAAAATGTGGGGATAGCAGCCTGAACAGGTTTGACAGCAGGAAGCAAGCACGCAAGCACCAGCAACAACGCGACCAATCCCTGTAAGGCAAACCGCACGGCGCGAGTTGGCGAGATCATTTTATAAAAAATCGTTTCCATGAAGCCCCTCCTGCAAATATTTACTCAAAAATAAAACATTTGTCTTTTCAGTATAGTGACATTTCCATGCTTTGAAAAGTGATATTTCAATTTTGAAATGAATGAAATCTGGCAAGCGAATTGCACCCAAACGCTCCCACAATGAACCGGGAGAAGGGTAAATGGTAACCTCAGCTTACCGAGATGACATCACATTCGTCCTCTTTCAACGCTTGATAATCGGCACAAGGAGAAAGAGGCGATCATCGGTGGAAGTGCCGTTGTTGTTATTCGCGTACAGGATAAACTGGACAGACTGCCCAGCAAGGCCGCCAACAGGGATATCAATCCTCTGCCAGTTACCATCAGATACTTCGGTCCAACTTCCCAGATTCTGCACTGCGCCGCCGCCGATACTGTAATTCAATTGGAACATGACGTTGCAACCCGGGCTGTTATCCAGGCAGCCAATCAAAGCCTGGAAACGATCTCCAGATTGAACAGTGATGGCCGGAAAGCGCCCGTTAATAAAACCGCCGCTGCCATTGCTAGGAATCAGTACTAATGCCGGTTCGTCATCCTGATACCCGCCTTCCAGTCGTGGAGAGACCGTATAGGTGATCGAGCCATTGGCAAAATCATTAGCAGGACTTGGACAGCTTAACGTCTTTACCGAGCTGGTCCAAGATGCCTGGCAATAGCTGGCGGCAAAATCCAACGCGGTGCCTGGCGCAGCAGTCAGCACAACCATCGGTTTGACTTGGATCTTGACCCAAAAAGGTACGTCGCCAGTCCTGCCCAGGCCAAAAACCACCCCTGTAGAACTACGTAGTTTCCAATCCCCTTTATAAACGCCTTCAGTTGAAGGGGCCGTCATCGTCAGAGAGATGTCCACGTTCTGGCCTGGGTTGATGGTGGTATTTAGTTTCTGAGCGCCGGGGGCGCCCATCACACTACCGCCCACAAAGACAATGTCGAAATCGGGCGACCAGGCACAGCTGCCAGCATTTTGCAGCCGCCAGGTCTTGACAAAAGACTGGTTGGGCGTCATGACTGTATCATCCGGTACAGTAACATCTGCAATAAACCGTATTGCAAAGCACGGAACAGGCGTGATCGAGTATGTGCTGGTAGGTAATGGCGTAACCGTCGCGACAATTGGGGTACTGGTAGGAGGCAAAGTAGCCGTGGGAGGAAGCGGAGTCGCAGTTAGTGTCGCCGTAGCGGTCAAAGTTGGTGGTGCAACGGTTGAGGTGGCAGGCAATGGCGTAGGCGAAGCCTGTGCAAGCTGGGTAAGCTGTACAACCAGCGTATTAACAGCAAACTGGGTCAGCTGAGCTTGCGCAGTCTGCACCACAACTGTTTCAACCTGTCCTGGCGCAACGGAAGGGACGACCGAGAGGACGCTGCAAGCGGTCATCAAAATAAAAATCAGGATACCAGCCAGTAAAATTTGAGATTTTTTGAACGGCATAACAACCTCCTCCATGTCATTTCCCTTGCTTAAGACGCTGCTATAACCGATAATGTTCCAATATCAAAAACCGTTTTTCCCTCTCTATTTTAATTCAGAAAGGGAAAAACGGTTGTTCAGATCTTATCGAATGTTTGCAGAGGGTTAAGCCTCTTTGAACTCTCCTTCGACTACCTCTCCTTCGCCAACGTCGCTGGCTTTGTGTCCATTACCGCTCGCTGTGTGCGTCGGTCCAGAAGTTTGAGTTGCCGCCTGAGTAAGAAGGCGCTGTAAATCTTCCGTCAGCTGGCGGATGCGGGCAGTATCCTGGCCTCCAGCAGCCTGCCGCAGATCGTTAAGCTTGCTCTCGATCTCAGCGCGATTACCTTGAGCGATTCTATCCCCTTGCTCTTTGAGCAATTTATCGGCCTGGTAGATTACCATATCGGCAGTATTGCGGGCTTCTGCGTTTTCTTTGCGCTGGAAATCTTCTGCCCGATGTTGTTCAGCTTCTTTCACCAGACGTTCGATCTCCTGTTTATTCAAATTGGTAGAAGCGGTAATGGTAACCCGCTGCTCCCTGCCGCTGGCCTTATCCATAGCGGATACATTGAGAATGCCATTGGCGTCAATATCGAAAGTTACCTCAATTTGCGGGATACCGCGCGGCGCGGGGGGAATACCCTCCAGTCGGAAACGGCCCAGACTCATGTTATCGGCCGCCATTGGGCGCTCTCCCTGCAGGACATGAATATCCACCGCAGTCTGGCTGTCTTCGGCAGTGGAAAAGATCTGAGATTTACGCACCGGCACAGTGGTATTGCGCTCGATCAGCGTTGTCATGACGCCGCCCAAAGTCTCGACTCCCAGCGAAAGCGGGGTAACATCCAGCAGCAAAATATCTTGCACCTCGCCTGCCAACACGCCAGCCTGGATTGCCGCACCTACTGCTACGACCTCATCAGGATTGACGCCTTTGTTGGGTTCTTTACCCGTCATTTTGCGCACCAGTTCCTGAACCATTGGCATGCGGGTAGAACCACCCACCAGTACCACCTCGTCAATGTCCGAAGGTTTTAGTTTTGCATCACGCAGCGCCGCTTCAAACGGGCCTCGGCAACGCTCTAAAAGGTCTGCCGTCATCTGCTCGAAGCGGGAACGGCTAAGGCGGGTTTGCAGGTGTTTTGGACCATTAGCATCCGCGGTGATATAGGGTAAATTGATCTCGGTTTCCATCATACTGGAAAGCTCAATCTTAGCTTTCTCGGCGGCTTCGCGCAGGCGTTGAAGAGCCTGGTTGTCCCGCCTCAGATCAATACCCTGATCTTTTTTGAACTCATCGGCTACCCAGTTAACAATACGCTCATCCCAATCATCGCCACCCAGATGGGTATCGCCGCTCGTAGATTTGACCTCAAACACCCCTTCTCCAACCTCAAGAATACTGACATCAAAAGTGCCGCCGCCAAGGTCGAACACCAAGATCTTTTCATTCTTCTTTTTATCCAGGCCATACGCCAGGGCTGAGGCAGTCGGCTCGTTAATAATCCGCAACACTTCCAAACCTGCAATCTTACCTGCATCCTTGGTGGCCTGGCGTTGGCTATCATTGAAATAGGCCGGAACGGTGATAACCGCTTTCGAAACCGGTTCGCCCAGATAGGCCTCCGCATCCGCTTTGAGCTTGCTGAGGATCATGGCGGAAATTTCCTGAGGTGTATATTCCTTATTCGTAACCGGGATATGCACACGCGCATCCCCCGCAGCGCCTTTGACTACCCGATATGGCACCATGGCGCGTTCTTTCTCCACTTCATCGTAGCGACGGCCCATAAACCGTTTGATCGAGTAGATCGTATTTTCTGAGTTGGTGACGGCCTGGCGCTTCGCAGTTTGACCGACCAGGCGTTCCCCATTTTTGTTGAATGCAACAACCGATGGGCACAGACGCGAACCTTCCGCGGTGGTGATCACAACCGGATCCCCGCCTTCCATGACGGCAACGACGCTGTTCGTTGTACCCAGATCGATACCGATAATTTTATTTGCCATTGTTCTTTCTCCTTTCAAAAAAAGATGATTGCAAAATTAATCCGTAACAAGGATAAACGAAGTCTACAAGAATATTGTTAACAAATTGTTGGAAATTTATCAACGTCAGGCATCCGCTTAGCCAGCGTGTTCACCTGTTCTCGCCTCAACACACCTCACCGCGAAGGTTGGCATGAAAAATCCGGGCGGCTTAACCAACCCCGCAGGAAAACTGACTCAAAAGAAGGATATAATACAAAATGATTGCTGGCGGCCGAAAGTCAATCGCTGGCATGGAGATAAAAATGAAGAGAAGCTACAGGCTAGTTACGCTGTTTTTCCTTTTACTGCTTAACCTGGCGTTCCTTGCAAAACCCTCGTTTGCACAGAACCAGGAGGAACGCCCATTAGCCGTTGTTTTGACGGCTGAAGGAGCTGTAACACCCATCATGGCAGATTACATCTCGCGCGGGCTGGATATCGCCCTGGAGCAGGGGGCCGAAGTAGTCATCCTTGCGCTGGATACACCAGGCGGCAGCATTGACGTGATGAACAATATCGTCAAAATGATCCGAGGCAGCGCTGTGCCAGTAATCGTTTATGTTTCACCGCGCAATGCAATGGCTGCAAGCGCCGGGACGATCATCACGCTGGCAGGCCATATGGCAACCATGGCGCCGGAGACCACCATCGGGGCCGCCAGCCCGGTCGGTTCTCAGGGAGAAGATATCGGCGAGACGATGGAAAATAAGGTTAAAGAGATGCTAAAAGCTGAAGTTCGGTCCCTGACCCGTAACCGAGGTCAAGATGCCACCCGTCTGGCCGAAGAGACCATCGAAACGGCGCGGGCGGTAACTTCTGAAGAAGCCCTGGAAGCCGGTTTGATCGACCTGGTGGCAACCGACCTGGAAGACCTGCTGGCACAATTGGATGGTCGTCAGGTGTCTTTGAACGGCCGCGAAGTTACTTTGAGGACCTTGAACGCCCAATTGTACCCGGTTCAAAGCACATTCATTGAACAAGCGCTTCAATTACTGGTCAACCCCAACTTGGTGTTTCTGTTGCTCTCGATCGGCGTGCAGGCCATCTTGATCGAACTTTCCAGCCCAGGCGGGTGGGTAGCCGGGTTCATCGGTGCTGTTTGTCTTATGCTCGCAGTTTATGGACTGGGGATTTTGCCTGTAAACTGGTTTGGCATTTTGTTCATTTTGGTGGCATTTGTACTTTTTATCCTCGAAATTAAAACACCCGCTTTCGGGGCGCTCACCATCGCGGGGGCAGCTTCCTTCATCGCGGGCGCGCTGATCCTCTTCAATTCAGCCAGAATGCCCGGATTTCCACCTATCTCAACGCCGCTAGTCGTGGCAACCGGGTTAACACTCGCAGCCAGTTTTTTTGCAGTCATCACGTTTGCCATTCGGGCCCGCCACGTCCCCATCCGCACCGGCAGAGAATCACTGCCGGGGCAAACCGGAACAGCTCGGAGCGAGATCAATCCGCGCGGCACCGCTCTGGTGGGCGGTGAACTCTGGATTGCCGAAGCCGATCCCGAAGATGTCCCCATCGAAGAGGGATCACGGATCGTCGTCACCGGAGTCGAAGGATTGAGACTGCGGGTGCGAAAGTTGAAATGAAATTCCCTGCCAGGATCATACTGCTTGCAATCTCAATATTGGGAATAGGTATTACCAGCGGCTGTAGGCAACAGCAACCCATCCGCATTGGAGCAGCGCTGGAGCTAAGCGGCAAAGAAGGCGATCTGGGGGTGCAGATTCGTAACGGCGCGAAACTCGCGCTCGATGCGGCCAACCGCAGCGGCGGGATCAACAGGCAGCTCATCGAGATGATCGTCAAAGACGACCAGGGTATCCCAGAAGTCGCACAGCAAGTGGACCGCGAACTCATCGAAGCAGGGGTGATCGCCATCATCGGTCACGTTACC
>Ga0067045_1003640_pt1 | contig 17438 bp, 18 predicted proteins | sample TerdegcTABiofilm_FD_59184 | JGI IMG/M metagenome (GOLD analysis project Ga0067045, IMG submission 59184) | Combined Assembly of (Gp0054472, Gp0054536) Wastewater bioreactor microbial communities from Singapore -Terephthalate degrading... | reverse complement strand
ACTGACGGCATTAGCGAAACCCAGATCGAAAGCCTCAGACTTTGTGATAACTGTCCGGGATACCTGACAATAGATACCAAAGCAAGCCGCGGCTTCGGGCATAGCGTGAGGGCCTTCTGCATATCCATCCCTTTTACAGCCTGTCCCTCCTGCCTGGCGGAAGCAGAGGCTCTCTATGAAAAATCAAAAAGAAACAGGGATTACCAGTATATTTACCTGCAGAATAAACCCGCCGACATCTTCCTTCAAAGCAGTGGGGACGGTTCTCGTTGATCGTTGACAATCAACCAAACCGCCCGCAAATTACCCATAAATTATCCGCGATTCACCCGTAAATCATCCGTGACAGCCGGCACAGGTGATGTTAAAATTAGTCAGGGGTAATTTATATGGCAAGAACGGCAAGGGAAAAAAGCAGTACTGGTATATATCACGTTATGCTTAGAGGAATAAATAGACAAGATATATTTGAGGATGATAAAGATAGAGAGAGATTTATAGATACATTAGCTAGATATAAGAGAGAAACGGATTTTAATTTGTATGCATACTGTTTAATGGATAATCATGTCCACTTGCTTGTTAAAGAAACAGAAATAGAGTTGTCGAAAATAATGAAGAAGATAGGTACAAGTTATGCTTATTATTTTAATTGGAAGTACGGGAGGAACGGTCATTTATTTCAGGATAGATATAAAAGTGAAGCCGTAGAAAACGATGCATATTTTCATGTAGTTATAAGGTACATTCATCAGAATCCCGTTAGGGCAGGAATATCGGGTATAGGAGAATATAAGTGGTCTAGCTATAATTATTACATGAGAGCAGGAGGCATACTGGATAAGGATTTTTTTCTGGATATGTTAAGTAAGGATAGAGATTTGGCAATTAAGAGATATATAGCCTTTATGAATGAGCCTAATGAAGATAGGTGTTTAGAAATCGATGATCGTATAAGAATGACGGATGAAGAAGTTCAAAATGTCGTAAAAGAAATAGGAAAATTGGAAAATATTTGTGATATACAGAGTTTAGATGTTGTTAAGAGAAATGAAATTATAAGAAAAGTAAAAAGTATAGAAGGTATTTCTGTTTTGCAGATTTCGCGGGTAACAGGGATAAATAGAGCTGTGATCATCAAATTATAGCATAGTGAAGAGCAATGAGGACCGTCCCCATTGATCCCTTGATCCCATTGATGACCACTGATGAGAGGGGTGTGCTTTTGGGAGGCATAGTTATCCTGGATGAATTTACAGCCGGACAGATTGCCGCGGGTGAAGTGGTTGAACGGCCGGTTTCGGCAGTGAAGGAACTGGTGGAAAATGCTATCGATGCCGGCGCCTCCAGGATTACTGTAGATCTCACTGAAGGCGGACTGGCAGGGATTACTGTTTCTGATGACGGTTGCGGCATGACGGGGGAAGATGTCCATCTGGCGTTTCAGCGCCATGCCACGAGCAAAATCAAAAATGTTTCCGATTTGCGCCGCGTGACCACGCTGGGATTCCGGGGAGAGGCATTGCCCAGTATAGCGGCAGTTTCTAAAGTAACCATGATCACCCGTGTAGCCGGTTCGGTTATGGGGACCCGCGCTGAGATCGAGGGAGGTTCGCTTGTTTCTGTAACCCCGGTAGGGTGCCCGTTAGGCACAACTGTCGAGGTGAAGGATTTGTTCTATAATACGCCGGCCAGGCGCAAAACGATGAAGAGTCCTGTTACTGAAGGGGCATTGTGCAGCGAGCTGGTTTCCAGGATGGCCCTGGCCAGGCCTGATGTTTGTTTTGAGCTGAAGACCCGGGGCAGGCGTGTTTTCTATACACCGGGTAACGGCAGGCTGATTGATGCTGTAGTGTCAGTTTACGGCTCCCGGCAGGGAAGGGAAATGGTTGCGGTAAACGCTGTGGAAGGTAACCTGGCTGTTAAGGGGTATGCGGGAAAGCCTTCGCTTAGCCGCAGTTCGCGCAGCCATTTGATTATCATTGTAAACGGCCGTTATGTTCGTTGTCCGGCTGTTGCAGCGGCAGTTGAGGAGGCTTACCGTTCCCTGCTGCCGCATGGGCGCAAGCCGGTGGCCGTGTTGTCTCTGGCTGTTATGCCGGAGCAACTGGATGTGAATGTTCACCCGGCCAAACTGGAAGTGCGCCTGCTGGAGGAAGAAAGAGTTGCCGGCCTGGTTAATAGGGCGCTCAGGAATGCGCTGAGCGGGCAGTCGGTCATTCCTTCCGCGGTCGCTGAACGAAAGCCTGAATACTATTTACATGATCGCGGCAGGCCGGTGTTTGTCCAGGTTCCGGCTGCATTTCCACCGGAGCCGCCGGGGCAGGACGGGCCGGCTGCCCGGCTGGAACCGGATGACAGGGCAGTTGAGCCGGTTCAAAAAGTTATATACGGCAATAAGTGTAATCCTTTTTCACTTGCGGAGCAGGCGGAGCTGAAAAAGGAAGCGGCGGTCGAAAAAAAGTTTCCCCTTCTCCACCCCCTCGCCCAGCTCCTTCCAACATATATTCTGGCAGCCGGGGAAGACGGTCTTTACATCATCGACCAGCATGCTGCCCACGAGAGAGTTTTATATGAGGAGTACCTGGCCGGACAGGGCAGGTGTTCCAGCCAGTATCTTCTGGTGCCGGTGACGCTTGAACTGGAATACAGAGAGGCGTCTATTGTTAATGAGTTTATTCTTTGGTTCACCGGCTCAGGGTTTGTCATTGAGCATTTCGGCGGCAATGCGTTTTTGCTCAGGGGAGCGCCGTCTTACCTGCCTGCCGGCCTGGAGAAAGAGTCGTTCCTGGACATGATAGACTATTTCAAGGAAAGAGGTTCTATGCCGGACCGGGCTGAATTCTCGAAACGGCTGGCTTCAACGGTTGCCTGCCGGGGGGCGGTAAAAGCGGGAGAAAGAATGTCCATGAGCGCCATGGAAGCTTTGTTGCAGAGGCTGGCCCTGGCGGAAAACCCGTTTACCTGCCCGCACGGCAGACCGACAATTATCCATCTCTCCAACCGGGATCTGGAATCCCGTTTCAAGAGGTAGTGCCGGGTCATGATGCCGTTTAAATTTGCTGTCACAACATCTCAGAGCCAGACACCGGACCTGGTATACCATGCCGTGCAGATTTCCCGGGAGCTTAAGGTTCCTTATATAGGAAGGGACGGCCGGTCTCTGGAGGCTGTTTCAAAGACCCTTGGGGTGGAGGGAATGCTGGTTGTTTCTTCGGAAAAAGTAGCTTATGTGTCCCGTGAAGGGGAATTTTTTTTCCACCCGGGCCTGGCCGGGTTACGTATAAAGGAGTTAATAAATGGGAAAACTGACCAGATGATTGATGCCATGTCTCTAAGTCCGGGGGACACTGTTCTGGACTGCACCCTTGGGCTCGGCACAGATGCCGTTGTGGCGAGCTTTATCGCCGGTAAAAACGGCAGGGTGGTCGGGCTGGAGAGCTCGCCTGTCATTGCTTTTTTAGTTAAAAGGGGCCTTGCGTTTTATCCGGAAGCCAACCGGGATATTGTTGCTGCCATGCGCAGGGTGGAGGTCATCCGGGCGGATCACCGGGAATATCTGCGGGCTTTACCTCCGGGGAGTTTTGATGTGGTATATTTTGATCCGATGTTTCGCTTTCCCGGGAAGCAGTCGCCGGCAATTAACGCCATGCGGAATCTGGCCAACCACGCCCCTCTTGACCGGGAGACGATCACCCATGCCTTAAGAATAGCTGTTAAGCGTGTGGTGGTGAAAGAAAGGCGGGGAAGTGCCGAGTTCGAGCGCCTGGGTTTTGAAAAAATATGTGGGGGGAGGTATGCTCCTGTAGTATACGGGATAATGGACGGGCAGGGTGTTTCCGGTGGATAAGCATGTGAATTCTTTAAAACCCCTGCTGGTGATTACCGGGCCGACGGCAACGGGTAAAAGCGAAGTGGCGGTACGGGTGGCCCAGGCGGTTGGCGGTGAGGTTGTTTCAGCCGATTCGATGATGGTTTACCGCCATATGGATATCGGCACCGCGAAGCCGACCAGAGAAGAAATGCGGGGCATACCGCATCACCTGATCAGTATAATAGAGCCGGATCAGGACTACAGCGTGGCGGTTTTTCAAAAACAGGCCCGGGAAGTGATTGCGGACATTCATAGCCGGGGCAAATTGCCGATACTGGCAGGAGGTACCGGACTTTATATCAGAGCAGTAATTGACCGCTACGATTTTACCGGGGCCTGCCGGGATGAATCATTGCGGGCCGGGTTGTTAAAAGAAGCTGAAAGGTGCGGTTTTGAGTCGCTCCACCGCCGTTTAGCCGGGGTAGACCGTGAATCTGCTGCAAGATTGCATCCCAGGGATGTGCGCCGGGTAATTCGTGCGTTGGAAGTATATTACCTTACGGGAAAACCTCTCTCAAGTTACCAAAAGGCGAAGGAATTTGCCGAGCCGTTATATAACCTGTTGATTTTCGGTTTGACGATGGAGCGGGAACTGCTTTACCGGCGGATCGAACAAAGAGTTGATGCGATGATCGAAGCAGGATTGGTGGAGGAGGTGGAGGGACTGCTTAACGCCGGTTACAGCACCGGTCTGACTTCCATGCAGGGACTAGGGTATAAAGAAATGGCGTTGTACCTGACCGGGGAGGTATCTCTCCCCCGGGCGATTGAGCTCTTAAAGAGGAATACCAGGCGTTTTGCCAAGAGACAGCTTACCTGGTTCCGCCGTGACGAGCGGATCAGGTGGCTGGAGACAGGTTCACAAAAGAAATTACAGGCGGCTGTTCAAGAAATTGTCTGTAAGGCAGCAGGAGTATTTTGATATTTATAGAAACAGTAAAGAAAAAAATTCCAATGGAGGGATCTCCTAATGACGAAACCCCAGATTAACCTGCAGGATGCCTTTTTAAACCAGTGCAGGAAGGAGAATATCCCCGTTACCATTTTTCTCGTCAATGGTTTTCAGCTTAAAGGCATGGTGAGGGGCTTTGATAACTTTACAGTGATCCTGGAAAGTGAAGGAAAACAGAAGATGGTATATAAACACGCCATTTCCACAGTTGAGCCTATAAAACCCGTGAACACCACTTTTACTGAAACAAAAAGTACTTGAACCTTGTCTGGTTGTCAGGGGGACTTTAACTCGGCCGGCCCCTCCACATGGGAGCCGGCTTTTTTGGTTGTAAACATTCATCTCGGGCGTATAATTTTATTGATAATGCCCGAGAGGTGGCTTGAGTCCGGTGAAAGTAAAGATGTGGAACAACCGGGAAACTGGAGGCGGGGCGCCTGGTGGCGGGATCAGGCACAGGAATGTCCTGGCGCTGCGGACTGCCGCTAAAACCACTAATGCCGGAGAGGAATCGTCCCGTCATAAGAATGCCAGAGATATTATGCAGGAATTACATGCCCTGGTGGGCCTGCAGGGAGTAAAAAAGTTAATTGAGGAAATTTATGCTTTTGTAGAAATACAAAGGCTGAGACAAAAAGAAAAGCTGGCTGCCGAGCCTCTCGTGCTGCACATGATTTTTAAAGGCAATCCCGGTACCGGTAAAACCACTGTGGCCAGGATCCTGGGCAGGCTGTTCAAAGAGATAGGTGTATTATCAAAAGGCCATCTTGTCGAGGTGGAACGGGCTGATCTGGTAGGTGAATTTATCGGCCACACAGCCCAAAAAACAAGGGAACAGATCAAAAAAGCGCTGGGTGGCATCTTGTTTATCGACGAGGCATATTCTCTCGCCCGGGGTGGGGAAAAGGACTTCGGCAAGGAGGCCATTGACGTTCTGGTAAAAGGGATGGAGGATTACCGTGACAGCCTGATTATGATTCTGGCGGGCTATCAGGATGAAATGGACTGGTTTGTGGAAGTAAATCCCGGCTTGCGTTCGCGTTTTCCCATACATATGACTTTTCCTGACTATAGCAACAGGGAGCTCCTTGCCATCGCAGACTTAATGCTGAAGCAGAGGCAGTATGTTCTGTCCAGCGGGGCCAGGGAGGAACTGCGGTTTATTATTGAAAGGGAGCGTAAACGGCACGAGCACAGCGGTAATGCCCGTATGGTGAGGAACTTGATTGAAAAGGCGCTGCGCCGCCAGGCTGTCCGCCTGCTTCAAAAAAATTGTGAATTGAGCCGCGAAGACTTAATGTATATTGTTAGGGCAGACCTGATAGGAGGAGATTAAAAATGACGGGTTTCAACCCGGGGCTGGAGCAGTTATCCGAAGAAGTGGACCGTGAAGTCCAGCCGGTTTACCGCCTCATAGATGAGAGGGCGCTGAAGAATCACGCTAAAGTGCTGGAAGCGTTCCGGCAAATGCGGGTGAGCGAGTTTCACCTGAAGGGATCTACCGGCTATGGTTACGGCGATCGAGGGCGGGAGACGCTCGAAGGAGTGTATGCTGCTGTTTTCCGGGCGGAGGCTGCCCTGGTGCGGAGCCAGATTGTCTCAGGCACTCATGCCATTGCCCTGTGTCTGTACGGGGTCTTGCGGCCGGGGGACGAACTTCTCTCTGTGCAGGGCGAGCCGTATGACACCCTTGGTGAGATGATCGGGATCAGAGGCCGGGAAAACGGCTCGCTGCGTGAGTTCGGGGTTCTGTACAATCAGGTTGAACTGCTGCCTGAAGGCCGGCTGGATTTTGCAGGTATTGAAAAAGCATTGGGCGAAAAGACAAAAATGGTTATACTCCAGCGTTCCCGGGGTTACAAATGGGCGCCTTCCTTAGGAACCGGCGAAATGAGGAAATTAATTGCTTTTATCAAAAACAAAAAGCCTGATACAATTGTTTTTGTCGACAATTGTTATGGCGAGTTTGTCGAAGCCGAAGAGCCGGTGGAAGCGGGCGCCGACCTGGCGGCCGGTTCACTGATAAAAAACCCCGGCGGCGGCATTGCTCCCACCGGAGGATATGTGGTGGGGAAAAAGAAGTATGTTGAGATGGCCGCCAACCGGTGGAGCGCTCCAGGCATCGGACAGGAAGTAGGGCCGTCGGCCGGGTGCCAGCGGCTGCTTTACCAGGGGTTGTTCCTGGCGCCGCACATCGTTGCCGAAGCGCTGAAAGGCGCGGTTTTTACCGCCAGGTTCTTTGAGAGGCTCGGATTTGAAGTTATGCCGGGATATTGCGAGGAGCGCAGTGATATCGTGCAGGCTATCAGCCTTGGATCGCCTGAACGGATAGTGGCTTTCTGCCGGGGGCTCCAGGCCGCTTCCCCGGTGGATTCCCATGTCTGTCCGGAACCCGTCGCCATGCCCGGTTATGGTGATCCGGTGGTAATGGCCGCGGGAACATTCATTCAAGGCGCCTCGCTGGAGTTAAGCGCAGACGGCCCGGTCCGGCCGCCCTACGCAGTCTATCTCCAGGGAGGGCTGTCCAAAGAATATGTCAGGCTGGCAGTGCTTTCTGCTGCCAGGGAAGTGTTAAGATCGGGTTAAAATGTGAAGGTTTAATAAGCAATGGTTTTTATTTTAGAATTTTGGGAAATTTTAAAAAATAAGAAGGTTTTTTAGAATTTTTCAGCGAAACTTATAAAGGCAGATAATTACTCGGGAGCCAGGGGGCAGAAGTCAGAATGAGAGAAATATTCTGAATTCTGAATACCTGAAAGGCAACTAAGATAAATATAAAAAGTCATGTTATCTATTGGCGGTGTAGATAATGAATTTTAAGCAGTTGGAGGCTTTTTTGTGGGTAGCTGAACTTCAAAGCTTTACCAAGGCCGCCCGCCAGCTTTATATGAGCCAGCCGGCCGTTAGTTTTCAAATCAAGGCGCTTGAGGATGCCCTTGAGGTAACCCTGTTCAAGCGTGGAGATAAGAAAATCGTTTTAACAGATGCCGGGCAGCTTCTATATCCGGAAGCAAAACAAATGTTCCGGCACTATCAAAAAATCAAAGCTGGATTGGACGACTTGAAAGGTTTGAAAACGGGGCACCTGGTTGTAGGCGCCGGTACAATTCCGGGAGAGTACCTTCTTCCGCTTTTGATTGGGGAGTTTAAAAAGAGGTATCCCGGTATCCAGGTTACCCTTAAGGTTTCGGGAAGCGGGCAGGTTGAGCGCTGGGTCCGGGAGCGGGAGATCGATCTGGGTATTACCGGTATGTCCGTGGAAAGTGAGGGAATCGAGTGCCTGCCCTGGCTGCAGGACCAGCTGTTATTAATAGTACCGCCTTCGCACCCGTGGGTTGGTTCAGGCACTATAGAGATTTCTGATTTAAAGAGCGAAGCGATGATTTTTCGCGAGCAGGGGTCGGGAACGCGCAGGGCTATTGAACAAAAACTGGCTGAACATAATATTGCTGTTGGCGAAATACCCGTAGCAATGGAATTGGGAAGTACCAGAGCCGTAATCACAGCAGTTGAAGCGGGTCTGGGGGTAAGCATTATATCCAGATATGCCGCGCGGGAATCGCTGGAACTGGGGTGGGTGCGGGAAGTGCATGTGGCTGGTCTTGACTTAAAGCGCACTCTTTACCAGGTCCGGCACAGTCAAAATCTGGGGGGATTTGCTGTTGAAGCATTTACGAAATTTATTAATGATCCCCAGGTATGTGACGTTTATTGCAGATAAAGAAATACCATCATCAAGGAGGGTGTTTCTTTATCGCTGTCCTGAAAATAGAATTTACCCGGGCAGGGTATTGTCCCTGTTCATTCCGGTGCTCCGCACCGACAGCACCAGGGCTTGCTTCGGGCGAAATTGGTCCGCCTTCAACTCGCCGTCCCGGCTCGCTGAAGGCTGGCGCGAACGTCCTGTCCGCACCCCCAATTTCGCTTCCTCGCTTCGCCAGGTACTGTTACCGGCGCTGCGCAAGTCGTTCACTCGGGACAACCACCCTTCCCCCAGCTGTTTTCATCCTTCTAATGTATTTTCCGGAGCAGGCCCACTACTTTTCCAAGCACACGGGGGTTTTCCGCGTATATGGGCTTTAATAACCGGTTTTCCGGTTGTAGCCTGATCCGGCCTTTCTCTTTAAAAAACCGTTTTACGGTGGCTTCCTCTCCCAACAGGGCCACTACAATTTCACCATTATCTGCGTCATGCTGGCGCCTTACTAAAACCATATCCCCGTCCAGAATACCGGCATCGATCATGCTGTCACCGCTTACCGTGAGTATGAAAAACTCACCTGCCCCGGTGAAGTGGGCCGGGAGCGGGAAGACATCCTCCCTATTTTCGTCGGCCAGCAGCGGGGCACCGGCTGCTACCCTCCCTACCAGAGGGACGTTAATCAGTTTTATATTTTCTTTTTCTTCTTCTTTGCTGATGACTTCCATCGCCCTGGGCTTTGTCGCGTCACGCCTGAGGTAGCCTTTCCCCTCCAGCCTTTTCAGGTAACCATGCACCGTAGAGCTTGATCTCAAACCTACAGCCTGACCGATTTCCCTGACTGAGGGAGGGTAGCCTTTTTCCTGGATATTTTTTTTAATCATTGTCAGGATGAGTTCTTCTTTCGGTTTAAGATCTTTACTCATCTCTTCACCAGCCTTTTTAAAAAAATATAATTTTGATTATTATAACACAGATTCAAACTTACAAAAACATTAGTTCGGTTTGTGATGATTATTTTAGTTTCTGGAAATGAAATTAATAACCGGAACCCTGACGCCCCGCGGCGCAGAGCTTGCTCTTTTTGTGAATTTAAGTTACTATTGATAAAACCTTTTTTAAATTTTAAAGTGAGGGAACAGCCATTAAGATTATTAACACCGCTGAAATTATTGAAACGGTTGCCGGACTTTGTCAGGATGCCAATTTTAACCTGGGGCTGGATATGCTGGAAGGACTCCAAAAGGCATACAGGCAGGAAACTTCGCAAAATGGGAAAGAGATCATTCGGCAACTGATTATGAATGCTGAAATAGCCCGTGAAGAGAGAGTTCCAATATGCCAGGATACTGGTTTTACAGTTGTTTTTGTTGAATTGGGCCAGGATGTGCGAATTGTCGGTGGCGACTTTTACGAGGCGATTAATGAGGGTGTTAGAAAAGGCTATAAAGAAGGTTATCTGAGAAAATCAATCGTGGGCCACCCCCTTGAGCGAAAGAATACCGGGGATAATACCCCCGCTGTNATTCATACGAAAATNGTTCCGGGTGANAACCTGCGCTTGATTGTTGCTCCCAANGGCGGCGGNAGNGAAAANATGAGNGCCCTTAAGATGCTGAAACCGTCCGAGGGNGTNGAAGGTGTAAANAAATTTGTTGTGGATGTTGTTAAANANGCNGGGCCGAACCCNTGNCCGCCGGTTNTTGTAGGAGTGGGGATAGGCGGGACATTTGAAAAGGCTGCTCAATTATCCAAAGAGGCGCTGCTGAGGAAATTGGGAGAAAGAAGCAAATATCCAGACATTGCCGGGCTGGAGCAAGAGCTTATTGATGAAATTAACAGGCTGGGCATAGGGCCACAGGGTTTAGGCGGAAAAACAACTGCGCTGGCCGTTAACATTGAAATATACGCGGCACATATTGCCAGCCTGCCGGTGGCTGTCAACATTAACTGTCACGCGGCACGGCATAAGGAAGCAGTTTTATAATATGTGAAAGGTGGTGGGCCGTTTGAACCGGATCAGCCTTGGAACTCCTTTAACCAGTGATGTGGTAGAAAAACTTAGGATCGGCCAGCAGGTTTCTTTAAATGGAATTATCTATACCGGGCGCGATGCCGCTCATAAAAAACTCATTGAATTGATCGAGCAGAGGAAGGAGCTGCCTTTTGAACTAAAAGGACAGGTTATTTATTACGTTGGGCCGTCACCCGCCAGACCCGGCCGGGTTATCGGATCGGCAGGGCCGACCACCAGCGGGCGGATGGACCGGTATGCCCCAAAGTTATATGCTTTAGGGTTGAAAGCAACAATAGGCAAAGGCCGCCGGGCGCCTGAAGTGATCAAAGCAATGCAGCAATACAAAGGAGTGTATCTGGCGGCGGTGGGAGGAGCCGCCGCCCTTATTGCCAGGTCTGTCAAAGCGGCTGAGGTTATTGCGTTTCCCGAGCTGGGGCCGGAGGCTGTTTACCGCCTGATTGTGGAAAATTTTCCGGCAATTGTTGTAAATGACACGCTTGGCGGCGACCTGTACGATGAAAGCATAAGGGTTTATTCGGCATATTGCAGGAATGCGTGGCAAAACCGGCATTGTTGATGTGTCCAGAGAAGAGGTATACAGTATTTTAATCAGGGGCTGGAGGGAAATTAAGGTTGAGTGACGAATTGCTATACCAGGTAGATGGAGATTAAGTTTATGTTTATGATGATATAAAAAATAACATTTATTGGTTAAACTATTTGTACAGAAATGTATATGGCCTGTTAAAGGGGCAGTTGATATATTGGATGACGCGTGGTTTTTTGAACTGGAGGTATCCTGTATTTATGCACGATAAACTGGAGCAGATGAACAAGATCAGGCAGGTGGTCAAGGCAGGCGGTGGCCGGGAGCGCAGCGACAGGCAGCATGAGGCCGGAAAAAAGACTGCGCGGGAGCGGATCGCTGCTTTGCTTGATCCCGGCAGTTTCAGAGAGATTGATGTTTTCGCGGCTTCTGAAGACGATTTCAGTAATTTGAAAAATCCAGGTGAAGGTGTAATAACCGGCTATGGTTGCATAGACGGCCGCAGGGTATATTTATACGCGCAAGATTTTACGGTGGCCGGCGGTTCGCTGGGGCGGGTTCATGCTGCCAAGATCTGCAAGGTGCTTGACCTGGCACTGAAGGTGGGTGTCCCGGTGATCGGTTTAAACGATTCGGGCGGCGCCCGGATTCAGGAAGGCGTTGACGCTTTAAACGGCTACGGGGAGATTTTTTTCCGCAATACTATGGCATCCGGTGTAATTCCTCAAATATCTGTTATTTTGGGCCCTTGTGCCGGGGGAGCTGTTTATTCCCCCGCTCTTACCGATTTTATTTTGATGGTTTCCGGCACAAGCCAGATGTTTATCACCGGACCGCAGGTGATTAAGGCCGTTACCGGTGAAAAGGTAAGCATGGAAACGCTGGGCGGCGCCGCCACTCATAACAGGGTCAGTGGGGTGGCCCATTTTATCTCAAATAACGAAGATGAATGCTTGCTCACCGTGCGCGTGCTGCTTAGTTACCTTCCCTCCAACAACCTGGAGGAGTCTCCCGTATTTGCTTCTGTGGAACCGTTAACGGATAGGGAAGCGTTGATGGGGATAATTCCTGATGACCCGAACAAAGGTTATGATATTCGTGATATCATCCGTAGTGTTGTTGACGGCAGCCAGTTTCTGGAGGTGCAACCGTATTTTGCTCAAAATGGTGTCGTTGGTTTCGCCCGCTTTGAAGGCCGCTCTGCAGGTATCGTGGCCAATCAGCCGTGTGTTTTGGCCGGTAGTCTTGATATAAATGTATCAGACAAGATCGCGCGTTTCGTCCGTTTCTGCGATGCCTTCAACATTCCCATTATCACCTTCGTGGATGTTCCCGGCTTTCTGCCGGGAGTCGACCAGGAGTACGGCGGGGTTATCAGGCATGGGGCAAAGATTATTTATGCATATTCCGAGGCTACTGTACCCAAGATTACTATTATTGTCCGCAAAGCATACGGCGGTGCTTATATTGCCATGTGCAGCAGCTCTTTGCGTGCTGATGCGGTATACGCCTGGCCGAGTGCTGAAATTGCCGTTATGGGTCCTGAAGGCGCTGTTAATATTATTAACCACAAAGATATCGCCGAAGCTGAAGATCCGGTGGGAACGCGGAAGAAACTGGTTGCCGCTTACCGGGAGCGGTTTGCCAACCCGTATGTTGCAGGCGCCAGGGGCTTTGTTATGGATGTTATCGACCCGCGAGATACCCGTGCTGTTATTATTGACGCGTTGAAGAACTTTTCCACCAAGCGGGAGGCCAGACCCGGGAAAAAACACGGTAATATCCCTTGCTGACGGTGTTGTATGGAGGAGGAGAAGTTACCTGATGCCGGCAATGTGCAAAGCCAGTATCAAGCCTGAACTTTTAGCGGTTATCACAGCGGCGCTTGCCGTTTACGGTTATCCTGCGGGTAAGAGATATGTGATCGGCAGCGTGACTAAAGTTGTTAACCCCTGGAAGAAGGCTGGTATTATTGAAATCATGTCGGGCCGGAAGATAAAGTCAGCCGCCGGCCACTAAAGAAATATCACTGTGCCACCGCTTGTGGCAAATGGAACTATCTTGTAGGAGGANATCTGTGAGAAAATTTCGCATAAAAATAAACGGTGAAGTNTACGAAGTAGANGTTGAAGAGATCGGCGGGCCTNTGCATACGCCCGGTCCGGTCTCGGTTTATATGCCCCCGCAGGCGCCGGAAGCGGCGCCGCTTGCTCAGGCGCCTGCTTCCGTACCCGTCGCTGCAGCTCCAAATGCGGTTTCTTTTGCGCTTGGCGATGCCGGTGTTCGTAACGTCCCCGATGCCGGGCGTGATTAATGACATAAAAGTGGAAGCAGGTGATGAGGTTAAGCCCGGCGACGTCCTGGTTATTCTGGAAGCGATGAAGATGGAGAATCAAATTAAAGCCGATATAGCAGGTATCGTCAAGGAAATCAGGGTAACGAAGGGCCAGGCTGTGAATAGTGGAGACCCGCTGGTTGTGATCAGTTGACATTTAAGGAGAAGGCTGTTGGGTTTAAACATCTGCGATGTTGGGAAACAGGACGTGTTGCACCAGGACCGGATGCTGATGAAAATACTGGGATGGGGTCAGAATGTTTGATTGGATAATAAAGAAAAGAGAAATAGAGGGGGAATTATGAAAATAAAGATTACCGACACAACTATGCGCGACGGACACCAGTCTTTATTAGCCACCCGGATGAAAACAGAGCATATTCTGCCGGTTTTAGAGAAATATGATGCTGTCGGCTTCCATTCGCTGGAGGTGTGGGGCGGGGCCACTTTCGATACCTGCATGCGTTATTGCGGCGATGACCCTTGGGAGCGCCTGAAAGAAATCCGGCGCCGCGTCAAGACTCCCCTGCAGATGCTCCTTAGAGGCCAGAACGTGGTGGGCTACCGGCATTACGCCGACGACGTGGTGACCGGGTTCATCAAAAGAGCCGTATATAACGGCCTGGATATCTTCCGCATTTTCGATGCCTTGAACGACGTCAGGAACCTGGAAAAGGCAATGGAGGTGGTCATCGCCGAAGGTGCCCACGCTCAGGCGACAGTTGTTTACACCATCAGCCCCGTGCATAATACCGAATATTACGTTAATGTCGCAAAGACGCTGGAAGACATGGGCGCTCATTCCATCTGCATCAAAGACATGGCCGGCATCCTGGCGCCATACCCGGCCTACGAAATCGTCAAGGCCATGAAAGACGCCGGGATCAAAGTTCCCATCCAGCTTCATTGCCACTATACCAGCGGCATGGGTGCGATGGCCTATTTAAAAGCCATTGAAGCCGGTGTTGATGTTATTGACTGTGCCATATCTTCCATGGCGCTCCAGACATCCCAGCCTGCCGTTGAAACGATGTGCGCCGCTTTGAGAGGAACCGAATACGACCCCGGTTTGGATTTTAATCTTTTAACCGAAATTGCCGAATACTGGAAAGGCGTCCGTGAGCAGTACGCCGAGTTCGATGTCGCTTCAAAAAGCGTTGATATCAATGTGATGGTTTACCAGATTCCCGGCGGCATGATGTCCAACTTTATTTCCCAGTTGAGCCAGCAGAACGCCCTGCACCGCCTGCCCGAAGTGCTGGAGGAACTGCCGCGTGTCCGCGAAGACTTCGGCTACCCGCCGCTGGTCACCCCGACCAGCCAGATTGTCGGCACGCAGGCCGTAATGAACGTGCTGCTGGGCCGCTACAAAGTGAATACAAACGAAACAATCCAGTATATGCGCGGGTACTACGGACGCCCCCCGGCGCCGGTCAACGAAGAAGTCCGCAGAATGATTATTGGGGACGAGCAGCCGATTACCTGCCGGCCGGCCGATATGCTGGAGCCCGAGTTGCCGGCCGCGAAAGAACTTTGCGCGGCGTTCATGGAAAAAGAGGAAGATATCATATCCTGCGCCCTTTACCCGCAGGTAGCTCCTAAATTTCTTGAGGAGAGGATGGCCAAAAAGCTCAAAATAGACATTGAGCTTGCCAGGCGAAGTGGTGACGTCTACCCGGTATAAAGATTACCATAGATAGTAAAACTGTCTTACGGTTAAAAACACCTGCATCTCCGCTTATAATTACCTTTTGCCCAAATCTTCGACTTATGGTAAGATAATATGTGCATTTATTTAATATACTAAACCTGAAAAATGCAAGGAGGTGCAGGTAAATGTCGAAAAAGCCGATAAAAGGGGAAAAGCGGGCATTTTTAACCGGCAATGAAGTTGTAGCCTGGGCTGCGGTTGCTGCCGGGGCTGACATTATGTTCGGTTACCCGATTACTCCACAGAATGAAATCATGCACTACTGGACCCGTATGGCTCCCAAATTCAACAAGCGGTTTCTCCAAACTGAAGATGAAATTTCCGCCGGTTTTACAACGAACGGTGCGGTCCTGGCGGGACTTAAAGCTTTTACTGCCACAGCCGGCCCCGGCAACACGTTAATGCAAGAACCTATATCTATGGCGGAAATGATGCGCCTACCGATTGTTACCATCATCCAGCAACGGGGCGGCCCGTCCTCGGCCACCGTTATTTACAGCCAGCAAGAGGTGACCCTGACCACCCGCGGAGGCAACGGCGAAGGGCTGCGGATTGTTTATTCCACCGCTAATCACCAGGAGCTTTTTGATTATACGATCAAGGCTTTTAACACAGCATGGAAATACCGTTTCCCTACTTTTGTGCTTGGCGACGGCTATCAGGCAAAAATGCGCGAGCCGCTTACTATCTACGACCCGGAAGCACGAGGCGTTGAGATAGTACCTTCTTACAAATTCGTCGGCAATCCCGGCAAGCCGGGTGTTGACAGGCCGCCCACCCAGTTGAGGAATATCTATAATATGGAAGAAGAGCTGCTGGAAGTAATTGAGCAGTACTCTGCCGAATATGAAGAAATATCTCCGCAAGTTGCGGAGTATGAACAATTCGGTTGTGAAGACGCTGAAATCATTGTTACAGCCCACGGAGTGGTGGCCCGGGCAGCAAAGAGCGCGGTACGGGAACTGAGGGAAAGGGGTCTGAAGGTCGGTTATTTCCGCCCCGTTACCCTGAGGCCGCTGCCTGTAAAAGAACTTCGCGAGGTTTTCGAGCGGGCAAAGAAGGTTTTGGTTGCCGAATCAGCTAATGGACAATTTGACCAGTTGTTAAAATACGCAGCGTATGGTATTACCACTGAAATGGTGCCGCTGTTCAAGCCCGGTATGGGAATCAACTCCGAAGATATTTTTGACAAGGTCATGACCATGCTTGAAAGTTAAGGTAAAAATTATAAGCGATAATCCGGTCAATAAAAATCGTCAGGAAAGGTGGAAAAAGGATAATAACAGACTGCTATAGGGTTAACTCATTTAAATGAGGGGTTCACGCTGGAAATGAAATTGATATTTTGCGAGAGAATATTGGGTTTAGTAAAGGAGGAAAGATAATGACAGTACAACCTTCGATGCCGAAATCCTGGCGGGTTGATACAAAGCCTCATAAATTTTGCCCGGGCTGCGGGCACGGTTTGGTGTTGAAGGCGCTTGGACAAGCCATTGATGAACTTGATATCCAGGACCGGGTGGTTTTCGGCTGTGATATCGGGTGTTCCCTGCTTGCCTGGGATTTCTTCAATGTTGATACAATCCAGACCCACCACGGCCGTACTAACCCGGTTATGACCGGTATTAAGAGGGCCAATCCGGATCTTATCTGTATCGGCTATATGGGCGACGGCGGCGGTTACGCCATCGGCTCGCAGCACCTGGTAAACGCTGCCTCCAGAAATGAGAAGATTACCGTAATCCTGGTCAACAACGCTCAATACGGCATGACCGGCGGCCAGATGGCTCCGACTACCCTGCCCGGTATGAAAACAGAGACTACTCCTTACGGCCGGGATGTGGATTTAACCGGTTATCCGTGCCAGGGACCGGAAATGGTGGCGGCCATCACCAGGGAAGGGGCCTATGTTGCCAGGGCTTCCGTGGCCAAGCCGGTTCAGATGAAAAAATATATAAAGAAGGCCATTCAAAACCAGATGGAAGGCAACGGTTTTTCCTTTGTGGAGTGCCTGTCCACCTGTCCAACTAACTGGCGGACCAATAACGTAGAAACAATCGACTTTATCGAAAATGAAATGACCAAGTATTTCCATGTGGGTGAGATTAAAGTACCAATTCCCAAAGAACCTCTGGGGATAAAAACATCGATTAAAACACCGGCACTGGAGGGATCGAATAATGTCTAAGATTATTAAGATCGCCCTGGCTGGTGAAGGTGGACAAGGTGTGCAGTCCGTGGCGGAAATTATCGCGGAAGCTGCCAATGAGGAAGGAAAAGAGTGCCTTTATATACCCAACTT
>Ga0067045_1029945_pt1 | contig 17444 bp, 10 predicted proteins | sample TerdegcTABiofilm_FD_59184 | JGI IMG/M metagenome (GOLD analysis project Ga0067045, IMG submission 59184) | Combined Assembly of (Gp0054472, Gp0054536) Wastewater bioreactor microbial communities from Singapore -Terephthalate degrading... | reverse complement strand
CCTGCCGAGCCGGTGTCTTTGCAGATGCATGACGACTCGGCAGGAGCCTCGCCCTCCCGGATAGGATCGCCATGCCGACCCTCGGCTGCGCCGAGCGACGGCATGCCACCCAACACGCCCCAGGAGCAAGCCATGAGCCGATTCTCCTCCCTGCTGCTGGCCCTCTGCCTGCTGGCCTTTGACCGCGGGTTGCCGGCTGCGACGTTCTACGTGGCCCCTGACGGCAACGATGCCTGGTCGGGCCGGCTCGCCGCGCCCAATGCCGCCAGGACCGACGGCCCCTTCGCCACGCTCCCGCGGGCCCGCGACGCCATCCGCGCGATCAAGTCACGCGGGCCGCTTGCCGAGCCGGTCACCGTGGCGCTGCGGGGAGGCGTGTACCGGGTCGAGAAGGCCGTCGAGTTCACGCCCGACGATTCCGGCACCGAGCGGGCGCCCGTCACCTACGCCGCCCACCAGGGCGAACGCCCCGTGATCTCCGGAGGCCGGCCGATCGCAGGATGGCGGAAGGGCGACGGGCCGCTCTGGAAAACCGTGATTCCCGAGGTGAAGGCGGGGCGTTGGTACTTCCATCAACTGTTCGTCGACGGCCATCGCCGCACCCGGGCCCGGACGCCGAACGTCGGCTACCTCTACACGGCCGGCGTGCTCGCGCCGTTCGACCACGCCAAGTGGTACGAGCGAAACATCGACGCCAAGCGGGGCTTTCGTTTCCGGGACGCCGACATCAAGCGATGGGCCAATTTCGACGACGCCCTGATCGTCATCTACCATTCGTGGACCACGTCGATCCATTTCATCAAGGAACTCGATCCCAAGGAACGGATCGTGAAGCTCGCGCCGATTTCCACCTGGCCCATCGGCTACTGGTGGGAATACAACACGCGGTATCACGTGGAGAATGTGGCCGAGGCCCTCGACCAGCCGGGGGAATGGTATCTGGATCGTGGCACGGGCACGCTCTCCTATTGGGCCCTGCCCGGCGAGGACATGACGAAGGTCGAGGTCATCGCGCCGGTCGTGCGGCAGACCCTCGTGGCCTTCAAGGGCCAGCCGGGCGCGAAGAGGTTCGTCGAGTACCTCCGGTTCCGGGGGATTTCGTTCCGGCACACCGAATGCCTCCTCGCCCCCGACATGCCCACCGACCAGCAAGGGGCCACGGAGCGGGCGCCGCTGGTGGCCGCGGAAGGGCTGCGGCACGGTGTGTTCGAGGACTGCGAGATCGTCCACGCCGGCGAGAACGGCCTCTGGCTCGACCGCGGATGCTCGGACAACGTCGTGCGACGCTGCCGCATCCGCGACCTCGGCGCCAGCGCCGTCTTCCTCGGCCCGAAGGCCGACGGTGATGCGGCCTCGATGCCCGTCGAAAGGAACGTGCTCGACAACAACTTCATCCAGGGGGGCTCCCAGATCTTTCGCGGCAGCCAGGGGGTCTGGATCGGCCGGTCCTCGCACAACCAGGTGACGCACAACGAGATCGCCGACTTCTGCCACATCGGCATTTCGGTCGGCCACTCCTGGGGCTACGCGCCCACCAGCGCCCACGACAACCTCGTGGCGTTCAATCACGTCCACCACATCAGCAACGGGATGTTCAGCGACGGCGGCGGCATCTACACGCTGGGCATTTCGCCGGGCACGGTGATCCGGAACAACGTGGTCCACGACGTGACGCCGACCCCGCTCATGCCGGTGGGCGGCTGCGGCATTTACCACGACGAAGGCTCGACCGGCATCCTCGTGGAGAACAACGTGGTGTACGACGTGGGCGCGGCGGCCTATCACCAGCACTACGGGCGGGAGAACGTGGCCCGCAACAACATCTTCGCCTTCGGCGGCCGGGACCCCATCACCTGCGCCCGGCCCGAGGAGCACCTATCCTATACCTTTGAAGGCAACATCGCGCTCTCCAACGCGGGCCAGGCGACCTCCGATCACTTCAGCCCCATGAAGTGCAAGACCGAATTCCGACGGAATCTCTACTGGGACACGTCGGGCAAGGAGCCGCTCTTCTCGGGCGTGAGTTTTGCCGAGTGGCAGCGCACGGGACGGGACCGGGATTCGCGGATCGCCGATCCGCAGTTCTACGACGCGAAGCGCCGCGATTTCCGCCTCAAGCCCGGTTCGCCGGCCCTGGCGATGGGCTTCCGGCCGATTCCGATCGAGCAGGCGGGGCTTTACGGCGAGGCGGCGTGGGTGGCCGCGCCGTCGAAAGTCCGCCGCGAGCCGCTGCCTACGTTGCCGCCTCCCCCGCCTCCGCCCCCGCCGCGGCCGATGGTCGAGGATTTCGAGTCGATCGGCGTCGGAAAGCTGCCCGCCACGCTGCACTGCCGCCCCTCCGACCGGCCCGACGCCTTGGCCGTGACCGACGAAGTGGCCGCCGGCGGGAAGAAGTCGCTGAAGTTCACCAAGGCGGCCGGCTTGAAGTACGGCTTCGAGCCGCACGTCTATTTCTCGTCGAAACGTTACACGCCGGGCAAGGTGCGATTCGCCTGCGACCTCCGCACGAGCGCGGAGCACCGCCCCGAGTGCTACGTGGGACTCCGCGACTACACGGCCAAGGGGCGCGAGTATCTCGACGGCCCTTCCATCACCTTCAAACCTGACGGCGCGGTCGTGGCCTCCGGAAAGACGCTGACCACCGTGCCGCTGGGCCAATGGATCCACCTGGAAGTGTTGCTCGACCTCGGCCAGCCCGGCGCGGCCGCCGCGCCGAAGAGCTACCGGCTCACGCTGTGCGTGGCCGGCGGCAAGGCGCAGGTGTTCGAGGCGGTCCCCTACGTCCACCCCGAGTTCTCCCAGTTCACCTGGTTCGGCTTCGCCAGCGTGGGCGAGCGCGGGAGCGTGTTCTACGTCGACAACGTGAAGCTTGAACTCGTGGAGAAGTAAGGCCCCGAGAAGCCCACGGGTTGCAACCCGTGGGCTTGGAGCCCGCCTTTCTATGCGCCCATCACCGCTGGGCCATGAGTTGGGTGGCGGCTTGCAGGGCGGCGGCGAGCATGGCGTCCTGGTCGGGGTTCATCGGCCCGGGGCCAAGGGAACCGGAGACCGGCTTGGCCGCTTGGCGCACCACGATATTCGGCTCCACGCCCACCCCGCTGTACGGCTTTCCCAACGGTGAGAAGAACTTCGCCGTCGTGAGCCGCAGACCGGCGCCGGCCGTGGTCAAGGGGAAGATCCCCTGGACCGAACCCTTGCCGAAACTCCGCTGCCCGACGACGGTCCCCCGCTGATGATCGTGGATCGCGCCCGCGAAGATCTCGGCCGCGCTGGCGCTGTCCTGGTCGATGAGCACGACCAGGGGCACGCGCCACGTGCCTTGCTCCCGGGCGGTGTAGGTGAAATCCTCGTAGGCGTTGCGTCCGTGGGTCGCGACGATCACGCCGCGATTGAGGAAGAGGTCGGCGACTTCGACGGCCGACACCAAGAGCCCGCCGGGATTGCCCCGTAGATCCACGATCAGGGACCGCATGCCGGCGCGGTGGAGGGTCCAGAGGGCGTCCTCCACATCGCGGGCGGTGGTCTCCTGGAAGCAACTGAGGCGGAGGTAGGCCACGTGCCGCGACGGGTCGAGGATCCTCGCGTCGTCGACGCCGGGCACCTCGACGCGCTCGCGGCGGACCAGGATCCGCTGCGGCGAGCTCTCCGTCCGCTCGACCACAAGGTCCGCCGTGGTGCCCGACTCCCCTTGGAGCAGGTTCGCAGCGCGATCGGCGGAGAGGCCGCGGGTGAGACGCCCGTCGATCGACACGATGCGGTCGCCGTCCCGGAGCCCGCTCCGCTTGGCCGGGCTGTTGGGGATGACCCTTACAATCAGGAGCGTCCCGTCCTGGGCCTTCAACTCGATCCCCAGGCCCACGAAGTTCCCCTTGATCTGCGAGTAGACCTCGTTGAGCTGGTCCGGGGTGAGGAAGGTCGAGTATTGGTCGAGCGAGTTGGCCGCCCCGCAGAGATATTCCATGACCACGGCGCCGGGCGCGATATCGAGACGCTGCTGGGCCAGTGCGGCCGCGGCGGCTACGGCGTCGCGGAGGTCGGCGCGGCTGGTGACGGGCCTCGCCGCCATGAGCCGGACCAACTCGTCGCGGAAGGCCTCCACAGTTCGGGCGTCGATCGTCGAGAGGTTCGGTTCGAGGAAGGTGGGCTCGCTCAGGGCCACGTCGAGGGCCCGCGTCCCCGAGTCCAGGATCTCCCGCCAGCGGGGCGACTCGACGCAGTGGGCGTGCATCTTCAGCAGCACCTCGCCGTAGAGGTCGAGCATCGAACGATACGACAGCCTCGCCAGCGAGTCGCGGAAGCTGCGGTCGGCGTAGCGGCGTGCCACGTCGTAGTGCTGCCGGACGAAGTCGAACCGCTGCTTCAGGGAGCTATCGGCGGGGAACTGCCGGATCGCTTCTTCATAATGGGCAACGGCCTCACCCCATCGCCGCTCGCCTTCGAGCAATTGGCCACGGCGGAGATACTCGCTCGACGCCGTAGCGTCGGGAGGCGCCAGCGAGAGTTGCTGGGCCGAAGCGGGAAGCGCGAGCGAGAACATCGCCAGCATCGCGCTGGTGAGCGCCATGCCGAACCATCGAAGAAGCGTCCGTGGCATCTGGGTGTCGGTCACAGGCTGGTGCGTCCTTGCCGCAACCTCAGGCTCCTGCCGGGCGGTCAAGGCCGGGCAGCGACATCCTCGGTGCGGCAGATTCCTTCCGGCGTGCTCCAGGGCAAGCGTGGTTCAGGAGCCTCCGGCAAGATCGATCCATGCCCACGGGCGGAGTTCCCTCGCCACCCGATGGAAGTGCGTGGTTTGAACCTGTCCTTCTTGCCCAGGCTCGCCTTAGGGAGAGGAGGCCGTCGCCCATGCAGGGCATGAGCCCCAGCTCCCCATAGAACACGTTTCGTCCGGCGCCCGGAAGGGGACGCGGTTTTTCGCGGCCTTTCGTTCGCACATCCCGCACTCCCGGAAGACCCGCGCCCGAGGACAACGGTCATGCCATGTGGTGACGTTTGTTCCAGAAATAGCGGGAAGTTCAATGCGACGAAAGACACCGGCCAAGAGGGCGCACCCGACCGGTGCGCGGTTGACACGATTGGCGTTTTCGGACGACGCGGCAAACTCCTCCCCGCTCGTCGCATGGCACCGCCGGCCGGGCTGGGAAGGCCGTCCGATCCCGAGAACCGGAAAACCTTGCCGAATCTCCCAGTCCGATGGTTGTTCCCGCGATTCGTGGCAGGGCTCCTTCCCGCGGGACGCAAGCCCGCATGGGAGGACGCTTTCGGTACGCAGCCAGGCCGTGGGAAGTTCGGCAGCCCGGATAGGGAACGCGCTGCGTGGCGTTCCATGAAGCGAAGAAGCGGCAACCATGGCGAATTCGTGGAACGCCACGGAGGGTGGATATTATCGACGCTGGAAAACGCCCCGTCGCGGTGGTATACCGGTGCTGGCGGCGTTTGGTCTTCCCGGTCGACGCGGTCGCCGATCGCGGCTCACCATCGTGCCCTTTTTCCGAAGCGGCTTTCCCCAGATCTCTCAATAAGGAGGTGTCGATCATGGCAGCGCAAGCGCGCACCACGCGGCGGACCTTTCTCGCCCACACGCTGGCCCTCGGAGCGGCGGGGCTCGCGGCCGGTCAGGTCCGAAGTCAGGGCACCGGGCAGACCCTTGCGGCCTCGAGCGCGGACGCATGGCAGATCGGCATCTACACGCGTCCTTGGAGCAAGTACGAGTATCCGGTCGCGCTCGACGCCATCGCCGAGGCGGGCTACAAGTATCTCGGCCTCATGACGATCAAGTCGAAGAACGGTGTGGTCATCTCGGCCGACAGCACCGTGGAGGAGGCCCGGAAGGTCGGCGAGGAAGCAGGGAAGCGAGGGCTGAAGATCGTCTCGGTCTACGGCGGCAGCTTTCCGGTCGACAAGAAGTCGATCGAGCCGGGCATTTTGGGCCTCAAGCGGCTGATCGACAACGTTGCGGCGTGCGGCGGCCGCAGTCTCCTGCTGGGCGGCATCGGCAAGCCGGACCTGGAAGAGCGATACTACAAGACCATCGCCGAATGTTGCGGATACGCCGTGGAGAAGAAGGTGACGATCACCCTGAAGCCCCACGGCCCGCTGAACGCCACCGGGCGCGAGTGCCGCGACCGATGGCAGCAGGTCGGCAAGAAGGGCTTCCGTATCTGGTACGATCCGGGCAATGTCCTTTACTACTCGGACGGGAAGCTCGACGCGGTGGAAGACGCCGCCACCGTCGACGGCCTGGTCTGCGGCATGTCGGTCAAGGACTACCAGGCGCCGAAGCGGGTCGACGTGACCCCGGGCACCGGCCTGGTCAAATTCCCCGCGGTGATGGCCCGCTTGAAGAAGGGCGGATTGACGGGCGGGCCCCTGGTCGTCGAGTGCCTCGCCCCCGGCGACCTCAAGACCCTCCTCGAAGAGGCCAAGAAGGCCCGCAAGTTCGTCGAGGAGCTGGTCCGGGCGTGACGACTACCTGCGAGTCGGGTGGCATGCTCTCACGACGCGAAGCGTCGGGTGAGCATGGAAAGCACCATGGCCGCTTCCATGCCGACCCACGGCTGCGCCGTGTGACGGCATGCCACACCGAACGCGCGTGGCGGCTACACCCGCGGACGTTCGGAGTAGCGGGTGTGGAGCAGGTGATGTGATTTTTCGCTATAGGGCTTGCCGAGGAATTGCTCGTACAGCTCCGCCAGCGCCGGGTTTTCGTGGCTCTTGCGGAGCGTCTTTCCTTCATCCTCGCGGTAGATGGCGGCGATACGGGCCTCGCGTACGCGGTTGTCGGTGAACCGCGGCTGTCCGCCGCCCCCGATGCACCCGCCCGGGCAGGTCATCACCTCGACGAAGTGATATTGCTTCTCGCCCCGCTTGATCGCGCCGATCACCTGCTGGGCGTTGCTCAGCCCGTGGGCCACGGCCACGTTCACGGTGACGCCTTCGAGGAACTTCCAATCCGGGAGCGTATCGCGGAACGGAAGGGACGCCTCCTTGACACCGCTCAAACCCTCGATCGGCTTGACGTGGAGGTTCTCGGCGGGCAGGGGCCGGCCGGTGACCACTTCGTAGACGGTCCGCAGGGCCGCCTCCATCACGCCGCCGGTGTTGGCGAAGATGTCGGCAGCGCCCGAGGAGAGGCCCAACGGGGCGTCCATCTCCTCGTCGGGGAGGGCGCCGAAGTCGATCCCGGCGGCGCGGATCATCTTGCCCAACTCCCGCGTCGTGAGCACCACGTCCACGTCGCGCACCCCGCTGGCGTCCATTTCCGGCCGCTGGCACTCGAACTTCTTCGCCGTGCAGGGCATCACCGAGACGACGAAGATCTCTTCGGGCCGCTTGCCCAGCTTCTGGGCGTAGTAGGTCTTGGCCACCGCGCCGAACATTTGCTGCGGCGACTTGCAGGTGGAGAGGTTCGGCAGCAGGTCGGGGTGGAAATACTCCATGAACTTGATCCATCCCGGCGAGCAACTCGTGAACATCGGCAGGGCGGCGGGTTGGGCGTCGACGAGCGTGTGGCGGAGCCGGCTCAGGAGTTCGTTACCCTCTTCGAGGATCGTCAGGTCGGCGGCGAAGTTCGTGTCGAACACGGCGTCGAAGCCCAAGCGGCGCAGGGCGGCGACCATCTTGCCGGTCACGAGCGTCCCCGGCGGATAGCCGAAGCACTCGCCCAGCGCGGCCCGAATGGCCGGCGCGGTCTGCACCACGACGTGGTTGTCGGGCTTGTCGACGGCCTTCCAGACCTCCTCGATCTGGTCCTTCTCCGTGATCGCCCCCACCGGGCAGATCGCCGCGCACTGGCCGCACTGAACGCAGGGGACCGAATCCAGATCGCGGTTGAAGGCCGGGCCGATCACCGTATCGAACCCCCGGTTCTGCGGCCACAGGGCCCCGACGTGCTGCATCTCCGCGCACACCGAGACGCAGCGGCGGCACTTGATGCACTTGCCGTTGTCGCGGGCCAGGGCGGGGGTGGAGACGTCGATCCGCTTGCGCGTCTTCTCGCCCACGTAGCTGACCTCGCGGATCCCCAACTCCGCAGCCAGCGCCTGCAATTCGCAGTCCTCGTTGCGGTCGCAGGTCTGGCATTCGCCGTTGTGTTCCGAGAGGAGGAGTTCCACGACGGCCCGGCGGGCCTCACGCACGCGGCGGGTGTTCGTGAAGACCTTGATCGCCTTCGTCGCGGGGGTCGAACACGAGGCCACGAGGTTGCGGTTCCCCTCGATCTCGACGACGCACACGCGGCACGCCCCGATCGGTTGCAGGCTCTCTACGTGGCAGAGCGTCGGGATGCGCACTCCGGCCTTCCTGGCCGCATGGAGAATCGTGGTTCCCTCGGGCACTTCTACGGAGCAGTTGTTGATCCAAAGCGATATCATGCCTAATCCCCTCTCTTCCCGTAATCGCAGCGGAGGCATCGTTTGGCCTGGCGCACGGCGACGGCCTCGGGCCACGGTTGCTCCACTTCGTCGAAATTCGCGCGGCGGCGATCGACCGAGATGAGGTTGAGCCGCTCGCGGGGCACGTCCAGCGGATCGGCGTCGGGGTCGAACTTCGTATCGACCGGCTTGGTTTCCCGCCAGAAGGCGTGGTTCTTGCCGGTCAGGTAGACGTCGATCCCCACGGCCGCCCGTTCCCCGGCGGCCACCGCTTCCACGACCGACGACGCTCCGCTCACCGCGTCGCCGCCCGCGAAGACCCATTTCTCCGAGGTCTGGCCGCTGACAGGGTCGATCTGGATGAAATCGCGGCCGCGGGTTTCGAGGGTCACGTCATTGCACATCTTCTTCAATTCGAGCGTTTGCCCGATGGCCACGAGCACCTGGTCGGCCTTGACGACAAAGGCGTCGCCGGCCTCCTCGGGCCGCCGTCGCCCGGAGCGGTCGAATTCGCCCAAGCGCATCGGCAGGCACTTGATTCCCGCCACCTTCTTGCCTTCGGACACGACCTCGACGGGCGCCGTGAGGAGTCGCAGCTCGACGCCTTCGTGCTCGGCCTCTTCGATTTCCTCTTCGTAGGCCGGCATGGCCTCGCGGGAGCGGCGGTAGACCACGGTGACTTTTTCGGCCCCGAGACGCAGGGCGGTGCGGGCCGCGTCGATCGCCGAGTTGCCGCCGCCGATGACGACCACGTTGGTGCCCACCGGCACCGAGCCGCGGAGGTTGTAGGTGCGGAGGAAGCCGAGCGCGTCGGTGATCCCTTCCACGTCCTCGCCGGGGATCCCGAGACGCACGCCCGACGGCGCCCCGACGCCCAGGAACACGGCGTCGTACCCCGAGGCCCGCAGCGCGGTGAGCGTAAAGTCGACGCCGAGGATCGAGTTGGTGATGATGTCGACGCCCATCCGTTCGATCATGCGGACCTCGCGGGCGACGATTTCGCGGGGGAGGCGGTAGGCAGGAATGGCCTGGACGAGCATCCCACCCGGCCGGGCCGTTCCCTCGAACACCGTCGGCCGGTACCCGAGGCGGGCCAGGAAGTAGGCGCAGGAGAGGCCGGCCGGCCCGGCCCCCACGATCGCCACCTTCCGCTTGGCGTTCTGGTTGTTTTCGATCACCTCGGGCAGTTGGACGGTCACCTCCTGGTCGGCCATGAACCGCTTGATGGCGCGGATCGACACGGGCGCGTCGATCGTGGTGCGCCGGCACTTGTCTTCGCACGTATGGAAACAGACCCGCGAACAGATCGCCGCGAACGGATTGCGCTCGCGGTGCAGGCGCAGCGCCTCGGCGTAACGCTTCTCGGCCACCAGCGAGACGTAGCCCGGAATATCGACGTTCGCCGGGCAGGCGCTTTCGCAGGGGGCGTGGACCAGCGACGGGCACACGCCCGCCCGGCACCGTTTGTCGCGGATGTGCTCGATGAACTCGAAGCCGAAGTGGCGGATCGTGGAGAGCACCGGATTCGGCGCCGTCTGGCCGAGGCCGCACAGCGAGGTGTCCTTGATCATCTCGCCGAGTTCCACGAGCCGGTCGACGTCGGCCTCTTCCCCCTTCCCGTCGCAGATCCGCTGCACGATCTCCAGCATCCGCTTGGTCCCGACGCGGCACGGCACGCACTTGCCGCACGATTCTTCCTGGACGAATTCGAGGAAGAAGCGGGCCACGTCGACCATGCAGCTATCCTCATCCATCACGATGAGGCCGCCGGAGCCCATGATCGCGCCCAACTCGGCCAGCGACTCATAATCCAGGGGGACGTTCAGGAAGTGCTTGGGGATGCAGCCGCCCGAAGGTCCGCCGATCTGCGCGGCCTTGAACTCCTTGCCGCCGGGGATGCCGCCGCCGATGTCGTAGATGAGGTCGCCCAGCGGCATGCCCACGGGCACTTCCACCAGCCCGGCGTTGTTGATCGCGCCGGCCAGAGCGAAGACCTTCGTGCCCTTGCTCTTCGGCGTGCCGTAGGCAGCGTACCACGCCCCGCCGTGGAGCAGGATGGGCGGGACGTTGGCGTAGGTCTCGACGTTGTTCAACAGGGTGGGCTTGCCCCAGAGGCCCTTCTGGGCCGGGAAGGGCGGACGGGGCCGAGGCTCCCCGCGGTTCCCCTCGATCGACGTCAACAGCGCGGTCTCCTCGCCACAGACGAACGCCCCGGAACCCATCCGGATCTCCAGCTTGAAATCGAAGCCGGAGTTGAAGATGTTCTTCCCCAGCAGGCCCCGCTCTTCCGCCTGCCGCAGCGCCACGGTGAGCCGCTGCACTGCCAGCGGGTACTCGGCCCGGACGTAGAGGAACCCCTGCGAAGCGCCGACCGTGGCGCCGGCGATGATCATCCCTTCGAGGACACTGTGCGGGTCGCCTTCGAGCACGCTCCGGTCCATGAACGCGCCGGGATCGCCCTCGTCGGCGTTGCAGACGACGTATTTCATGTCGCCGGCGGCCTGGCGGGTGAATCGCCATTTCAAGGCGGTCGGGAAACCCGCCCCACCGCGACCGCGTAGCCCACTGGACCGAAGCGTCTCGATCACCGCCTCCGGATCCCGGACCGCGAGCACTTTGGCCAGGGCCTGGTAGCCGTCGCAGGCGATGTACTCCTCGATCCGCTGGGGGTCGATCGAGCCGCAGTTGCGCAGCACGATCTTCACTTGCCGCTTGAAGAAATCGATGTCCTGGGTGCTCGCCACCGGCCTTCCGTCGGCTCGCTTGTGCGTGAGGCGGTGGACCACGCGGTGCCGAATGAGGTGCTCGGCGACGATCTCCGGCGCGTCTTGCGGCCGGACCTTCTCGTACAAGACGTCGTCGATCTTCAGGACCGGTCCGGCCGAGCACGGCCCGAGGCAGCCGGTCTCGACGATCATCACCTTATGGGCGATGGAGCGGAGCTCAAGCTCCTTCTGGAGAGCCTCCTTCACCTGGGTTGCCCCGGAGGCGATGCAGCCGGCGCCGGCGCACAGCAGGATCCGGCGGTGGTTGGCTTCGTCGCGCGCGGCCTGCTCGGCACGCGCGGCGTCGCGAACGGCGTTGAGCTGCTCGATGCTGCCGATGACTTCGCTCATCCCTTGCCTCCATGGGACCCGTTGCCCCCCGCGTCACCCTCTTGACGGTAGCGATCGAGGATCTTCCCCACCTTCGACGGTTTGACGCGCTGATACACGTCCTGGTCGATCATGATCACCGGGGCCAAACCGCATGCGCCGAAGCAACGGCCCACGTCGAGCGAGAACATCCGATCGGAAGTCGTCTCGCCGACCTCGACCCCCAAGGCATCCTTGAGGGCCTGGAGCACCGGTTTGCCGCCGCGCACGTAGCACGCCGTGCCGAGGCACACGCGCACCAGGTGTTTGCCGCGCGGCACCGTGGTAAAAAAGGAATAGAACCCTACGACCCCCGCCACCTCACTATAAGGTTTGTTCAGCGCCAGGCTGATTCTCTTCAGCGCTGTCTCCGGCAGGTAGCCGAACATCGCCTGGGCGATCTGGAGGACGGGGATCAGGGCCCCCGGCACCTCCCGGTAGTCCTCCAGGACATCCTCCAGCTGCACGAGCAACTGCTCCTCGGAGGCCTCCTGGCAGGCGTCGCACTCGGCCTGTTTCGCGTTCATTTATCCCCTCTTTTGTGGGTCCTCTGAGCGACGACCGTTTCGGCCGACGAGAAGACCGAAGCGGCCGCCACGCGCCGTGCGAACTGGGCCGATGGCGCGCCTCCTGCTTCGTGCTTCTGTCTTCGTGTCCAAGGGGAGGCCGCCCAGAATAGACCTCCATGCTATACTACCAACGTGGAGGTCGTGCTTCCTGCATGCGGGGAGACTGGCCTCTCCCTTCCTGGAACTCCGTCGCGTTAGCATAATGGAAGGGAGCGCATCTCGGCAATGCGCACAGGCATTCCTTCGATCTTAGGTTTTTTCCGGCGGTTCGTCTACCGCTAACGCGGAACGCGGAGTTTTCTTCCCATGAAGGTCCGCGAGTTGATCCAACTCTTGGAGCGGTTCGATCCTGACTCCCAGGTCCGGCTTTCGGTGACGATGCCCGACCGCGTCATTGAGACGCACGAAAAGGTCTGGGTCGGCGATTACGGCGGCGGCCCCCAGATTTGCACCGCCCGCGATTTCAGGCAGTTCTACGTTTTCGTCGGCTGCGGGCTGGAGCAGTTTGTGGGCGAGGTCCCCGAGCCGAGGATCGACTTGGGACACTATGAGAATGCCGAGACGGCCGCCAAGGTGCACGACTTCTACGTCGTCCACCGGAAGCTCCACGAGCCGCTGGCGTATCCCGATTTCGACTACCAGAACTGGATCCCGCCGCGGACCGTGTCGGGCGACTACAATCCGATCATCGCCAAGATCCTGAGCGAAAAGCTGCTCCGCGAGTGAACGAGGCGGCTTGTGGCACCGCCGCCCTCGGCGGTGCACGGCTCAGCGGCTGGCGCGATTCTCGCTTCCGGGAGCGGAAGAAGCCGATCCGGACGGGGCCTTGGGCTTCGGTTGTCCCACCGCCAGTGTGGCGACGGTCACCAGCCGCATCGCCGCCTGGATCTCGTCGCGCGTGAAATACGGCTTGGTCATCCCGTTGGCGTACTTGTACTGTTTCTTGGCCAACTCTTCCCAGCTCATGTCGCTGTTCAGGTGCCAAGCCGCCACCTGGGCCACGCGCTGATCAAGTTCTCCGCTGCCGAGCATGCGGCATACTTCAGCGACGGCCGGCTTATCGGTGGCTGCCTCGATCGGCTTGATTTCGTACTTCATGCTCGGCCGGGGATCGGGTTTTCCGTGTTCCAGGCAGACGGTAGCGGCTTTGACTTGGGCAACTTTCTCGGGGGCGACATTGAACATACCGCCTCCCATACCTCCCATTCCGCCTCCCCCCATACCTCCCATTCCACCTCCCCCCATACCTCCCATCATCCCTCCCCCACCCATCATTTGACCACCGCCTCCCCCCATTCCGCCCCCACCACGAGTCCTTCCGCCGGCAGCACCGCCTGCACCCATTCCGCCTCCGACGCCGAGCTGCGCCAAGACCGGGACCCCGGCGAATGCGTCGGGCATCTTGATGGTGAGCGGCTTGTCGGTCTTGTTCTTGACCATCAGGTTGCACTGGGTGGAGTCCTTCGGGATCAACTGGACCTCGATCTGCCCCTTTTCGATCCCGGCGAACATCTCGACGACTTCCCCCGTCGGCGCCGCATCGCGGCGGGCACGCGACCGTTCCCCAGCGAAAAGCAGGGCCGGAATACACGCCACGCAAACCACGAGGCAAAGCCCCCCAAGCCGCCGCATCCCGAGAGCCATGGCCCAATTCCTCCGACAAGGTGACTCGACCAACGAGACGGCGAGCGATTGCCCGCCGCTTTCAAGCAGGTTCCTAGGTTTATCGTAATTGTCCTCTCCGGAAAAACCAAGCAGAAAATCGCGAATCCGGTACCCAGAGAGCATGTTCCACCTCGGTGGATTGTGCCCAGGCGATATTGACAGGGTCTCGCTGTGTCGGGGGGTTATGAATTCAGCTGGCGTGGGGCATATTCCACGCTTCTGGGGTGCCTTCCAATACGCAATGTTTGGGGCCGGTAGCCACCGAATCCCCCAAGCGCCCCTACCGCCGGAGTGCTATGGTTGACAGTCCAGGAAAAGGTTCTGTAGACTGCTTGGTTTCACGAATGTCTCAGGCAGTAGTCCTACTCTAGGAGCAACCAATGGCTGAAAAAGCGAGTTCGGGAACAAGACGCTTGCCTCTTTCGAAGCAGGCACGCAGGCGCGGCTCCACGGCCCTCTTGGCCTTGATGGCAATAGGGATTCTGGGGGCCTTGGGTTGGCTTCAATTTCATCCTCCGATGGCGAGCACGGAAGTCGGCGCGGCGGTCGGGGTCGCGGCCGTGGGTGCGGAGTCGCACGCCGGCGGCGTCAAGCTCTGGGAGCCGCTGATCAGCGACAAGTTCGACATTTGGGAGAAGTTCTTTCTCTGCCTGAACGTGGTCATTGCGTTGGCGGGCCTGGGGTACGCCTTGATGCTCGTCAAAGAGGTCAAGACGGCCGACCAGGGCACGCCTCGCATGCAGGAGATTGCCCAGGCCGTTCGCGAAGGCGCGAACGCCTATCTGTACCGGCAGTTCCGTGTGGTGGGCGTGCTGATCCTCGTCATCACGGCCCTGCTCTACTTCGCGGCAAAGGCGGCGAACGCCGAGCAGTCGATCGCCTGGGGGCGAGCCCTCGCCTTCCTGGTCGGTTCGGTCTTTTCCGCCACGGTGGGATTCGTGGGCATGCGTTTGGCCACGGTGGGCAACCTCCGCGTGGCCGCGGCCGCGCGCGACAGCTTCGGCAAGGCCCTTCAGCTCGGCTACCGCACCGGCACGATCACCGGGATGCTCACCGACGGCTTGGGCCTGTTGGGCGGCTCGATCATCTTCCTGATCTACGGCGAGCAGGCCTATGAGGCCCTCTTGGGCTTCGGCTTCGGCGGCACGCTGCTGGCGTTGTTCATGCGGGTCGGCGGCGGGATTTACACCAAGGCGGCCGACGTGGGCGCCGATCTGGTGGGCAAGATCGAAGCCGGCATTCCCGAGGACGACCCCCGCAACGCGGCCACGATCGCCGACAACGTGGGCGACAACGTAGGCGACTGCGCCGGGATGGCAGCCGACATCTTCGAGAGCTACGAAGTGACCATCGTGGCCGCCATGATCCTCGGCATCGCCAGCTTCGGCCACAAGGGGGTGATCTTCCCCTTGCTCGTGCGTGCCATCGGCGTGGTGGCGAGCATCATCAGCACCTACAGCGTGCGGGCCGGCGACAAGGGCTCGGTCGCCGAGGCGATGAAGGGCGTGAACCGGGGCTTCGTGATCGGCTCGGCACTCAGCATCGCCGGCTTCATCCTCCTGGGCCTGTTCTATCTGCACTTCGACGCCTCCTATCTCGAGCACTATCCCCAGGCAAAGCCCGGCTTCCCCGGAGGCACGGCGGATGCCGTCGCGGCCGGCTTGCCGTTCTGGGCGAACTTCGGGTTCGGCGGGCTCGACATGCGGCCGGCCTGGACCTGCCTGATCGGCATCCTCCTGGCCGTGTGCCTCAACAAGTGTACCGAGTACTTCACCGGCACCGAGTTCTCGCCGGTCAAGAGTCTGGCCAAGTCGTGCGACACGGGCCACGCGACGAACATCATCCAGGGGTTCGCCGTGGGCTACGAGAGCACGGTGGCCGCCGTGCTCATCATCGCCGCAGCGATCATGTCCAGCGCGTTGATCTATGCCGGCACCACGCCCACCTTCGTGGCCTTCGGCGTGGCCATGTGCGGCATCGGCATGCTCACCCTCACCGGCAACACGATCTCGATGGACGTGTTCGGGCCCGTGGCCGACAACGCCAACGGCATCGGAGAGATGGGCTACAACAAGGACGAGAGCGGCCGGGACCTCCAGCCCGGCGCCACCGGCTACATGGACGAGGAGAAGTACAAGCAGGCCCGGCAGATCCTGGCCGACCTCGACGCGGTGGGCAACACCACCAAGGCCATCACCAAGGGGATCGCCATCGGCTCGGCCGTGATCGCGGCCGTGTCGCTGTTCAACAGCTTCATCGTCTCGGTCGGCTCGGTCGGCGGCGGCGAAGCCGCAGGGATCTCCGAGGCCGTGTACAAGGCCGTGGCTTCGCTCTTGAGCGTCTCCGATCCGACCTTGTTCATCGGGATGCTTATCGGCGGAGCCGTGCCGTTCCTGTTCAGCTCGATGACGATCCGCGCGGTGGGCCGCGCGGCGTTCCTGATCGTCAAGGAGGTCCGCATCCAGTTCCGCGACAAGGCGATCTGGGAAGGGACCAAGAAGCCGGACTACGGCCGCGTGGTCGACATCTGCACCACGTCCGCCCAGAAAGAACTCATCGGTCCGGGACTTCTGGCCCTGTTCGTGCCGATGCTCGTCGGGTTCGGCCTGGGCACGATTGCCTTGGCCGGATTCCTCGCCGGGATGATCGTCGTGGGCCAGCTCCTGGCCGTGTTCATGGCCAACGCGGGCGGGGCCTGGGACAACGCCAAGAAGATGATCGAGGATGAGCCCAAGGATCCCGAGAAGAACCTCGGCAAGGGCAGCGAACGGCACAAGGCGAGCGTCACCGGCGATACGGTCGGCGATCCGCTCAAGGACACTGCCGGCCCGGCCATCAACCCGCTCATCAAGGTGATGAACATGGTCAGCTTGCTGATCATCGGGCTGACCCTGCCTTACGACGAAAAGGTGCTGTCGGTGCTCCGCAAGACGGGCGACACCGCGGTCGGCAAGGCTCTCCAGGACGCCGGGCTCGCCGTGGCTTCCAAGCCGCTGGATGCCCTCTTCTGGTGCGTGATCGTCGTCGGCCTCCTCGGCCTGATCTGGTCGCAGTGGCAGTCGAAGCGGGAAACGCCGGAAATCGAAGAGCGGCAGGGATAACACACCGCTCCATTTGCTCACGCCGCGACCACTGGCCCGTGGAAAGCCGCGACCAGTGGTCGCGGCTTTTTCTTGCGAGATCCGTACGTTTGGAGTCTCCGCCGCGACCACGGGTCGCGGCTTTACATGGGGGGAGTTGGAGGGGAGAGGAATGCGTATCGGCAACCGCTTCCAGCATGGTCTCCGTCAATCGCACGGGCGGATGCTTCATCCGCTCCTCGGCCATGCGGAGGCGAACCGGAGCGCCGGGGTGCAGCACATGCGGCTCGACGAAGCCGATCTCCTCGTCCCATGTCGCGGACCAGGAGCCACGCTCGTCGCCGGGAAGCCTGAGCCCGTACGCCGACTTGACGTAATGGTACCCGAGCGTTCGCGCCATGCCGGCATTCTGGTCCCGGCTGGAAAGCCGCGACCACGGGTCGCGGCATTCCAGGGGGACGAAACATCACTCCGGCGGTAATAAATCGGGGTCCGGGGTCCTGGCGACCAGCGGCGGGTCGGATGCTGTTAGGATCTTCATGCGATTGAGGGCTACTAAACCGGGACGCGGCGTCTATGATTCTTCGACGGTAGCACGGAGCAGCCTTGTCTATACGTTACCGG
>Ga0067045_1003908_pt1 | contig 17444 bp, 10 predicted proteins | sample TerdegcTABiofilm_FD_59184 | JGI IMG/M metagenome (GOLD analysis project Ga0067045, IMG submission 59184) | Combined Assembly of (Gp0054472, Gp0054536) Wastewater bioreactor microbial communities from Singapore -Terephthalate degrading... | reverse complement strand
TAAGGCGAACCGGATTTTTTTTGCCCATTCATCCGCCATTTTTTTGGGGGTGGTTTTTTTCAGCACCGCCATTTCCTTGTCAATTATAATAATGGGAGTATCGCCCATCATCACCACTCCCTGCCCGCTCTGTTCTGTCGATTTGATGTTCTGGGCCTTGGTGTTGTTGCCGAATACTTCCTCCAGCCTCCGGCTCCAGTTATCCACCCGGCTGTTGAAGGCATCGGCGTCTTTCCCCTGGGGGAGTCTTCCCAGAAGTTTGCCCCGGAGCCAGAACTCCGCTTCGGTCAGATTATTTCTTTCCACGATTTTCACCTGAACCAGTCCCTGGCCATGGATGGGAGAAATCGACGGGGATATGCCCCATAACAGGTTGAAAATAAAAATAAATAAAAGGATAAATATATTCCTTCTTTTCTTCATCTGATACAAACACCTTTCCGTAGGGATTAAAATTTCACCCCCCCGAATCTCTAATAACCCATATAAGGGTAAAATTATTCTTAAAAAAAAGAAAAAAAACCTTTCTGACAGATCTTGTTTTCAAAGTCTTTATCGGGAGTTACACTCTATTTTGAGGAAAACGGCATAAAATCCTCATCCGAAACTCGTTTCGTATCTCCCCTAACCAACAAAACTTCTCCTTAAAAGTTTCTTCATGTAGGAGGGCCTCCGGCGCCTTATGGAAACAGGGCTTCGTACATACAAGGTGATGATCCAAGATTTAAGACAAAATTCAAGCAAATTTTATATAAAATTTTGATTTTTTTTACTTTTCATACCCCCCGTTCAAAAATATATTCCCCCGATGGAGTAAAACTTCTTCACTTTCCAGATCCTTTTTGTTTCAGCATTTTTACTATGTCGGAATCCTCTTCATAGCCGTTCATAAGGGCAAGATCCAGAGGGGTTTTTCCTTTATTATTTTTTATATTGACATCCGCATTACCTTGTTTAACTAAAACCTCCACTTCTTCCGGACTACTCATAACTGCCAGGTGGAGGGGAGTATTTCCGTTATTATCCTGAATATTCGGATTCGCCCCTTTGTCAACCAGAACCTCCACCGAGTCGTCAAACCTTTTATTATACCCGACCGCTTCGTGCAACGGAGTTTCCCCTTTGTTGTTTTGAGCATTGATGTCCGCCCCTTCATCTATAAGAAATTCCACCGCATCTTTATCCAAGACGGTCTCGTGCAGTGGGGTATCTCCTTCATTATTTTTAACATTTACGTCCGCCCCGTTCTGGACAAGGAGCATGGTTATAGGTTTGAATGAAGAACAATTCAATGGCGTATCTCCCCTATTGTCCCTGGCATTTACATCCGCTCCATATTTTATAAGCAGTTTTATCGTCTCTTCCTGCCCTCCATAATAACTTGATGCAATATGTAGCGGAGTATCATCGTCTTTGTCCTTAGCGTTCACATCGGCACCTTTTTCCAGAAGAAGTTCCACCACCTCTTTGTTTCCTCTTTCCGAAGCCGTGTGCAGGGGAGTCCATCCAAACATATTCTCAGTATTGATGTCCGCCCCTTTTTCCAGGAGAAATTCCACCACTTCCTTATTTCCGGTTGCAGCACTATTCAGGGGAGTATTGCCTTCGTTACTTTTAGCGTTTAAATCCGCCCCGGCATTTATGAGAAGTTCGGCGCATTCTCTGGTGGAGGCGAAATGAAGGGGAGTATATCCTCTGGTATCCGTGGCTTTAACATCGGCTCCTTTTTGAAGTAAGAGTTTAACATTTTCAGCATTTCCATAGGATGAAGCTATATGCAGAAAGGTTATTTTACTTTTTAATTTAATATTAACATCTTTAAGTTTACCTATCATCTGTTTTGATAACTCATTTTCCTTTTTGTCAAAAGCCCACCAAAGGGGAGTTTCACCGCTTAGCCCTTCAGCGTCGGGAGGAAAGAGAAGTATGAGAGGTTTTACATTATGCCTAAGAGCAAAAGTTACCAGTAAGGGAGGGGGACTTAGCATAATTATAAAACAAAATAAATTAAACAATATTACTATTATAGTAGATATCAAAATCAAATATATATTTTTATTTATTATATTATTCACATTTATACCTTCCTGATCGGAATTTGGACTTCGGTAATCGGAGCGGGGAGATAGGGTAATCACCAATTTCTTAATTAAGGGCTTATCCGGAAAGTCTGAAACCCACCATAGAAGGCGTCTCCAGACCACGATTTTCTTCAACCACCAATTATTTTAGTAGGATAGGGTTTTACTTATAGATGCCGTCAATGCCGGGGAGAACCTGTTATTACCAGACCGTGTCCCGGACAGGAAATAGTATAACCGGGAGGATCCATATTGAATTCATAGCGGTATCCGTAATTTTTTACATTATTATATAATATATTTTTATTTTCTTTTTTAATCAAGGGACAAATAGGAATCTCTTTTATATATGATGGAGTCAGTTCCGATAGATTCCGGGGATACCGATGGTGATCCTTGTAATAGGAATCAAGGGAAGAAGATATAAGACTCAAATTGGATCTGCACAAGCCAATATGCAGGGGCTGACGCCAGGACTGTAATAATATGCAATAAACGATAATCAGTATTATAGTTATTATCACTAATATGGTAGTAGTAATATTCTTGCGGTTAAACTCATTTTTGAACCGGTAACGACGTTCCTTATCGGTTACTATATCAAGGATTGAAATAAAAGGAATGCCCAGAATAAAAAAAATAAAACCAAACAAAAGCACCCCAATTCTGGGATTAGTCCATATCATATCGGCAATCCACCAGACGGAAAGACTTATAACCAGGAGAAAAAATATTTTCTTTTGAAGAGGATTTATCTTATTCATAATTTACCCCAATTCATTTAATTTTAATTCTATTTAGTTGTTAATTCTTTTTACTTATTTCCCACTCCATCCCCCTGATTCTCGGATTTCATTTTTTATGGGATTGCAATGTTTTAATAATTTCAGGATATTCCGCTATTTCCAGGGGGGTTTTGCCTTCTTTATTTTTTATGGAGGGATCCGCACCCTTGTCCAGCAATAGCTGCACCACTTCCGGGGAACCGCTGCCCACCGCCAGGTGAAGAGGGGTGTTTCCTTCCTTTTCCTGAAGGTTGATATTGGCTCCCTTTTTTAACAGAAGTTCCGCAATATCGGCTTTCCCGTTCCAGACAGCGCCATGAAGAGGGGTAAATCCGTCGGAGTTGACTGCATCCACCTTGGATCCTTTTTCGATGAGAAGTTGAGCTGTGTCGGTATGCCCGTTCCAGGCACAGGTGTGTAAAGGGGTCAGTCCCCGGTCGGTAACGGTGTTAATATTAGCCCCTTTATCTATCAATATTTGAACTATTTCTCTTTTTCCTCCGAAAGCCGCCCAGTGGAGGGGAGTCCACCCCATCTTATCTTTTTTGTTGACATTCGCGCCTTTTTTGATGAGCAGTTCCGCCACGGGAGGATAACCATAAACACAAGCCCAGTGTAGCGGAGTCCATTGATTTACATCCTGATGATTAACATCCAGTCCTTTATTTGCCAGAAGTTCCACCGCAGGGGAATTGCCCACCACCACACTGCAGAACAGAGGTGTCCAGCCCGAATCATCCTGAGATTTTATGTCGGCTCCTTTTTTAATCAATAGTTCAATAGTTTTAAGATCTCCCCCGAAAGCCGCCCAGTGGAGGGGAGTCCATTTTATATCATCGAAAGGATTTATTTCTGCTCCCTTATCTATAAGAAACTGTACTGTTTCTATATGACCCTTCCAGCAGGCGGGATGAAGAGGAGCCCATTGCCGGTCGCTAAGGGCGTTGATGTCAGCCCCGTGAGAAATCAACAGTTTAGATACTTTAATATCTCCGCTCCAGGAAGACACATGCAGTGGAGTATTGCCGAATTCTCCCCTGATTTTTATATCCGCACCGCCGTCAATGAGGGTTTTCGCCATTTCCAGTTGATCAGTGCCTGTCAGCAGATGCAAAGGTGTATTTCCGTAAATGTTCTTTATATTAACCTTAGCGCCTTTTCGAATCAGAATATCGGCAATAGAGACTTTTCCTTTGGCGGCGGCTATATGGAGGGGAGAGTTTCCTTCACTTTCCTGCAGGTTTATGTCCGCTCCATTATTAATAAGAAATTTAACTATTTCATCATTACCGTTCCATATAGCAAAATGTAAGGAAGTATAACCGCTCTTATTCTTTTTATTTATATCGGCTCCTTTTTCCAGCAGAAGTTTTGCCGTATCGGTATGGCCGTTCCACGCACACATATAAAGAGGAGTCAATCCCATATCGGTTTCGGGATCCACGGGAGATCCCTTTTCTATGAGAAGCCGGGCTGTGTCGGTCTTTCCGCCGTAACATGCCCAGTGGAGAGGAGTCCATTGCATACCGTCCCTGTCGGACACCGGAGCCCCTTTATCTATCAACAGTTGAGCCACGGGAGTATTTCCGTAAAGAGCCGCCCAGTGAAGGGGAGTCCAGCCCAGACTATCCTTTCCCTTTATGTCAGCCCCTTTTTCTATCAGGAGTTTTAATGTTTCTCCGTCCCCCTTAATACAGGAGCAAAAGAGGGGAGTCCAGCCCGAATCGTCCTTTGTATTAACATCGGCTCCTTTTTCCAGTAAAAGGTTAACGGTTTCCTTATTTCCCGCCAGACTCGCCCAGTGTAGGAGAGTCCATTTCATACTATCTCGAATATTTATATAATTTTTATTATTATCGGCTTCGATAAGCAGTTTGGCAATAGAGGTAAAACCCTTCCAGCAAGCGGGATAAAGAGGAGTCCACCCTCTCACGTTCTTAGCGGTTATATCCCCTCCCTTTTGTAAGAGCAGTTTGCAATTCTCTTCCCGACCGCTCCAGACCGCCAGATGAAGAGGAATATTGCCGTCCTTATCAGGGGAATTTACCTTTGCCCCTTTTTCCAGAAGAAGAGAGGTGGTCGCCGGAGCCTCCAGCAAAACCGCCCAGTGAAGGGGAGTCCACTTCTGCTCGTCCTCGGCGGATATATCGGAACCTCTGTCTATCAGAAGACGGGCGGTATCAGTCTTTCCCTGGGCTACCGCCGTATGGAGAGGAGTTAATCCTTTATTATTTTTTGCTTTTATATCCGCTTTCTTATCTATAAGGAGAGAGACTGTTTCTTTATTTCCTGAAAAACCCGCCCAGTGAAGAGGAGTATTTCCTTCATTATCTTTTATATTTACATTAGCACCTTTTTCAATTAATAAGTTTAAGGTTTCATTGTTACCTGATATGGAAGACCAGTGCAGAGGAGTCTTTCCAGAATCATCCACAGCATTAACAGGAGAGCCCTTCACCAGTAAAAATTCCGTCGAGGGAGCATTTCCCTTCCATGCACAGGGATGAAGAGGAATCCAACCTACATTATTCTTTTTATTTATATCAGCCCCTTTTTCTATTAAAACTTTTATAACATCTATATTGCCGGTCAGTCCCGCCCAGTGAAGAGGAGTATTTCCTTCCTTATCTATAATATTTATCAATCTGGGTTCTTTGCTGATCATATCAACCAATTGGGATGTTGATGTTTTCTGCATGACTTCAGGCAATTCCGGAAACAGCATCATGGCTTTGTGAATTTCCGCGGGAACCTGCTCCACCGCCGAGGGAGCCACCCCGATACACCATAGAGTTTTGACGGGAACTCCTTTCTCATCCAGTTCCGCGATGCCCACCAGAGGCACCAGTTCCTTCCCTATGCTTATTTTTTTACATATAAGAGAATCCCCCTCAACGGAGAGATTGTAGGTCAGAACCTTTCCGTTAAAATAAGGACAATCCCTGAAGTTACCTTCCTTGACCTTCGTATTTATTTTATCCTGCAATACTTTTATGAACTTATCCTCTCCCGAATCCCCCACGACGATTACAGCCCTTTCGGAATAGCCCTCCGCCCGACAGTGAATATAAGAAAAAGTAAAAAACAGAACAAACAAAAGAAATATAAACAGAAAATATCTCTTCTCTTTCATGAAAAAACCTCCTTTTACCCTGGTACGCCAAAATAGGACATCAGGGGCTTATACCGAAAACCCCGTTATCAGATATTCAAACCCCGATGATAAATCCCTTCAAATAGGCGGATTCGGGGAAGTTAAGGGCTATGGGGTGATCCGGCGATTGGGAAAGAAAGTGAAGGATCTGTCCCCGGATTCCCGCATCCAGAGCCCCCCACGCCACCGCATTCTGAAACATCTCTCCGGTGATCAAACCCGAACAGGAGAAAGTAAATAAAAATCCGCCGGGATTCAACAGTTGCAATCCCAAAAGGTTTATATCTTTATATCCTCTCATAGCTTTTTCCGTCTGTCCCTGAGATGAAGCGAATTTGGGAGGATCCAGAATTATCACGTCGAATTTTTTACACTCTTCTTTAAATTCCCTCAGCAGTTTAAAAACATCCCCCACAATCCATTCGGTTTTATTATCATCAAATTTATTTAATAAAACATTTTCCTTCGCCAACTCAACGGCGGAACGGGAAGCGTCCACCGATACTACCCTTTCACATCCTCCCTTTAAAGCGTTGAGGGTGAATCCCCCTGTATAACAGAAGCAGTTCAAGACCGACTTTCCCTTACAAAAATCCCTCAACATCCGGCGGTTTTCCCTCTGATCCAGATAAAATCCCGTCTTATGACCGTTTTGAATATCGACCAGAATCTTTATATCATTTTCTATTATTTCCACCGACGAAGAAGGAGCATCGCCTCTCAAAACCCCCCTGATTTCCGACAATCCCTCTCTCAGCCTCTCGTCGCTATCGGATCGTTCATATATATTTTTTATACCCGTAATTTTTATCAGAATATCCGCTATGGTTTCCTTCCGTTTCTCCACCCCCACCGTCAGCGACTGGAGGACGAGAAAGTCGGCGTATCGGTCAACAATCAGTCCCGGCAGTCCGTCGGATTCGGAATTCACCAGACGAAGGGCATTTCCGCCATGAGAACCTATACTGAAAAAATCCCTTCGCTTTATACTTTTATCTATTCTATTTATAAAGAAATCCCCGTCCACCCGCTCTCCTTCATCCCAGGTCCATATCCTGACCCTGATCTGGGAGTGGGGACTGAAAAAGCCTCTTGCCATAAACTCGCCCCTGTGGGAGAAAACATCGACAGTATCTCCCATTCCGGGATTTCCTCCCACTCTTTCGATTCCGCCGGAAAAGATCCAGGGATGCCGTTTCTGCACCGACTTCTCCCGCCCCGGTCTGAGGATAACCCTGTCTTTTATATTTTTATCTTTTTGATTTAGTTCGTTTTTATTTTTTTTCATTTTAAGTCCTTTTCATATAGAATTTCAATATGATTATTTTTTATATTTGCTTTCATTCTGTCTAACCCGACATTAGTATAGCACATCATCGGGAATATGGAGTTCAATTACTTCCTTATCCGCTTCTATATGACCTTTTTTGTTGATGTAGAGTTTCCATCGGGCTACTTCTTTCCAAAAACCGCTGTATCCCATGCCATACAGAGATACAACGAAAAAGCCGTTTTCCTCGGTAATTTGGGGAGGGTGAGTTTCTCTCATCATCTGTATAATCTGATTTACATCCGTAATGTGGGGTAACTTTCCTTTTTTATGATCAAATCTGGGACAGGCGTATAAGGAACAGCCATCGGAAAGGAGAGGATATTTTGGAGGATTATCCGACCGGATATAGGTTTTTATAAAATCCTCACCGTCATCATCATATTCTTTTATCAAATAATCTTGATATTTATAAACCGTTTTGAAATCGCCGTTATAGTAAAGGGTAAGAAATAACTCGGCATACTCAAGGGGATTGTCTTTATTTGCTATATTTATGTTTTCTTCCATTACCAGACGGTTGAATCTTGCTATTTTGCCATGATGCTGTATATCCTCGCAATAAACAACATTACCAATTCTTTTCTCGTCATAACTATAGGGATAATGATCTTCCGGTATATTAAAAGATTCCGTGGTATTTTTATTAACATCAAATACGATATGCCTGGAAGGATCACTAATTTTTGAAATATAATAAACAAAAGAACAAAATGTAAAATCAGGAAAAAATTTATTTTCAAAGTTGTTGTATGAATACCAGACTTCAAGATCATCAGATTTTTTTGCCCTAGACATAGGATGAAGGTAGAGTACCTGTTTTTTTCCTCTTTCCCGATCTTTTTCATCATTTTCTTTGAGATATAACGAACAAGAGGTACGCCTTTTATTGCCAAAACCCGGATTTTATACCCTTTTCCACAGATCCTGAAACAAAGCCTATCCTGAACCGGTTTCAGGACGAGGGTCTCATGCCGGTTTCTCCCGGTTTTGAGCCTAAGTCTTTACTACTCCTTAAAAGTTCCTTCATGTAGGAGGGGTCTCCCGACCCCGATAAAAACGGGATCTCATCCGTTCAGGGTGATGATCGTAGATTTAAGTATGAGTATTGCAATTAAAACCCGGTTCTTTATGTCCGGTAGAAGCTTCTTATCCAGAGGGAGCCGTCTTTTCCCTCACATCGGCACAGGGCGTAAATATTATGGGAATTAGAGGGAATCTTCCACCGGACACCGCCGTCCTCTTCCAATTCTATCTCACCGTAGGGAGAACTCCATTCCAGAACCACTCCGTCTTCCGCCGTCCAACGGGTTTTGCCTTTTTTGTAGGAAATACCGTCCTTTTCCTGTTCTACAAGGTTTTTGTCGAATTCCTTTCTTTTTTCTGTGGGGTTTTCCTCTAATCCTAAAAGGTTTTCCGCCATACCGTTATATTTGTAGCACATTTTCAGTCTTATCCAGTCTTCTCCTCCCGACAGGGCATGGATTTCGCCACTGATACTGCGGGGCAGGGATTTAACCTTGTAAGGCGATTCACACCGGACTACATACCACCCGCCTTTATCCTTCCCCGTTTCCTGCTCCTGGGACAAAACCTCCTGACGGGATTGGGGAGACAGTTGATAGTATTGTTGCCCCTCTATCTTTTGAGCCGGGATCAGGATGTCTCCCCGGGGGGTTACTTCGACTTTAATTTCCCCTTTATAGGTCGTACCGGTGCTGAGAGGAACGGTAACGCATATTTTTCCCTTGCCGTCTTTTATCCGGGTTCCTTCCATGGGAGGGGTGAATGTGAACATAACGGTATTGTTGGAATCGGCGATTACGTTGATGGTGCCGAAATCGGAGGTGACGGTGGGATTTTTCATGTCCGCCTTCACACCGGATTTAAGACGGACTTCGAATACTATTGTTGGAGAGTCTATATGAGAAATATAAAGTTTTTTATCATCTTTATATGCCCCTATGTAGCCTTCAATAACGATTTGGATATTGGAGTCCGAAACTACGCCGTAAATGGGAGGCGGGGCAAAATCCACCACCATTCCGCGCTGTTCCTCCGGCAGGGGATTGAAACCGATACTGATCCTGCCGTCTTTATAGACATACAATCCGCTCTCTTTTTTCAGTGTTACGGTTTCTCCGTCCTGGGATTGAACCGGGAATGAAACGGTAAGAGTTACTTTTCCTTCCTTCTGTCCTTTATCGGGGGTATATTCGAAATAAATATGCTTTTTATCGGGAGAAACTTTCACATTTTCTATCTTGCCCAGAGTGGCGGTCGCTGTGGGAAGATCGGCGGGACTCCCTTCTTCCAGATTCGCCATGCCGTATATTTTATAATAGAGTTCTCCCAGGTCATAATATCCTCCTGATAATGAGAATTTTATATTTTTTCCTTCCTCCGCCGGTGCCGAGGGATGACCGGATTTCACCCGCACCGGAGTTGTTGGAGCGGGACCGGGCAGGGGATCCACCACCACAGGGGTAGGGGAGGAAGTCGCTGAAACCGTCGGCAGGGGGGTTGCAGTGGGGGTTTCCATGGTTTTGGTTCTGATGGGGATGACGATATTCCCTTCCCCGGTTACTTTTACGTCGATCTCGCTCTTATAGGTATTGGTTTTGCCGTTGGATTGCACCGGCACAGTTAAATATATTTTTCCACTGCCGGATTTTAATCGGATGCCGTCCATGGGAGGATAAAAAATGAATCCGAGTTCGCCCTCCCATGTACTTCCTTCTTCCACTTTCCCAAAATCGGTGCTGACGGTAGGATTGACGATCTTGCCCTTGATATTTTCATTGAGTTTGACGTAAAAGGTCAATCTGGAATCTTCTATGGGAGAGGTATAAGTATTTTCAGGCGGAGTGTTGGTGTAGTCTCCTTCTATAAAAATCTCAAATACGGAATTGTAATCAATATTATATGACGGCGGAGGGGCGAAATCCACCACCATGCCTCTTTGTTCCTGGGGCAGAGGATTGGCTCCGATGCTTATCTGCCCGTCTTTATAGACGTAAAGCCCTTCGGATTTCTGGATGGGGGTTATCTGTCCTTCTACGGATTTTACAGGAAATACCACCGTTACGGTTACTGTGCCTTCCTTTTGTCCCGGAGAGGGAATGTATGTGAAGAAAACATGCTTGTTATCGGGGGAGATTCTTATATTCTCGATCTTCCCGTCGGAGGCGGATACGGTGGGAAGTTCCGGGACTGTATCCTTGCTTTCCAGAATCACCGTGCCTTCGATTTGACTGTGGAGTTCTCCCAGGGCGTATCTTCCCCCCGATAAAGAGAAGTTGATCTTTTTGTCTTCCACCGGAGAGGAGGGAGTGGTGGGTGAGGATGTGGAAGGAGCAGGGGCGGGATCCACGACGGTGGGCTGGCAGGAAGTTAACAAAAACAGGGACATGAGAGGCGGAAGGGTTAAGGCGTATCTTCCCGCCTGTTGCAGAAGTTCTTTCACCATGGGGGATTTTAGGGAGGAAAGGAGGGAAGGACGGGGGGTTTCCCGCTCTTTTTTGTTATAGGCAGTAGAAAGTTCTGGTATTGAATAGTTATAAGGGGAATAGTAGGCGAGGGACAGCATTTCCTGTTGAAGAAGATCCAGCCGTTTGTTCAGGCGGTAGTTACTGCGGATGATCCTTTCACCCAGGGAGCCGGCGAATTCCTGCATTTCCGTCAGGGATTTTGAGGGCGTTTCCATTATAAAATCAAAGGCTTCCTGTAAGAAAAGGAGTCCCGTATCGTTTATTTCTCTGGTAAGGGATTCTACTCTGGTTCTCAGTTCCGGGGAGTATTGGCGGGGATAGAATTTTTTCAGAACGTGAAGGGAATAGCCCAGTCCCATGTTGGCGTTGGCTACACCGTCGGGGGTAAAATTCCGTTCGAAGAAGGAGGACGCCACTATGCGGAAGAGTCCTTCCATCCTGGGATCCCGGATTTCATAGTCGTGGAACTTGTAATTGCCGATGAGTTTTCCCTTTTCCTGAAGATGTTTTTGCAAGGGCGATGCGGTATAACATTCGGTTCGACAGAAATTAAAGGGATAATAATTATATTTTTCCATAAACAGGATATTATGTTCTATATCTTCGGGAATTGTATAAGGATCAAACAGGAGGATATTATAGCAGGTGAATATATCCAGTTTTTGCAGAATATCCAGTGCCTTTTCATTCTGTTGGGGAGTTATCCTGCGATTGAGGGTTTTGAGTCCGTTGGGTGAATTATTTTCTATCCCCATATAGACTCTTATCAGACCGATATCCTTGAGATAGGAAAACAGTTCCTCGTCCATATCGTCGGGTCGGGCTTTTACCACCAGTCCCGCCTTATCAAGACCTTCTTTTTTGAGAAGACCGCCCAGTTTATATATAAACTCCTTATTTCTTTCAAGAGATGGCTCAAAGAAATTATCGTCGTGGAAAATAAAGATTCTTATTCCCCGATTAAAATATAGATCTTTCATTTCTGCGATTATATTTTCGGCACTTCTTCTGCGGTATTTCTTTCCTCCGGTAGATCTATGCCATGCGTTGATACAGCAGAAGGAACAGTTGCCGTAACATCCCCGACTGCCCACGATGGGAGCGGTGGGAACCCCTAAATGAAGATGAGGCGAGAAATCCCTGGAGGGAAAGGGGAGACTGTCCAGATCTTCGATAGGTTTGCGGGGAGGGTTTATAGCTATATAATTTCTATTTTTGATTTCATACGATTCCGCTCCGCTTTCATTCCCCTTTTCATTTTCGCCGGTATTCCTGTATGCCAAACCCATAACAGAAGAAAGAGGTTCTCCCGATTCCAGTTTTTCCGCCAGTTCCGCCAGGGTTTCTTCTCCCTCGTGGCGGATGACGGAATCCAGTGAGGAACATTCCTTGAGTAGTTCTTCGTAGTTGAATGTGGGAAAATGTCCTCCCGATGTGATATGCCCCTGATACCCTTTTTCTCTGAGGGTTTCCGCCAGGTTCATGAATTCCGGGACTCTCATCTGAAAGACTATGGATAATCCCGTCAGTTGAGGATTGAAATCAAGAATTGAATTAATCGCGGAATCTTTTTCCCTGTATCCGCAGAAGGGAATCAGTTGTACCCGATGTCCTTTATTTCTTAAATAAGAAGCAATATATCGTATGGATAAATTTTCCTCGATTTCGGAACCCACCAGAGCGATTTTCATATATACATCCTCCTTTTAATAAACCGTGCAGGCAGTGGGAATAAAGTCGATTTCAGAATGACAGAGAGCAGATTTCTTCTCTTTTTATATAACAGGACTTACGCCATTTTATACCAAAACCCAGATTTCATGCCGATTGCCAGAGATCCTGAAACGAGTTCAGGATGAGGATTTCATGCCGTTTTCCTCGATTTTGAGCGTAACTCCTGATATAAATAAAACCTCTAATCTCTTCTCTTCTTTTTCTTTTGGGTTAATTTCAGATTCTGTTTTGCCCATCGGTTATCGGGATCCAATTCCAGTATCTTCTCACAATCCTGAATGGCAAGATCATATTCTCCCAACTTGAAGTAGGCTAAACCCCGATTGTGATATGCGTTTACATAATCGGGTTTCATCTCGATTACCTTATTGAAATCCGGAATGGCATTGACGTATTCTCTTTTACATAAATAGGTAAATCCTCTGTTTTCATAGGCATCGACATAATCGGGTTTTATCTCAATTGCCTTACTGAAATCCTTTATAGCATCGTTATATTCTTTTTTTTGTAGGTAGGTAAATCCTCGATTGTAATAGGCTTTGGCATAATCAGGTTCTATTTCAATTGACTTACCAAAATCCTTTATGGCGTTGTTGTATTCTTTTTTGCGTAAATAGGCAAACCCTCTGCAGTGATAGGCATCGGCATAATCGGGTTTCATCTCAATTACCTTATTGCAATCCCGGAGGGCGTTGTCGTATTCTCCCTTGAGCGAATAGGCGACTCCTCTACTGTAATAGGCATTGGTATAATCAGGTTTTATCTCAATGGCCTTATTAAAATCCAGTATGGCTTTCTCATATTCTTTCAGATTTGAATAGGTTAGTCCCCGGTTGTAATATGCATCCGCCAAATCGGGTTTTGCCTCGATAGCCCTGGTATAATCCCGTAGAGCCTTGTCATATTCACCTTTATGATAATAGACGGTTCCGCTTTTCAGGAAAGCGGGAGCCTCTCGTTCCCGTATTTTAGGAGGTACTACTACCAACAGATAGATTACAATCACGCATACAAAAATAATCGCAAATCTGATATCTACGGGTTTTTGGGATAAGGAGTCGGAGCGTCTGGGATAAGAAAAAGAAGGGGAAATCGGTTCCACTTTATATACTTCTTCCGTTCCGTTTTCGTCCTGCTCGTATTTTTCCCTGATATAGGAATCTTTGCCCCGAAACTCCTTCATGTATATAGGGAGGTTAGCCCTGCATTTGTTACAGACGGTTGCGGTATCATGATTTTCGTGTCCACAATTGAGACAAAAAATACCCATTTGACATCTCCCCTTTTCGGAAGTCAGAAATCGGCAGTCGGAAGTCAGAAATCGGCAGTCGGAAGTCAGAAATCGGCAGTCGGAAGTCAAAAAGAAGTAAAGGTTTATTCGTCCCTCTCCTTTTCGTCGGTTTCGGGTTATGTCCTTGCAATTAGTGGAGGGTTTATGTTCCTATTTTCTTCTCATGCTTTGCCTGTATATAGTCGGGGCATAGAAACAGCACGGTAATTCCTGTTTGGGCGAGGGCATCTTTCCATCCCCACCATTTGCTGTCGGTTACCTGTAGAATGGGCGGTTTATCGGGGTGGGCGTTGGCTACGGCGACAAACTTCTTCCATTTCTTGTTAATCCGCTTTCAGATGTACCCCTNGTAGGAGGGATCTCCAGATCCCGATTTCAGATCCCCTGCANGGGAATGGAGAATCGGCTTCGGGAGAAGCCTCCTACAGAATGATAATTTATTTGCTATTTCCTGTTTCAGATGTACCCCTTGTAGGAGGGATCTCCAGATCCCGATTTCAGATCCCCTGCATGGGAATGGAGAATCGGCTTCGGGAGAAGCCTCCTACAGAATGATAATTTATTTGCTATTTCCTGTTTCAGATGTCCCCCTTGTAGGAGGGATCTCCAGATCCCGATTTCAGATCCTTGCTGGGATTTAGAGAATCGGCTTCGGGAGAAGCCTCCTACAGAGTGGTAAACTACCTGCCAACCTGGGGTTATCCAATGTCCTTATATACTCCTAAAGGGAAGGCGGGGATCATGTTCTTCTCCAGCCATTTCAGGGAGTCGATGGGATTCATTCCCCAGTTGGAAGGGCAGGTTGAAAGAACTTCTACCAGAGTAAAACCCTTATCCTCTATCTGATACTGGAATGCCTTCTTGATAGCCTTTTTCGCCTGAAGGACATGTTTGGGATCGTGGGTTGATACTCTTTCAAGATAGGCGACTCCCTCGGTGTTCTGCAGCAATTCGCATACCTTGATGGGCAGACCGTTGGCACGGGCATCTCTGCCGTAGGGAGTGGTTTCGGTCTTTTGTCCGATGAGGGTTGTGGGAGCCATCTGACCGCCGGTCATGCCGTAGATCACATTGTTGACGAAGATAATGGTGATCCTTTCGCCTCGGGTGGCAGCGTGAACGGTTTCTGCCGTGCCGATAGCCGCCAGGTCGCCGTCTCCCTGATAGGTGAAGACATAGCGATCCGGGTGGACTCTCTTGATACCGGTGGCAACTGCGGGAGCTCTGCCGTGAGCCGCTGACGTCATATCGCAGTTAAAGAATTCATAGGCGAAGACCGCACATCCCACCGGAGCCACGCCGATGGTTTTTTCTCTTATATTTAAATCGTCCAGGGCTTCCGCCACCAGCCGATGAATGATTCCGTGGGTGCATCCTGAACAGTAGGTAAAGTTGGTGTCCAGGAGGGATTGGGGTTTTTCATATACGACCTTTACAGGTACATCGTTAACCACCTTCATGGGTTAAAACCTCCTATTTTATATTGAGGGTTTTATATCGCAACGGGTTGAGGGCAGGCAATCTTGCGGATCTCTTCCAGAACGTCTTCTACGGAAGGGGTCATGCCTCCCATTCTGCCGTGAAAGTGAACGGGAATTCTTCCGTTATTGATCAGCTTCACATCCTCGATCATCTGCCCGGCGGAAAGTTCTACCACCAGTATGTTTTTGGTTTTCTGAATCAACTTGTCCAGAATTTTTTCAGGGAAGGGCCATAAGGTCAGGGGACGCAGGAGTCCCACTTTGATCCCTTCCTCCCGTGCCTGCCGGACTGCCGACTTGGAGATTCGGGAACTGGTTCCGTAAGCCATGACAATGATTTCCGCATCATCGGTGAGGTATTCTTCCGCTCTCTGTTCGTTTTCTTTGATGGTTTTAAATTTTTTCTGAAGATGAATATTATGTATTTCCATATCCACCGGGTCAATATGAATGGAAGTAATGGCGTTCATGGGTCTGCCGACGCAACCGGTAATGGCCCAGGGTTTTTCATAGACGGTGGGCTTATAATCATCCATCATAACGGGTTCCATCATCTGTCCCAGGATGCCGTCAATGAGAACCATGGATGTGGTGCGGTATTTGTCCGCCAGATCGAAGGCGAGTCGGACCAGATCAAATATTTCCTGAACCGATCCGGGAGCGAAGGTGATGTTATGATAATCGCCGTGTCCTCCGCCCTTGACAGCCTGAAAATAGTCCGACTGGGAGGGCTGAATGGTACCCAGACCGGGACCGGCTCGCATAACATTACAGATAACAGCAGGGAGTTCCGCACAGACCAGATAGGAGATCCCTTCCTGTTTAAGGCTGACGCCGGGACTGGAAGAGGAGGTCATGACTCTGGCTCCGGCACAGGAGGCTCCATAGACCATATTGATGGCGGCGACTTCACTTTCCGACTGAAGAAATACGCCTCCCACCTGGGGCATCCTCTTGGATAGATAGGCGGGTAATTCGGACTGGGGAGTGATGGGATAACCGAAGAAATGCCGACATCCGGCGGTTATGGCCGCTTCTCCCAGGGCTTCGTTACCTTTCATCAAGATTTTTTCTGCCAAAATTTATCCCTTCCTTTACAGAATTTTTATATTCTAACGAATTATTTTTGAAGTTGTTGTCGGGTTTGGGGTGTTATTTTGCTACTTTTTCTTCCTTATATACGGAGATAGCCACATCGGGACACATCCTGGCACAGATGGCGCAACCGATACAATTATCCTTATCAGCCATTTCCGCCGGATAGTACCCCTTTGCATTGAGATGATCCGCCCTACGGATCACCTGTTTGGGGCAGAAGTGGATACAAAGTCCACACCCTTTACACCGGTTTTCGTTTACCACGATAAAAGGCACAGAGGGTTTCCTCCTTTCGAGATTAGCTTATGAACTTAATATGCAATAATTTTTTTTTACTATTAGTCTTTTTTCTTCCGGGGTAAAAAAACCTTCCTGGAGGAAAAAATTAGTTGAAAAGGCCTTGACAACACGGTAATTCCAAATAAAAACTTCCTAAACAGATCCTGAAACCAGTTCAGGATGACGATTTCATACCGTTTTCCTCGAATTTGAGCGTAACTCCTAACTATGGTTTCAGATCCAGACGGGGGTCAGATGGATCTTCATGGGCAGGAGAGGGTAGGGAAATTCGTCTTTCACCAGGGGATAAAGATCTTCCCGGATACAGTGGAATACCACGGGGATTCCCAGTTCCGAGGCTACCTTTTCAACTTCTTCCAGGTTATCGGTCAGGTGTTCCGGGGTCGATTCCTGCATGAGGTGGGAATTGTGGATAATGCCGGTGAACTCCATGCGGGATGCCTTTTGAATCGATTCGATCATGCTTTTGTTATCGGTGAGTCCCCTGGACATGGGACGGTATTGATTATAGACATACCAGAGTTCGTAGGAATCTTCCTCCAGATCTTTGGCGTATCTGCCCAGAACCCTTGCTCCCAGGGCATCGCCTCCCAGATCGATGATGCAGGGATCTTCACTGCGGGTAATAGCCGCTTCCATCTGGGGGGTGATGATGGGGAAGTCGGCGTAGTGATAGGGAGGAGGCGGTATCAGCAATCG
>Ga0067045_1003833_pt1 | contig 17445 bp, 12 predicted proteins | sample TerdegcTABiofilm_FD_59184 | JGI IMG/M metagenome (GOLD analysis project Ga0067045, IMG submission 59184) | Combined Assembly of (Gp0054472, Gp0054536) Wastewater bioreactor microbial communities from Singapore -Terephthalate degrading... | reverse complement strand
CCTTCGGGCTACCAAACCCTGCAGATGCTCGAACTCGCCAGCCGCTACTACAGGCAGCCCGATCTGGCTGCCAGAGTCCTGGCCAACTCCCCGCGCAGCAATGTGCGCGACACGGAAACCGACCTGATCTCGGCGTTGCAGCTCGGGCAGATCGATTACCTGGCGATCTACCGCTCCGACGCCGTGCAGCACCATCTGCTGGCGTTGGACCTGCCACCGCAGATCAACCTCGGCGATCCGCGGTTCGCTGCGGATTACGCCCGGGCGACGGTGCGCACCCGGCAAGGCGAGGTCTCCGGCCGGCCGATCGTCTACGCCCTGACCATCCCGACCACCGCGCCGCATCCCGAACTGGCACAGCAATTCGTCGCCTATGTGCTCGGCCCGGCGGGGCAGAAGGTGTTTGCCGCCAATGGCTTCATCACCCTGCGGCATCCCGTGGCGCTGCACCGCGACAAACTCCCGGCGTCGCTGCGCCGCCTGACCGTGCCTGCGGCGCCATGACCTCCCCCACGCCGCTGCGCCCGGTGCTGCACGCCTGCCGTGCCCGTTGCGGAGCGCGGCCATGAGACGGGTCGCGCGCGCCAGCCCGATGCTCTGGGTATTCTGGCTCGTCGGCGCGACGCTGCTGGCGTTCATCACCCTGCCGCTGCTCGCCCTGCTGCTGCACCCCACGCTGCACGATTTGCAGCAGGTGGCGCAGATGGCCGACGTGCGCAGCGCCATCGGCCTGAGCCTGGCCGCGGCGCTGACCAGCACGCTGCTGGCCGCGGTGTTCGCCGTGCCGCTGGCGTACGTGCTGGCACGGCAGCGGTTTCGCGGCAAAAGCGTGGTCGAAGCGCTGGTCGATCTGCCGCTGACCATTCCGCACACCGTCGCCGGCATTGCGCTGCTGCTGGTATTCAACCGGGGCGGCTGGCTGGGAGCACCGCTGGCGCGCATCGGGCTGGAATTCTGGGGCACGTTTGCCGGCATCGTGCTGGCGATGAGTTACGTCGGTCTGCCATACGCCGTCAACGCCGCACGCGGTGGCTTCGAAGCCATCGACTTGCGCATCGAACGCGCCGCCCGCATCCAGGGCGCGGGGCCGTGGGAGGTCTTCCGCCGCGTCACCCTGCCGCTGGCACGCTACAGCATCGGCACCGGGCTGACGCTGTGTTTCGCCCGCGCCATCGGCGAATTCGCCGCCGTGGTGCTGCTGGCGTACTACCCGATGACCGCGCCCATCCGCATCTACGACCTGTTCCTGCAGTCGGGCCTGCGGCAATCGGTGGCCGCCGCCGTGCTGTTCCTGCTCGTCGTGCTCGCGCTGTTCTGGGGGCTGCGGCTGTTGACCCGCCGGCGCAAGCCGCTCGGCCCACGGCCCGCCGTGCCGCAATGAATCGCGAAACCGCACGCATCGACGGTCTGCATCTCGACGGCCTGGTCTGGGGTGTGGGCACCTGGCAGTCCCAGCCGCTGCACCTGCATCTGCCGCCTGGGCAGACGCTGGCGCTGCTCGGGCACAACGGCGCGGGCAAGACCGCACTGCTCGACACCCTGGCCGGCTTCCTGCCGGCGCGCGCCGGGCGCATCGGCCTCGGCGGACGCGAGCTGACGACGCTGCCCCCTGAGCACCGCCGCATCGGCTATATGTTCCAGACCGACGCGCTCTTGCCGCACTGGAGCATCGAACGCAACCTGCGCCTGGGCCGCGGCGCCCGCGCCGACCTGCGCCCCTTGCTCGACGCGCTGGGTCTGCGCCCCTGGCTGCACCTCTACCCGCACCAGCTCAGCGGCGGCCAGCGCCAGCGCGTGGCGCTGGCGCGCGCCCTGGTCGGCGGCCCGGATTTGCTGCTGCTGGACGAACCCTTCTCGGCCATCGACCCGGAGGCCCGCCCGGCGCTGCGGCAGACGCTGGCCGACCTGCTGCGCGCCAGCGCGGTGTCCACCGTGCTGGTGACGCACGACGCCCGCGACGCCCAGCTGCTCGGCGACCAGGTGGGTGTGCTCGACCGCGGCCGCCTGCTGCAAAGCGGCGCGACGCAGGCCGTGTTCGACCGGCCCTCAGACCTACGCAGCGCGCGGCTGCTTGGCGTGGACAACCTGTGGCCGATGCACGTGCTCCCCGCCACTGCGGCACAGCCGCCGCAGACCGTCTGCCTCGGTCACGGCGGCTGCCCGGTGCTCGACGGCCTGCTGCCGCCCGCCGGGGTGACGTTGCGCGCCGCAGACCGCGTCATCGTCGCCGTGCGCGCCGAACATCTGCAGCCGCTGCCGGCCGCCGCATCACCAGCGGCTGAGGGCGTGCTGACGTTGCGCGCCACGCTGACTGCAGCCCGGCTCGAAGGCCCGCTGTGGCGTCTGCACTGCGCGCTGGACTGCGGCCTGACTGCGCAGGCCTACGCCCTGCCGGCGCAATGGCGCGACCTGGCGCTGAGCGTCGGCGCGCCGCTGGCCTTGGCGTTGCGTCGGCAGGATGTGCATCTGCTGGTTTGACCGCCGGCGCGCTGCGGGTGCGCAACGCGCGATGGCGCAAACCTGCACACCCGCTCAACCTCCCGAAGGAGGGGCGGCGGTGTCTGGCGGCAGGCTGACCCGATTGCGCCCCAGCCGCTTGGCCTGCAGCAGCGCCTGGTCGGCCGCGCGCACCAGCGCCGCGGCGTCGGCGTAAGCCGCAGGCCCCACGGCCACGCCGACACTCACCGTCAGGGCCGGCAGACCGGCCTGCGGCTGCGCGATCGATGCCCGGATGCGATCGGCCACACGCAGCGCGGCCTCCCTGCCGGTCTGCGGGCAGAGCATGAGGAATTCCTCGCCACCGACGCGGGCGACGAAGTCCATGCCGCGCGACTGCTGCCGCAACACCTGCGCGGCAGCGCGCAGCGCACGGTCGCCGACGTCGTGGCCCAGGCGGTCGTTGATGGACTTGAATTCGTCCAGGTCGAACATCAAGCACGCCAGCGGCTGTCCGTGACTGCGCGCCTGCTCGAAGGCCTGGGGCAAATAGGCGTCCAGGGCGCGGCGGTTGCCCAGCCCGGTCAACTCGTCGGTGCCGGCAGCCTGCAGCAATTCGGCGTTGCGCTGCTCCAGGCTGCGCTGCGCATGCAGGCTGGCGCTGCGCTCGACTTCGGCCGACGCCAACACCCGCGTGGCCCGGGCGCCGGTCTGTACCTTGGCCAGCAGCATCTGCGGCAGCACTGGGGCAAACAGCACGTCATTGGCCCCGGCGTCGAGCGCGTCGAGCACGCTGCGCTCGTCCATGTCGCGCGCCAGTGCCAGGATGTACAGACGCACGCCGTGCCGCTGGCGCAAATGGCGGCACAGCGCCGCCGCCTCGCTGCCTGCCGTCCAGTCGAGCACGAGCACGCGCACGCCCTGCACCTCGACGGCGTCGATCGCTTCCTGCGACGTGGCGCATTCCACCACGGCATGCCGGGCGGCATCGAGCACCTGACGCAGGCTCTGCCGCAACTGCGCATCGGCAGCGAGCACCAGGACCTGTTCGGCCACCGGGTCGGCGAGCAACGGCGGGTTGGCCAGCGCCCGGCGCAGGCGGTCGAACTCGGCATCGACCTCGCTTTGTTCCAGATGCAGCGAAAAAACCGACGCCATGCCCGCCATGTCGTGCGCAGCGCTGGCGAGCACGCCCTGCAGATCGTCCTCGGTCAACTCCAGATGCACCGCCAGGCGGTGCACGGCCTCGACGTCCGCAGGTGTCCCGTCGGGCAGCAAGCGCAGGCCGCGGCTGAGCGCGACGCAGCGTGCCAATTGCGCGTCGCGCGAGTCGTCTGCCGCCGTCGACGGCACCGAGCGCTCGCGCACCGCCTGCGCCAGCAGCGGCGGAAACCCCCAGTGCTGCAGCAGCACGGCGCTGGCGTCGGTCTGGTCGAAGCCGTAGCGCTGACGCTGCTGCTCGCGCAACTCGGCCGACAGCTCGGCGGTGTCGGGCGAGACGGCCTGCGCTCCCAGCGCCACGGCCATGGCCAACTGCCCCACTTCGGACAGCAGCCCAAGGCTGAAGGCCTCGGCGCTGAGCATTTTGCCCACACGTTGCGCCAGATACTGAAACACCAGCCCGCGCTGGATCGACGTCAGCCAGAAGCGCTGCAGGTCGAACCCGGCGATCGAGGTACTCTGGCTGGACTGCACCAGCGACAGGGCGATGGCCAGCCGCGCCAGCCCGCTGGTGCCGATGCGCAACACCGCCTCTTCGATGGCCACGGCTGGCCGCAGCCCGGCGAACACGGCGGAGTTGGCGAGCTGGATCATGCGCGCCACCAACACCGGGTCCTGGCGCGCGATGTGCGCCAGCTCGCGCAAACCCATGTCGCGGCGTTCCAGCGCGCGCATGAGCTCCAGCGCCACGGCGCTGGGCGACGGCAGCGCGGCAGGCGACGACGTCAGGACATGAAGAATCTGGGCATCAGGCAGCGCGGCAGCGGGCATGGCAGGAACGTCCGGTTACAAAGACATCTTACCGGCTTGGCAGTGTCTGCCGCAGCCGTTGCACGGCGCAATCGCTTCAGCGGTTGACCGCCTGCATGCCCGCCTCGGGGTAGCGTGCCCCCGTCGCCGCCCCGGGAGGCACGGCCTGGTGGATGCGAATCAAATCTGCCGTGGTCAGCCGCACGCGCAGCGCGCCGACGTTTTCTTCGAGGTAGCGCCGGCGCTTGGTGCCGGGAATGGCAATGACGTCGTCGCCCTGCGCCAGCAGCCAGGCCAAGGCGAACTGCGCCGGGGTGCAATGTTTCGCCTCGGCCATCTGCCGCACCGTCTCGGCCAGCCGCAGGTTGCGCGCAAAGGCGTCGGGCTGAAACCGCGGCGAGCGCCGCCTCCAGTCATCGGGCGGCAGGTCGTCGAGCGACCGGATTTGCGCCGTCAGGAAGCCGCGGCCCAGGGGGCTGTAGGCGACGAAGGCAATGCCCAGTTCGCGCACGGTATCGAGCACTTCGCCTTCGGGGTCGCGGCTCCACAGCGAATATTCCGTCTGCAGTGCGGCGATGGGATGCACCGCATGCGCCCGGCGGATGGTGGCGGGCGCCGCTTCCGACAGGCCGAGATACCGCACCTTGCCGGCTCGCACCAGATCGGCCATCGCCCCGACCGTGTCTTCGATCGGGACGTTGGGATCGACCCGGTGCTGGTAGTACAGGTCGATCACGTCCACGCCCAGCCGCTTCAGGCTGGCCTCGCAGCTGCGCCGCACATAGTCGGGATGGCCGTTGACGCCGAGAAACTCGCCGTTGGGGCCGCGCATATTGCCGAACTTGGTGGCCAAAAACACCTGATCGCGCCGCCCGGCGATGGCGCGGCCGACCAGTTCCTCGTTGCGGCCGACGCCGTACATATCGGCGGTGTCGAGCAGGTTCACTCCCAGATCGAGCGCGCGGTGAATGGTGGCGATGGACTCCGTCTCATCGCCCTGTCCGTAGAACTCGGACATGCCCATGCACCCCAGACCCAGGGCCGACACCGCCGGCCCACCCGCTCCCAATTGTCGATACTGCATCACAGCGCCTCCTCGCAGACTCCGTCGACCCGGAGCGTTCAAGCCTATCGGCTTGAGGTGCGCTGGCGCTGTTACCGACGGTAAATCAAGCGATGAAAACGCTGCGGCCGCGCCGACGCCCGCGGCGGGCAAAATCCCCCGTGTCAAAGCGCCGCGGTCAGCGCGTCTTGCCCGTCAACGCGATCATTTCGCGCGCTTCCTGCGGCTCGGGCAGACCGCTGGCCACCGCCAGCGCCATGATGCCCAGGCTGATGATCACGACCACCACCATGCCCTGGTAGAACGTCAGCAGCCCGGTGCCGCCGATCAGCGCTTTCGGCCCGAGATACGTCACCAGCCACATGGCGAAAAAATACGGCGCCAGCCACCACGCTCCCTTCCATTGCAGATGGCCGAGCCTGCCGCCATGCGTGGCCGCCTGATACAGCACGAACAGCAGAAAAATCACCGCCAGGCCGCCGAACAGAAAGTCGTCGGTGCCGGCTCCCGACCAGTAGATGATGAAATTGGAGACGATGAACGCCAGCGGCGCCCACAGCCCGGCTCCGCGCAGGGTGTAAGGCCGCGGATAGCTGCCCAGAGGCAGGCTGCGGCGCAAAGTCATCAGCGCCACCGGACCGATGCCGTAACCCAGCACCGTGGCCGAAGAAATGAAGGTCACGATTTTCTGCCACGACGGAAACGGCAGGAAAAACAAAATGCCGACGATCCACGTGATCCACAGGCCGGTGGACGGCGCGCCGTTTTTGTTCAGTTTCGCGAACCACGGCGCGGCCAGACCGTCCTTGCCCGTGGCGTAGACCACGCGCGCCGTAGTGCCGCCGTACACCAGCCCCGTTCCGGCGGGAGACACGACGGCATCGATATACAGCAGCACCGCCAGCCAGCTCATGCCCAGCAGCATCGCCAGCCCGGCGAACGGGCCGGACACGCCGGTGAAATGCAGCTTGTCCCACCCCTGGGCGATGTCCGCCGGACTGACCGCGCCGACCAGCGCCACCTCCAGCAGGACAAAAATCGCCCCGGCGATGAGCACGGAGCCGATGATGGCGATGGGCACGTCGCGCTGCGGATTTTTCGCCTCGCCCGACAGTTCGATGGCCTGACGGAAACCAAGGTAGCTGAACACGATGCCTGAGGTGGCGATGGCCGCGATCGTGCCCTTGGCGCCGAAGGGCGCAAACCCCTGCGCGGTGAAGTTGCCCGCATGGAACGACGCCAGCATCAGCGCGACGATGGTCAGCACCGGGATGATGAGTTTCCAGATCATCAGCGTATTGCCCAGCCGCAGCAGGGCGCGCACCCCCCAGGCGTTGATGAGGATGAACGCACCGAGCAGGGCGATGCTGACGACCATGCCCTCGTCGGTGAGCAGCGAAGTCTTGGTATCGACCATGCCCGGCAGGTAGTTGTTGGCATAGGTCACCACGGCCAGCACTTCGGCGGGAGCGACGGTGACGTAGCCGAGAAACACCACCCAGCTGACCACTGCCGCGGCCAGGTGACCGTGACTGAGCTTGGGAAAGGTGATGACCGCGCCCATGCCGGGAAACGCGCTGGTCAGCTCGGCATTGACGAACGCCAGCACCAGGATGGCTGCGCCACCGATGGCCCAGGACAGAATGCTCGCCGGCCCGGCCTGGGTGGCCGCGGTCAGCGGGGCGAACAGCCAGCCCGAGCCGATGATGGCCGTCAGACTGGCGAACAACAGGCTCCAGATCCCCGCCGCTTTGCGGATGCCGTGCCCTGAAGCGGCTGTTTCGCCCGCCGCCGGCATGTGAACGCTTGCCATGTCGTGCTCCTTCGAAAATGCCCCGGGCCGCCCCGCTGGCGCGCCCGGGTGTTTCCGTGAACAGGATTTTTGATGTCTGCTTTTTAGGTGCTTTTGCCTGACATGGCCGTGTGCAAACGTAACCATCGCGCCGCAGCGACACATCTCTTTTCCGCTGATTCCAGGCGCATGCCGCGCCGACACGCCGATTCGCTATGCTTGCCGCATGAACAAACAACGTGTCTTACGCCATCAACGCAACCATCTGATCGACCGCAACTTCCCCAGCGCTGGAGAAGATGCCGCCATCGTCGCCGTCGAGCCGTCGCCCTACGACCGCCCCGGCAGCAGTTACAAGCTGGCGTTCACCGATACCGACTTCATCCTGCGCGAAGACATGCGACCGGTGCGGCTGCAGCTCGAACTCCTCAAGCCCGAGCTGATCCAGACCGAGCACGGCATCGAATCGACCATCGTGATTTTCGGCAGCGCGCGCATTCTGCCGCGCGACGTGGCCGAGCAGCGGCTGGCGCAGGCGCAGCGCGACGGCGATGTCAAAGCCGTGCGCCGCGCGCAAATGCAGCTCGACATGTCGCACTACTACGAAGAAGCGCGGCGCTTCGCCAGCCTGGTCACCCGCGCCACCTGCGACGCCGACACCCCGCTGGTGGTCACCACCGGCGGCGGCCCAGGCATCATGGAAGCCGGCAACCGCGGCGCATACGAGGCCGGTGGCAAGAGCGTCGGGCTGAACATCGTGCTGCAGCACGAGCAGCGGCCCAACCCTTACATCACCCCCGAGCTGTGCTTCCAGTTCCACTACTTCGCGCTGCGCAAGATGCACTTTTTGATGCGCTCGGTCGCACTGGTGTGTTTTCCCGGCGGATTCGGCACGCTGGACGAGCTGTTCGAAGTGCTCACCCTGACCCAGGCGCGCAAAGTCCGCCAGCGCCCCATCCTGCTGTTTGGCGAAGCCTTCTGGCGCAAGCTCATCAACTTCGATCACCTGGTGGACACCGGCATGATTTCGCCCGAAGACGTCCACCTGTTCCACTTCGTCGAAACCGCCGAGCAGGCCTGGAGCGTACTCGAACAGGAGTTCTCCCGTCTCGACACCGACACCGTGGAAACCGGCAAAGCCATGGCCTGAGCAGCCAGGAACAGACTCACCAACCGCCGGATGGAGGAACCGCCATGTCCCGACCCGTCCATCTCATCGGCGCCCCCACCGACATCGGCGCAGCCGACCGCGGCGCGTCGATGGGCCCGGAGGCGCTGCGCGTGGCCGGCATCGACCGTGCGCTGCGCGCGCAAGGCGTGGAGGTGGTCGATCTGGGCAACCTCAGCGGCCCGCACAACCCCTGGCAGCCGCCGCGCGACGGCTACCGCCACCTGCCCGAAGTCATTGCCTGGAACACCGCAGTGCACCGCGCCGTCGCTGCCGCGCTGCGCGCTGGCGCCCTGCCGCTGCTGCTCGGCGGCGACCATAGCCTGGCCATCGGCTCGCTCAGCGCCGTGGCGCAACATTGCCGCGCGCAGCGCCGCAAGCTGCGCGTGCTCTGGCTGGACGCACACGCCGACTTCAACACCCACCGCGTCACGCCGACGGGCAATCTTCACGGCATGCCCGTGGCCTGTCTGTGTGGCAACGGCCCGCCGGGGTTGATCGATCTGGGCGGCGCGGCGCCGCAGCTCGCCCCGTCGTGCATCCGGCAGATCGGCATCCGCAGCGTCGACCCGGACGAAAAACGGCTGGTGCATGGCGCCGGGTTGGACGTGTTCGACATGCGTTTCATCGACGAACACGGCATGCGCGAAACCATGAACCAGGCGCTGGACGGGCTGGACGCCGACACCCATCTGCATGTGAGCTTCGACGTCGATTTCCTCGACCCGGACATCGCTCCCGGCGTGGGCACGACGGTGCGCGGCGGGCCGACCTACCGCGAAGCGCAACTGTGCATGGAAATGATCGCCGACACCGGGCTGCTGGCCTCGCTGGACGTGGTCGAGCTCAACCCCGCGTTCGACGTGCGCAACCGCACCGCCGAAGTCGCCGTCGATCTGATCGAAAGCCTGTTCGGCAAATCCACGCTGATGCGCCGGTAGGGCGGCGCGCATCGCGCTGCGACAATGGCGCCATGCCGAAGAAGTTCGCCACCGCCCTGGACGCGCTGCAGCATGTCTGGGGCTACCCCGCATTTCGCGGTCTGCAGACGCAGGCCATCGACCACATCGCCGCCGGCGGCGACGCCCTGGTGCTCATGCCCACCGGCGGCGGCAAATCGCTGTGCTACCAGATCCCGGCGCTGCTGCGCGACGGCGTGGGCGTGGTCGTCTCGCCGCTGATCGCGCTGATGCAGGATCAGGTGGCGGCGCTGCGCGAACTGGGTTTGCGCGCGGCGTTTCTCAACTCCACCCTCGACGCCGGGCAGGCCCGCGACGTGCAGCGCGCCGCGCGCGCCGGCGAGCTCGACCTGCTCTACCTGGCGCCGGAACGGCTGCTCAGCGACTCCGGACTGGCGCTGCTCGCACAGTGCCGCATCGCGCTGTTCGCCATCGACGAAGCGCATTGCGTTTCGCAGTGGGGACACGACTTCCGCCCGGAGTACGGCCAGCTCTCCATCCTGCGCGAACGCTGGCCGGACGTGCCGCGCGTGGCGTTGACCGCCACCGCCGACGCGCCGACGCGGCACGAAATCGTGCAGCGCCTGCTGCACGACGGCGCCGAGTTCGTCTCCAGCTTCGACCGCCCGAACATCCGCTATCGCGTGGTGGAAAAGCGCGACGGCCGCGCGCAACTGCTGCAGTTCATCCGCAGCGAACACGCGCACGATTGCGGCGTGGTGTACTGCCTGTCGCGCACCAGCGTGGAGGAAGTGGCCGAGATGCTGTCCGGCCACGGCCTGCGCGCCCTGCCCTACCACGCCGGTCTGCCCGCGGCCACGCGCGCGGCGCACCTGCGGCGCTTTCTCGACGAGGACGGCATCATCATGGTGGCGACCATCGCCTTTGGCATGGGCATCGACAAGCCCGACGTGCGTTTCGTCGCCCACCTGGACATGCCCAAATCCATCGAAGGCTATTTCCAGGAAACCGGCCGGGCCGGGCGCGACGGCCTGCCCGCCACGGCGTGGATGGCCTACGGCCTGCAGGACGTGGTGCAGCAGCGCCGGCTGATCGAACTGTCCGACGCCGACGAGGCGTACAAGCGGCTGTCCACCGTCAAGCTCGACGCCATGCTTGCCTACGCCGAGGCGGCGGATTGCCGCCGCGTGCGACTGCTGGGCTATTTTGGCGAAACCGGCACGCCATGCGGCAACTGCGACAACTGCCTGCACCCGCCGCAGCTCATCGACGCCACCGAAGCCGCACAGAAACTGCTGTCCACCATCTACCGCTGCCGCCAGGCCAGCGGCATGGGGTTTGCCGCCAGCCATCTCATCGACGTGCTGCGCGGCCGGCGCACCGACAAAACCGCGCGCTACGGCCATGAGCAGCTCTCCACCTTCGGCATCGGCGCCGACTGGAGCGAGGCCGACTGGCGGCTGCTGCTGCGCCAGCTCGTGGCGCAGCGGCTGGTCGAGGTCGACGCCGCACACTTCAACGTGCTGCACCTCACCGCCGCCAGCCGTGCCGTGCTCAAGGGCACGCAGCGCGTGCTGCTCAAACACCGCGAGCCGCAGACGGCGCGCAGACGCGGCAGCGGCGGCAGTGCATCCAGCGGCACGCGTCTGGTGATGCAGTCGCTGTCCAGCGCCGACGCTGCACTGTTTGCCCGGCTGCGCGACTGGCGTGCGGCCACCGCCCGGGAACACGGCGTGCCGGCGTATGTCGTGTTCCCGGACGCGACACTGCAGGCCATCGCCATCGCGCGGCCCGACAGCCTCGATGCGCTGCGCGGCATTTCCGGCGTCGGCGACAAAAAGCGCGACACCTACGGCGCCGCGCTGCTCGCGGTCATCGCAGAATCTGCCCCTGCCGGCTGACGGTGCTGCGCCGGCACCATCGCCCGGCTGCAGGGGCCTCAGGGAAACGCCGGGATGTCGGTGTCCATGCCCTCGGAGGCCACATTCGGACAGCAGGCCTTGGCGCGGTCGAGGATGGCCTGCACCTGTTCCTGCGCCACGTCGGCCATGACCAGCACCTGCCCTGCGGCGATGGCGTCCTTGAAACGGGTCAGACGCGTGCTGTCCACGCTCACGCCGACCAGACTGCTGGCCCAACCACCGACGAGCGCGCCGGCTGCCGCCAGCGCAATGACCAGGCCGCCTGCCGGAATGATCGCCATGCCCGGCAGCGCCACGGCGATCAACCCGGCGATCAGCCCGGTGGTGCCCCCAGCGGCGGCGCCGCGCTCGATGGCCGGGATCAGGTCGGAACGCTGGGCGACGCCGGCCTCGGGCAGGTCGCCCAGCGGCGTGCCCTCACGCGCCAGCACGTGAATGTGCTTGTCGGGGATGTGGGCGAGCAGCAGGCTATCGACCAAAGCGTGTGCGCTTTGCACATCAGGGGCGAGAAAAAAGAGTCTGCGCATCGGAGTCTCCTGGTTGATTCGCCAATGATCGAACCCTGGCCTTCATTTCTGAAAACCAGCGCCAAGGCGAAGCCTAGGCCGGCGCTGTGAAATTGGATTCAGGGTTTTAACGGAGGCAAGCGGTTTTTTTCTCACGATGGCCGCCGCTTCGCTGTCGCCCGCGCCCGGTTTGGGCTACAGTTCGACTTGACGTATACGTCAATCGATCACACCACGGCGCGATGCACGCCGTGTCCCTAGGAGACCGCGATGACCGACCTGTCCGAAGCCAGGATGCTGGCTGCCTACCGTCCGCAACAGCGGCTGCGCTTCGTCACCGCCGCCTCGCTGTTCGACGGCCACGACGCCGCGATCAACATCATGCGGCGCATCCTCATCAGCATGGGTGCAGAAGTCATCCATCTCGGACACAACCGCGCGGTCGACGACATCGTCACCGCGGCGATCCAGGAAGACGTGCACGGCATCGCCGTGTCCAGCTACCAGGGCGGGCATGTCGAATTTTTCCGCTACATGATCGACCGCCTGCGCGCCGAGAGTGCAGGACACATCCAGGTGTTCGGCGGTGGCGGCGGAGTCATCGTCGCCGACGAAATCAACGCGCTGCAGGACTACGGCGTGGCGCGCATTTACAGCCCGGAAGACGGCCAGGCGCTGGGGCTGCAGGGCATGATCGGCGACATGCTCAGACGCGCCGACCATCCGCTGCCGCCGCTGCCGGCGCCGCCCACCCCGCAGGCGCTGCAGCACGACGGCACGCTCTCGCGCCTCATCACGCAGCTCGAAAACGGCGCGGCAGACAGCGCGCTGCTGCGTGAGTTGCACGCCAGCGCCGAGGCCGCGCACGGCGTGGTGTTGGGCGTGACCGGTACCGGCGGCGCGGGCAAGAGCAGTCTGGTCGATGAGTTGATCCGCCGCATCCGCCTGGACCAGGACGACCGGCTGCGCATCGCCGTCATCAGCATCGACCCGTCGCGGCGCAAAAGCGGCGGTGCGCTGCTGGGCGACCGCATCCGCATGAACGCCATCGGCCCCTGGCAGTCTGCAGCCGGCACGCGCGGCGACCCATCGCCGCAGACCTCGCGCAGCCGCGTGTTCATGCGCAGCCTGGCCACGCGTGAGGCGGGAAGTGAAATCAGCCAAGCCCTGCCCGAAGTCATCGCGGCGTGCAAAACCGCGGGGTTCGACCTGATCGTCGTCGAAACCTCGGGGATCGGCCAGGGCGACGCCGCCATCGTGCCGCACGCCGACCTCAGCCTGTACGTCATGACCCCCGAATTCGGCGCCGCCAGCCAGCTCGAAAAAATCGACATGCTCGATTTCGCCGATTTCGTCGCCATCAACAAATTCGACCGTAAAGGAGCGAAAGACGCGCTGCGCGACGTCGCCAAGCAACTGCAGCGCAACCGCGAAGCCTGGACCACGCCGCCCGATGCCCTGCCGGTGTTTGGCACCATGGCCAGCCGCTTCAACGACGATGGCGTCACCGCGTTGTACCAGGCGATCAAGCCGCGGCTGGCCGAACACGGCCTGACGCTGCAGCCGGGGCGTCTGCCGGCCGTGACCACCCGCCACAGCACGCACCAGACGCCGATCGTGCCGAGCGAACGCAGCCGCTATCTGGCGGACATCGCGCAGACCGTGCGCGCCTATCACCGCAACACGCTGGAGCAGGTCGAACTGGCGCGGCAGGCGCAGCAATTGCGCGAGGCCGCCCGCATGCTGCGCGCCGCCAAGCCGCTCAAACCCAGCGCCGCCGAGGCCGCCGAGGAACTGGCGCAGCAGCGCGAACAGGCCATGCAGCCCACCGCGCGCAAGCTGCTGGCGATGTGGCCGGACATGCAGAAGGCGTATGCCGGCGATGAATACGTGGTGAAAATCCGCGACAAGGAAATCCGCACCAAGCTGACGCACACCACCCTTTCCGGCAACAAAATCCGCAAGGTCGTGCTGCCGAAGTACGAAGACCACGGCGAGCTGCTGAAGTGGCTGATGCGCGAAAACGTGCCGGGCAGCTTTCCGTTCACCGCCGGTGTGTTCGCCTTCAAGCGCGAGAACGAAGACCCCACGCGCATGTTCGCCGGCGAAGGCGACCCGTTTCGCACCAACCGCCGTTTCAAACTGCTGAGCGAAGGCATGCCGGCCAAGCGGCTGTCCACCGCGTTCGACTCGGTCACGCTGTACGGTGCCGACCCCGACCGCCGGCCCGACATTTACGGCAAGGTCGGCAACTCGGGCGTGAGCGTGGCCACGCTCGACGACTTGAAGGCGCTGTACGACGGCTTCGACCTGTGCGACCCGGCGACGTCGGTGAGCATGACCATCAACGGCCCGGCGCCGACCATTCTGGCGATGTTCCTCAACACCGCGATCGACCAGCAGCTCGATAAATTCCGCGCCGACAACCAGCGCGAGCCGACCGACGACGAAGCCACCAAGATCCGCGCCTGGGTGCTGGAAAACGTGCGCGGCACGGTGCAGGCCGACATCCTCAAGGAAGACCAGGGGCAGAACACCTGCATTTTCTCCACCGAGTTCTCGCTCAAGGTCATGGGCGACATTCAGGAGTACTTCGTTCACCACAAGGTGCGCAATTTCTACTCGGTGTCGATCTCCGGCTACCACATCGCCGAGGCCGGGGCCAACCCCATCAGCCAGCTCGCCTTCACCCTGGCCAACGGCTTCACGTTTGTCGAGGCGTATCTGGCGCGCGGCATGCACATCGACGACTTCGCGCCCAATCTGAGCTTTTTTTTCAGCAACGGCATGGACCCGGAATACAGCGTGCTCGGCCGGGTGGCGCGGCGCATCTGGGCGGTGGCGATGCGCGACAAATACGGCGCCAACGAGCGCAGCCAGAAGCTCAAATACCACGTGCAGACAAGCGGCCGCAGCCTGCACGCGCAGGAAATCCAGTTCAACGACATCCGCACCACCCTTCAGGCGCTGATCGCGATTTACGACAACTGCAACAGCCTGCACACCAACGCCTTCGACGAAGCCATCACCACGCCGACCGAAGACAGCGTGCGCCGCGCCCTGGCGATTCAGCTCATCATCAACCGCGAGTGGGGCCTGGCCAAATGCGAAAATCCCAACCAGGGCGCGTTCATCATCGACGAACTCACCGACCTGGTGGAAGAAGCCGTGCTCAAGGAGTTCGAAGCGATTGCCGACCGCGGCGGGGTGCTAGGGGCGATGGAAACCGGCTACCAGCGCAGCAAAATCCAGGAGGAAAGCCTGCACTACGAAATGCTCAAGCATACCGGCGAGCTGCCGATCATCGGGGTCAACACCTTCCGCAACCCGCATGGCGACCCGGTGCCGGCCAAGCTGGAGCTGGCGCGATCGACCGACGAAGAAAAGGAGTCGCAGCTGCGGCGGCTGGCTGACTTCCACGCCCGCCACGCCAGCGAGGCGCCGGCGATGCTGCGGCGCCTGCAGCAGGCGGTACTGGACAACCGCAATGTATTCGAGGTCCTGATGGACGCGGTGCGGGTGTGCAGCCTGGGGCAGATCACCGGCGCGCTGTTCGAGGTGGGCGGGCAGTACCGCCGCAGCATGTGAGATCAAAGCGAGACCGGCGCACGCCGCCGGCCTCGCGCATTCCCCGTCCCGCCTATCATTCACCGCATGCCTGCCGCATCCGCGGCGGGCTTTTTGATTTTCAGTCCTCGCCGTGTCTGCTCCCGCCCGTTCGCTGCGCGCCGCAGCCCTGATGCTGCTGGCCTCGTTCATCTGGGGCACGGCCTTTGTCGCGCAGACCGTGAGCATCGGCACCGTCGGTGCCCTCACCTACACCGGGCTGCGCTTTTTTCTCGGCGCTGCGGTGGTCGGTGCGTGGCTGGCGCTGCGCGGCATCGCGCCGTTCACCCCGACCGCTGGCCATGCGCCGGCGCGGCTGCTGTGGCGACACGGGGCGATGCTCGGCGCGGTGGTCGCGGTGTCGATTTCGCTGCAGCAGATCGGGTTGGAATCGACGACGGTGGCCAACGCCGGGTTCATCAGCTCGCTGTACGTGATCCTCGTGCCCTTCCTCGGCCTTGCGTTGCGGCACCACGGCCCGCTGGCCCCGGGCATCTGGGCAGGCAGCCTGCTGGCGCTGGTCGGCATGTATCTGCTGAGCGTGCGCGGAGACTTTCATGTTCGCCACGGCGACTGGCTGGAACTGGCCGGCGCGCTGTTCATCAGCGTGCAGATCCTGATGCTCGGCCGCTGGGCGCCGCGGCACGAGCCGCTGCAGCTCGCGCTGGTGCAGTTTCTGGTCTGCGGCGTGCTGGCGCTGGCGGTGGGGCTGGTGGTCGAGCCGATCAGCGTGCGCGCGCTGGTCGATGGCCTGCTGCCGATTGCCTATGGCGGCGTGCTGTCGGTGGGCATCGCCTACACCCTGCAGGTGGTCGCGCAGCGCGACGCCAACCCCGCCCACGCCGCGGTGATTTTCAGCATGGAAGGCGTGTTCGCGGCGCTGGCCGCATGGGTGGTGCTCGGACAGCGACTCGATGCACGGGCGATCGCCGGCTGCGCATTGGTGTTTGCCGGGCTGGTGCTGTCGCAACTGCCGCGGCGCGCCCTCACCCGCTCGCTGCTCGCCACCTGGGGCTGGCTGCGCAGCCGTCGCGCAGCGGCGTCCGACCCGGCATGAACGCCTCGAACCCCTGGGCCAAGGCCGCGCGCAATCGGCGCGTGGGCCACGCACCAGCGCCCGAACGCGGCAACGCCTTAGCAACGACGGCAGCCGCAGCCGGCGAGGACGCGGCGATGGTCCGCCTGTCCAAACGCATGGCCGATCTGGGGCTGGCGTCGCGGCGTGAAGCCGACGACTGGATCGGCCGCGGCTGGGTGCGGGTGGACGGCGAGGTGGCGACGGTCGGCAGCAAGGTCGCCGCCGACCTGCCCGCCGCACGCATTCAGGTGACGGGCGCGGCGCGGCGCGAGCAGGCCGCGCAGGTGACCATCCTGTTGCACAAACCGCTGGGCTATGTGAGCGCGCAGGCCGAGGACGGCCACACCCCGGCGATCGCGCTGATCCGCGCGGAAAACCGCTGGGCGCAGTGCACCGCGCCGTTGCGCTTCACCCCGGCGCAGCTGCGGCAGCTGGCCGTCGCCGGGCGGCTGGACAGCGATTCCACCGGGCTGCTGGTGTTCACCCAGGACGGGCGCATCGCCCGGCAACTCATCGGCGAGGACAGCACGGTGGAAAAGGAATACCTGGTACGCGTCTGCCTGGCCGCCTCCCCGCCCAGACAGGCCGCGGCGCAGGACGTGCAGGCGGCTTTGCCCGCCGACAGGCTCGCACTGCTGCGCCACGGCCTGTGGCTCGACGGCCAAGCGCTCAAGCCCGCGCAGGTCGAGTGGGTCAACCCGCAGCAGTTGCGCTTTGTGCTGCGTGAAGGCAAAAAGCGCCAGATCCGCCGCATGTGCGAGCTCGTCGGGCTACGCGTCACCGCGCTCAAGCGGGTGCGCATCGGGCAGGTGCGTCTGGGTGCGCTGCCGCCCGGCACCTGGCGCTATTTGCGCGACGACGAGCGGTTCTGACCCGGCGCCTGACACAACCCGGTCACCGCTGCGTGGTATCAACGCGGCATGTCTTCCCTGTCCGATGCGTCTGCCTTGCGCGAGGCCATCGCCCGGCTGCGCGATGCGGCG
>Ga0067045_1003998_pt1 | contig 17469 bp, 23 predicted proteins | sample TerdegcTABiofilm_FD_59184 | JGI IMG/M metagenome (GOLD analysis project Ga0067045, IMG submission 59184) | Combined Assembly of (Gp0054472, Gp0054536) Wastewater bioreactor microbial communities from Singapore -Terephthalate degrading... | reverse complement strand
AGGTTGTTTATCCGGAGATCATCAAAATTAGCATTCTTGTAATTACGTGTTGAGTTTACATTTGAAAAAGACTGCTGAACAAAGTTGATGTTTTTTAGCTGGATATCATTTGCTTGAATATAAAATGGGAATTCCGATTCGGTTGTGTCTTCTTCTTTAGGTTTAGAAAGTTTTTTGTAATTCCACTCGCCGTTTTCATCCTGAAGAAATTTAATTGTAGCATTTTCAACAACTATTTTCCGGAAGAAAATTTTTTTAAGCAGAATCTGCAATGGACTGGTTTTTATTTCTACTTTTTCTGCTTTTAGAAGTGTATCGCCAGCAGTAGTAAGAACAGTATTCCTCAGGAATATTGATGTAAGAATTGTTCCGTCAATTTTTTCTATTGATAGATTACCATTGATGGAAGAATTAACAGTAGATACTAATTGATCTTTTAATAATTCCCTGAAGGTGCTTGTCTGCGAAAATCCAAGAAAAAGAATAATAAGGACTATCAATGCCAGAACGGAAATAATGAAGGCATTAACAATTCTTCTGAAAAGCGATCGTTTCGGTTTTTCAGGTTTTATTTCTTCTTTAACCTGGTTCTCGTCCATTGCTATTAAAATCTTTCGAGAATTGTTTTAATGATATTAGTTGTTGATTGGAAATTGATAAATTCTATCGTTTCAACTTTACCACCGGCAGTTTCAACTATATCTTTGCCAACGATGTCATTAATTTTCCAATCGGCACCTTTTACCAAAATGTCCGGTACTAATTTTTTAATCGTTTCGTAGGGCGTATCTTCTTCGAATGATGTAACAAAATCCACTGCTTTCAAATTAGAAATTATAAAAGCTCTTTCGTTAAGTGGAACGATAGGACGCTTATCGCCTTTAATTCTTGTAACAGATGAATCGGAATTAAGAGCAACAATTAAAACATCACCAAAAGATTTTGCTTTGGTAAGGTAATCAACGTGTCCGGCGTGAAGGATATCAAAACATCCATTTGTAAAGACAACTTTTTTATTTCCCTTTTTCAGCTCATTTCGGATAGCGATAAGTTCATCAATACTATTTAAATAATTCATTTCAGCTCCTCTTTAACAGCATCAAAAAGAATTTTCTGTTCAATCGGGACAATACCAACTTCTTCGCATACAAGACCGCCGGCATAATTTGCAAGGTAGGCAGCATCAAAAATATCCGCACCGGCAGTAAGAGCCATTGTAAGTGTAGATATTACTGTGTCGCCGGCTCCGGAAACATCTGCAACTTTTCTGGCTTTTGTAGGAACCCGTCTTTCCGGTTTACCTTTTTCAAATAATGCAATTCCTTCTTCGCCCAATGTTAAAAGTACATATCGGGCATTTAATTTTTCCATCAATTTATTTCCCGCATTCGAAATATCCCGCGAGTTTTTAATTCTAATTCCAAGCGCGTCTTCAGTTTCTTTTCTGTTTGGTTTGAATACTGTTACGTTTTTGTATTCATAAAAATTATTGAATTTGGGATCAACTGTTATAACTTTCTTATTCTCATTTGCGAGTGCAATAATTTTAGAAATTACACTTTGTGTAAGGACACCTTTATTATAATCCTGTAATATTATTGCATCAAGTTTTTTCATTTCCTTTTTAAGAAAATCCAGAATCTTTTTCTCAACGGTTGAATTTATTGCGAAGGTTTTTTCTTTATCAATTCTTACAATGTGCTGATTATCTGCAATGACTCTTGTTTTGGCTGTAGTGGGTCTGTTTTTATCAACTATTATACCGCGGTTACTTATATTATTTTTTTTAATCAGGTCGTTTAGAATTTTTCCACCGTTATCATTACCAATTACACCGAGTGGTAAAGGAGTTCCGCCAAGTTTTAAGATGTTATAAGCAACATTCATCGCCCCGCCAAACCGGAAAAATTCGTTTTCTACTTCAACAACTGGAACGGGTGCTTCGGGTGAAATTCTTGCAACATTTCCCCAGTAATAACAATCGAGCATCATATCGCCAATAACGGCTATGCGTTTGTTATTAAAGTTTTTTTGGATCATAATTAATTTTTTTAGAGAAGTATCGAGCATTACTTTTCTCCTTTGTTCCACTGAGCAAGTTGATTGAAAAAATTAATTCTTATCAAATTTTGATTTGTCCCCATCCACAAAAATGTTCCATCGAAATAAATTTTATTAATAAGTTGAGGTATCCTTTCATCGCGCACCTGAACAACCTGATTATTAATTCTGTTAACTAATATTAGACCTCTACCGTAAATTTCTTTTGCCGCTTTACCAAATTGATATACCGAAGCCCAAATATAATTACCCGTTAATTCAAGATCGTTAATGCCGTTGCCGGTCAAACCTTTAGAGTCGTCAAATCTTAACCAATCATTTTTTCTGTTATAACGATATAATCCGCCGATGTTAAATTCCGGTCGATCAGCAGTTATAAATTCATCAAGACCAATCCATAAATTATTTCTCTCTGTTAATAATGCCGAAACAGAAATTTGCTCACCTTCGCCATTAAAATAGTTAAATCTGTTATCAAAAAAAGTAATTGCTCTAGGGTCGTTCAAATCTTTCGATTTATTGTATTTGTGCAGTCCAGCTTCGGTTCCAAACCATACAACGCTATCACCATCAACCTTTATGGCTTTAATCGTATTTGTTTTTTGGTTTCCGCGGACTGTAAGATCATAATCAGTAAAACGTTTTGTTTTTTCATCGTACTTGGTTAAGTACTGAAACCGACCAATCCAGACAGCTTTTTCGTAATCATCGTAGGCAATTGATCTAATCCAGTTACTAAGTTGACCGCCCAGACCGAATTTACGTTTAGTCCAGGAATTTCTATTCTTATCATAAATAAAAAGTCCGTCTATCGAACCTGCCCACACAAATTCGTTGTTTGCTGCAACACAATAAAAAAAATCGTGTTGCAAATTTCCTTTCGACGTTGAAAACTGGTCCCACTTATTATTTTTTTTCGAATATCTAAATAACCCGTTTCCGTTTGTTGCAAACCAGATTTCATCCTTGAAGGACGAAATATCTGTTACTTCGGAACCTTTTAGGAAGAAGTCAATTTCGAATTCTTCCTGAGCAAAACAAGTAATATTTATTAATGCGAATAGTAAGAGGAATTTTTTCATATACTCCATATTCTGAAAATTATGATTGGAAATTTAATATTAAGAAAGCTGTTAATGAAGTGAATAATTAATGCTCAGGTGTTGTTAACAAAATTGATCTGCCAGTGGTCCTCGAAACCTTTTATAAGACTTTCTTCCAGTTTGGTATAGTCAACTTTTTCATTCAGTATAGTTTCAATCTCAATTGTCTTATTATTTATTTCGGATGCTAAAGCTCTAATAGTCTCTTCGTCGGAATTTAAGTAGTTAACTAATTTTTTATGATATGTTCCGCAGAGAATTGAACCGTGTTGAAGAATAACATTATTTAATTTCCGTTGAGCACTTCCAATAATTTTTTTACCGGCAAATTTAACTTCGTTCTTTGCAGTACTTCCAAAACAGAGAACTCCCGAAGGTTGTTTTAGAATGTTAGGAAAATTCGGTTGTAGTTTTTCCAATTCGGATTCGGCGAGAAGAGAATTATAAATCTCGAGTCCCTTAATTAAAGCCGATGAAATTTTTTCATAAATTTCTTTTGGACTGAGATTATTAAGCGGCATTACAACAGAATAAGTTATTTCTTCTGCGTGAAGAATTGCACGACCACCGGTAGGACGTTTAACTACTTCAATATTGTCATTATTGGCTTTGGCGATGTTAATGTCTTCGTAATTTTGATTTGCGCCTAATGAAATACAATAAGGTTGCCATTGATACAATCTGAAGAAAGCTTCATTATCTTTACATGAATTGGCAAGGTTAAGATCAAAATCCATATTGAAATGTCCGGAACATCTTCCGGTTTTAAGAAGCTGCCATTTCATCGCCTGATAACGCCGCGGTCGGATTTTTCTATAAAACTGATTATGTTTTTTACAAGGGGATGATCTGTGTATTTTTCTTTTACTTCATCAAGTGCTTTGGAAAAAATTAAACCCGATTGATAAAAAATTCTGTAAGCATCTTTAATAGCGTTAATGTCTTCATCAGAAAAATTTCTTCTTTTTAATCCAACGATATTTAATCCCATGAATCGTGCAGGATAACCACTTGTCATACAATAGGGAGGGACGTCCGAATTAGCCATTGAACCGCCGCCAACCATTGAATGCTGACCAATCTTACCAAATTGATGAACCGCAGATAAACCGCCGATTATTACCGTGTTCTCAATTTCAACATGACCGGCAATTTGAACTGCATTTGCAATTATTACATGATCGCCAACGGTGCAATCGTGCGCAACGTGTGTGTAAGCCATTAATAAACATTTACTGCCAATAGATGTTTTACCTGTTGCAGTTGTTCCTTTATGAAGTGCGGCAAATTCTCTTATAACGGTATCATCGCCTATGTAAAGAAAGGTTTGTTCGTTACCAAATTTGAGATCCTGTGGTAAATTAGAAATAGAAGCACCTTGAAAAATTTTAACTCTATTGCCAATTCTTGCGCCATCATAAATAACAGCGTTAGGACCGATTTTACAATCGTTTCCAATTTCAACATCATCATAAATTATTGCGTAAGGTCCGACTTCAATATTATCACCTAATTTTGCATTAGGGCTTACAATAGCGGTTGGGTGGATATTAGACATAATATTAGTTCAGATTTTCAGTTTTATTTTCTTTATTAATTATTGCACCCATAAATTCAGCTTCTGCAACAAGAGTGTTATCTACATAAGCTGCACCTTTTATGGAAAAGTATTTGCTCTTTTTACTAATTACTTCAGCTTCCAAAATTAATTGATCGCCAGGTACAACGGGTTTTCTAAATTTTGCGTTATTAATACTCATAAAATAGACAAGATGATTTGCCGGATCGATAAATGAATTTAGAACTAGTATTCCACTAACCTGAGCCATAGCTTCAATAATTAACACTCCTGGCATAATTGGTTGTCCGGGAAAATGTCCGGGAAAAAATGGTTCGTTAATAGTAACCGATTTTACACCGACAACTCGTTTATCTAATTCGAGATCGATAATTTTATCGACCAACAAAAATGGATAACGATGGGGAAGAATTCGTTGGATTGCATTTGCATCGAAAACCACGCCTTCCTTTTTAACAAATTGATATTTCTTAACGAGCTTTTTCTGTTGATATAAGCTTCTTATTTTTTTTGCAAACTCAACGTTTGCTTTATGACCCGGACGTGCGGCAAGTATTTGTGCTTTGATTGGAACACCAATAAGTGCAAGATCACCAATCATATCAAGTAATTTGTGACGGACAGGTTCATTTCTAAAACGTAATTTATTATTACTTAAAAATCCTTCGTGTGTAACAGAAAGTTCTTCATCAAGATCTAACTTTTCTTTCAGTCTATTCAATCCAGCTTCATCAATTTCATGATCAACAATAACAACAGCATTATTAAAGTTACCACCTTTAATTAGACCCTGATCTGCAAGCATTTCAACTTCGCTTAAAAAGCAGAATGTTCTTGCCGGTGCAAATTCTGTTACAAATTCTTTTTCAAGATCGAACAAACCGGAGTGCTGACTTCCCAATGCCGGGTTCTGGTAATCAACCATTATTGTTATTCTATAACTGTTCATAGGTAGAGCAACAATATCAACCTGACGGCTTTCGTCGCTATACATTACTGTTTCATCTATTACCAGATAATCTTTAGGTGCATCCTGGGTTACAAATCCGGCTTCCATTAATTTTTCTACATAAGGTAATGCACTGCCATCACCAATTGGAGGTTCAATTCCATCGAGTTCAATTATTATATTATCTATTTGTAAACCAACAACGGCTGCAAGAACATGTTCTATTGTATGAACTTTTGCCTCACCTAAAGCAAGCGTAGTTCCGCGTGATGTATCAACAACGTAATCTGCATTAGCTGGTATTTCTGGTCTTCCGCCTAAATCAACTCTTACAAATTTAATTCCATGATTTTCCGGTGCAGGTTTGAACGTCATTGTACATGACGTACCGGTGTGGAGTCCGGTTCCCGAAAGTGAAACGGCTTTTGCAATTGTTCTCTGGAGCTCTAACATTATTCTCCTTTCAAATCTGTTAATTCCGAAATTTTACTTTCCAAAGATGCAATTTTTTCTTCTAATTTCTTAATTTTTTCTGAAAGGGAAGGGATGTTCCTAATCTGAGCTTCCAATCTCAATTGTTGCGACATATCCTGTGCAGGAGAGCCGCGGTACTTTCCAGCTTTTTCGATTGATTTGGAAACACCGGCTTGAGCACCAACAATTACCTGATCTGCAATTTCAATATGTCCTACAAATCCGGCTTGTCCGGCAATCATACAATGCTTACCGATTTTTGTACTTCCAGAAATTCCGGCTTGAGCTGCAATTGCAGTATGATCTCCTATAACAACATTGTGGGCTACCTGTACAAGGTTATCTATCTTAACTCCTTTTTTTATTAATGTAGAGCCGAAAGCTGCGCGATCAATAGAAACATTTGAACCAAGCTCAACATCATCTTCAAGAATAACATTACCTATTTGCGGTACTTTTTCGTATTCACCTTTTGCATTCGGTACATATCCAAATCCATCGGAACCAATTACTGTGTTAGAATGAATGATTACGTTATTACCAATAATACAATTTTCTCTTATCGTAACATTTGGATAAATTAAACAGTTGTCACCTATTTTCACTTTTTCCATTACAACAGTATTATGATAAATCATAGAGCCATCTCCAATTGAAGAGCCGGCAGATATAACCACATTTTTACCAATACCAACATTCTTTCCAATTTTTGCTGATGGATCAATAGAAGCACTCGGATCAATTCCATTAATAATGAACTTTGGTTTCAAGAAAGTAATAATAAATTTTTGAAGGGCAATGTTCGGATTTTTTACTTCGATATAACTTAAGTCATCTCTTGTTTTTTTGAATTCAGGGGAGATTAAAACGGCTGATGCTTTAGTAGTGCTTAGGTATTTTTCGTATGCCTTAAGATAAAGGAAAGTAATGTCACCTTCTTTTGCTTCTTCAATTTTTGCAATATTTGAGATCTCGATATCGGGATCACCAATAACAATACCGCCGACAAAGTCGGCGGCATCTTTCAATTTTATTTTCATATAAACTCATTTTAGTTTTTCTAAAACCAGTTTCGTAATATCATATTCCTCTTTGGCAAATAGGAATATTATATCTCCGCTTCTATCGAATATAAAATCGTAATCATTTTCTTTGGCAACTTCCTGAATAACATTAAAGATACGATTTAGAATCGGTTTCATTAATTCTTCTTGCTTCTGAAACAATTCACCTCTAACACCAAATTTCTCCTGTCGGTATTTTGCAATCTGGTCTTCAAGCTGGACAAGTTCTTTTTCAATTTCAATTCTTTTTGGTTCGCTCAGAATTAATTTTCTTTTGTCATAGTCATCATATTTTGTTTGCCAATCCCGTTCCATTCGGGATAATTCTTCTTGCCATTCTTTAATAATAGCATCTAATTTTTTCTGAGTATCCTGGGCCTCAGGGAGCTGTTTTTTAATTGTTTCGCTATCAACATAACCAATTTTGGGTTGTGCGATTGAAGCAGAAACAAAGATCAGTAATATGGAAAAGATTAATCCTATCTTTTTCATTATTTAATTCCGATTTATTTATTTACCTCTTTTTAGGCGGTCTAATACTTTAAATGTTATATCAAACTGTGCATCGGCATAAAGAACAACAACTTCTCCGGCTTTATCAAGAACATAATGCATGTTTTCTTCTTTTGCAATTTCATCAATTGCTTTGAAAACTTTTTGTTTTACAGGTGCAAGTAATTGTTCCTGACGAACAAAATATTCACCGTTTGGTTGAGTAAATTTTTGTTCACGGAATTTCTGCAATTCCTGTTCTTTTTCAACTATCTTAACCTGAGCTTCTCTCTGCTGTTCCGGTTTCATTGTAGATGACTGTTTCTGATAGTCAGCATAAGCTGTCTGAAGAACTGTAGTCATACTGTCTGCTTCTTTTCTCCATTTAGCAACTAATCCATCAAGATCGCTTTTTGCTTTTATAGCTTCAGAGAATTGTGTCATTATAATTTCAGAATCAACGTATCCTACTTTTAATGCAACAGTAGTTGGTTGATTTTGTGCAAATATAGATGCAGCAGAAAGTACAAGTAAAACTAATATACTTCTTTTCACTTTTAACCTCATTTTGTTTTTATGTTAAAATCCTTTACCAAATTGAAAATGGAACATCCACTGTGGTTCTTTATTATCAACGCTCTTACGATCAAAACCGTAACCGTAATCAAAACCTAAAAGTCCAATCGGGTTAATTAAAATTCTTGCACCAACACCGATTGATCTCTTCAGATTAAATAAATCCGTCTGTTTAATATCGAAATATACGTTACCGGCTTCTGCAAATGCCAATAAATAAATTGGTATCGGTTCTAAAGCCAGAGCACCTCTTAATTCAAAAGTGTACTTTGCCTGAACAGCACTACCAATTACGGTTCCGTTTGCATCGCGTCTTCCAATACTTCTATCATCGTATCCTCTTAATGGTGTGGTAGCTATTATCATTCCATTACCACCCATGTAGTAATACTCAAACGGTTGAATAGGTGTTCCTTTTTTCAACTCGTGAATATAACCTAAATCTACACTTGAATAAAGTACAATTCTATTGGTATTAAATAAAGGTTTGTACCATTCGCTTTTAAAATCGAACTTCAAATAATCGACATTTCCCGGTAATGGACCGCCGGAAAGTTCTGCACTTAAACTTACTTTAGATCCTCGGGATGGGAAAATAGGGTTGTCAATATCCATTCTGGAAATTGTTGTTCCCAGTGTAAATTGCCTTGTAATTCCTTCTTTATAATAGCTTAAACCATCTATAACATCGTTGTACTGAAAACGTGCGATACCTTGAAGATAGAAAAAGTCATCTGGCCAGGTAAGTTTTCTTCCGGCTTTAAGGGTTATACCGGATTGACGTAAGTCGTAATAATATCTTTGCCGTGTATCGAATAAATCGAAACCAACCATTGTAGGCGTATCCATAAACCATGGTTCAGTAAATCCAAGTGAAAATGTTCTATAGAAATTACCAACGCCGAATTGCCAGCTGAAATTTAGAATTTGACCGCCGCCCATCTGAAATGGTTCTGTAATTGAAAAGTTTGTTAAAGTAAATCCTACTGCACCGCTAAAACCGAATGCACCGCTGTAACCTACCGATGCATTTAGGTAATCGCTCGATTTTTCTTCCACCTTAAAAGTTAAATTTACGGTGCTATCGTTCGCCGGACGGTAATCAATTCCTTTGTACAAACTCTCCACATTGAAGTATTGAAGATTCGATAATTGTTGTATGCTTCGTAAGATAAAACTTCGGCTGAAATAATTTCCGGGGATTGTATATAATTCTCTTCTGATTACTTTGTCTTTTGTTTTGTTATTTCCAACAATGTCAACTTTTCCAATCTTAAACCTATTATTTTCATTTACACGAATAACTATGTCTAAAGAATCAGCACCGACCTTTACCTCTTTAGCATCCAGATTAAAACCAAGATAACCGTTATCCTGATAAAGTGAAGAAACATCCGATTGTTTTTCGTTATAGTGAAGATTGGTATTAAATTTTTCGAAATCGAAAACGTCTCCTTTTCTAAAATCGAGTCGTTCTGTTAAAATCTCATCATCCCAAACTGTATTTCCTTCCCAGATTATATTTCTAACTTTATACTGGGTTCCTTCGTAAACATCAACTTCTAAATCGAGATATTGTCTGTCATCGGATAAGTAAAAGGTGTCTCTTAAAACTGCAAAATCTCTGTAACCGTTTTTTCTATAAAATTTTGCTAAAAGTTCTTTGTCTTTTTCGAAATCGGCTCTTTTAAAATTTGGAGAAGACCAGAACTTCCACCATTTTTTCTCGCTTGTTTTATCGAATTCGCTTTTTAGATCGCTATCATCAAATGCAGTGTTACCGTTAAATTTAATACTCCTGATTACTACTTCATCACCTTCGGTAACGTTCAACATTACCAATGTTCTGTCTTTAATTCTTTCTATTGAGTTGATTGCAGTTGCTTTACCACGGTCGTAAGTAGTTTCATATTCCTGGCTTAAATTTTTATCGTTACGCCAGGTTACAACAATTTCATCATCGGTTGTATCTGCCCTGAAAAATGAGTAGTAATTTACATCGATCTTTGCATTAAGATAACCTTCGTCTTCATATTTATCTAGAAATTTATTTTTGATGCGGGTTACTTCCTGTGGTTTTAATGTTTGGCCACGAACAATGGTAAGAATTTTGTCAATTTCACTCTGACTTAATTCATCATTACCTTCTAAAACAAATTTTTCTAAACGCGGATATTCTTTAACAACAAGTTGAAGGAAAATACCGTTATCAATTTTTTTATCAATCAAAATCTGAACATCTTCAAAAATGCCAAGATTCCATAATCGCCTAACTGCATTGTTTGTCTGGTCGCCCGGTATATCGATTTCATCACCAACTTTTAGACCTGAATTGGCAATGATAGTTGAAGCATCGGCACTTTTATTACCGGTTACATTAATGCCTAAAATTTTATAATTAGCTTTTTGTACTTGCGGGTAAATAAACGCAGTTGTAACAAAGAAAAACAAAAGAAAAATTTTAGGCCAGCTGCTTAGAGTGAGTTTTTGCATTCTTAATATTTTTTTCCAAGTTGTCCGATAATTGTTCACTAACTAAACCGAATCTTCGTTCCCTTTTTTGATAATCTTTAACAGCTTCAATAAGATGTTTACACCTGAATTCAGGCCATAGAACATCAGAAACAAAGATTTCGGAATATGCAATCTGCCATAATAAGAAATTACTAATTCTAAACTCACCACCGCTTCTTATAAGAAGATCCGGATCGGGCATTTCAGATGTTGTTAAGTTTTTAGAAATTAACTCTTCTGAAATATCACTTAATTTAATGTTACCGGCAGTTGCTTGTGCAGTTATATTCTTAACCGCTTCTACAAGTTCCCATCTTCCACTGTAACTTAAAGCAAGGTTTAATGTCATCTTAGTATTGTGCTCTGTTTTAGTTACAGCTTGTTTTAATTCGTGTTGAACAATTTCAGGTAATGAATCAACATCACCTATAGTTGTAAGTTTTATGTTATTAGAGTTCAATTCGTTAGTTTCATTTTGAAGACTCTTAACAATTAATCTCATCAATGTAGAGACTTCATCTTTTGGTCTTTTCCAATTTTCAGTTGAAAAAGTATACAATGTTAAGTACTGAACTCCTAATCCCACACAAGTTTCAACAACAGCCCGAACAGAATCAACACCTCTTTGATGACCGGCAACCCTTGGTAAACTTCTTTTTTTAGCCCACCTTCCATTCCCATCCATTATAATTGCAATGTGATGTGGAATGTTACCTTTAGATTTGGTTTCTTCTATAAGTTTTATTTCGGAATGGGTTAGCTTAACAGCCAATTTATTAGTTCCACCTCAAATTTAGGCTCGAAAAAATATGCTGATAGCGAGTAAATGTCAAGGTTAGATATAATTTATACTCAATCACTCAACTTGGAACTCTCTTTTTCATCCGGTAGAGTAACAAGTTTTATCTTTGATCGAGTTTCTTCATCGAGAGATGCAAGCAACATGTTCGCTTTGATGATTGAATCATATGGCACTGCTACAAATATCGTTACCTTATCTGCGATATGCTTTGGCTTCGATTTGGTTAAGTAAATTAATTTAGTAATTAAGTTGGGGTCGTTTAATTCCTCGTCGCTTACTGTAATGCCGATAGCAATTTTCTTTTTATACTTTGCAATTGCATCAACATCGTAATTACCTACAGGAGTAGGGGAGGGAAGGTATTTCCCATACTTTCTGCTTAGTGTTAGATACCCGTGCTTCCACAACTGATCAATAAGGGCATCAACTTTTTCCCGTTTTTCTTTTGTGCTTAACATATTATCTATTAATTATATATTAACATTATCGGAATAATTGGAGAAAACTTTTCATATCCAAGTATTTTTATATTAGAAATTTTTTCGTAATCGAACCCGCGAATTTCATTTATGCCGTTAACTCTTCCATAAATAGTTTTTTTACCATTTTTATTCTTTCCGATATAATAAGGTTCCAGAATAACTTCATTTAATCCGTATAAGAATTTTACCCTGTTCCTATTAAATATTGCTGTAGTGAAATAAATCGTTTTCATAATTTCTCCAAAATTTTAATTGTAACTTCTAAACACACCAATTACTTTACCAACAATTGAGAACTCTTCATTATTATCAATAATAATCGGCTCATAATTATCATTTTCCGGTATTAAATTAATTTTACCATCAACCATAGAAAATCTTTTCATTGTAGCTTCATCTTTAATTAGCGCAACTATAATATCACCGTTAACGGCTTCCTTTTGCGGCTGAATAATTACAAGATCGCCTTCTATAATGCCGGCATTTATCATACTATCTCCTCTAACTTTCAACCCGAAGCACTCAGTTCTGCTTCCTAAAAAGTTTTTATCAATTACAATATTTCCTTCAATATTTTCTTCGGCAAGAATTGGTTGACCGGCAGCAACACGACCAACAACAGGTATTTCTAAAATTGTTGTCTGCTCTTTCTTTATCGGATTATTATTTACTACAAGCGTTAAGGTTCGGCTTAAATTGTTTCCACTATTTAAGTAACCCTTTTTAACAAGTGCATCGATGTGGCGTTTAACTCCAAAAGTACTAACGATCTTGAATTTCTGTCCAATCTCTCTATATGTAGGGGGGAAGTTGTTTAATTCGACGTATTCCTGGATGAATCCAAGAATGTCTTTCTGACGGTCGGTTAAATTTGTTTTCATGATAGTGTCCTTTTGTTCACTGTTAATATAGTGAACAGAATTGCACTATGTCAAGTTAATTTTTCAGGTAATATAAGGTTATGTGTAAAATGAGAAATGAAAACAGCGTGAGAAATCCGTACAAGTAATTATTTTATAAAGAGTTGTGGGAAAATACATTTAAAAGGGCATTTTGAGAATTTTTTCATTTATTACCACTTTTTTACAATTATTTCCACAAGGTTTGAGAAATAATTAATTACCGTTTAATAAGTTGCCAATCTATTATTAACTGCCATTTAAAAGCGATTAGATGCGATATAAATGCATTTAATTTTGATTTAGATCAAGTACTGCCAAAGCAATTAAGATAACGAATAATAGCCGAGTTTGTCACTTTAAAGTCACTTTAAAACCGGAGTTTAAAGTGACAAGCAGAATTTTGTCACTTCTTTGTATCTGATTATATTATAAATAATTACGGCTATGGGTGCTGAAAAGTGAAAAATCTTTAAAGTGACAAAAGTGACAAGATTTAATTAGATTTTAGTATGACTTAGTGGCAGAATTGAAATGCTGGCCGACTTCTGCTTACCTTCCATGACGAAGGCCCTCATCCTCACGGGTAGAGGGAAGTCAGCCAGCAAAAACTTATACTGACTGACCGTCATGGAATTAAGCATTTGAAAATTATTTAAATTAGATAAATAGTGCAACAATTAAATTCGGTAATCTTCGGTGGGATCACCCAGGATAATTTCTGTAGAAGTATTTTGAGGATGTAAATGGAATTTGTTGTTCTTGTAATTTGGGTTAATTGCCGGGTCGCAATGACTGCACAGATCTGCTTTGGCAAATGTGCAGTAACCTAAATCTTCATCAAAGCAAGGGGTGTTTTTAGTACAGCCGCATTCCAGGCATTTCTTAATTTTTCTTTTCAACTTTCTGCTCATAGAACCACTTCTTAATCCAGATGTTGTTGTTTTTATCTTTGGCAAGGACACTTAAGGGAGTCCAATGTTTATGAAATTCCTTGCCGATTTTGTAATCAATACGAGCGGCGCTGCTGGTGATTATATCTGCATTAACTTCTTCGAGCAGTTTGAAATCATATACGTTATAAGGAAGCGGATTTATTTTATCGAGCAAATTAATCATTGAGTAGCCTGACTTATTTCAATGGTAAGATTCAACTTGTCGCTTATAATTTGTTTCAGGTTATCAATCACTTCTGCGGTGATCTGTGGGGGAATAACCTTTTCATCAATTTGAATCTCGGCTTTTAGTGCGGCTTTCTGGAAGAGTGTATCCGGAATAGATATAGTTAAAGCAATAGAGATTTCGTCTGCTCTGAGTGACGGTTTTTTATGTGTTATTCTTGCAGCCGCATTCCAATTATCTATTTTACGGACCACCAAATATTTTGAGAGTTTCATTTAAACTCCTACAAATCTAATTTATTAGTTAAAGTGACCGAACCATAGAAATATTAATTTCACACTTCCAACCATTCAGCTCTTTTGTAAATAAAAAATCTTGATCTTCCATAGCTTTTAATATATCCCATAAATGAGGAGTCATATTTATCGTCGGGTTACTCAAATCATCATTAAACATTAATAATATTGCGTTTCGTTGGCTTGGCATTTTAACTTCTGTTTCGGCTTGACAGCTTGCAGCTGTCTGCGACTTAATTTCGTTCGTAATTTGTTGAGAGAGTTTGTTCAGTATAGGGATTGATTTCTCTGGGTCTAAATCGTGCCCCTGCGCTTTTTTAATTGCATTTTCCAACATAGTTTTGTCCCTCATATTAAATTGTTTTTCATTGCCCGCCGCAAGCCATACGGATTATAACTTTTCTTTCTCTTATAGCCATTTCATTCCTTACCCTCAAATAATTCAAGGTTGTTAATTCCGGCGGATTCGCGCCAGTTATAAATTGATTTAGTAGATACATCGAGGGTGCGTGCAGCTTCGTTGTATGGAATATGTTTGTTTTTAATTGCCCAAGCTTTTTTTAGTGCTGTGATTGGTGAGTCGGAAAAATAGATTCCGGTCTTCCCGAAATGTTCGTGAAGCGTAATGTAATTTTCAAAGCCGATCAATTCTATAACCTTTTGTTGATCTGGCGAAAAATATTTTAGATAATCCGGAATATTTTTTATCCAATCGAACTTCATGCAGCATCCTCATCTCTACAGAAGTAATAGTGAATGGCTTCTGCAATAAGATTTAATAGCCATTTAACAGCGTAATAAACTGTGGCAAAGAGCAAGAGTAAGAGCAAAAGCAGGAGTGTTAGCATAAAACAGATTATCGCTGCTAATAGAAATAGTTCGATATAATCTTCCAGGGTATTCATAGTTGTTTTATTGCCTTAATTACCCGGTGAACATCGGCTGCCAGGAGGAAGGAGATATGATCAACACCGGTAATCCGTTTAATAAATTTGTTCATTGCCTCATCTGTTTTCTCCCGGACGTTTGGAGAAGTATTCCAGAGTGCATCAATCCCGCGCATCTGTTTAGGCGTAGCAAATTTGGAATCCCGGTTGGCAAAGATTTCATATTTAAGGAACTGACCCTTTCTTTTTTTCTTCCAACCGATTTTTTCGAATAGCCGGAGAAGAGTTTCTGCCTGGTCGTAATTCAATTCAGTACAACTGTTGCACGGTTTACCATCCGGGTTATTAAATCCGGAAAGAATATCCCGGTACTGCTGATCAGAAATATTAAGCTGCTGGATAGCAATATGAATTTTTGCCTTCTGAGCATTAGAAACCGGGTTAATATTTTTTTGTTCAGAACTCATTATTGAATCTTTTCGAGACGGATTTCATCCCAGTTAATTTCGTAGAAGAAGGCTTCGCCGCGTTTTATAGAAATGCCGCAAGCAGCGAGCTGTTCATCATTCAACTTTTCAGCTTTAACATCATCAATAATTTTATTTTTCTGCAGTTGAGTTTTTATAGTAACATATTTTGTAGAAAACAGGTCCTGGAATTTTTCTTTAACTCTATCCCACGTCCAATTCTTTTTATCGACAAGGGCGAGAGAGATGTTCCCGAGCCGGAAGCCAATTTTGCCATAAGTAAGTTTAATGCTGCGCTGATCCTTAAATAGTTTTCTATTCGATCTACCGAAATAGGCGAGCTCGCTTTCAAGTTCTTCAATTATTTTTTTAGTGTTGTTTATTTCGGGTTCGTAACGATTTTTTACTTTGAGAATAAGTGAATTCATTTTAGCTTCTCTCTCTTCTGCATGAGATTGAAGCGCGGCAATTTTTGCCAGGATATTATTCACGTCTTCGAGAGAAGTAAGTAATGGTTTTACTGAATCATTTTTCTTCATAATCGTCCTCCTTTTTTTGATCGAATAGAGTAGGATCGCCGATAATAACTTTTGAATCCGTATTCTGCTCGATCATATCTTTCATTTTGATTAGAAATTTTTCTTCGCTGCGGCTGTGATTCTTAAGATTATTAATTTGTTCGTTTAATCTTCTGTATTCCTCAACTGCCGGTTTAAGTTTATTGGCTTTCTCTTCGAGAGAGGAGATAGATTGCTGACGTTTGAAATGATTATCAGCATAATTATTAAGAAACGATACTGCAGCTTCAATTTGTGGATTCATTGGACCTCCTTTTAATTATTTTGGGACGAGGCATGCCTCGTCCCTACGTTTAGATNAATCTAANAANAGCATGTAAATTTTTTTGAAATTAACGGACCAAACAGCATTTGGAATACCGTATGGACCTTTGATATGCGCATCTGGATTAGAATTAATTATACCCAATGCAATAAGCGCATTTCTACGAGCGCTAATTTTACCCGGCGGCCATTTAACCGGGTCGTTAAAAAAGCTACCGACTTCATTATCAGTTGCTTTACCGCCAAGTTGAAGGACAGCATTCAAATATTTTATTTGCTGGTCTCCAAAATACTTTTCGAATTTGTTGTAAGCTTCTTTACTAAAATCGCTGCCATCAAACACCCAGTCCGGAAGATTTTGATATTTAACAGGGATGGATTTCTCCTGATTAAACAATGGAAGATCAACCGTAATGCCGTATCGATCGATCCTTTCCTGTTTCAATATGTTCTGTTTGTATGGCAAAGCATTTACCTCACCCTCTCCTTGACTTCGACTCTGCTTCGACAAGCTCAGCATTCGCTCAGTCTGACGGAGAGGGAGTTGTTAATTATTTGAAATAATTTTTAATGAACTTTCTTGTTCAATTTTTTCTTTAAACAATATTTTGTGTAATTCCCTAAGAGTTTTATAGTGGCGCACTAATTCCTTGTAATCGTTACTTTCCACATCATTCCGGTTCTGTATCTGTTTGTAAATTTGCTGCGCAAGCTGATCGACTTGCTCAACCGATGATATTGAGTTTATGTTGATCACTGCTTTCCTCCGGTAATAATTTTTTGAACTCCGGGTCTTTGAGAGATTGACCGAGATATGATTTCCAATTCTCACGACCCATTAATTTTGAAAGAGCAACAGC
>Ga0067045_1029943_pt1 | contig 17472 bp, 12 predicted proteins | sample TerdegcTABiofilm_FD_59184 | JGI IMG/M metagenome (GOLD analysis project Ga0067045, IMG submission 59184) | Combined Assembly of (Gp0054472, Gp0054536) Wastewater bioreactor microbial communities from Singapore -Terephthalate degrading... | reverse complement strand
GATCTATACAATATCTTGTGCCTCAGATTCCGAAACAAGTTCGGAATGACGGGGGGACTGAATGAATACAGGAAATCGGCATGAGATTGTCGGCATGAGATCGTCGGCATGAGATCGTCGGCATGAGATCGTCGGCATGAGATCGTCGGCATGAGATCGTCATCCTGAACTTGTTTCAGGATCTGTGGAATTCGGCTTGAAATCGGGGGTATGCAAAAAATTGCGTAATATGACAATGCCGATTTGAATTTTGTCATTGCGAGGATCCTGCGACGACAGACTCGGCGGTCTCAATTTTCTTTACTGTTTGATTTCCGCTTCGGAAAGTCTGTAGGAGGGTTCTCCAGAACCCGATTTCACCTCTACACCGATTACAGGCGATCATTTTCCGAATAGGTTTTAAGTGAATCGTCCATATCCGACAGAGGTTTTAGCCCCGATTCCGTGTTCTTCAAAAGCCTGTTTAATAAAGAAAATCACGGTATTCAATAATTTCCGTGTCTGATTTTCTTCGTTTGATATGTTTTGCATATATTCTTTTATTCTGTTTTTAATTTCTGTATTTTTATATTCTTTTATTCCGATATAAAAATTAAAAGGTGTGTTTTGTACTGTTAAGAAAAATATAGGATTAGGGCTTAAATGGTCTGCAGGGGGAGTAGTGTTTCCGGAATAATAATCGCCATAATGGGGATTCATAATATCGGGTTCAATGATAGGAGATTGTGTCGGAAAAGCATCAAAAAATATAACATTACCCTTTTGTTTCTGATTTCCAAATATTTCCACAAAAATTTCATCCTTCAAAGCCCGTTCTTCGGCTTTTTCAAGATCCGGATTTCCCGATCTGTCATTGCCGAAGACCTCATTGATGATCCAATTTCGAACCACTCCCTTTATTGCCTGACCGGGTATAAAAGGGATACCGTAAATGAAATTTAGAAGGATCGAAGTTTCATATACCGATGCTTCTCCCAATCCGACCACCGCCCGCCACTGAGGGGAAAGGGTCAGATTCTCAATCTTTAACCCTAACTTGTTTATAGTTGCTTTTTGACGCTCGATGATCGAATCAAAACTCAGGTCTCCGAATTGGGGGCGAATTTTAAAACTCTTGGGAGCGTCTTCCTTCTTTTTTTCTATCTTATAGAATAGAAATTTTTTACTACCCTTATCATCTTGTCCAAGTCTGGGATATTTATGAAATTTGAGATGAAAATTATCAATTTCATTTATTTCTATATTTTTGAGATAATCAGGAATATTCCCGCTGTTAATATCAAAACTGTCCTGCAATTCCTGGGCAGGGAAACTAGGATGGGGGAACGGGGCATTCTGAGGGAGAGGTTCCTGTCGTGGTGTTGTCATAGGCGTTGTTATCCCTTTTGGAGGTTCTGCTTTAAATCCTTTATTATATATATATTCCCTTTTTCCCCCTTTTGTTTGCGGTTTATCGGATTGCTTTTTTTTCTCAATTTCCTTTCCGTCAACGAGAATTTTAACTATCTGTCCTTTTTCTCTTTCTACCTCACATTCTTTCCCGTTTAGCGAGTCATCCCTAAACTCGTAAATAGAAGGACAGGACATCGTTTTGCCTTCTTTTCCGATCTTAACGGTTCCAGCATATCCTTTTTTTACTTTATTTATTATAATTTTTGCTTTCTCAATCATTATCGTCCTCCTCGGTCTCGATTAAACCTTCCGCAAAGCGTCTTAACCAGTTAAAAAAGGATAAAATTTCTATGGTCAAGGCTCTGTATTCCTGTTGATTCATGCTGACAATATATCTGTTGAGATCCTGGGAATCCCCGGGAATAAGATTCTCCTTCTTCGCCCAGTCGGTGATCTGTTTATAAATCAAATCGTATGCATTGGCGGGATTATGTTCATTTCCAGCCGGTATCCCATTTTTGGGCTTTTTCCCTTTGGATTGAATAAACGCGAAGGTTGATGCCAATCCATTGGTCTTTATCATAGCAGGAATTTTTTTGACATAAGATTTATACTTGTCATCCTTATAGTATTTATCATCTATAAGGTTTTTCCCTAGTATGTCTTTTCCTTCTTCCGCACATTTATATGCGAATTCGGCTCTTCCTCCCTCGATTTTTTTGCAAGAAGATATATCATTATTACACATTTTAATTCACCTCCCATAGTAGTTTGGTTCTGACTATTCCCTTGCCGATGGTAGCGTTTCCGCCTATCTGCATAACTTCAGGAAGTCCCAGTTTCATAAAGTTCATGACCAGTTCTTCCTCCGACGGTGTTTCAATGCTGAATATTCCTTTTTCTTCCTTTTTACCTTTAAAAATAGGTGAGGCAAGAGTCAGGGAATAGAGAATTGATTCTGAAGGCAGGTATTCCTCGGTGAAGAGGGCTCCCTTTTCCACTGTGCCGGTTTTGTTGCTGATTTTAGTGCGGGTTATCACTTCCGTGGAGAGGTTAACAAAATCTCTAAAATCCTCATCGGGCAGAACTACCACGTCCTTCTGAATTTTTTCTCTCCAGTAGGAATAACAGTCGGTTCCACTGGGATTTTGAGGGAAAAGGTTCTCAGAAAACCACTTCGCCAGCTTTGAACAGTTACCGTTTTCGTCTTCGTCTTTTATAATGTCGTAAGGGTATTCCTCGAAAACGATTTTGTTATCCTTAATAAATAATTTACAATCGTTGGGAGAGGTATTTTTTTCAGGAATAACAGGAACTGCGATTTTCTTTTTATCATCTTTTATATTTATATTGCATACCTCCAGGTCATTCACGAACCTTTTTAAAACCTGGGGACAGGTGATCCAGCCGAATACTCCCTTAACGGATTTCACCGGAAACAGGAGTATCCTGGCATCGGTAAAGCCCGCCGCTCCCGCATGGGCGTTGCCGTTTTCGGGACCGAATACGAAATCAAGAGATTCCTGATATCGGGTCAATATTATATTATTTTCTCTTTTATATTCTTTCTTTCCCTCCCCTCCTTGCTCTTCTTTTTCCTTCTTTTTCTTATCCTCATTCTTTAGTTTTGTATCTAAATCTAAATCTTTCTTTTTGTTTTCGTCCAGGTCTTTATATAAAGATTTAAAATACTTTAAAAGATCCTGGGCTTCCTTTCTGTCAACCATTTTGTATTGTTTGTCGTCGGACAGGGAATCCTTCACCGGCAGGGAGAGTTCCTCAAATACTTCCCGTATAGCTCCTTTTAGTCCGGAACCTTCGATTTTGGGAAAATTCGTATGCCTTTCTCTCTGGATGGGAAGATCCACCGCTCCCAGTTCACTGCCGGATCCGGCATGAAGGGGAGTTTCTACTATTAAAAACAGGGGACTTGCCGATTTAAACATAAAACACCTCCTGATTATTTACTTTATATTTCCGATTTTTTGTTGGATAAGTTGAAAAGTGATGGTTGTCATTTTATTTTGCGTAAGTTCCCAATCGGGGGATTTTTTGTAGTTTTGTTCTAACTTTATATGTCGCCATTGTATATGTGGATATTTTTCCATTTTATCTTTAATTTGATTATATACGGAAGGATGTAAATCTCCGGCCGAATATAAATAAACACGAAATTCTTTTTGTTTATAGTTTTTATAAGGTGATTTATCATTTGATTCAATAAATTTAAAAAATTTATTGAACTGCTTTTCTAACTTCTTAAAATCTACATTATCTCCGGGTTTTACTTCAATTAAAATAAATTTTTGTGTGCATTCAGTCTTATCGTCATTCCGAACTTGTTTCGGAATCTGAGGCACAAGATGTTGTATAGATCCTGAAACGAGTTCGGGATGAAGCGGTTCAGCGTCATAGGTAAGGTCTATAAGGATGTCTGCATCTCCCACTTTTTTATTATCATTTCCATCAAATTTTCTCCCTTGATAAATTTTTTTATCTGGATTGCCGATATATTTTTTATTAACATAATATTTATATATTTTAAGTTCGACTAAATTGCTTATGGTTTTTAAGTAATCAAATTCATTTAAGTTCAACATATTTTTAAATTTGTTATATAAAATACTACCCACAACTGTCTTTGTTATATTTCCGTTATCCTCCCCAATTATTTTTTTGATTATAAGTTGATTATAATTTTCTTGAGGATCAACCAACATCTTTTTAAATTCGCTGATGGAGTAAGTCGTTGATCTCCCATATAACAAATCTAGAGCATACCAATAATCCATATATAACTGATAGTCTATTTCTACAGGGAAATAGGGGATTTCGATTAATTTATCCGTTTTTTCAAAAATATAGAAAATGGGGACTTGGAAAATCTGTGCCCAAAACACAAGATAAGGTATGGTTGCTTTAAATCCTCCCGTTATATTCATTATAACATTTTCATATTTATTATCTTTATAACTTCCCTCGGCAATTTCTTCCAATCTCTGAACCAGGTTGATCAAGCCCTCGGTCTGAAAAAGAGTGCTATCGGCGACGGTTAATCCTTCGATAACGTCTTTCTTGTCGTCAAAATGAACTTTTATGGTTTTCCCTTCTGCGTTTGTGTAACCGTTAAGTTTCTCCTGTATGATCTCCGCCGCCAGACGGGATAGTATGGAATGGGAAGCAATGAGATAAACCTCCAGATCCTCCTTTTTTTCCTCCTGGATTTTTAATATACTCTTGATCTCTCCCGAATCCCTTGAATTATTAGGATTTTCTTCTAATAACCAACCAATAACGGCAGTTTTCAATGCGTTGATTTTCCTTTGAGTATGTTTATCAATTTGGAAGTCTCTTGCGTTGTCTTTGTCTTTGTCTTCTAAGTCATCATAAGATTCTTTATTTACTTCGTCGTCATTATTTCTAAAATAGTTTTCAAATAAGGATAAACCCACGGTGGTGATTACTTTTATTGACATTTTACTCCTCCTACATAACAGATTCCAAAGCCTTGTTTAGAAGTGGTGGGATATTGATCTTGGGATTCCTCTGGTTTTTGAGGATTTTTATATCCGTCAGCACAATATTCCGATATAGAAGTATTATGGAATATTTTACAAACATCTTCCATAGTTTTCTCTTTATGATTTAGAAGTTGAAAGTAATAGACACTGCCCGGGGGGACGGCTCTTTTCTGGGGTTTGGGGAATATATTTTTTATGTCGAATCCTCCTATATATAAAGGTTTGCCCACCGCTGCGGTAAGGAGTTGTAATTCAAGTCCCTCGTATTTCCCTTTATAGTCATTATTTTCATCAATCCATTTAGGTATCCAGCCCTTTTCAAATATCGCCGGGGTAGAGAGGTAGAGTTTGAAAATAGCATCGTCTTTATGGAGGTTTTCCGGAGGTTCAACCACTTCATCATCCCTATTTTTTTCTTTCATAATTTCATCTATATAGACTTCCTTAAATGAAGCAGATTTTCCTTCTCCTCCTATTTTGAGCAGTCCTTGTGGGGGTAATTCATCCAGTCCGGTAAATTCTACCAGAATAGAAAGGTTTTTAAAACGTCTCATTCCTACCCGATATAATTTACCTTCATCAGATGTGTGGGAAGTATTTTCTCTCCCGATTCCGATTTTGGGTTCGGTAAGTAGAAACTTGTCTAACTTAGAAAATTTTAGATTCTCGATTTTATCCAGATATTCACTAAAGTATCTATATTCCAACAATGCGTTTGCTATATTTTCTACTTTATCTTTGTCTTTTCTCATTAATAGACTTAATGTTGGACAATTATTTATATTTCTATCTAATTTAAGAACCGGGCAATTATTTATATTTTCATCTAATTTAAGAACCAGACAATCTTTTTTAGTATTCTTTACTTTTCTTTTTAGTTCTACACAATCCATTGGAAGTGGAAAATATATATTTGGCTTATCTTTTTCTCTTAGATATATTCCTTTTATGCAAAAAGAACTTGTGGGATCGTCAGATACGTTGGCTTTTTTTAGAGCATCAAAATGATATGAGAAATATACTGATCTCAAGGCTCCGTATAAGACCGAGGGGGGAGGGGGGAATATTCCGTCCGCCCAGGTTTCGTCTCCCATATTGAAGGGTTTACCGTCTCTGAAGAAAAGGGGATCCAGGGGGGTGATTTCGATGATTCTTCTTTTTGGAGGTTTTTCGCCGATTTCCTTTTCTATCGAAGGAGCCTGTTTATTTTCAGCGTCCTCGATTTCATCATTTTTTTGTTGTTTAATTTGTTCATTGAAGTTTGTCATAACTGTTTCCCCTTTCTGTTTTTATGTGTCTTGCCATAAAATCCGCTATATTCAAAAAAGACAGCAGGTTATTCATTTCATCTCCACAATTTGAATACAAATCCATCAATTTTTCTGCTAATTCGTTTGATTTTTTTCTGGAATCTTCGTTGTTTTGCATACAACTACGGTTAATTAAGCATTTTATCTCAGTTTCTAAAATCATATCTTTTGATGTAACTACTTTAAGAATTTGTCCCTTTTGTTTACTTTCTTCATTGATATCCATAATTTTATTCATTTCAATATTTAACTGTTTTATGAATGTATTAGAATATTCATCTTTACTTATTTTGTCTATAATATCTTCTAGAATATCCGTAGTCCATGTGTCAGAATATTTCCATTTGAATGCGGTTTCGTGGATTTCGCCCGAATGTTTTAAAACCGCTATGGCGAAAGCATCTTTGCCAGAAATATCCTTGGCTTTTTCTTCCATTTTCTTTGACTTTTGTAGAACCTCAGATAGAGGAATCTTGTAATGGGCGATAGTTACTCCTGCGGAAAAGGTTATCTTTTTATCGGATTTGATAAATTCAGAAAGAGAGTCTCCCTTTTCAAACAGTATTTCATCGAATTTTTTTCTGAAATGTTCCATTACACCTAAAAGGTCTTCCAGGTTAATCAATCCCAGGTAGTCGTCCCCTCCTGCATATACGGTTTTTCCGTCATGTTGGGAGGTATTGGAATTGGTGTTATTTTCAAAATAGGAACTGCAATGGGATGAAAAGTCCATCAGTTTTTTACTCAATTTTTTATGAAATTCCAACAAGCGTCCCTTATCTTTTAGATTATCCCCGGAGAGCCATTCTCCCATACTATCTCCGTCAAACCGCAACACCGCATAATATTTGGGCGGTTCACCGGATTCTTTTTCAAATTTTTTAGCGTATTCCCTGTAAAACCCCTCCAACATATCTATTGCTTTTTCCAATGATTCCTCGTTCTTAAACTGTCCGTTCTTTTTTAGCCTATTTATATTCTCTTTAGTATTTTCCACATTTTCCTTATAGTATAGAACCGGGTCGAAGTTCTCTTTAAATAAAGTTTCATATTCTTTTTGTTCATTTTCCGGTATTTCCTTTAGCCATTTCGTCATCGCAATTTCGCCGGTGGAGGGGAAGTCGTTATTAAATTGAAAATATTTTATAGCACACCTTTTTAAGAAAGACACCGCACCCAGAGCCTCGCCCTGGGCAAGGAACTTGTAAGGGAAATCATAAGAAACTTTGCAAGCATTATTTTGAATAAAAGCGGGAATAGATTCTTTTCCATCAGCACGTTTTGTTGCTTTATAAAACAGGGCATTTTGTTCGCCGGTGATGGCACATTTTCGCCCGGCGGGTTCGTTTAGTTGTTTAAAATTTCGCACATTCTTTATTGATCCGATAAGTTCTTCGATTTTCTGATAGGCTTTTTGGTAGGCTTCTTGGTCGGCGGTGGAGTCATCTTTATCCTTATCAATGGGATGAAACGCCCAATTTATTACCAGATGGTTTTCGATCTGTTCATCACAGCCCTGAGGTTTGTAAATATGATGTTTTTTAGATAGTTCTTTAATTATAGTATCAAATATACGCTTAAACTCACCTTTTACTTTTTGTTCAACAGTATGACCGATTACTTTTAATTTCTTTTTAATTTCGTCTTCATCAAGTTCTTTTTTTATTTCTATCAACGCTATAAACCTGTTGGGTAGCGATGCAGAAGTCGTGGAGTGGGGGAATATAATCTGAGGGTCAGAAGCAGGGAATAGGGAAGAGATAACAGAAATCGCTTCATTAATTGCTTCTTTGCAGAGATGAGAAAGGATATAACTTCCTGCGTAAAGATCCTGGGTTTTTCTTGCTTGAGATATAAAAGACTGAACCGGACTTATGGTGAAGAGAAATAAGTATTTATTCATTATTTTATCCCCTCTTGAATATAAAAGTAAATTGTTTTGCTCGTTGATTTCAATCCTATGTAACGGTTATATTGAGGATGCCTTCTTTAAATTGAGAGGCTATTTTTATTTGGGATTCATCATTGATTATTTTGTTTGGAGGAGCGGAGTTTAAGGTAGTAATTATGGGACGATAGTTTTCATTCTCTCTTAAAACCGATACGTATATGGGAGATGAGAATCTGGGAGTGGCAGATCCTTTATGATAACCACACCAGTCAGTATGGGATGCTTTACCGATTGCCCATAAAATCTCGTCCATAGCATTCTTTTCTTGACTATTTATGGTCTTTCCTGTATATATTTTTCCAACCTGAATTTCTTTTATGAAGGGGTATTTATTGGGACAGCGTATAGATTCTTTAATTTCAATTTTATCTTGTTTGAATTCATAAATATCGGGTTTAAGAGAATTAATAATTGAAAATATACCTGATATATCTGTTGGATAATTAAAGGATATTTCTTGATTATTTTCGATTATGTTCGTTATCATAACACTTCCGAATCCCCGGCGGGATCGCTTACCCAATCCTCCCAGAAGGGTAGTTAATATGAATAGATTTTTTATATCCACAGGGGGATGAGCGGAATATTGGATTATAACAGAGAAGGGAGTATCGGGTGGAATGGAGTCGAGGCGAAAATTTGCCTTTTTAGGTTCCTGGGAATGGGATAGAGGATGATATGATTGAGGAGTGTAGGCAGGTATATCTTTTAGTCTTATTGATATTTTACTTCTTCCCACTCCTTCATCGCTGGATCCGAAGATTTCTCCCTCTTTTTTTCTTAAATCGTTTAGGGAAAGGTTTCCGTTGATTGCTCTCCACCAGAATCTCAGGGAACCTTTTATGGAGGGGGGTCTCAGATCGGGGATTTTTCCGTCGGCTCCCGACAAGAACATCGGTGTGATAACCCGGCAATTGAATATTATTGTATTCATTTTCATCTCCCCAAAACTTTTTTATTAGAGTGTATCTATTTTGGTTAAAGTCTGAGTGGGGGGATTGGATTGATTTGCTTTTTCGTTTATTCTGCGGTTTTTATTTTTTTATAAGGTTTTTATACTTTACTTTAACCAAAATCGAATACACTTGTAATTCTATGTTCTTTTTATAGATCCTCCCTGTATCAAGAAAAATTTTTTTATTGATTTCTTTTTCCCGTATAGATAGATCTGAATCAGCTATTTTTATTTTCTGTTCCCGGCAGGATTAGTTCTTCGGTTTTGTTTTCGTCCTCGGCGAAAGTATGGGTTATAGCGTCTTGTCGGTTGTCCTCTTCCTCATACTCGATTTCATGGTCTTCCTCATGGGGGAGAAAAACAAGAGATTGGGTATTCGCAGCGATTTGCGGTAATGGGAATTCCTCGGTTTTTTGTTCCTCTTCTTTCTCTGACGGATATCTCTTTTCACCCTTTATTTCTTTTCCTGCCGGCAGAGTCCCTTCATCCTTTATATCTATTTCTTTCTTTATTATCTTTTCTTTTTCTTCTGCTATATTGTTGAGATCCTGGTATATCTGCAGAAGAAGAATTAAAAGGATAATTGCCATAATATAGGGGAAATTGGCAAAATAGGGGATAATTTCCATATTCCTGTCGTTACTTACCGATATGGCGGTTTCTTTCTGAATTAAAGCGTTAACCAGGTTGTTAAGTCTGTCCATTCTCGCAGACAGAAGATAGGTCAGAGTCCGATCCTTCATAAAGGCGGGTTGATTCTCTTTTTGCAATGACACGGAAAAAACGGGATATGTATCCTTTACTTCCCAGTCTTTCAAGGCTTTGTTTACATCTCTCAAAAGATTTACCTGGTCATATTTTTTATCATCTTCTTTTATTTTTTTTAGTTCTTTTATTAATTTATAAGTTTTTTTCCTTTCATTAATGAAGTCGGTTTTGTACATGGTATCCTCACTGAGGGAATAAAGAAGGTGAAGACGCCACAGGTCGTTGATATGGGCTCTCATCCTGGACATGAGAAGAGCGGATTGCTGGGAAACAACAACAGAAGAGGTCAGTATATTAACCTCTTTATAAAAATAAAAAGACAAATAAGTTGATAGCAATACTACTATAATAAAAACAAAAAACAGAAATTTGGTTTTAAGTTTCATTTCTTATCCCAAAAATCAAACTATTATAAAGACCTGAAAGCGGAAACCTGCTCCGAACCTGGGGCTTCCGCTTTCAAACCTTTTTATGACTTTTTACAGCCGGGACTGAAGTCCTGATCTACAAAATCTCTTCTTCAGTCCTGACCTCAGACCACCGGCGGGACGCCGGTTCTACTGCTCATCATCGGCGGGACACCCGTTCTGACCTTGAACTTACAGACAGGCAGGACTGAAGTCCTGATCTACAAAATCTCTTCTTCAGTCCTGACCTCAGACCACCGGCGGGACGCCGGTTCTACTGAGTTTTAAATCTTGGTTCCGCATTCGGGGCAGAATTTGGTTCCCGCCGGGACGTCCGCCTGGCAGTTGGGGCATTTGGGTTTGGCGGGTTGGAGGGGTTGTCCGCAGTTGGGACAGAACTTGGCTCCCGGTACCACTTCACCCTGACATCCGGGGCATTTGGGTTTGGGGGGAGCGGTGGGTTGTCCGCAATTGGGGCAGAATTTGGCTCCCGCATTGATCTGAGCCTGACAGTTGGGGCAGACGGCCATAGCCTGGGGAGGAGCGGGCGTCTGGGGTTGCATGGGTTGTTGTTGCATGGGTTGTTGTCCCTGGGCGTAACCCATCTGTTGTCCTCCCATGGCTCCCTGCATGGATTGAGCCATCATCTGGGGCATCATCATACCCATACCCATGCCCATTCCCGCACTCATGGGATCGGTTCCGGTTCCTGCGGGACGGTTCGCCATGTCGCCCAGAGCGGTAGCGGCTTTATATTGCATAAACTTGCCCATATCTCCTAAAGCCCCCATTCTGGCTCTTTCCCGGAATGCCTGCTGGATCTCTTCAGGGACGGATATGTTCTGCAGGAAGAAGTCGCGGATTTCCAGACCGTATTTTTCAAAGTCTTCCTTGACCTTGAATTTCATGCCTGCGCTCAGTTCTTCCATATCCTTGCGAATTTTGGCGTAGGATTGGAAATTGGTGGTCAGCAGGTCGTTGAAATGGGTACGGATGCTTCCCTTGAGGAATTTTTCGATAGCCGGGGTTTCCATCATTCCCTGGGATCCTACCAGAGTATTGACGAAGAGGTGGGGATCGGAGATCCGGATGGAATAGGTTCCGAAGGCTTTTATCTGAACCCATCCCAGGTCAGGATCTTGCAGGTCTATCGGTTCGGGGGTTCCCCATTTCATATCCTGGAACACCTTGGTGTTGACGAAATAGACTTCCGCCTGAAAGGGGGTCTTTCCGCCCTGGGTGAATTTCTGGACCAACTCACTGAGATAGGGGATATTGTTGGTGGTCAGGGTATGGCGTCCCGGTCCGAAGGTATCCAGCGATTTTCCGTCTTTAAAGAAGACCGCCGCTTGGGTCTGCTGGACGATCAGTTGAGCTCCCCACTGAATATCCGCCACTCCGTATTCGGGAAATTTGTGTACCATCTCGTTGGAGGGCATATTATTATATTCAACAATATCAATAATTCTTCTTTGTGGCATATCTTTTATTCCCATAATGCTATTCAACTCCCATCATAACTTTTTTGCGGTTTAAGACTTTCTCCAGGAGGGTTTTTATGGATTTCTCACAATCCTTGAGGCGGGCTTTGGGTTCTCCCGAATCCACCGCGTTTTCCAGGGCATCAATGGCTTCGCCGAAGGATTCCAGATCGTACACCATGCCCATATCGTATTCGTACGCTGCATCCAGTTCCTGTTCGCCTATTTTTACCGTATCGAATAAGCCCGCATATCCGTATTCGGCGTGTTCTATCTTGTCCATGACCCGATCCACGATTTTGGATACCCGGTCAATCTCTCCCAGAAGGGAAATATTTCCCGATGACATGAGGGCGTTGCCCACGTCCATAAGGCGTGCCTTTTCCCTGGACAGTTTTTCCGCTAAAAATTTTCTCTGAATCTTGTCCGAGTCCCGGGCTTGTTCCCGGTTTTTGTATCCCTTGAATCCGGGGATCACTCCCATGAGTTTTTCCAGGAAATTCTCCTGGGATTTGGCTTTTTGTCTGACATCCTCCAAAGCGATTACCTCCTCTGCCGACTTGGGTTTTATAGGGATGGTTGCCGGTCTGTGAGTGAAAGGAGAAATTTCCGCATCTTTCCCCCATCCGGCACTGACTCCAATAGTGGGTTTTACGAAAAAATTATTTCATAATCCAATCCGTTCTATAACAGCTTCACAATCCTTGACTAACAGTTTTCAAATTCGATAGTATCGGTGGATTCCCTCTTTTTATCTTTTCTTCCCGTCGTAGTTTTATTTTTTTCCCTTTTTGTCGGGGTTTTCCGGAGTTTTCCCTTCGCTGACCTTCTCCATATATCGGTCGGTGGCGTCCTTGATCCGTTTGATAAGAATCCTGAATATGGGGAATGCCATTTCGGGTTTTTTCAGGATAAATTCATGAAAATCCTTCTTGGATATTTTCAAAAGAGTTACTACATCTGCCGATTCTACGGTGGCGCTGCGGGTTTCCTGACCCAGGATCGCCATTTCGCCGAAACACTCCTTATCTTCCATGATGGCTATGATCTGTTGTTTCTCCCCTTCCTCCCGCACCACCCGGACTTTGCCTCCTACAACGATGTAAAGGGCGTCTCCCGGATCTCCCTGGCGGAAGATTACCTGATCCCTGGAGTAGCCTTTTTCCAGGGCTTTCTGGGCGATTATACCCAGTTCCCTGGCGGAGAATTCGGAGAAAATATCCACCTGTCTTAAAAACAAGATTTTTTCAAGAGTAGAAAGCATTTTCTGTCCCTTCCCTTCGGTCATCAGTGAAAAGCCCAATCGGGCATGTTGGGATATAATGGGGTCTTTATCATCCAGATGTTCTTCTGTGATTTTTTTGAACTGTTCCAGTCTTAACTTGCCGGCGGCGAAAAAAGCCCATGACAAAAGCCAGGGATCCCGATCCCGGAAAAACATGGACACGGTCTCCTCGGGGGTGAATCGGGTGGCGGAAAACATGCCTGAAAGGTACATCATCTCTTCTTCCAGGGTATCTTTTTCGAAGGCGGGAATCAATCCCTTTTTGATCTCTACCGGCAGGATATTTTCCAGGGCTTCCAGAGCCACGTGTTTCTTTCGCACATCGCCGGAAAAGAGGTTTTCCATAAGAGTCGGAATCTTTTCATTGGGATATAAAAAATGGATTCCCAGAATAGCTAGTTTCTGGAGGGATGCTATCCTACCCTTCATGATGGTAATCAGGAGAGGAAACAGGATTTCACTGTGAGATGTTTCTTTCATACTCAGGGTTCCTATCAGGGAATCGGTTATCTCTTTCTCCTTCTGTTCTATCATGTTCAGGAGCAATTTTTCTTCTTCTTTGGTGTAAACTCTCAATTCGGTAATATTTTTAGCCATACATCCCAGCACCAGGGCGGACAGTTCGGGAGGAATCCTATCACTGTTTTGTATGATAAACATCTGATCCGCCTTATCGCTGGAATGGGAGAGGATTTCCATCTTTCTTTTCAATAGGGAATAGTCTTCCTTGAAAGTTATACCTTTTCTGATTATTTCAAAAACACCCTCCTGTAAAAGAGAAAGGCTCCCTGACGCTTCATCGGCAAGATCCGGTTCATCTTCCTCCATGATTTTTACCAGCAGGGGAACGGCGGATTGGTTGCGGGAAATCCCTGCGGAAATAACCGCTTCTTTTCTGACCTGGAGAGATTCCTTTTCCATCAGGGTAAGGAGATCTTTCTGAAAGAGTCCCTTTTTGTCATATCTTAAAACCCGTGCCGAGGCGATCTGGAACTCCTCCCTGTCGTCCTCGATCATGCTCTTGAGCAGCATACCCTCCTCGGTGGACAGGTCCCGTCGGGTCAATATGTTCTCCAGCAAAAAACCCATCACGGAAGGATCTTTCTCTTCCAGAAGAAGCAGAGGGGCATTGATATTGAATTTTTGCCGATCCATCTCCCGGAGGGTTTCCAGAATGGTAATCCGGTCCTCGGGGGATTGTTCCTTGTATATCTTCATTATTTTAGAATAATATTCGTCACCGCCGATTTTTCCCAGAGTCTTTATGGCATCCAGTCGCAGATTCCGGTCTTTTCTCAGCAGGAAGTGTCCGATCTCATCCCGCAGTATCCGGATCTCCATTTCTCCCGCCAGTTCGATGGCAAAGCCTTTCATCCGATCCGTCCCCAGATTCAGGATCCGTCGGATAATACCCAGGGCGTCGGTTCCCTTCATCTGGGAAAGAGCCCGGAAGGATTCCAGTTTAACTTTAACCTCGTCCTCGGCGAAGTTGTCGAAAAGGGTTTCCACATAAAGGTCTCTCAACTGCCATATCAGAAATCCCCATATTAACAAAAGGAAGGGGAGGATAATATTTATGCTGCCGGGATTCAGGTGTTTTACCCACTCCATGAGCAAAAAGCCGGAAATACCGATGGAAAGCGGAGTGGCGATAATCTTGATAAAACTCATGGCGGTTACTCTTCTTCTGGAGGAGACCGCCGAGTAGATGGATTCGGATCCTGTCTGGAATATGGTATCCTGGGTCAGAACGTCGCTGAAACGGGTCAACAGGGTGGGATAGAGAGCATCGGGTTTGAATATGCTCCAAAGGATAGGAATGAACATGAGTAGGGGTTGCAGAAACAGGGCGTTGACGGGTCCCAGGGCCGATACTATTCTTCCTGTCAGGAAAAACTGATAAAGAAGTATGACGATATAAAGAATCCCGTTGAAACTGCCGATAAACCCCGTAAAGTCATCCTCGCCGGGGAAATAGCCCCCCGCCACCCGGTTAAACTGAAAATAGATTATGAATGACATCAGGGATAAAACGAATATTATCCCCGTCATTATCCGCAACAGAGGCAGTTGGGTGATGGTATTTATTTCCTCTTTCACCGATTCCCGGAAGCCGATGTGATGAGATTTATTTTCATCGTTTTTCATACCCAGGGAGCGGTACATGAAAAATACCGTCATAGACGACAGAAAAAACAGTCCGCTCCACAAATATAAAAGGTTTACACTGCTGATCCATTTCAGAATAACCGGCAGGGAAAACCCCATGACGATTATTCCCAGGGTCCCCCCCATACCCAGCAGGGAGAAGAGTCTTTTAGCCTGTCGGGGGTGAAATATCAGATTGGCGAAAGACCAGTATTGTAAATCAATCACTTGCAAAAGACAGGTGGCTATTATGAACAAAAGCAACAACAGGGTATCATTATCGGGATCTCGGAAGATTAAATAGCGAAACCCCCCTATGAATATTCCATACAGAACAAAACTGCCTATTAAAAAAAACTTTCTGTTGACTTTTCTCTCTATATAGTTATAAAAGGCAAAAAAGGGAATCATGACCAATCCGCACAGAATAAAAGCGTAAGGCAACTGCTGGAAACCCATCCTCTTCATGAACAGGGAGTTTATCACCGAAAAAGCCAGAATTCCCCCCGCATTGAGAATACAGTTCAGCAAAACCATCCAAAGCAGGGGCTTCCATTCCACCTGACAGACCAGGAAGATCTTCTCCAGTCTTTTTTGTAAATCATTTTTGTTCATTCTCTAATCTCTGCAAAAAAACAGAAAACCTCCGAAGAGGTCTTCCGATTTTATATGAAAAGGTTTAACTTTTTCCTTCCATCTTTTTCTTGAGGGATTCTCTAATCTCCCTCTTCTTTCGCTCAATGGCTTCCCTCAATTTTTCCTTCTTCTCCTCTTCGGGATCCGCCGCTTTTTCCTTCACAACGGGTTTCTCTTGCTCTTTGACGACAGGTTTTTCCGCCTCTTTGACGATTGGTTTTTCCGCCTCTTTGACAACTGGTTTTTCCGCCTCTTTGACGATTGGTTTTTCCGCCTCTTTGACGATTGGTTTTTCCGCCTCTTTGACAACGGGTTTTTCCGCCTCTTTGACAACGGGTTTCTCCTGGACTTTTGCTTTCTGAAGTTCCCGTTCTCTGGCTTTCTCCCGTTCTCTCTCCTTGCGGGCTTTTTTCTCTTCCTTTTTGGATTTGGGTTTAAAGCCTTTTTGAGGTTGTTTTTCCTCTTTCACGGGAGGAACTTTGTCAGCGGGTTTTTCCTCCACAGGGGTTTCGGCGGGGAGTTCTTCTTTGATCTCCTCTTTGATCTCCTCTGGGGGTTTTTCTTCTGCGGGGGTTTCGGCGGGGAGTTCTTCTTTGATCTCCTCTTTGATCGCCTCTGTGGGTTTTTCTTCTGCAGGGGTTTCCTCTTCAGAAATTAACGCAGAAATTTCCTCTGATACGGGAGGTTTTACCGGAACTGATTTTTTGATTCCCGCTTCTAAGGTGATGAGTTCTCTTCCCATCTCGTCATAGAGTTGATAAGGGCTGACCACCACTTTATTTCCTCCCTGATTGCGGGAGATGAGCAAGCCCTGATGAGAGGATGAAATCAGTTCCTGGATCGATTTGCCGTGAATGGGGCAGGATGCCAGTCCGGCGTTGATGGCCAGTCGCACGTGTTCCACCACGTTATCGCCGATAAATTTGTGGTTTTCCACTTCATGCCGGATTCTTTCGGCAGCTACCTTGCCGCCTTCCAGGGGGGTTTCCGGGAGCATGACGGCGAAGAGTTCTCCTCCGTATCGGCCGGCCAGATCCACATTCCTCAGTTGTTTCAGCAAAACCGCTCCGAACTGTTTCAGGATGGTATAGATCATGGACCAGCGGATATTGTAATCGGGCATAAAATAGTTATAGTTAATTTCGAAGAGGATCAGGGTAAGAGGACGTTTATATCGGTTGGTGCGGGAAAGTTCCTCTTTGAGTCGTTGCTCGAAGTATTTCTGGATATAGAGTCCGGTCAGTTTGTCAATATTTTTAAACATAGGAAGCCTCCTTAAAGGGGAGATACGGAATTTACAGACAATCAATATCTGGTCTGACAGATCAGGAAAAACCTTTTAATTTATTCTATAGGATCTTTAAACTTCCTACAAGGAAAAAAATTCAATTCGATTTATTAAAACCGAGGTATGTTATCGTCCCCGGATTTATCCTTGAAATCAGTCTTTTTAAGTGCTATTATGGTTTTAGTATAAGGACGAAAATTGCGGAAAATAAAAATCTGGTATATATTCAGTCCTCTGGCGGAGAACCACGTCATCCTGAACTCGTTTCAGGATCTATACAATATCTTGTGCCTCAGATTCCGAAACAAGTTCGGAATGACGGGGGGACTG
>Ga0067045_1029942_pt1 | contig 17473 bp, 18 predicted proteins | sample TerdegcTABiofilm_FD_59184 | JGI IMG/M metagenome (GOLD analysis project Ga0067045, IMG submission 59184) | Combined Assembly of (Gp0054472, Gp0054536) Wastewater bioreactor microbial communities from Singapore -Terephthalate degrading... | reverse complement strand
GGGCCGATCAGATCCAGGTTCTTCTGGCCGGATCCGGCACGGCCTTCATCTCGGTCGGCGCCGGCCACCTGGCGGGGCCCGACAGCCTGCAGACCCAGTTGGAGCAGCGCGGCCTTCGCGTCGAAGAAGTCCGCGACTAAGGCCCGCGCGCGGTGAATTTCGCCAGGCCCGGCCCCGCGCCGGGCCTTTTCTTTTCGGCCCCGCCCTCTATGGTCCGCTCCCGACGCGGTCGTAGTTCAGAGGTAGAACGTCAGCTTCCCAAGCTGAATGTCGCGGGTTCGATTCCCGCCGGCCGCTCCAAATAATCCCGCAAAATCAATACGTTTTTGACGCCGTCTGCAGCCTGATAGGGCCGTGTTTACAGCGTGTTTACAGGCGATGTTCCAGCCTTGTTCGCAAGGTGGCTTCAATCCAGCAATCTTTGCTGGAAAATTGAACCCTCTGGCACGGCCGGCGTTTCGCCCAAGTTCAAGCTAGTTTTAATGAAACGAACTGACATTCAACGTGGCTTCATCGGACTTTGCGATAGTCAACAAGTCTGATAACGCTGATTTTGGCCGTCGCGGGAAACTGTGCCGGCCGTAGTGAATTCGGGCTCTGAGCAACCGCTCGGAGCGGTTGGGGGAACCGAAGGACATATGATGCAAGCGCAAATTTCAACTACAGAACTGTTCTCCATGGCTCGCGGCCACAAGATGACGCCGGGTGAGCGTCGCGCCCAGCGGGTGAGCATGATCATGGGCCTGCGCGGCAGCACCTCCACCCTGACCTATGAGAAGGTGGAAGAGGTTCTTGATGAAGTCGAGGGACACGACGAGGACTAGTTCCTTGACGACTCGGTAACATTGGTTGATGAGGTTTTGAGGCCCGCCGTTATCCGGCGGGCCTTTTCGTTAGAGAGCGGGCATGTTCGACAACAACTGGGAACTCATCAACGGGGGGGATGCTCATGATATTGAGGTCCTTAACCAGTCGAGCGTTGCCAATCTGATCGAGTCTCTGGTGCGGTTCCTGCGCCATCACGACAAGACGCCGGGCGTCGAGTGTGCGATCTGTCCAGACCAAGGGTTCCTTAAGGAGCTTCACCGGACGGGCACGCTTCTCTTGCTGGCTGCCCCGGGGAGCTATCGCGAGTGTGAAGTGTACGTGAAGCGGCGGGACGGAGCGATCTTCGCGCCCCCTCTTCCGGCCGAGGTTCCTTCGCACATGAATCAATTAGAGAGCCGATTGAAGGAGATGTGGGGGGGAACCGACGCCATCGGGATCGCGGCATATGCTCTCTGGCGGATTAACTGGGTTCACCCGTTCAAGAACGGAAATGGTCGCACGGCCCGAGCTTTTGCCTACGCCTGTGTCTGTCTGAAGTTTGGGGGGATGTTGCCGGGGTCGGTGACGATGATCGACCTCATCACAACCTCTCGTGATGAATACGAAGCGGCTCTTGGCCACGCAGACGCGACGTTCGCTTTGACTGGCGAGCCTGATATGGGCCCCCTTAACGCATACGTGGATCAACTTATCCGTAAGCAGTTGCTATCCGCCCTGAGCGGGGCTGAGCAGCCTGCTCTTGAGGCCGCCAACGCCTGACGAAGGGCTAGTCCCTTGGGGCGGACAGGCGGGCGGCAATAAGAAGCGCTACCCTATCGCGGTCGACATAACGACGCCGGATTTTCTGCACGTCCTGGCTCTCCCACCCCATCATGTCGGCGATCTGTTCGTCGCTGAGGCCGCTGGCCATGAGCAGGGTGGCGAAGTTGCCGCGCAGATCGTGGAAATGCTTGTCGATCCCGTGCTTGGCCGCCGCCTTGATCCACGCACCGGTCGGGCCATCCTTAGACCACTGCTTCCCGTGGGCCGTGGTCAGGACGTAGGTCGGCAGGCGTTCGGGCTGCCCTTTCTTGCGGGCCCGCTCGGCGTGGGTGCGCTGGGCCACCCGGCATTCCTCCAATACCACGCGCGCCTCGGGCAGCAGCGGCACGATGATGCGCTTGCGGCCACGGCTCTTGCCGGTCGGCATCTCGATCGAGGTGGCGTTGATGTGGGACCATTGCAGCTTGCGCAGGTCGCCGCGGCGCAGGCCGGAGGCGGCGGCGAAGCGGATCATCCGGGACGCAGGCGGGGTGACCTCGGCCAGGACGGCGGCCAGCTCGTGAGGCTCCACGATCTCGGCCGAGCGGTCGTTGCTGTAGAGTTCGGGGATACCCTCGGCCGGGTTGGCCTCGGCCAACTCGTTGGCCACGGACCAGGAGAGGATCCGGCGCAGCACCTGGATGCCGTAGTCGGCCTTGCGCGGCGTCGCGGCGAACTCATTGCGCCAGGTGATGAAGAGGCGCTTGGTCCCCTTCGCCTTCAGCGCGGCGGTCGGCAGAGTGCCGAAGCGCGTGGTGATGATGTCGATCCAGCGCGCCCACTCGGCGCGGGTCGAGGGGCCTAGCTTGGTGAAGCCGTCCGGCGCCTCCTTGTAGGCGGAGATCAGCGTGGCCAGCACGCCCTGGGGGACGTCGACGCGGCAGGCGGCGGCGTAGGCCTCGGCCAATTGACCAGCGGCGGCGGCTTCGATCTTGATCAGCTCGGATTCGGTCGCGGCGGCGAACTTGCCGATAGCCGGGCCGCCGCGCCACGCCTGCCAGTAGCTGACGACGCGCCCGCCCCGGCGCCGCAGATTCCTATGCGCGCCCGGAAGTTTCACCCGGGGTTCCATTCTCTTGCATCCACGCTGCCAGCGCCGCCTCGGGATCGTCGTCGCCGGGAGGCGAGGGCGGCGGGGCGGCCGAGTCCGCAGAGGGACTCAGTCCGGCCAGTTGGTCAAGCCAGGCGTCGATGGCGCGCACGTCCCACAGGACGCGAGCGCCGATGCGAACCGGGCGCACGGGGACGCTGTTGAGCCCGTCGCGGCTCTTGAGGCCGAGGTAGGCGCAAGCCTGTTCGGCGCCGAGAAGGCGAGGGGTGTGGGCCATGGTCAGGCCGACGTCTCTTGTTGTGCCGGGCGGACGCCACAACGGGCGTGCGTCGACACGGGGAAGTCGTGACGTTCTTTAGGAGACCGCGTTGCGGTCCCGAAATCTGTCGGAAGCTCCCGTGACGTCACAGGAGAGTTGACCGTGGAAACTGAACTGCTGAACACTCTGGATGTCTGGCTGGGACTGGCGCTGAAGGCTGTGTCCTGCAGGGCCTCCAGGCCGTGGTTGTCGAGGAAGGCGAAGCCGAGGAAGCGGTCGCGGTCGTTGCAAGCGCGGCGAAGGCCGCGACGAGAACGTGTGGACCATGCCGATCTGGCTGGCCCGCGACCGGGGGTGGATGTGAGTTTGAAACGGGGGGCGACGCCATGCAGGCAGCGCTGAACATCCTGCGCGAGCAGAGGCGGGCCGTCCTGGACGTGCATCGCCAGATCCTGAACGACGCGGCGTTGAAGGCCGAAGACCCGGCGCACTGGCATCAGTTGGCGGGTCAGGCGATGGCTGAGGCGGGCGAGTTGATGGGCTCTGGGCCAGACGGCAAACCCGCCGACCACGCCGGGTCTGACCTCGACCGGATCGAAGCCCGACGCGCCCGAGGGTTGGATCGTCACGCCTCGACCCGTCGAAAACGGCGGCGTCTCGCAACCCGGGGTGATCGTCGTCGGCACCGCGCCCGACAACGTCGGCCGGATGCTGGTGGAGTATGTGCTGGCCCCGCTGGATGGCGACGGCGAGCCGCTGCCGGAGCCCGTGTTCGACGATCTGGAGTGGTCGCAGGCCTATGATGGCCCCGCCACGACGAACCGGGTTCAGATCAGCGGCTTGCGATCCGGCCAATGGTATTGGGTCGGCATCACCTACTTCTCGCTGAAGGGGGTTCCGAGTGAGCGGACCCACTACGGTCCGACCAAGGCCAGCGCCCTGGCGTCGGACATCGCCCCCGACGCCCCGGCGCTGGAGGACATCAAGGCTGAGGCTCGCGCCAAGGCCGAGCTGCTGATCAAGGAGGCCGCTGGGCGCTGGAACCGCGACGAGACGGACAAGCGGTTCGCGATCCGCAACATCGAGATCGTCAGCGAGAAGCTGGCGACTGCGGTCCAGACGCTGCAACTGGCCGATCAGGATCAGATCGCCATGGTCGAGACCGAGCGCACGGCGCGTCTAGATGCCGATGAGGCCGAGACGCTGGCGCGCACCCTGCAGATCAGCGGTGTGGAGGATGCGCTCGCCATCGTGGACGAACGCTCTACGACCACGGCCACGGCCCTGACGGCTGAGACTGAAGCCCGCTCCACCCAGGTCAGCAGCTTGGGCGACGCGCTGGCCGTCGTCGATGAAAAGGCCACCACGGCCGTCACCAAGGCGACCTCTGCCGTTGAGCAGACGACCGCTCTGGTGGCCGAGGTGGGCGACATCGCCTCGACCGTCACCATCAACGCCGAGGCCATCGTTGATCTGGAAGCCCAGAACAACATCGCCCGCTTCGACTTGGAGGCGGCGGCGGGCGGCGGAAAGCCAGCGCGCTTCTCGCTGGTATCGGGTCCGGAGAAGACCGCCATCGCCCTGATGGCGGATCGAATCTGGCACGGCGACAACTCATTCTGGGACGACGCCAGCGACACTATGCAGACGCTGACCGGAGACGGCCGGCGGCTGGTGACCAACGGCCCGTTCGGCGCGCTAGGCGAGATGCTGATGTGGCTCGGACCTGAGAGCATCGCGGTCTCAGACATGGCCCGGGGCAATGCGGACTTCTTCCTCGCTCGAAACGCGCCGCGGGTCGGCGGCAATGACCTGTCGATCGGCGGCGGCTTCCAGGGTTGGGTTACGGGCGCAGCGTTCCGGGCGAGCCCGACGACGGGAGCCGTCACCACCACGGCCGTGACCGCCGAAACCAGCGGTGCGACCGGCTCCGTCTCGGCCGAGTGGATCCAGGTGACGTTCAATCATACCGGCTGGACGATCATCGCGCCCAATAGCCCGACGACCGGCTTCCGCAACACGGTCGGAACTGCCGAGATCAAGAGTGACAAGTTTGGCGTGATCCAGCGGGACAGCGGGACGGGTCGCACGCTCGGAATGATCGTCGTCCCCGCCACCGTTCTTCACAACATCTAGGGGGCGCGGCATGGCTGACGTCGATCTCACCGAACTTGCGACCATCTTTCAGGACACCCTGACGCGGATCGACAACCTGGTCTTCACGACGGGCGAGCCTTCGGACGAGCTGGGCACGATCAGCTCTATGGCGATCGATGTGGACGCCAAGGTTCTCTACGGGCCGAAGACGGTCGCGGGCTGGGGTCCTGGCAAGCTGCTGACCGGCGCCGATGGTCGCGACCCTGAGTTCAGGACCTCCGGCGGCTACCTGCAGGTGCGCCTGATCGGCGACACCGATTGGCAGAACCTGATCCCCGTCGCGGATCTACCTGAAGGCCCGCCTGGACCGACGCCGATCATCAGCATCGGCACGGTGGAGACGGCGCCGTCCGGCGATCCGGCTGGGGCGTCTTTCGGCGGCACGGCCGAAGAACCCGTCCTGAACCTGATCCTGCCGCGCGGAGGAAAGGGCGACGGCGGAAACGCCGCATGGTCGCCGGTCATCGCCAACGTCGTGGACGGCGCGCGGCGGGTGCTACAGATCACCGACTGGACCGGAGGGGGCGGGACTAAACCCGCGACCGGGTTCATCGGCGCAACGGGCCTTGTGGCTACAGCGGCACTGGCGACCGACATTCGAGGCGGGGGCGGGGCGGGTTCCGGCGACATGACGGCCGCCAACAACCTGTCTGAACTGACCGACGTTGGGGCGGCCCGGACCAAGCTGTCGGTCTATTCCAAGGGCGAAGCAGACACGGCGATGGGGAGCAAAGCGGATCTTGTCGGCGGCAAGATTCCGGTGGCGCAGATCCCGGCCGTGGCTCTGGTGGACACCTTCACGGTCGCGTCTCAGGCCGCGATGTTGGCCCTGACCGCGCAGCCTGGCGACGTGGCGATCCGGTCGGACCTGTCGAAATCCTTCATCCTGCAGGCCGAACCGGCGTCGACGCTGGGAAACTGGAAGGAGTTGCTGACGCCGACGGTTGTGGTGCCTGTGAAGTCCAGCGCGGGCCAAATGCAGGCCGGCACCAATGCGACCGACTTCGCCACCGCCAAGGATGCGGCTGACGCCCAGACGCCCGCGACGGTCACGCCAGCGACCGCTGCGGCGGGGCTGAACTTCTCGAACTTCAACAACGCCGAGATCACGCTGACGGCGGCCCTGACGGTCGGCGCGCCCTCGGGCGGCTATCCCGGCAAGACGGGGATGCTGGACCTGATCCAGAACGCCACGGGCGGCTGGAACCCGGCCTGGCACAGCAACTACATCCTGCCGCCCGGCTTCGGCGTCCAGAGCACGGCGAACGGGCGAACCTGTGTCCCGTATCGCTGCGAGGCCGGAGGCAAGGTTCGCCTCTACAGCCCGTCGAAGTGGACCTCCTGATGTTCCTTCCGAACCCTGGCATTCTGGCGGCGGGCCTCGGCGGCAAGACCTACGCCGAGTTTCAGGCCCGCATCGCCACGCTGGCGACAAGCGGATCGGCGTCTTGGGCGGGCGTCAACATTGCAGCAGGCGCTTGGACGACGGCGGCGGCGGCGGTGGTCGGCATCATGTATGACACGCCGTGGAACAGCTCTTACGAGGCAGCCTCTTCCCGACTAGCCCGCATCGTTCAGCACGCCCTTCCATCGCAGGCCGCCTTTGATGATCAGGTCGCGAACGGATACCAGATGTTCGTTCGCATTCAGGACGCCGCCGACAAGATCAACTTCGTCAGCGTGAACCGCAACGGTTACGCCTCACTGTCGTTCAACGACGGCTCGCCATACCCCGCCCGAACCTGCACAGAACTCATCCGCTGGGATGGGTCACAGGCGTGGCAATCCAACCCGTCGATTGGCGGGTCCGAAACCCTCTACACGTGGTGACGCGATGACCTGGACCCTGAACGGCGAACTCGCACCCCGCGATCCCGGCAACGGGTGGCTGCTGATCGACGGCACGCAATACCCGCCCGAATGGCCGCGCGAGGAACTTGAGGCGCTCGGCCTGACCTGGGTCGAACCGGAGCCTCCTGTGATGACGGCCGATGACATCTGTCGCCAAATCGACGCCGAGCGGGTCCGGCGCACGGCCGAGGACTTCGCCTATGACTTCGGCGAGACCCTGGCGCTGGACGACACCGGCGCCGAGATCGCGGCGGGAGTGCGCCAGTTGCAGATGCGGCCGGAGGATCAGAGGAACTGGCAGGCTCTGCAGGGCGCGGCGCTGACCGCTGTGGTTTCGGGAGCGCCGGAAGCCGTCCTGCCGATGCGGGCCGAAGACAACTGGAACATCCAGACCACGGCGCTGCAGGTGCTGCAGGTGTTGTCGGCGATGACCGCCAAGGGCGCGGCCCTTCTGTTCCACGGCGGGGCGCTGAAGTCGCAGCAGCGCGCGGCATATCCCGTCATCATCGACCGCATGGAAGGCTGGCCCTCATGATCACCGTCTCGCCAATCAAGACCGCGCCCGCCGAATGGCCGATGCGGCGGGTGGTCGATCCTATCGAAGTTCGCCTGAACGGTTCGTTCCTGTGCGTGATCGAGGCTGGATACGTCAGCGACGGCCTGTCGCGGCCGTGGTGGGTTTTCTGGAAGTGGGGGCGCTGGACCGCGAAGTACCAGGCGGCGGCCCTGCTGCATGACCATCTGCTGGACACCTCGCCGCATCCGAAATGGGTGATCGACTGGCTGTTCATGGGCGCGCTGCGGGCAGCGGGTGTTTCCGCCCTGGAGGCGGGCATCTTCTGGCTGGGCGTTCGCACCCGCCCACCGGGCAAGGCCTTCCGGGCCTGACCTGACGAACCCGGTTCGCGCCGGGTCATCCATCATTTTCAAAGGGGGCCGTTATGGCTGACACTCCACCGCCCTCGGGGGGGCTGGTCGATTTCGTGCGAACCATCGCGCCCTATGTGCCGGGGATCGCGGGGGCCATCCTGAGCATGGCCTTCGGCGAAAAGCTGACCATTCGCGGCAAGCTGCTGAGCGTCACGGTCGGCATGGCGGCGGTGCTGTTCGTGGCGCCGGCGCTGGTCACGGTCGGCGGTCATTTCTGGCCGGGCGGCGGGCCTCTGCCGGTGCAACTGGTCGGATTCGTCGGCTTCGTGTCGGGCACGTTCGGCATGGTGCTGCTGTCCGGCCTGGCGCAGGCGCTGGCCCGTTACAGCCGCGATCCACTGTCGCTGGTCAGGGTGCAGATCGGCGGCGTCATCATCACCGGGGGCGCTAAGCGAGAAGGAGACGCGACATGATCGCGATGCTGTCTGTAGCGGTCGGGCTGGCCATCGTGGCGATGGTGGTCCTGATCGCCCTCATGGGCTGGGGAGGGCCGGTCGGGCGGGTTCAGCGGGTCAGCCTGTGCGTCATGGCTGCGGGGCTGGCCTGGGCCGGTCCTGCCCGCCTGTTCGGCCAGCCGCCCGGCCTTGGCGATCTAATGTTCGTCGGCGGGATCGCGGTGCATCTGGCCACCGTCTATGGCCCGCGCATCTGGCGACGGGTGGCGGCGCTGGACGGGGTCGATGATGGCCGGATCGACTTCAACGCCAGATCGCCACGAACTGCCGGAAGGTGTCCACCAGAGCCGCGGCCAGCGACACGACCGACGCGACGGCAAGGATAGCGATCAGGAGGCGGCCGGGCGGGCGTTCGCTCTGCATGGCCGGAGACTGACACAGGCGCACGGCATGTCCATCCCTTGCTGATCAGCCCGATGACGGGAGGACGGTGATCGCCATCGTGCAAGGCGCGGATCGATCCCCGCTCCGGCTGACCAAGCGCAGCATACCGCGCAACCCCGACAATCTGAAATGGAGACCACCATGGCCTATCGCCTTGGCGCGAAGTCGCGCGCCGAGCTCGCGGGCGTGCATCCCGACCTTGTGCGGGTCGTCGAGCGCGCCATCCAAATCACGACGCAGGATTTCGCCGTCCACGACGGCCTGCGCACCGACGCCGAACAGGCGAACTATGTCGCCGCCGGCACCTCGACCACGCTGGACAGCAAGCACCTGAAACAGGGCGACGGCTTCGGCCACGCCGTGGACCTCGTGCCCTTCATCAACGGCAAGCTGCGCTGGGAATGGCCCGCCATCTACCCCATTGCGGCGGCGATGCATCAGGCGGCGCGCGAACTCGGCGTGCGGCTTCGCTGGGGCGGCGTCTGGGACCGCGCCCTGTCCGATCTGCCGGGCGATCCCGACGGGCTGGAAAAGGCCGTGAACGCCTATGTCGCGCGGCGCAAGCGCGCGGGGGTCAAGCGCGTCTTCATCGACGGTCCGCACTTCGAGGTGTTGCGATGATCCGCGCCGCCCTTCGCATCCTGCCCGCGACCAGCTGGGCCATCGTGGCGGTCTGCGTCCTGATGCTGTTCGGGCTGGGGTGGTGCGCCGTCACCGCGCCCGGCCGGGAGCGGGCCAAGCTGAACACCGCCGTGACCGCCGCCAACGTCAGGGCGCAGGCGACCGACGCCAAGGCGCGCGATCTGGGCAGCGACGAACGGCTGGCCGACCTGAAGACCAACACTCAAACGGAAAAGGATCTGACCAATGCGGTCTCTTCGCTCCCTGACGCGCGCCCTTCTGATCGCCGCGTCGCTCTCGCTTGTCAGCGCCTGCGCCACCAGGGAACACGTCCGGCCGATCTTCCCCCCATCTGCCGACCTGCAGGTTGAGGCCAAACCCCGGCTGGACCCGGCCGCGCTGGACAGCGAGGCCGCCCTCGACGCGCATGACATCGCCCTTGAAACGTGGGGCGAGCGCGGCTGGGCGGCCGTGGCGCGGGTGTGCCGCTGGGCCGAGCGGAACGGGGCGAAGGGGCTGGACTGTCCGCCGCCGGATATCCGACCCCGGCCGGGTTAGGCCAGTCCTGCGATACCTAGACCCAGCGTTGAGCCATCAGGCTCCGCGATCAGGCCCGCTCTCGGAGGGCGGGCCTTTTCCACGTTCAGGAGGCCGCATCCATGGGCGGTGGCGAGGCCAACAGGCGATCAAACTCCGCCAACTGTTCTTCTGCCCGCGCGATGGCTTGATCGGTCACGTCTTCGGCGCCTTCGCGCATGCTGAAGGCGCCCGCCTTCATCAAGTCCACCTGGCGCTGAAGGCTTTCGCGCTGGCGGAAATAGAGAAGCACTATTCCCAACATCAAGGGCGGGGTGCGGCGGCCGCCTTCCCAATCCTCAACCGTGCGCTTCTTGGCGCCGACCAGCGCCGCGAACTCAGCCACCTTCCAGCCGCGCTCGGTGCGGAAGGCGCGGATCTCGTCTGGCGTAACGGCGAATGACATTTGCGGCATCCCTGTGTTATGGTCCGCTTCACCGGCCGGGGATTTCCCCCCGACCGGATCAGCTGAGTTACTTCTTCTTCCGGTTGGTCGCCAGAACCGCCAAGCTCAAGGCGATCAACTGGAGAAGAAGGTCAGCGGGAAGATGGATCGTAACCATCTGTTGTCTCCCGCCGGGGGTTAGGCCCCGACCCGCCGCCGGAACTGCCCCGGCGACACAGAGACATTACCACGCATTGCGTGGCGGCCAAGCTAAATATCACGCAATGCGTGGATTATTTTTGATCGCGGGGCGCAAGCTTTCGATACGGCGCGCCCCGGTCCCCCGCCTCAGTGCGGGTCAGCACCTTCGTTTCCTGGGCCGCACCGACATGGACCTGAACGTCGCGGTGGCGCAGTCCGTCATCAAGGCGGGCACAGGTCGCGCCGATAGCGCCCAGCACGTGGATCCAGTGGTTGCTCTCGACCGTGATCAGGCCGGGCATCAGGTCGGGGTTGCCGGCGGCGGCGAGTTGCATCGCGTCCAGGGCGTCGTCGAGATCGTTCGGAGTCATGGCGCGCGGTCTAGCTGAGTCGGCGCTTAGATGACCATCAGGGCTCCATCAGCGAGCGGCCGCTGCAGTTCCTTGGCGATCTCCCATGGTGCCGTCATCCACGCCTCGATTTCATCGGGCTCGGTTAGGATCACCGGCATGGCCTTGGGGTGAACAGACCTCACCGGCTCGCTGGGCTCGGTCGTCAGGAAGGCGGTGACCTTCAGGTGGCTTTTGGCGCAGCTGGCGGATCATCCAGACCGAAGCGGTACATGGGCTTCATCTCGCGTGGCGTGCCCGAGCGATCAGCACCGGGCGCCAGACCATCCAACGGGACGCCGTTCCCAGGATATGTCCACGCCATGCCTCCGGCGCCACTCAGTTCGGCCCAACAAGCCTTCAGGGTGGCAGCGGCCGCCATCAACGGCAGGATCTGATCGCAAACCGGGTTCAGGCTCGCATGGATGCGAGTAATGCGGCGGTAGCAATCCGCCACCTCGCGAAGGTCGGCGGCGTCGATCGCCCCCTTCTTCGACTGCCCTTTGTATCGGCTCATGGCCAGCCATCCGTAACGGAGGCCAGCGAAAGCCCGCGGTCGCGCAACTCCTCGAAGGCGCAACGCACCTTGTCGACAGCGCCCGGCACAAGGCGGTTTAAGTCGGCCGCCTCTCGGGCCAGCATATTGATCAGGACCGGGTCTTGTTCGGCGGCCTCTCCGTGCTGCCAGATGGCGACCATGCGGGCGAGGCCGACCTCGGCCGTGGTGGGTGCAGCCTCGGTCATCGCGAGGGCCTCCCGACGAGGGCCATGCCGGCGATCAGGCCAGCGACCAGATCGAGGGTCGCGGCCGGGATCTCCGGCGCGCGGCGCGTCTCCAGATCCCGGTCCAGTTCGGCCAGGTCGCGAGCAAATGCTTCGTCAGGTCTACAGGGTTGCGTGTCCATAGTTGTCCTCCGAGTTGCCGACCCGGGCGGACTCCTAGCGACGAACCGGGTTCGTAGCGAGTCAATTGTTCTTGTTATGTTCCGGCCCTGAGCCGTTTACAGGCGGGTCGTAACCTATTGATTTCATGAGGCAGGGTGGGGGCTGTGTTTACAGTCAGGCCTTTGATTTTATTCAAATCACGCCTGCTTCCCAAGCTGAATGTCGGGGGTTCGATTCCCCCCGGCCGCTCCAACACCTAGCCGCTTTTCGGCTCAGGTTTTTCCCGCATTTTTTCGATTTCGCGCCGCGGCCGGTCTAGACCCAAGGGCCTAGTTCTTTCGGCCAGGTGCTAGGTCAGGGCGGCGACGGACTAGTCCGGCTGGCCAGATCGACGCGCATGCCGGCCGGGCGGATAGTCGGGTCATACAGGGAGGCTGGCGTTCCGCACGGCGGGAACGACGCTTCCGGCCCGGCGCATGACCGGCCCGGACCCGCTGACACCGCCGAATTCGGACCGCGAGGCCGCCCCCGACATTCACCTCGGAGGCCGTCATGGTCGCGCTCAACAAACACGATCTGGAATTCATCCTGAAGCAGATCCGGATCGCCGAGGCGCACGCCAACGGCACGCCGCTGACCGAGATCCGGCTGGACGCCGCGGGTCGGGTCATCACCGACCGGGCCTGGTATGTCTCGGCCGCATTCGATCCCAGCCTGCCGCTGGCCATTCCCGACGCCAAGACCCCGTTCGGCCTGCGCACGGTCGATGGCAGCTACAACAACATCGTGCCGGGCCGCGAGCACTGGGGGGCGGCGGACCAGCCTATGCCGCGGCTGCTGCGTCCAAACTTCATCAATGAGGGCGACGACAGCATGTCGCTGGGCGGCGGCCAGACGGTCACCAATAACAACTACGGCGTGATCGGCGCCCCCACGCCGGGGGTGAACGGCGGCCATTCGGGCAATGTCGCGGACGCCGATCCGCGCCTGATCTCGAACCTGGTCGCGGACATGAGCTTCACCAATCCGGCCGCCATCGTCGCCGCCCTGACCTTTGCGGGCTCGGCCGACGTCTATGGCGATCTGGAGGTGGTGCGCGCCGCCCATGCGACCCTGATCGGAACACTGACCACGATCAACGCCGACGCCGCTCTGGACGCCGCCGCCAAGCAGGCCGCGCGCGAGGCCGCTCAGGCCCAGTTCGACGCGGTGCTGGAGGCCAAGGGTCTGGAGGCCGAAAACGGCTCGCTGATCATTCCCAATGTGGCGGCGGACGAGGGCCTGACCGCGCCCTTCAACGCCTGGATGACCTTCTTCGGCCAGTTCTTCGATCACGGCCTGGACCTGATCACCAAGACCGACAACGGCACCATCTACATCCCCCTGGCGGCCGATGACCCCTTGCGGACGCACGGTCCCGACGGCGTGCCCGGCACCGGCGACGAGGTGGGGCCGCAGAACGCCTTCATGGTGGTGAGCCGCTCGACCCCCGTGGCCGGTCCCGGCGCCGACGGGATCATGGGCACCGCCGACGACACGACGCACGAGGCGCTGAACGTCACCACCCCCTTTGTGGACCAAAACCAGACCTACACCTCCCATCCCTCGCATCAGGTCTTCCTGCGTGAATACGCCACGGTGAACGGGCGGACGGTGGCCACCGGCCGGCTGCTGGACGGGGCGACCGGCGGGCTGGGGACCTGGGGCGACGTCAAGGCCCAGGCCCGCGCCATGCTGGGCATCGAACTGAGCGACCAGGATGTGTTCAACGTTCCCCTGCTGCGCACCGACGCCTATGGACGCTTCATCCCCGACCCGACGACCGGCTACGCCCAGGTCATCCTCGGGCTTGGGGCGGACGGCGTTCCGAACACCAGCGACGACATCGTCATCTCCGGGACAGCAGCCGACCCGATCAATCTGATCGCCATGGCGACCACCCCGGTCGTCGTCGACGGGGTCAGCTATTTCGGCCCGGTGCGCACCCCGCACGCCTTCCTCGACGACATCGCCCACGCCGCCGTGCCCGGCACGGTGTTCGACGCGGACGGCGACCCGGCCACGCCCGAAACCCTGATGGTCGAGGCTGATGCCGATGACGTGGCGGGCAATGCGATCGCCACGGACTTCCGTGGCCGAAAGGTGGCCTATGACGACGAACTGCTGGACGCCCACTTCGCCACCGGCGACGGGCGCGGCAACGAGAATATCGGCCTGACCGCCGTTCATCACGTGTTCCACTCGGAGCACAATCGCCAGGTCGAAACGCAGAAGCTGACCATCCTGCGCTCGGCGGACACGGCCTTTATCAACGAGTGGCTCGCGACCGACATCGCGGGGCTTCCGTCGAACTTCGCCTCCCTGTCGGCTCTGGATCAGCTGGCCTTCGCCAACACGCTGAACTGGGAGGGCGAGCGCCTGTTTCAGGCCGCGCGCTTCGCCACCGAGATGCAGTATCAGCACCTCGTGTTCGAGGAGTTCGCCCGCCAGGTGCAGCCCCTGATCGATGTCTTCGTCTTCAACAGCGCGCCCGACATCAACCCGGCCATCTTCGCCGAGTTCGCCCACACGGTATACCGCTTCGGCCACTCCATGCTGACCGAGAACATCGGCCTGGTGTCGGCGGCCGACGGATCACAGAGCGAGATCGGTCTGATCCAGGCCTTCCTCAATCCCGGCGCGATGAACGCCCTGGGCACGGCGGACGAGGCCACCGCCGCCATCGTGGCCGGCATGACCCGGATGCGCGGCAACGAGATCGACGAGTTCGTCACCGGCGCCTTGCGCAACAACCTGCTGGGCCTGCCGCTGGACCTGCCGGCCATCAACATCGCGCGCGGTCGCGACGCGGGCGTCCCGTCGCTGAACGACGCGCGGGCCCAGCTTTACGCCGCGACCAGCTCGACCTTCCTGGAGCCCTATCAGAACTGGGTCGATTTCGCCTCCAACCTGAAGAACCCCCTGTCGGTGGTGAACTTCATCGCCGCCTATGGCACGCACGCCAGCATCACCGGGGCGACGACCTCGGCCGACAAGCGGGCGGCGGCCTGGGATCTGGTCTTCGGCGCGGCAGGCGAGACGGCGACCGAGCGGGCCGCGCGGATCGCCTGGCTGAACGGTCCGGCGGCCGAGACCGGCGTGAACGCCATTGATCTTTGGATCGGCGGTCTGGCCGAAAAGAAGATGCCGTTCGGCGGCATGCTGGGCTCGACCTTCAACGCTGTGTTCGAGGCGCAGCTTGAGAACCTGCAGGACGGCGACCGCTTCTACTACCTGACCCGGACCCAGGGTCTGAACTTCCTGAATCAGTTGGAGGAGAACTCCTTCTCCAAGCTGATCTTGAAGAACTCGGCCCTGTCCGATCCCGGCCCTGACGGCATCCGCGGCACCGGCGACGACATCGTCGAACGCCACATCGGCGTGAACGCCTTCGCCGACTACGACTACTATCTCGAGGTCGATGCGGCGATGCAGCTGGAGGCCGACCCTGAGGGCAATGATCCGGTCCTGGAGGGCATGGGCCGGGGCAAGGTCCAGCGCGACGACCCGCGCACGCCCGGGGCTGACGCCAACTATCTGCGCTTCACCGGCGGCGAGCATGTCTCGGTCGGCGGCTCCAATGGAAACGACACCATCATCACCGATTTCGGCGACGATTCCATTTGGGGCGGGGCGGGCAACGACCGCATCGAATCCGGCGCCGGGGTGGACCTAGTCAACGGCGGCGACGGCGACGACATCATCACCGACAGCGGCGACAGCGGCGACTTCCTCAAGGGCGAGGGCGGCGACGACGTCATCGCCAACTCCAACGGCTTCGACATCCTGATGGGCGGAACCGGCAAGGACGTCTTCTTTGTCGGCGTGGACGACACCGAGGTGTTCGGCGGTCAGGGCGACGACTTCATCCTGGGCGGCGACGGCGTCGACTTCCTGATGGGCAATGAGGGCGACGACTGGATCGAGGCCGGCGCCGGCTTCGACACCACGGCCGGCGACAACTCGGAGCTCTTCTTCAACTCCACCATCATCGGCCATGACGTGATGTTCGCCGGTTCTGACGAGCATGACTTCGACGCCGAGTCCGGCGACGACATCATGGTCCAGGGCGAAAGCGTCATGCGCAACGAGGGCATGCTCGGCTTCGACTGGGCGATCCACAAAGGCAGCGCTTTGGCGGCCGATTCGGACCTGACGAAGCCGATCTTCACCACCGATCAGGCCGACATCCTGCGCAACCGCTTCGACGCCGTCGAGGCGCTGTCGGGCTGGAACAAGAACGACCGGCTCTGGGGTGACAATCGCGCGGCGCCGACCGATGGCGGGAGTGTCCTCGCTGCGGCCGAGGGCACCATGGTCGGGCATGAACTGGACCAGGCCGGCATCGACCGCATCGCCGGGCTCAGCCAGATCATCACCCCCAATCTGATGACGACACGCCCCTATTGGGCGGATAGCACGGGCGCCGTGAAGTCGGTTTTCGTCGGCGGGAACATCCTGCTGGGCGGCGGCGGCAGCGATGTCATTGAAGGCCGCGGCGGCGATGACGTGATCGACGGCGACGCCTGGCTCAATGTGCGGATTTCGATCCGCAACGCCGCGGGCGCCGAAATCGCCACGATCAACAGCCTCAAGGACAATGTGACGCTCGGGGGCGTGACCAAGCCGCTTTCGGTCTGGATGCTCGATCGCGCCATCACGCCCAGCCAGCTCCACATCGTGCGCGAGATCCAGCACGACGACAGCGGCGACGACGTCGCCGTCTACTGGGATGTCCGCGCCAACTACGACATCACCTCGAACCCCGACGGAAGCATCACCGTTTTCCACCGGGTGCAGACCACCGGGGCGGTGGATCCCGCAACCGGTCAGAACCGCGTGTCCGACGGGACCGACACCATCCGCAACATCGAAGTGCTGCGCTTCGCCGATGGCGACGTCAGCCTCTCGCCCCCGGAGCTCTTCCTGCAGCAGGTCATTCGGCAGTACGCCGACAACTTCAACACCGCGAGCCTGGGCAACTCCACCGGCGCTGCGCCCTGGAACCCCGACTGGGTCGAATCCAATGACAGCGGCGGGGTCACGACCGGCCAGATCCGGATCGACGCCGGCAACAACAACGTCCTTCAGTTCACGCAGGGCGATGGCGCGCAGATTCAGCGAACCGTTGAACTGGGCGGAAAGCTGTCGGCGTCGCTGGCCTATACAGTGGCCGAGACCGGCCTCGACGCCGGAGAGACCGTGACGGTCTTCTTCTCGCGGGACGGCAGCGAAGCGGCCATGGTCCAGATCGACCTGATCACCGGCGCAACCAATAATGCGACCCGGAACATCGCGCTCACGGGTCCCTTCACCCAGAACGCCTTCATCCGCTTCGTGGCGTCGAGCATTTCGGCCGCCAACGAGACGGTCAACATCGACAATCTGGTTGTCAGCTTCACGGATTCGGCGGTCCGAGACTACGAGACCACCTTCACCGAAGACGGCTCCGATCAAAGCATCGCCTCCGGTCCGCTGATCATCGAAGACCAGCAGATCGTCTCGGCGCGCGTGGTCCTGACCAATGCCCAGGCCGGTGACGCGTTCGATGTGCCGACCAACCTGCCTGGGAACATCACCCGCACCATCGACACCTCCGTGCCGGGTCAGATCATCGTGACCCTGACCGGCAATGAGCCCAGCATCGCCAACTGGCAGGCG
>Ga0067045_1029941_pt1 | contig 17474 bp, 14 predicted proteins | sample TerdegcTABiofilm_FD_59184 | JGI IMG/M metagenome (GOLD analysis project Ga0067045, IMG submission 59184) | Combined Assembly of (Gp0054472, Gp0054536) Wastewater bioreactor microbial communities from Singapore -Terephthalate degrading... | reverse complement strand
AATTCGAGGAAAACGGCATGAAATCGTCATCCTGAATCCTGAAACCAGTTCAGGACAGGCTTTGTTTCAGGATCTCTGGCAATCGGCATGAAATCTGGGTTTTGATATAAAATGGCGTAAGTCCTGACTATAAGCACAAAACCCTTCACGCTCAGACCTTTTTGTGGGAAATCTGATCGTAAAGGGCAGTTCGGCAAAGACCTTACTACGGAAAAACACCGGTTTATAAGGTATCAAACTATTCCTTCAGTGGAATTGAAGGTGAATTCGTTGATTTTTCCATTGTTGTAGTCGATTTCCAGGTCGTCAAAGAACCGGTGGTGGGACTTATCCATAAGAATTTTGATGCCGTGGTTAATAAAAAGTATGTCGTTACGTTGGGAAGAATCGGAGAATTCGAGGGAGAAGGAACAGTCCTTGCCCTTATTCTGGTCCACCAGAATTCGGACATATTTCTTCCCCTGAGCTCTCTGGATAAAAGCTTCGGCTGCATTTTTGGTGATTCGAACCAATCTGGCACCTTCCTTCAGGGGTAAACAAAATGTGCTACAGAGGGGGGACAAAAAAAGTTTATCGCCTTAGTAATTCTCTGGAGGTCTGAATTTTGACCATTTCCACAAGAGACGGGGGATCGGTAAAAAGATTGGAGATTTCCGCCCAACAGGGACGAAGACACGCCCGGCATCGCCTCTGAATATCCTGCACCGAATCCCGATACTTTTTGGAATGAAAAACTTCTATAAAATCAGGGTCGGTAATATTCCATTCGTTACCTTCCTCGGTATAACCCAGGTACCTATGACAGAGGGATACTCTTCCTTCGGGGCTTACCGAGAAGTAGAGAGTTCCGGCTAAACAATTCCAGTCGAAGGGTTCCCCTGCCAGATATTTGCCTGCGGCTTTCAGGAAGGTAGAAGAATTAAAAATATTTCTTCCCTGCTTTTTCATTTGCACTAATTGATTAAATACTCTTTTGGCAGTCATTCGATCTTCCTTCGAGAAATTCAGGTCAGACATGGTTTCGGTGCATCCCAGAACCTTGCCGGAGAACTGATGCAGTTCCAGGGGAACGAAGGAAACGTAAAATTCCAGATTTTCGGCAAATTCAATCATTTCGTCGAGGCTGTGCAGGTTGGCGGCACTGACGACAGTATTTATTATACCCAGTCCGTTCTTTTTCTTGAGGATGGGAGCCAGATAATAGAAGGTTTCCATGACCTGTCCGAAGGCTCCGGGCATATCAATGATGTCGTCCTGAAGTTTTTCGTCCAGGGTGTCCAGGGAAACGGAGAAGTTGCTGACCCCCGCCTCCAGAACCTTATCCAGTCGTTCCCGGTGGGAGATGACACCGTTGCTCAGCAGACGAACCGAAATCCCTTTATCAATAAAAGCTTTCACCACCAGATGGATGTCGTCCCGGATCAAGGGCTCGCCGCCGCCGATGGAGATGACCTGGGTTCCCAGTTTTGAAAGAACTTCCGCCATCTGATAGATCTGCCGGGTAGTCAGTTCGGTATTTTTGTTACCGGTTTTCCATACACCGCACATTCGACATTTCAGATTGCACCGGTGAGTAATACCGTAATGGACGTAAACGGGAATATCTTTGGTTATAAGAGTTTCTAAGAGTTTCAGTTTATTCATAATATTGTACTATAACACAGCTTTTTATGAGAGACAAGGGTTTTTCCGGACGGGAAAGTTAACATTTTTTTTACATTTAATTAACAAATTAATAATGATAATCTGGGATAATGAAAATAACAAAAGATGTATAAGTGTATCAAAGGAGGTCTTTTTGTGGGACAGGAACAGATCGCAGGCATTCAATCGGTATTATCCAGGATCCGCACCATAGAATCCCAGTTCAAACAGGCTCCGCCCATGCCCATGGCGCCGGGACAGCCGTCTTTCAACCAGGTACTTCAGCAGACCATGGCCAACCAGTACGGAGCGGGAACTCCCGACAGCCTCATGGGACTCATGCAGAATCAGACGCCGGGAGCTAACTGGGCTACCGCCATCGCAGCCAGAGAACCCAACAAGATCGTATCCTATCAGGGCTTCGATATGAAAGCCAAAACCGCCGATAAATACCTCAAACTGGAAGAGATGATCAAACAGGCCTTCCCCGGAAGAGGAATATATGTTACTTCCACCATGGGCGGACAACACTCCTCCCCGGCTCACCCCGAAGGACGGGCGGTGGATTTCGTGGTGGACAACATGACCAAAGACGAATCCCTTAAAGTGGAAGAAATGGCAAAAAAATGCGGTTTCTGGGTCTATAACGAATATATTAACGATAGCACCTACAAAACCGGAGACCACATGCATATCGAATTGGATTAATATTATAAAACCCGTATTGTGTAGGAGGGGTCTCCAGACCCCGATTCTGTTATTTTATTATAAGGAGGTCCCCTTATGCCCAACATTGAAGGAATCCAATCGGTTCTCAGCCGAATCCAGACCATAGAATCCCAGTTCAAACAGAGACCCGCAGCCCCCGTACCGGGCCAGTTTGATGCCCAGATGAAACAAGCCATGGGTATGGGCGGCATGTCAGCCATGGGTTCTCCCGACAGTATCATGGCTCTCATGAACAGTCAGGGCATGATGAACAGCTATGGGGCGAATATGTCCAACGCCAAACTTACCGAAGTGGCAAAAAACTGGAGCGGCAGAGAATTCAAACCCGGTATGACCTGCCGTTGTGCCGATTGGGTCAGCAGTGCCATTGAAGAAGCGGGAGTGGCTCCCGCCAACTTCCAGCACGAGGTCAACTGCGAACGGCTCCAGGAATACGGCAGAAAGATCGACCGAAAGGATCTTCAGCCCGGGGACGTTATCTACTTCGGCAACACCTACTGCGAAGGTCCCTACACCCATGTGGGTATCTATATCGGCGACAACAAGTTTGTCCACCGGCCCACCTCGGACCAACCGGTTCGTACCGACACCCTGGAAGGCTACTACGAGGAAAAATTTGCCGGAGGAAGAAGACTTAACGGCTAATCTCCCACAAAAGCGGATAAGAGCCTATTCTGAAAGTCTATAGGAGGCTTTTCTCCTTCGCCGATGTCAGACGGTTATTTTCCGAATAGGTTCTAAGAATACGGTTTTATATATGTATGCTGACAGGCATTAACAGTATTTGGTTTTGTGCAAAAGATTTCGGCTTTTTGCCGGAATTTTTTGTTTTTTTCCTTTTCGAAAAGAATTTTGAAGGAAAATGACCGGCTTCATATAAATATTTCCCTGTTACCGTCATTTTTTATGCTATAATTACAAAAGAAAACCAGGAAAAGAGGACTGAGAGTTGGCGAGAATATGCCCCAAATGCGGACTGGAAAACAGAGATAAAGCTCGATTCTGCTTTACCTGCGGAGAAGTTTTGTCCGATTCCCCCAAGTTATTGAACAACCGGTATGACATCATAAAAACCCTCAAGACCGGCGGCATGGGATGCATATATAAAGCTCAGGATATAAAAACCGGACTCACCGTCGCCGTCAAGAAGATGATCAACCCCTATAAATCCCAGGAAGACCGGGAATATGCGGAAAAGCGTTTCCGGGAGGAAGCCCGCCTTCTGGCAGAATTGAGTCATGTGGGACTCCCCAAGGTTACCGACTTTTTTATCACCTGGGATCAGGAAACCCGCAGTGCTTCCCACTATATCGTTATGACTTTTATCGAGGGAAACGATCTGGAAAGTATAATGAGGAGCAGGAATCGGGAACCTTTGCCGATAGAGACGACAGTGAATTATTTTAAACAAACTCTGCAGATTCTGGCTTACCTTCATTCGCAAACCCCCCCCATTATTTACAGGGATATGAAACCCTCCAACATCATGATCCAGAAAGAGAACGGCTACGAACGGATATTCCTGGTGGATTTCGGAATAGCCAAGATTTTTGCCCCGGATCAGACCGATACCCTCATCGGCACTCCCGGCTACTCCGCACCGGAACAGTTCAAGGGATGTGCCGAACCCGGCAGCGACATCTTTTCTTTGGGAGTGGTCATGCACTACCTCCTCACGGGACTGGATCCCATCAAACATCTTCGACGTACCCTCATCATGGATCCCCCGGCGGATATTAATCCCGATGTTCCCCGGTATCTAAGCGATCTGGTTCTTTCCATGACCAATTTTATCATTGATCAACGTCCCTCGGCAGGACAGACCCTCAAACTCCTGGAGGAAGGAGAAAAACTGGACAGCCACATCTCAAAGGAAGAAATCGAGAAAAAGGACGAAAAGGGTAGGAACCTGCTCCACAAGGAGGCTATGGAAGGAAACCTGAAAATGGTGGAAAAATATATCGCCGCAGGAGCTTATGTAAATGAGACCGATAATGACCAGTGGACTCCCCTCCACTTCGCCGTATGGAAAGGACATGCCGCCGTGGCCGAAATACTGCTCAAAAGCGGCGCCAGGGTCAATGCAAAAAATGATACAGGAGATTCTGCGGTACATATAGCCGTCAGCGAAGAACTCATCACTATTCTGGAATTACTGGTAAAGAATCAGGCGGACGTCAACGCCAAAAACAACCAAGGGGAAACCCCCATGGATATTGCCACCCGCCTGAAAAATACCGCCATCATCTCCTTCCTGCGGAGAAACGGAGCAAAACAGAAATCCCTCTGGGCAAGACTCTTCTCCCGCCTGGGATTCCTGAAACTTCCATCCAATAAAGGAGAGAATTAAAGAAATTCCGAAATCCCCTTCGGAACTCACGCTGAAAATCGAGGAAACCGCCATTAACCCGTCATCCTGAATCCTGCAACCAGTTCAGGACAGGCTTTGTTTCAGGATCTTTGGCAATAAAAGGCGTAACTCCTGTATATGGATTTAAAACTTCAATGACATCACCTATAGAACGGAAAGGAATATCCCCGTGGACCCACATTCAACCGATATAAAAAATATATCACACAAAAATCAAATTCAAATTTCATGGGATTCAAATAACGATAATACCAATGATACACTTGATCTCCCAATAGAAGAAGCGGCAAAAAAGATCGAAAATCTCCGGCAGCAAATTTCGTTTAACAATTATCTTTATTATATAAAAAACTCACCCCAAATCACCGACGCCGAATATGACCGCATGTTCCGACAACTCCTTTTACTGGAAGAAAAATTCCCCTCATTGAAAACTATAGATTCCCCCACCCAAAGAGTCGGAGCGGAGCCTCTTAGTGAATTCGAGAGTGTGGAACACCTGGTCCCCATGCTCTCTTTAGGCAACACCTTCAACGACGGCGAACTGAGAGACTTCGACGTCCGCATAAAAAGGAAAATCCCTGATAAAACCTGGACTTACGTCTGTGAACTGAAATTCGACGGCATTGCGGTATCCCTTAGATATGAGAAGGGCATCCTTGTTCAGGGAGCCACCCGGGGCGATGGAGTTAAGGGAGAGAATATCACTCCCAACCTGAAAACAATTAAATCCGCCCCTCTGCGTCTGCTATCCCATGAAGAAAATATTAACCTCTCCCCTACCCTTCCGCCCACCGATGCTATTCCCACTGTTCTTCTGGTTCGCGGAGAAGCCTTCATGAGCAGGGACAGTTTCAACAAACTCAACGAGGAGCGGGGAGCAAAAGGAGAACCCCTCTTCGCCAACCCCAGAAACGCCTGTGCGGGATCGCTGAGGCAACTGGATTCCCGCATCACCGCCAAAAGAAACCTGGATCTATTTATTTATGGCTTAGATTCTGAAATAGAAGGCATAAATACCCATCTAAAAGCCCTTGATTATCTGAAAAAACTGGGATTTAAAATAAGCGAACATACGAAACATTGCAATGATATAGAAGAAGTTATACGGTTTTGCCATCAATGGATCGAAAAACGAAGCGAATTGAATTATGATATAGACGGTGTAGTAATAAAAGTTAATGAACTGGATATTCAAAAAGAACTGGGATTCGTTTCCCGATCCCCCCGCTGGGCAATCGCCTATAAACTCCCCTCCACCGAAGTCATCACAAAATTGCTGGATATTGAAGTCTCCGTGGGAAGAACCGGCTCTTTAACTCCCGTCGCTATTCTTGAACCCACCGAGGTGGACGGATCTACCGTCAGCCGGGCAACCCTGCATAATAAAGACGAAATCGAAAGAAAAGGACTGAAAATCGGCGATTACGTGCTGATTCACAAGGCGGGATCCGTTATCCCCGAAGTGATTACCTCAATACCGGAGAGACGGACGGGAGACGAAAGAGAATTTGTGATGCCCACCCACTGCCCCATTTGCAACGAAGCGGTGTTTCACCCCGAAGACGAAGCCGTCGCCCGCTGCGTCAACATGGAATGCCCCGCTCAGGTAAAGGAACGGATCGGACATTGGACCTCCAGAGACGCCCTGGATATTCAGGGTTTCGGCGAAAAAATCGTCGAACAACTGGTGGACAAAAATATGGTGAAAAATCCCCTGGACCTCTATGACCTGACCCTTGACTCCATCTCAAAACTTGAACGCATGGGAGATAAACTGGCAACCAAATTGATAAAAAATATCCAACAAGCCCGCAAAAAACCCATGCACAACGTCCTCTACGGCTTGGGAATACGCCACGTAGGACAACATATCGCCAAAGTCCTGGCAAAACATTTTAAAACCCTGGAAACCCTCGCTCTGGCTAAAAAAGAAGACCTGCAGGAAATTCACGAGATTGGCCCGGAAGTGGCAGAGTCGGTTGTAGAATTCTTTGCTATTGAAAAAAATAAACATATAATAGAGAAAATCAGAAATGAAAATATAATAGAATATGAAGCGGAAAAAACCGATTCCCCACAATCCAACCTCTTCGACGGCAAAAGCTTCGTCCTGACCGGAACCCTCCCCTCCATGAACAGAAATCAGGCACAAAAACTCATCGAAGAACACGGTGGGAAAGTAAGCTCCTCCGTAAGCAAAAAAACCGATTTTGTATTGGCAGGAGCAGATCCGGGATCGAAATACGAAAAAGCAGTGAAACTGGGAGTAAAAATACTTGACCAGCAGGAATTTGAGAATATGCTGAAATCTCTATAAAGTATATGTTATGCCGTTCCAGATAATAAAACATAACGAAAATATTAGAAAACGAGAGAAAAAAGTGGAAAACTTCGCCCAAAGCGGGAGTTTCCGCACCTGCCTCGTCTATCCCAATACCTACTATGCCGGTATGTCCAACCTGGGATTCCATAAGGTTTATTCCATAATCAATTGCCATCCGGAATTTTATTGCGATAGAACATTTCTACCCGATAAAGAAATCCTACCCCTATACGCCAAAGGCAAACGAAAACTCATCGCCCTGGAATCGGAACGACCCGTCCAGGAATTCGACATAGTGGCTTTCTCTGTCTCCTACGAAATGGATTTCCTTAATATACTCAAAATATTGGAATTGTCAGGCATTCCCCCCAAATCCGAAGACCGGGGAGAAAAATACCCCCTCATCATCGCCGGAGGAGCCGCCGTCTCCATCAATCCCGAAATTATCGCCCCCTTTTTTGATATTTTATTCCTCGGCGAAGGAGAAATCAACCTGCCCCCATTCCTAGATTCCTTCCTCCAAAACCGATTTCAACGACAAGATAGAAACAATTTATTTCATCAAATATCAACCATCCCAGGCATATATATTCCATCCATAATGAATACCCCCCCCTCCATCCCCACAGACCTCCAACCTCCGACTTCCAACCTCAAAACCGCTCATTCTGTGATTTTATCTCCCGATACCGAATTTGCCACTATGTTTTTAATTGAAATATCAAGAGGTTGTCCTTTCAGTTGCGGATTCTGTACATTAAGTTTAATGAATAAACCCTTCCGCCCCGCCCCTTTGGACGAAATACTGAAATTAGTTGATATGGGATTATCTTTTACAAAACATTTCGGTCTGGTGGGAGCAGCGGTAGCTTCTCATCCCCACATAAAGGAAATATTAAAATATATTATGGAAAGGAATGGGGAAGTATCTTTTTCGTCTTTAAGAGCCGATGTCTTAAATGAAGATAAACTAAACCTTTTATTTAAGGCGGGACACAGGACTCTTACCCTGGCTCCCGAAACCGGCAGTGAAAAACTACGAAAAAAAATAAACAAAACCCTCACCGACGAAAAACTTTATCAAACCCTAAAAACCGCATTGAAAGTGGGATTCCGGGAATTCAGACTTTATCTCATGATAGGACTCCCCCACGAAACCGACGAGGACATTTTAGCCGGGGTGGATATGATCAACCAAATTGCCGATTCCATCCGTCCTCTGGGGGGGAAACTCACCGTCAGCGTCAATCCTTTAATACCCAAACCCCACACGCCCTTGGCGGTCTATTCCATAAATGATGAAGATGAAATAAAAAGAAAATACGAAATATTAATATCACCTTTTTATAAATCCTCATTGGTTTCTTTTAAAACGGAAAACCCCAAGGAAAGTATATTACAGTCTTTTCTATGTAAAGGAAATCGTCAGGACAGCGAATATTTACTAAAATTTTATAAAAAATCATTTTCGCAAATAACCGCCGGCATAACCAAAATGAAAAGAAAAAATCCGCCCGTATCAAAAGAGGAGAATTGATAGTATATATTCAGTCCTCTGGCGGAGAACCACGTCATCCTGAACTCGTTTCAGGATCTATACAATATCTTTTGCATCAGATTCCGAAACAAGCCTGCCCTGAACTTGTTTCACGGGTTCGGAATGACGGGGGGACTGAATGAATACCCTTTTTCTTCTTTGCGTAAGTTATTCCTCTGTTTATATAAGCCAATTCCCCATCGGGTTGAGTTTTATGGCAGTATCAAAATCTTTCATAGTTAATTCGTCTTTGCCTATTTTTCGAAACACCAACCCTCTACCGATATAGAAAACGGGATTGTCAGGTTCCAGTTCGATTGCCTTACTAAAGTCCGACGATGCTTTTCAGTCGGGATGGAGACCACTGCAAGCCTTATTTTTGATGTTCTTGGCTTTTTCTGTTGATAGAGGTATCTCTGCCTTTCCGGTAATGAAATATGTGAAAGTCAGCAAAATGGGGTGGCCTCCCATGAAAAAACAAGATGGGAACAAATTTCACCGGATTCGGTTATAATTGAAAACAGTCTGTATCAGTAAAAAACGATAGGATGGATCTTATGTCTTTGAGTCAGAATAGCAATATCAGCAAAGATGGTATTAATGACGATTATATCAACAATAGCGATGACGAGTCTGTCAATGGGAGTGCAAAGGCGGATGAATCTATCCCTGACAGGAATGAAATAATAAATCTGCTCCGGCAAAGGGGCGAGGAGAGCCTTCATTCCCTCATGGAAAAGGCTTATAAGGTCAAACTCAAATATGTGGGGAAGAAGGTCTATCTCCGGGGTCTGATCGAGATGAGCAACATATGTGTAAAAGATTGCCTCTATTGCGGAATTCGTAAAGGAAATCGGAACGTTAGCCGATACACCCTGAATCAGGAGGAAATTGTGGAAGCGGCAAAATGGGCCAGGGATAACAATTACGGGTCGGTGGTTCTGCAGTCGGGAGAAAGAACCGATGCGTCCTTTATTTCTTTTATAACCGATCTGGTTAAAGACATAAAGAAAATCAGCGAAGACAGACTGGGTATAACCCTCTCTCTGGGAGAACAGACCAGAGAAACCTATCGTCAGTGGTTTTCTGCCGGAGTTCACCGGTATCTGCTTAGAATCGAGACTTCCAGCCCTCATCTGTATAAAAAACTTCACCCATCCGACCATTTATTTGAAAATCGTTTGCTATGTCTTCAATATTTGAAAGAAACAGGCTATCAGGTGGGGACGGGAGTCATGATCGGTTTACCCGGTCAAAGGGAGGAAGATCTGGCGGGAGATATTTTATTTTTTAAAGAGCATGATATAGATATGATCGGCATGGGACCCTACATCGTCCACAAGGATACTCCTTTGGCGAAAAATGTTCCCAACTCGAAGGAAGATCAGGAAAGGCGTATGGAACTTGCTCTGAGAATGATTGCCCTTACCCGACTTGTTTTGAGAGATGTGAATATCGCCTCCACCACCGCCTTGCAGACCCTGCATCCTATGGGCAGAGAGATGGGACTTCTGGCGGGCGCCAACATTATCATGCCCAATATAACCCCTCTCTCCCACCGCAAGGATTATCTTTTGTATGACGACAAGCCCTGTATAGACGACGATGCCTCCCATTGCCGGAATTGTCTGGAAAACCGGATAAAACATATAGGCGAATCCATCGGCTACAGCCAATGGGGCGACTCTCCCCACTTCAGGAACAAAGGGCAAAAATACAGGACTGCATTGTAATAGAGTTAAAGGGGAATCCTGAAATGAATATAGATTTACATACCCATACATCTCCCCAGTCTCCCGACAGCGTCATGTCCATCCCCCAGGCGGTGGCACGGGCTGAATCTGCAGGACTGGACGGGATTTGTATCACCAATCATGACCACTTTTCATTTCATGCGGTGGAAATGTTTATTAAAAATCACAAATATAATAATAAAATAAAGATTTTTGTGGGAGGGGAAATAACCTGCGAATCCCCTGTAAATCCACACTTTACCAATCATCTTTTAGTATTCGGGCTTGAGAACATGGGTGAATTGGCATCCCGATTCAGACCTCCGATGAGAGAGGTGATGAAATACGTTCATGAAAAAAACGGCGTCGCCGTTCTAGCCCATCCCTGTCATCAGATAGGGGAACTGTTAGATAAGGAAATATTTGATCAACTTGGAATTTATATATTAGAAACCTTAAATGGCGCAAGGACCGATTATGAGAATAACAGAGCGGGAAAATTCGCCGAACAAAATATTCCCGAAGGAAAAGAAATTTCCTATTTTCAAACGGGAGGCAGCGATTCCCATCATGAACGGCATGTGGGAAGGTGCTTTACCCGATTCGAAAACCCGGTAAACACCCTTGAAGAGCTGGTTTGTGAATTGAAAAATGGAAATTATAAACCCATGAGGGGGAATATACCGGAGATGCCCCAACCGCCTTCTTCCCTTATAAAAAGAGTATGGCATTTCATAAATAAAAAGTTATTTACATATAAGAGAAAAAATCCGGTGGACGTTAACTTGCTGGATTGAAAACGGTTTTAACAACACTAGCAAAGAAGGAATAGTCCCTCATACAGGGAAGATCGAAGTAGAAAGTTATACCGGTTTATTCCTGATTACCCTCAAAACAAGACGGAGGATGACATGGCTCGGATTCAGCCCGGTTTTTTAAGTGGAGAGAAAGTTTATCTCAGACCTTTGAGAAAAGATGATCTGATTCATATAATAAAATGGTTTAACGATCCCGAAACTATGGGATTAATCGGTGAATCCTCTCCCATGAGCAATGAAGAGGGAGAAAGATATTTTGAAAAGATTCAGCAGGATGACGGCAGAAAAAATTTTATGATCCTTCTCCGGGACAACCACAGGGTTATCGGTCAGGCGGATCTCCTCAGAATGTTCCATCCCTGGCGAACCACCGATATGAGCGTCATAATCGGGGAAAAAGACTGCCGGGGCAAGGGTTACGGTTCCGAGGCGGGGGTACTCCTGATGAACTTCGCCTTCGGTTATATGAACTTCCACCGCATATCCATCGGAGTGGTGGGATTTAATAAGGCGGGAATCGGTTTCTGGGAAAAAATCGGCTTCAAAAGAGAGGGAATTCAGAGAGACGGTTATTATTTTAATCACTCCTACCACGATTTCATCATGATGAGCATACTGGAAGACGAATTCCGCACAAAATACAATTTGAAATAAAAGTATTCATTTCAGAGAGGTTTTATATATGAAGAAAATGACCAAGAAACAGCGTATCGATATGGCTCTTAGAGGGCAGGAGGTGGATCGGATTCCCGTCAGTTTCTGGCGCCACTTCTACGAATACGAAGACACCCCTAGGGGACTTGCCGACGCCATGCTCCTGTTTCAGGAGGATTACGACTGGGATTTTGTCAAGGTCAACCCCAGAGCCAGTTATCATCACGAGGACTGGGGAGCCGATTATAAGTTCTTTAAAGATGGTATCAGTAAACCCGAAAGAATATCCTATCCCGTAAAGAGGCTGGCGGATCTGGAAAGAATCAAGCCCCTTCAACCGTTGAAGTCCAGTGTTTTACGGGAACATATCGACGCCTTGCATTATATCAAAAAAGGACTGCAGGATAAAGTTTATTTCCTCATGACGGTCTTCACCCCTCTCTCCATTCTGGGGGATATGACCGAAACCAGAGATACCCTGAAAGAATTCATCCGGGAAGATCCCAAACTGGTACATACCGCCCTGGAAGCGGTTACTCAAACCTTCGAGGAGTTTGTAACCGAATGCCTCAATGTGGGAATATCGGGGCTTTTCTTCGCCACCACCCACTGGGGAACCTACGACAGGATCGACGATGGAATATTTGACGAGTTTTCCCGTCCTTATGATATGCGGATATTAAATCCGGTTAAGGACTGCCCCTTTAATCTGTTGCACGTCTGCAAGAGCAACAACATGCTAAAACACCTGAAAGATTACCCCGTTCCTGCCTTTAACTGGGACTCCGCCGACAAAACCAACCCAGATATCGGAAAAGGGAAGGAAATCACCGGCAAAACCGTTATCGGAGGCATCAACCACCAGAAAACCCTCAGCGAGGGAAGTAAGGAACAGTGCGTGGAAGAAGCCTTCTCCGCCCTGGACGCCACCGGAGGCAAAGGATGGATTTTAGCTGCCGGTTGCACTTTCGCTCCCTCGGCTCCTTCCTCCAACCTCAAAACCCTGAGAGAATGGGTGGAACAGGCAAAAGCCCGATAACAGCGGAGATAGTATCGGTAGCAAAGGACTTTAGTCCTTCTTTGGTGGTAGTGGAGGGTTTCAGCCTTTATCTTTGTTGTTATTTTCTTCGTTGGCGGAAGATCTAAAGATCTTTGCTACAGATTATATATATCTGTTTTGATTGTCAATTTCAGGAGAATAAAAAATGAAAACGGCTGAAATTTTTTTCTGAAAGAAATCCATTGTCAGGGCAGTAATTTAAAAGAGAAAATCCCCGGAGATAAAAAGGGGATTGATCTGTATTGATTCGGCGGTGTTTGGTATAATGAGTAATTCAATAGTTGCCTTAATAAATAATTTTCTGCGATTCGGCGGTATTTCAACGGTATTGATAATGTTGATCTTCTCCGTCGGTTCTCCGGTTTTTGCTCAGGACGGTATGATGCCCCTGGTGGGAGAAAACAAATATCATATAGTCCAGGAAGGGGAAGACCTGTATCCCATAGCCAAGAAGTACGGTCTTGCCATAGAGCATGTCATGTGGGCTAACGGTCTCAAGGGGGTGGAAGTGGCACCGGGAACCCGTCTGTTGATCCCCGGCAAGAGGATCCTGCCCGATAAGATATATGAGGGACTGATCGTGAACCTACCCGAAAGGGGTATTTATCTTTTCAGGGAGGGAGTTTTTGTAAAATTTTATCCTATCGCTATCGGAGCTGCGGGTTCCAAGGGTAAGTGGATGACTCCTACGGGGGAATTCAGTATAATAAATAAAGTAAAAGATCCCACCTGGCTGCCTCCCGAGTGGGCAAAGGAGGAAAAACCCGTACAACCGGGTCCCGATAACCCCCTGGGAGATCGGTGGATAGGTCTTAATGAACCGGGATTGGGGATCCACGCCACCAACTCGCCGGTATCGGTAGGACTTGCCACCAGTCACGGATGTATGCGGATGTATCCCGAAAGCGCCCACGACCTCTTTGAACGGGTTTATGAAGGAATGACCGTGCGGATTATCTATCAGCCGGTGAAGGTGGGTTACGACGACAAGGAAAAGCGGATCTATATGGAAGTCTATGGTGACGTTTATGAAAAAACTACCGGTCTTAAAGAACTGGTCAGGGAAAAAATTGCCTCTCTGGGACTCATGGGACTGGTGGAGGATAAACTGATTGATCGACTGGTGGAGGAGCATAACGGTCTCCTGACTCCCGTGCTGGGTTCCGATATTGTTATAAAAGTAAATGATAAGAAACTCGACTTTTTCTTCTCCCCCATTATGAAGGACGGCAAGATCTGGGTTACCAGCGAGGTGCTCAAGCCCATGGGCTCCACCCTGCTGTGGAATAACAAGGAGAAAAAGGTATATATCTATCGGGGAAAATATCAGATTTCTCTCAAATTAAAAAACGCCGAGGAGGGAATGAAGGCTTCCGACAGCGAACCTACCGTTTATCTGTGGAAGGGCAGAACAATTTTACCTTTAAGTTATATCCTCAAGGGGCTCAAGGTGGACTTCTACTGGCTCCCCGAACACAAGACCCTGCTGGTCTATTCGGGAACGCCCAAAACCGGCAACGGCAAAAAACTTATCCAGAAGAAGAATGACGGCAAAAAGGGAACCCCCGATGGAGGTAAAACCGTAAAGCCATCCCCTTCTCCGTCCGGTTCTCCGACGACTTCTCCATCGCCGTCCCCTTCTCCGACGGTAAGCGCTCCTGATGCCTCGCCGGTTCCCGATGATCTGCCCACAGGAGAGGAATGGCAGACCATCGACGAACCCCTGGACGGAGGCCAAAATTAGAACCGACCGGATTAAAGGGTTGAAAACGACTTTGTAGTTCAGGACTTCAGTCCTGCCTCCTCTGCCCCCCACCGGGTTAAGGGTTTGAAAACGACTTTGTAGTTCAGGACTTCAGTCCTGCCTCCTCTGAACCCCGACCGGGTTAAGGGTTTGAAAACGACTTTGTAGTTCAGGACTTCAGTCCTGCCTCCTCTGAACCCCGACTGCCGATTAAGACTTTATTAACATATATAAGAAAACCGATTGAGGTGTGCTATGGCAACGGTGCTGGTAGTGGATGACGAAAAAACCATGGTGGATATTATAAAATACAGTCTGGAAAAAGCGGGGTTCAACGTGCTGACGGCTTTCGACGGCGACTCGGCTCTTGCCCAGTTTCGGCGGAATCCTCCGGATCTGGTGGTGCTGGATGTGATGCTGCCCGTTATCGACGGATATGAACTGTGCAAGACCATGAGTGCGGAACAGGCGATTCCCATCATCATGCTCACCGCCAAGGATGAGGAGATCGACAAGATTCTGGGACTGGAACTGGGGGCTGACGATTATATGACCAAACCCTTCAGTCCCAGGGAATTGGTGGCCAGGGTGAAAGCCCACCTGCGAAGAGAAAAGAAAAGAACCACCGGGCCCGCCTCCGATGAAACCCTGCTGGGAGAACTGAGACTTAATCCGGACCGCAGGGAAGTTTTTAAAAATGACGAAAAGCTGGATCTGACCCCCAAGGAATATGAACTGTTCGCCTATATGGTAAAAAATCGGGATAAAGCATTAAAAAGAGAAACTCTGCTGGAAATGGTGTGGGGTTACGATTATTACGGCGATGCCCGCATCGTCAACGTAACCGTGGCCCGATTGAGGGAAAAGGTGGAACAGGATCCTTCCAATCCCCGGTATATCATCACGGTGCGGGGAGTGGGCTACCTGTTTCAGGTTCCCAAGGGGGCATAGGAGATTGCCGCCGGGGGTAGTATTTTTATTTTTTTGATGATTACAAGGAGTTCTTTATGTGTGGAATAGTAGGATATATAGGACAAAAAGATGCTGTACCTTTTCTCCTGGATGGACTGGGAAGGTTGGAGTACCGGGGCTATGACTCGGCAGGGGTGGCGGTGCTGAAGGAACGGAAGATAAAACAGGTAAAGACCCAGGGAAGACTCAAGGTGCTCAAGGATTTACTCAGGGAGAATCCCCTGTCGGCCAGAGTGGGAATAGCCCACACCCGCTGGGCAACCCACGGAGTCCCTTCCGATGTCAACGCTCACCCTCATTGCTGCTGCAAGGGAGAAATATCCCTGATACATAACGGTATAATTGAAAATTACGTTTCCATAAGAAACCGCCTCCTGGAAAAGGGGCATGTTTTCCAGTCCGCCACCGATACCGAGGTGCTGGTTCACCTGATAGAAGACTATTTCGAGGGAGATATTTTAAAGGCGGTCCTGAAGGCTCTTAAAGACGTGGAGGGAGCCTACGCCATAGGGGTTCTGTCTTCCAGGGACCCCGGCAGGATCATCGGAGCCCGGCTGGGAAGCCCCCTGGTTACGGGATTATCCAAACACGGGAGTTTCCTGGGCTCGGACATACCCGCCTTTTTACCCTATACCAGGGAGGTCAAGTACCTGAAAGAGAAGGAAGTGGCGGAATTAACTCCGGATAAGGTCAATATTTATGATCTGGACGGAAACCCCATCGACAGAAAATCCGAGGTTGTCCTTTGGGATGCCAGTATGGCGGAAAAGAGCGGATATAAACATTTTATGCTGAAGGAAATATTCGAACAGCCCCGTGCCATAACCGACACCCTATCGGGAAGACTTTTCAGGGATGACATCCGCATTGACGAGATGAAACTTTCCGATGAAGATCTGAGATCCGTTAACAGGATTCTGATAACGGCTTGCGGCACCGCCTATCACGCAAGCATGATCGGCAAATATATGCTGGAAGGACTGGCAAGGATTCCCGTGGAAACCGAGGTGGCCTCGGAACTTCGATACCGGGATCCGGTCATCGATGAGAAGACCCTGGTGGTGGCCGTCACCCAGTCGGGAGAGACCGCCGATACCCTGGTCTCCTTCCGGGATGCCATAAATCGGGGAGCCAGATCGGTGGCTGTTACCAATGTGGTGGGTTCCTCCATCACCAGGGAGACGGAAAATATCATCTTTACCAGAGCGGGGCTGGAAATCGGCGTGGCCGCCACCAAGACCTATACCTGTCAGATCACGGCGCTGGCCCTTCTGGCTCTGAAACTGGCCAAAGCCAGGGGAACCCTTCCCGGAGAGGATTTTGAAAAGATTAGCGGCGATCTGTCCCGGATTCCGTCCCTAATGGAAGAGATCCTGAAAAAATATGAGAATATCCGCAATATCGCCAGGAGATTTCACAAAGCCCGTGATTTCCTGTTTCTGGGCAGAAGCGTCAGCTACCCCGTAGCTCTTGAGGGAGCCCTTAAACTCAAGGAGATTTCCTACATCCACGCGGAAGGATACGCCTCGGGAGAGATGAAACACGGCCCCATCGCCCTCATCGACCGGAGCGTTCCTGTAGTGATCATAATGCCCTGCGACGGCGTTTGCGATAAGACCCTCTCCAACGTCCAGGAAGTCCGGGCAAGAGAAGGAGTTACCATCGGTATCACCAACCAGTCCCCGGAAGAACTGAAAGCCCATTTCGATGAAGTGGTGCCCGTTCCATCGGTTCATCCCCTCCTTTCTCCCATTCTTACCACGGTCCCCCTGCAATTGCTGGCTTATTTCATAGCCGACAAGAAAAACCGGGATGTGGATCAACCCCGGAATCTGGCCAAGAGCGTAACTGTCGAATAGAAGTCGGAAGATGTAAGTCAGAGGCTG
>Ga0067045_1029940_pt1 | contig 17476 bp, 16 predicted proteins | sample TerdegcTABiofilm_FD_59184 | JGI IMG/M metagenome (GOLD analysis project Ga0067045, IMG submission 59184) | Combined Assembly of (Gp0054472, Gp0054536) Wastewater bioreactor microbial communities from Singapore -Terephthalate degrading... | reverse complement strand
GAGGTGGTCGGCGCCTTGACCGCATACCCGGCCTCAATGCCACGCGCCACGTCGGTGAGGTCGAGCAGGGGCCGCGTGATCACGCGGGCCACCAGCCAACCCAGCAGGGAGAACAGCACCGCCGCCGCAAAACCCCCGAGCAGCATGCGCCGGTGCAGCTGGTTCACGGGGGCATAGGCCTCGTCCAGGGTCTGCCGCACCAGCACGCGCCAGCCCAGGCCGGCGTAGGTGTCAAAGCCGTTGTCGCGGGTGTAGCCCACGAGGTAAGTCTGTCCATCGGGCCAGGTTTCTGTCGCGTGGCCCGACTCGCCGCGCCCTGCGGCTTCCACGCTCGGCAGACGCAGCGCCGTGCCCTGCACGTCCTTGGGGCCGAGCAGCACCGCGCCGGTGGTCGAGACGATCAGCAGGTCAACGCTGCGGTGGCGGCTTACCGGGGTGAAGATCGCTTCCTGGATCTCGCTTGCCCAGTTCCATGAAAGGTGCACACCCAGCACGCCAGCGGCCTGGCCCGCGGCATCGGTCAGGGGGAAGGCGATGTCGACGAAGCGCAGTGGCTCATTGCCCGGCGTGCCCAGCAGTTGGGCGAGCAGCACGGCGTCGTGCACATCGCCCATGGGGTGGTCGTCCATGGCGTTGCGGAACCAGGGGCGCGCTGACACATCCACGCCTTCGAGCAGGCCCCGTGTGGCGGTGCGTACCACGCCTGCGGTATCGGTCGCGCCGATCCAGGCGTAGTTCGGATAGCTCTTCTGCAGGGCCTCGATTTCCCTGCGAATTGTTTCGGTATCGGTGTGGCCGCTGAGCCGTTGTGCGATCAGGTGCACCTCGCGGTAGCGCTCGAACATGGACCGGTCCAGCCGGCTGGCGGTCTGCTGCGCCAGCTCGGTCAGGTTGGCGCCGATGGCTTCGCGCACCTGGTTGCTTGCGGCGCGATCGCTGAACAGCGTCAGGCTCAGCGTGAGCAGCAGCGAGAGGGCAGTGAAGGCCACGGCGAGCCAGGCCCCCAGGCTGAAACGGCGCAATGGCGAGGAGCCTTCCATGCTCAGTAAACCCGGCCAGCTTTGTAGGTCGCGTGCGTGCGCGCCTGTTGGGCGGAGACTTTGTTGATCGCTGCCAGGGTTCGGCTCACCTGGGCGTGGGTGATGGCCAGTCCCAGCGCGTCGGCCGCGTCCTTGCCAGGCAGGCCGGGCAGGCGCAGCAGCCGCTTGACCATTTCCTGCATCTGCGGCTTGCCCGCCCGGCCATTGCCGGCCACGGCCTTTTTCAACTGCAGTGCGGTGTACTCGGCCACCTCCAGCTTGTTGGCGACAAGAGCGGTCAGGCAGGCGCCACGCGCCTGGCCCAGCAACAGTGTGGCCTGGGGGTTGACGTTGACGAACACGATTTCACAGACCGACGTCTCAGGCTGGTAGCGTGCCACCACCTCGGTGATGCCGTCGAAGAGGATCTTGAGCCGCTCGGGCAGCAGGGCACCGTCCTTCGGGCTGGTCTGGATGGTGCCGCTGGCGACGTAGTGCAAGGCCGAGCCTTCGGTGTCGATCACCCCGAAGCCGGTGCACTGCAGGCCGGGGTCGATGCCGAGGATGCGCATGTTGAAAGGTCTCAGAGGTCGAAGGTCCAGCGCACGGAATGGAAGAACACGGGTGCGGCGAAACACAGGGCGTCCACGCGATCGAGCAGGCCGCTGGCGCCGGTGACCGAGCGCCCTGCAAAGCCCCAATGGGTCACGCCGCGGTCGCGCTTGATGGCCTTCATGACCAGGTGGCCGAAGCTGCCGGCCACGCAGGCGACCAGGGCCATGGCCAGCGCGGGCAGCGGTTTGAAGGGGGTGAAGCCGGAGAGCACGGCGCCTAGCAGGCCACCAGCGGCCAGGCCCAGGGCCCAGCTGCGCCAGTGGAAGCTGTCGCTGATGGCCGGCGCCACCGGCCGGTGCAGGCCACGCGCGGCCAGGTGCTGCACCAGCATGCAGGTCTGCACCACCAGCACCAGGAAGAAGACCAGGAAGGCGGTCTTGCCGACGAAACCGGGGAAGTTGAGCAGCAGCAGCGCAGGCACGTGGCTCATGCCATACACGCAGACCATGATGCCCCACTGCAGTTTGGCGTTGCGCTCCAGGAAGCGCTGCGGGTCGTTGCCCAAGGCGCTCACCACGGGGATGGCGAGAAACACGTAGACCGGGATGAACACGGTGAACAGGTTGAAGCGCTCCGTCCAGACCAGCGCGTACTGCAGCGGCAACACGATGAAGAAGGCCAGCACCAGGCTGCGGTGGTCGCCCCGGCGGGTGGGCGAGAGGCTGATGAACTCGCGCAGGATGAAGAACGAAACCAGGCCAAACAGCACGATGGCGAAGCCCTCGCCCATGACCCAGCCGACCCAGAACACCAACATCATCATCCAGGAGCTGCGCAGCAGCGCCTGGTTGTCCTGGAGGCGCAGGGCGCGCTCGCCGCTGGCGTCGTCGTCGCCCGAGCGGCGCTCGCGCAGCGACAGCAGCACGCCCACGCCACTGGCGATCAGCAGCAGGCCGAACAGCACCACGAAGACGAGGCTGACCTGCTGGTCGGCGGTGAGGCTGCGAAGGAAGGAGGTCATGTGATCAGACGTCCCTGAGTGCCATGACGGCTTCACGGGCCCGCTTCAGGAAATCGGCGCGTGGCTCTTCGGCGCCCAGCACCAGCGGTTCGCCGAAGGTGACCGAGCACAGCACCGGCACCGGCACGACCTCGCCCTTGGGGATCACGCGCTGCACGTTGTGGATCCAGGCCGGCACCAGCACCACGCCCGGAAAACGCTGCGCCAGGTTGTACAGGCCCGACTTGAAGGGCTGCGGATCTTCCTCGTGGCCGCGCGTGCCTTCGGGAAAGAGGATGAGCGAGTCGCCGCTTTCCAGCGCCTGCGCCAGCGGTGCGAGCGGATCCTCGTCGCCCTTGCGCTCGCGCTCCACGTACACGGCGTTGAACACCTCGGTCGTGATCCAGCGTTTGAAGTTCGACGCAGTCCAGTAGTCCTTGGCCGCGATCGGGCGCGTGATGCTGCGCAGTTCCTGCGGCAGCGCGGCCCAGATCAGCACGAGGTCGGCATGGCTCTGGTGGTTGGCGAAGTAGATGCGCTGCTCGGCCTTGGGCGGGCAGCCATGCCAGCGCGCCTGTGCGCCGGTGAGCAGGCGCACCAGGCCGAGCAGGAACACGCTCATGAAGGTGGCGCGCAGGTTCATGGCAGCGTGACCCCGCCCATGCGCGCGACGATGGTGCCGGTGCGCCGCGCGAGGTAGGCCGAGCCCTGGCGTGTCTCGAAGAACTTGGGCGAGGGCAGCATCACCGCCAGGCGAGCCGCTTCGTGCGGCGAGAGCTTGCTGGCCGGCTTGTTGAAGTAGCGTAGCGACGCGGCTTCGGCGCCGAAGATGCCTTCGCCCCACTCCACGCTGTTGAGGTAGATCTCCAGGATGCGGCGTTTGTCGAGCAGGGCTTCCAGCATCAGCGTGAGCACCAGCTCCTGGCCCTTGCGCAGCAGCTGGCGTTCACCGGAGAGCAACAGGTTCTTGGCGAGTTGCTGCGTGATGGTGGAGCCGCCCACCACCTTGGGTTCGCGAGCCGGCTGGGCGGGCTGGCGCGCGGCGCGCTTTTCGGCCTGTTGCTGGCGGCGCTCGTTCTTCTGCCAGGCGCCTTCGATCGCGCCCCAGTCCACGCCGCCGTGATCGGTGAAACCGGCGTCTTCCGACGCGATCACGGCGCGCTTGAGGTGCGGGCTGATCTGTTCATCGGGTACCCAGCGGTGCGACCAGCGCCAGGGCTTGTCGCTCTGCCGGCTGGCACCGGCGATGCGCCAGGCTTCGGAGCGCATGAACGCGGTGCTGGTGGGATCCACCACCACCATGAGTGCAATGCGCGCGACGAAGAACAACTGCAGGGCCAGCCCCGCAAGGATCAGCCACAACAACCAGCGTCCGAGCGATCTCATGCGGTGTTGACCTATTGCCCGGAGAGTTGGGTCTGCAAGGTTTCGTCGCGCGTGAAGCGGAAACGCGAGACCACCACGATCTGATCGGCCTGGCGGCGCATGGCTTCGTTGAAGCGGCCGAACGACAGGCTGCGCACGATGGCCTGGGCGCGGCGGTCCAGCTGGCTGATGCCCGAGGGTTGCACCACCTCGGTGTCGAGCACGACGCCGTTGTGGTTGACCGTGATGGTCATGGTGAGCTCGCCGTAGAGTTTGCGGCCACCGACTTCGGGGAAGTTGGTGGTGCCCCGGTCCTCGATCTTGCGGCGCAGCTCGTCGTAGTAGATGGCGTAGACCGCTTCGCGCGTGGCCGGGCTGATGTAGCGCTTCTTGGGTCGCGCGTTTTCTTCGTTGATGCGTTTTTCGATCTCGGCCAGGATCTTCACCAGCGCGCGCCGCTTCTGCTCACGCTCCGACGAGGCCTGGCTGGGATTGGCCGATTCGGGGTCGGGCGGCGGCATCTTGGCGAGTTCGCGGCGCACCTGCGCCAGCAGGCGGTTCTGTTGCTCGCGCAGCATCTCGATGGTGCGCTCGTCTTCTTCGTGCGCGTCGCCGATGCGCGCCACCGTGGCGGGTGGCAGCGGCGAGGTGGCGCGGCCCCGTTCGGCCTCGCCACCGCCGGCCAGCGAGGTCTGCGCAATGGCCGTGGCCTTGTCGGGTCGCTCGTTGCCACGCGCGTTGACGAGGATGACTTCCAGCGGCGTGTCCTGGAACACGCGGTTGAACCGCTCGGGGTCCACGAAGCGCACCGTGAGCAACGCCGCGTGCACGGCGATCGATGCCCCCAGCGCGAGTTGCAGCGTGCTCAGCTTCTTGAAAAAGGACAGGGCGGACGGCTTCACTCGGGCATTATCCGTGCTGGGTGTCGCCTGGGCCTCAATCCCCCGCCGGGCCGGGCGTTTGGGGGGGCTGGGCGGCACCTTCGCCCTCGGTTTCGTTGACGTCGATGGCCAGGGCCAGCGGCGCGGCCAGTTCCTCTTCCTCGGCGTCGTCGCCCGAGGCTTCGCCCACATCGTCCACCGGCAGGTCCAGGCGCTCGGTCACGGTGCCGTGGATGTCGAGCGTGATGTCGTCGATTTCACCCAGCTTCACCCGCACATGGGCGCCGCGTGGCAGGCCTTCGGCCCCCAGCACCGGCAGCACCAGGGGCATGGTGTCGGCTCGAACCAGGTTGTCCTTGATCAGGGTGGCGGTGACTTCGGTGATGCCTTCCTGCCGCAGGTACTGCAGCGTCCAGTAGCGTTCCATGCCGTTCTGGAAACCGTTGTAGGCGGTGTAGGCGGCGTCGAAGGCGCTGATGATGGAGAACAGGTTGGCGTCCTTGGGCTTGAACGGCGCGGCCAGCGCGGCCGTCTTGCCGTGGCGCGCGCAGGCAATGATTTGCCATTGGTTGACCAGGTCCACGTAGCGGCGCAGGGGCGAGGTGCTCCAGGCGTAGCTCTTGACGCCGATGCCCGCGTGCGGCTGCGCCTTGGTGCCCATGCGCACCTTGACGCCGGGCTGAAGGCTGGCCTGGCTGCGATAGATGCCGGGCACGCCACAGTCGGCCAGCCAGTTGCCCCAGGTGCTGTTGGCCAGGATCATGGCCTCGGCCACCATCAAATCCAGCGGCGCGCCGCGCTTGCGGGTGCCAATCACCACGCGCTCGTCGCCCTGCGGTTCGTCGCCGCTCACGCCTTCGAGGCGGAAGGTGTAGTCCGGGCGGGTGAAGTTCTCGGGCTTGCCGCGCACCACCTCGCGCTGTGCCTTCAGGTGCAAGGCCAGGCGGAACAGAAAGCTCAGCGAGGGCTGCAGGGCCGCGATCTCGGCCGGCGCATCGCTGGCCGGGGCCTCGCCCGCGAGCCAGGCTTCGGTGATCACCGTGTCAAGCTGGTCGTGCCGCAGGTTGAGCGCGATCGGCACGCGCTCCAGCGCGGTGCGGCTGCCGGTGATGGCCAGGGTGGCCTCGTCGAAGGTGACGTACAAGGACACGGCGGGGCAGTCGCGCCCGGCCATGAGCGTGTAGGCCTGCACCACGTCGTCGGGCAGCATGGTGAGCTTGTGGCCGGGCATGTACACGGTAGACAGTCGCGTGCGCGCCACCTGGTCGATGGGGCCTTCGGGCGCGATGGCCAGGCCCGGCGCTGCGATGTGGATGCCCAGCGTGACGCTGCCGCTGCCCAGGCCTTGCAGCGAGAGCGCGTCGTCGATCTCGGTGGTCTGCGAATCGTCGATGGAAAAGGCCTGCACGGGCGCCAGGGGCAGCTCGTCGGCGATCACCGGCGCCTGAAGCGCGGGGAAGCCCGTGCCCTTGGGGAACTGGTCGAACAGGAAACGTTGCCAGTGGAACTGGTAGGCACTGCTGATGGCGCCCGAGTTCTGCAGCAGCGTCAGCGGTGCGGTGTGGCTGGTGCGCGCGGCTTCCACCACCGCCTTGTATTCAGGCGCGTTCTTGTCTGGCCGGAAGAGCAGTTTGTAGAGTTGCTGGCGCACGGGTGCCGGGCAACTGCCACTGGCGAGCTCGGCGGCCCAGGCCTCGATCTGCGCCTGTACCTGCTTCTTTTTCTCGATCGCGGCCAGCGCCTGCGCGAGGATCTCGGCCGGGGCCTTCTTGTAGCGCCCCTTGCCTGCGCGCCGGAAGTAGTGCGGCGCGCCTTGCAGGCACAGCAGCGAAGCCACCTGTTCGGTGATACCGGCGTTGTCGCTGAAATACTCGTGGGCCAGGTCCGCGAACCCGAACTCGTCCTCGGGCGCGAATTCGTAGGCCAGCTCAAGCTCCATCGTCTCGGCCAGGGCGGTGGCTGCGGGCATCAGCTGGCCGGGAGCGGGCTTCTCGAAGCGCAGCAAGGCATTCGCCGCCTTGACCTTGACGCGTTTGCCGGATTCGAGCTCGACCTGCAGGGAACTTTCGGCCTCGGACAGGAGGCGGCCGGTCAACAGCTTGCCGGCTTCATCAAACAGAATGTGCATGGGCGCGATTCTCCCATGGGGCGCTTACAGCGCCAGGAAGCGGAACAGCCCGTCGATGTGGTCGTCGAAGTCGCTGATGGCGTGATCAACACCCTCCAGCAAATGGGTCGTGCCACCCGCGCAGAAGGCATGCATCTCGCGCCAGTCCAGCACCTCGTCGCCCTTGGCCACGATGGCGAACTGGCTTTCGGGCGTGGCAGGGTGCAAAGGCGCCAGGCGGGCGATGTCATCCTGCTGTTGCTGCAGCTCCCCCATGAAGGCCGGATCGACGACGAAGCGTGCCTGCGGGTCGTGCCAGGCGGTCTGTTCGCCGATGTACTTCACCAGGTCGCGCGCGGGGAACACAGCCGGGTTGAGCAGCACCGTGCGGTGGCAGCCTTTTTGCAGCGCCAGCCAGCGTGCGTAGAACCCCCCCAGCGACGAGCCGACCACGGCCATGTTGTTGCGCGGCCAGTCCTGGACACCGCGCACCACCATGTCCATGGCCTCGCGCGGCGAGGGCGGCAGCTGCGGGCACCACCAGATGACCTGCGGGTGTTGCGCCTTCATGCGCTCAGCGACCTTCTGCGCCTTCATCGATTGCGGCGACGAGCGAAAACCATGCAGGTACAACAGGTGGGTGGTGGGAGATGTCATGGCCGAAGGATAATCGGGCCCCAACATGGCCGCCGCCTTCGACAAACCCACCCTGCTGCAGCGCATTGCCCCGATCTTCCAGGGCTTTGACGGCTGGCTGCTGTTCGCCATCCTGCTGATGGCGGGCGCTGGTCTGATCACCATGTATTCGGTGGGTTTTGATCATGGCACCCGGTTCGCCGCCCACAGCCGCAACATGCTGCTGGCCGTGGGGCTGATGTTCCTCGTGTCTCAGGTGCCGCCACACCGGTTGATGACGCTCGCCGTGCCCCTGTACACCCTGGGGGTGATGCTGCTGCTGGGCGTGGAGCTGTTCGGCATCATGCGCAAGGGTTCTCAGCGCTGGCTGGACATCGGCGTCACCGTCATCCAGCCCAGCGAACTCATGAAGATCGCCATGCCCCTGATGCTGGCCTGGTGGTTCCACCGTCGGGAAGGCCAACTCAAGCCGCTGGATTTCGTGGCGGCCGGCATCCTGCTCATCATCCCCGTGGCGCTCATCCTCAAGCAGCCCGACCTGGGCACCTCGCTGCTGGTGATGTCGTCAGGCCTGGCCGTCATCTTCTTCGCCGGCCTGAGCTGGAAGCTGATCCTGCCGCCGGTGCTGCTGGGTGTGATCGGCGTGGTGACCTTGATCGCCATGGAGTCGCAGATGTGCGCGCCGGGTGTGGACTGGCAGATCCTGCACGAGTACCAGCGCCAGCGCGTGTGCACCTTGCTCGACCCCTCGAAAGACCCGTTGGGCAAGGGCTTCCACATCATCCAGGGCATGATCGCCATCGGCTCGGGAGGCATCTGGGGCAAGGGCTTCATGCAGGGCACGCAGACCCACCTGGAGTTCATTCCAGAGCGCACCACCGACTTCATCTACGCCGCTTTTTCCGAGGAATTCGGCCTCATGGGCGTGCTGGGCCTCATGTCCGGTTTTATCTTCCTCATCGTGCGCGGCCTGCTGATTGCGGTGGAGGCGCCGACCCAGTTCTCCCGGCTGGTGGCAGCCGCAGTCACGCTCAACGTGTTCGTCTACGCCTTCGTCAACATGGGCATGGTCAGCGGCATCCTGCCGGTGGTGGGCGTGCCGCTGCCCTTCGTGAGTTATGGCGGTACCGCCATGGTGACGCTGGGCGTCGGGCTGGGCATCCTGATGTCGATCGCCAAGTCCAAACGCCTGATGCAGAGCTGAGGGAGCATCCCCTGCGTCGCCAGCGGCGCCTCCCCACTCAAGGGTGCGACACCTGAGGCCCGGTAAAGCCGGTTCCTCGGTGTCTCTGGGCTGAGGCTCGCTGCGGCGGTGTCGCAAGACCCTGAAGGTGTCAGGCAGGGCCGGGGGTTCTTACAATGGCCCGATGATTTCACGCGAACCCACCCTGGCCCGTCTGGCCACCGCCCAAAGCCTGTTGCTCGAACCGTTCGGGCTGAGTCCCACGCACCTGCAGCGCGCGCTCGGCGAGATCATGTCGCATGGCGTGGACGACGCTGACCTGTATTTCCAGACCACGCGCAGCGAAGGCTGGAGCCTGGAGGAGGGCATCGTCAAGACCGGCAGTTTCAGCATCGACCAAGGCGTCGGCGTGCGCGCGGTCAGTGGTGAAAAAACGGCTTTTGCCTATTCCGATGACCTGTCGTGGGATTCGCTGATCGACGCCGCACACACGGTGCGCTCGATCTCGGCGCAGGGCCAGGGACGCAAGGTGCGCGTGCCGGCGGTGAAGGTGCCCAAGTCGCGTTCGCTCTACCCGGGCCTCGACCCGATCGCCACGCTCGACAGCACCGCCAAGGTCGCCTTGCTGGAAAAGGTGGAGCGCATGGCCAAGGCCAAGGATCCCCGCGTGAAACAGGTCATGGCTGGCCTGGCGAGCGAATACGACGTGGTGCTGGTGGCACGTGCTGACGGCACCCTGGCGGCCGACGTGCGACCGCTGATCCGCCTGTCTGTGACGGTGATCGCCGAGCAATCGGGCCGGCGCGAAGCCGGTTCTTCCGGCGGCGGCGGCCGTTTCGGCCTGGCCTATTTTGACGACGCCATGGTGCAGTCCTATGTGGACGAAGCCGTCTCCTACGCGCTGACCAATCTCGATGCCCGACCTGCTCCTGCGGGCGAGATGGTGGTGGTTCTTGGCTCGGGTTGGCCGGGCATCTTGCTGCACGAGGCGGTGGGTCACGGGCTGGAAGGCGATTTCAACCGCAAGGGCTCCAGCGCCTTCGCCGGCCGCATCGGCCAGCGCGTGGCGGCCAAGGGCGTGACTGTGCTCGATGACGGCACCATTGCCGACCGCCGGGGCTCACTCAATGTGGACGATGAGGGACACACCTCGCAGCGCAACGTGCTGATCGAGGACGGCATCCTGCGTGGCTACATCCAGGACGCAATGAACGCGCGCCTCATGGGCGTGAAGCCCACCGGCAACGGCCGGCGGGAGAGCTACGCCCACGTGCCCATGCCTCGCATGACCAACACCTACATGCTGGGCGGCGACAAGGCGCCCGAAGAGATCGTGGCCAGCATCAAGAAGGGCCTGTACGCCACCAACTTCGGTGGTGGTCAGGTTGACATCACCAGTGGCAAGTTTGTGTTCTCGGCCAGCCAGGCCTACTGGGTGGAGAACGGCCAGATCCAGTACCCGGTGAAGGGCGCCACGCTGGTGGGCAATGGCCCGGATGCGCTGACCCGCGTGAGCATGATCGGCAACGACATGAAGCTCGACAGCGGTGTGGGCACCTGCGGCAAAGAGGGCCAGAGCGTTCCGGTGGGCGTGGGCCAGCCGACGTTGCGCATCGACGGCCTGACGGTGGGCGGCACCGCTTGAGGCGGCGTTTTCAATTGCCTGTGCTACATTTCAAACCCATGTCTTCGCGCTTCGCCTTTTTTGCCTTTTATTTTTGGTTCTCAGTCCCCGGCGGACGAGAGGCGAAGCTGTAAGCGCATCACCGAATCTCGAAACAACCGCCGGAGCTCCAAGCCCGGCGGTTTTTTTTCGCCCTTTTAGAACCCTTTTTGATTCAACCCCCACTCAGGAGCCTCGCGATGACCGCCAAGAATGCCCCCGCCAGCAGCGATACCTGGCATGCCCGTCCTGTCGACAAAACCAGCCGGACCGACGACGAACGCATCAAGGACATCACCGTGTTGCCTCCCCCCGAACACCTGATCCGCTTCTTCCCGATCGGCGGCACGCCGGTGGAGACGCTGATCAGCCAGACCCGCCAGCGCATTCACCAGATCCTGCATGGGCAGGACGACCGCTTGCTGGTCGTGATCGGGCCGTGCTCCATCCATGACCCGATGGCAGCGGTGGACTACGCGCGCCGTCTCAAACCGCTGCGCGAGAAGTACGCAGACACGCTGGAGATCGTGATGCGGGTGTATTTCGAGAAGCCTCGCACGACGGTGGGATGGAAGGGCCTGATCAACGACCCCTATCTGGACGAGAGCTATCGCATCGACGAAGGCCTGCGCATCGCGCGTCAATTGCTGATCGAGATCAACCGCCTCGGTCTGCCCGCCGGCAGCGAGTTCCTCGACGTGATCTCGCCCCAGTACATCGGTGACCTGATCGCCTGGGGCGCGATCGGAGCACGCACCACCGAGAGCCAGGTTCACCGCGAGCTGGCTTCCGGCCTCTCGGCCCCGATTGGCTTCAAGAATGGCACCGACGGCAACATCAAGATTGCCACCGACGCGATCCAGGCCGCCTCGCGAGGCCACCACTTCCTCTCGGTGCACAAGAACGGCCAGGTGGCGATCGTGCAGACCAATGGCAACAAGGACTGCCATGTGATCCTGCGCGGAGGCAAGGCGCCCAACTACGACGCCGTCAGCGTGGCGGCATCGGTGAAGGAGCTCGAAGCCGCCAAGCTTCCGCCGCGCCTGATGGTCGACTGCAGCCACGCCAACAGCAGCAAGCAGCACGAGAAGCAACTGGACGTGGCGCGTGACATCGCAGGCCAGATTATCGGAGGCTCGCGCAGCATCTTCGGCGTGATGATCGAGAGCCACATCGAGGCTGGCGCACAGAAGTTCACCCCGGGCAAGGACGAGGTGAGTGCACTCAAGTATGGTCAGAGCATCACCGATGCCTGCCTGGGCTGGGGCGATTCGCTGCAGGCGCTCGACGTCCTGTCGGAGGCTGTGCAGTCCGCCCGGCGCGCGCGGGGTTGACGAGGGACGCCACGGGCTTTCAGGGGTGGATCGCGCGCGGCGCACGGTCCACAATAGGGCGAACGACTGATCAGGAGAACCCGACATGCGCAGCCAAGTCACTGTGAGCTGGGGCGATACCGCCTCTTACCCTTTTGATCTCGAAGAGGTGCAGCCCATGCCGCACGACCAAGCGCGCGCCTGGCTCGACGAACAGTTCACCACCTTCGGCTGCGACCCGATCCGACCCACTGGCAAGGTGCTGACGGCCGACAAGATTCTGTGTGTGGCCGAGGCGGCCGGCGAAGAGCACTTCAGGGATGCCGTACACCGCACTTGGGCGGTGGCCTTTGCCCGCGCCGCGAGCGCGGCGCTGGCCAAGCCGGTCGTGTCGATCGACGTGCCGAAACACGTGCTGACGTACTAGGGCGTCGCCCCGCCGCGCTGCGCGCATCCCCCTCAAGGGGGCGCACCTTGCGGCCCGACGAAGCCGGCGCAGCAATTGCCCTGGATGCCCGGTGCCTTCAGGCGGAAAGTGCCTTGAGCAGGCGGTCGTGCACACCGCCGAAGCCACCGTTGCTCATGCAGACGATGTGGTCACCGGGCTGGGCGGCGGCGGTCACCTGGGCCACGAGTTCGTCGATGTTGCGGCCGATCTGTGCCCGTGCGCCCATCGGGGCCAGTGCCTCGGCTGCGTCCCAATCCAGCCCGCCCGAGTGGCAGAAGGCGAGATCGGCCGCTTCCAGGCTCCAGGGGAGTTGGGACTTCATGGTGCCCAGTTTCATCGTGTTGCTGCGCGGCTCGAACACCGCCAGGATGCGGCCCGGCGGCTGTCCCAGCTTGCGTTGCAAACCATCGAGCGTGGTGCGGATGGCGGTGGGGTGGTGGGCGAAGTCGTCGTAAACCGTGATCGTGCCGCCCGCACGAGGCGCCGTGCCCCGCACTTCCATGCGCCGGCGCACGTTCTCGAAACTGCTCAAGGCGCGCGCAGCGTCTGCTGGCGCCACACCGACATGCTCTGCCGCCGCGATGGCCGCGAGGCCATTGAGCTGGTTATGCACGCCTGTGAGCGCCCACTCCACACGACCGGCTGGCTGCCCTTGGTGTAACACGTCGAAGGCGTGGGGCTCACCTTGGGCGGTGAAGTCGCTCACCGCCGCTCCGAAGCTGCGCAATTCGCTCCAGAGGCCCTTGTGCAACACGCGTTCCAGGCTTTCCTCCAGGCCGTTGACGACCACACGGCCATTGCCCGGCACGGTGCGGATCAGGTGGTGGAACTGGCGTTCGATCGCCGCGAGGTCATCAAAGATATCGGCGTGGTCGAATTCCAGGTTGTTCAGGATCGCAGTGCGGGGTCGGTAGTGCACGAACTTGCTGCGCTTGTCGAAGAAGGCGGTGTCGTACTCGTCGGCTTCAATGGCGAAGGTCTTGCCCTGGCCCAGGCGGGCCGACACGCCGAAGTTCATCGGTACACCACCAATGAGGAAGCCGGGCTGCAGGCCATTGGCTTCCAGGATCCAGGTCAGCATGCCTGTGGTGGTGGTTTTGCCATGCGTGCCCGCGACGGCCAGCACGTGGCGGCCCTGCAGCACGTGTTCGGCCAGCCATTGGGGCCCGCTGGTGTAAGCCGCACCGCTGTCCATGATGGCCTCCATCAGCGGGAACTTGGGCGTGCCATCCGCCGTGCGGGCCCGGCTGACCACGTTGCCGATCACGAACACGTCGGGTTTGAGGGCCAGCTGGTCGGCGTCGAATCCTTCGATGAGGTCGATGCCCAGCGCGCGCAGCTGGTCGCTCATGGGGGGGTAGACGCCGGCATCGCAGCCGGTCACGCGGTGGCCGGCTTCGCGGGCCAGGGCAGCGACTCCGCCCATGAAGGTGCCGCAGATGCCCAGAATATGAATGTGCATCCCGGGATTCTAGGGGGCACACCTATCCGGGTTTGCGGGTATGGACCGTGCGCGCCATGGCGGCCGTCGCCTGCGGGCACAATCCCCCTCCATGGACGCCAGCCGAGACGACATTGCTCAAGAAATCGCCGCTGTGGCCGCCCGACTGGTGGTCGAGGAAGGTCTGGAGTACGCCGCCGCCAAGCGCCGCGCGGTCAAGCAGCTCGGCCTGCCACCACGCACGCCTCTGCCTGACAACGCGACGCTGGATGCGGCGGTGCGCGAGGACATCGCCGTGTTCTGCCCGGAAACCCAGGCCGTTGAGTTGCGCGCGCTGCGCGAACTTGCCTTGTTGTGGATGGACCGCTTGCAGGCCTTTCGTCCCCATCTGGGGGGCGCGGTCTGGCACGGCACAGCCACCCGACACAGCGACGTCTATCTTCAGTTATTTTGCGAAGACCCCAAGGCGCCCGAATGGACGCTGCTCGATCACCGCGTCGAGTACCACCCGGGCACGGTCAACGGTTGGCGCGGCGAGCCTGTGGAGGCGTTGACGCTTCGCACCCGCAACGAGGCGCTGGGTCAATGGGTGCTGGTGCATTTGATGGTGCACGACCTGGATGACCAGCGCGGGGCCCTCAAGCCCGATGCCCAGGGGCGCAAGCCGCGCGGCGATGCGGCAGCCCTGCGCCGCCTGCTGGCTGGGGAGGTGACGGCATGAGCTTGCAGAGAAGGACCCTCTGGATGGCCGGTGTAGCGGTGGCTGCCGGCGGCGCCGGTGCTTTGCTGGCCACGCGGCGCCTTCAACTCCAGCCGGTGATGAGCGAAGCCGAGGCCGCGTTCTGGGCTGGATCGTTTGATGGACCGAACGGTGAGACGGTGCGAATGACCGATTTCCGGGGCAAACCTTTGCTGGTCAATTTCTGGGCCACTTGGTGCCCGCCGTGCGTGGAGGAACTGCCCATGCTGAATCAGTTCCATGCCTCGCAGGCCGCAAAGGGCTGGAAAGTGCTGGGGCTGGCAGTCGACCAGCCCAGCGCGGTGCGTAGCTTCCTGCAAAAGCTGCCGCTGAATTTCCCTGTAGGTATGGCAGGCTTTGCGGGCACGGAACTCAGTCGCAGCCTGGGCAATGCCACCGGGGCCTTGCCCTTCAGCGTGGTGTTCGGGGCCGACGGCGCACTGCTGCACCGCAAGCTCGGCAAGGTGTCGGAGGCCGATCTGGCCCAGTGGGCCGAGTTGGGCTGACCTTTCGTCAACCCACCCGAACTCGACGAGAAAAAGAGGTAAATTCGTCGTTTTCACAAAAATGACTCTATGAGTCATCCCTTGCCCTGGGCTTAAAACCCTTCTTTGGGCGAGGTTGGGAGGCCGGTCCATTCGTGTACACTGCGGCACCCCGGCGGGTTGATGGACTCTCATTTCGTTGAAATTGAGTGCTTTTAGATCAACTTGACCGAACTTCGTTGGAGAAATCATGGATTTGAGAAAACTGAAGACACTGATCGACCTTGTGTCCGAGTCGAACGTGTCCGAACTGGAAATCACCGAGGCCGAAGGCAAGGTGCGCATCGTCAAAAGCGCGCCCGTCATGGCAGCTGCCCCCGTGACGTACAGCATGGCCCCCGCACCGATGTCTCCATCCCTGGCGCCTGCCGTGGAAGTGGCGCCGGCCGCACCGGTGGCCGCAGCCCCAGCCGCACCGGTCGGGCACACCGTGAAATCACCCATGGTGGGCACCTTCTACCGCGCTTCGAGCCCAGGGGCAAAGCCCTTCGTCGAGATCGGCGACACCATCAAGGAAGGCGAGACGATTTGCATCGTTGAAGCCATGAAGATCCTGAACGAGATCGAGGCCGACAAGTCCGGCACCGTGACCCAGATCCTGGTGGAGAACGGCCAGGCGGTCGAATACGGCCAGCCCATGTACGTGATCGAATAAAGAAGGCCCCGAGCCCATGTTCAAGAAAATCCTGATTGCCAACCGGGGAGAGATCGCGCTGCGCATTCAGCGCGCCTGCCGGGAAATGGGCATCAAGGCAGTGATGGTGTATTCCGAGGCCGACCGTGACGCCAAGTACGTGCGTCTGGCCGACGAGGCGGTCTGCATCGGCCCGGCATCCAGCACCCACAGCTACCTCAACATGCCGGCCATCATCTCGGCCGCCGAAGTAACCGACGCCGAAGCCATCCACCCCGGCTACGGCTTCCTGTCGGAAAACGCGGATTTTGCCGAGCGCGTCGAGAAGAGCGGCTTCACCTTCATCGGCCCCACGCCGGAGTCCATCCGCACGATGGGTGACAAAGTGTCGGCCAAGCAGGCCATGATCCGCGCAGGGGTGCCCTGCGTCCCCGGTTCCGAAGGTGCCTTGCCCGACGACCCCGTGGTGATCAAGCGCACCGCCAAGGCCGTGGGCTACCCGGTGATCATCAAGGCCGCTGGTGGCGGTGGTGGGCGCGGCATGCGCGTGGTGCACACCGAAGCAGCCCTGCTGCACGCGGTGCAGACCACCAAGGCGGAAGCTGGTGCGGCCTTCGGCAATCCCGAGGTCTACATGGAGAAATTTCTCCAGAACCCGCGCCACATCGAGATTCAGATATTGGCTGACCAGCACCGCAACGCGGTGTACCTGGGCGAGCGCGACTGTTCCATGCAACGCCGTCACCAGAAGGTGATCGAGGAAGCGCCCGCGCCGGGCATTCCGCGTCGCCTGATCGAGAAGATCGGTGAGCGTTGCGCGGCGGCCTGTAAAAAGATCGGCTACCGTGGCGCTGGCACCTTCGAGTTCCTGTTCGAGAACGGTGAGTTCTATTTCATCGAAATGAACACCCGCGTTCAGGTGGAGCACCCGGTGACCGAGTGGATTTCCGGTGTGGACATTGTGCGCACCCAGATCGCGGTGGCTGCAGGCGAGAAGCTGCCGTTCACGCAGCGCCAGATCGAGTTGCGTGGGCATGCCATCGAATGCCGAATCAACGCCGAAGATGCCTACAAGTTCACGCCATCGCCTGGTCGCATCACGACCTGGCACGCGCCGGGTGGCCCGGGTGTTCGTGTGGACTCGCATGTCTACACCAACTACTTCGTGCCGCCGAACTACGACTCCATGATCGGCAAGATCATCGTGCACGGCGATACGCGGGAGCAGGCGCTGGCCCGCATGCGCACGGCGCTGGCCGAGACAGTGATCGAAGGCATCAACACCAACATCCCGCTGCACCGCGAGCTGATGGTGGACGCGAACTTCGTGACGGGTGGCACCAACATCCACTACCTGGAAGAGTGGCTGTCCCAACGTGAGCGCTGAAGCCTTCCAACTGACCCAGCCGCCGGCTGGGTCTCTTTTTGAACTGGTGCTGCTGGTGCCCGAGGCGGCGGTGGACGACGTGGGGGATGCCCTCGTCGCGTTGGACGCGCTCAGCGTGTCGGTTGAAGACGCCGACGCGATGACCGACGCCGAGTCGGCGCTGTTCGGGGAACCCGGCATGCCGCCGCCCAAAGAGGGTTGGCAGCGCTCGCGCGTGGTGGCGCTGTTCCCCGCCGACGCAGCCGCTCGCGAAGCGGCGCACTTGCTTGCAGCCCAGGACTTCTTCAATGGTTGCGTGGTGCAAGGCGTGCGCGCCGTGCCCGATCAGGATTGGGTGCGGCTGACGCAATCGCAATTCGAACCGGTCGAGATCACGTCCAGCTTCTGGATCGTGCCGACCTGGCACGAACCACCGGCTGCCGCGCAGCAGGTCATCCGGCTCGACCCCGGTCTGGCCTTCGGCACGGGCACCCACCCGACGACCCGCATGTGCTTGCGATGGACCGCACAGCATGGCCCCGTCGGGCCGCGCGTGCTGGACTACGGCTGTGGCTCGGGCA
>Ga0067045_1000103_pt1 | contig 17482 bp, 16 predicted proteins | sample TerdegcTABiofilm_FD_59184 | JGI IMG/M metagenome (GOLD analysis project Ga0067045, IMG submission 59184) | Combined Assembly of (Gp0054472, Gp0054536) Wastewater bioreactor microbial communities from Singapore -Terephthalate degrading... | reverse complement strand
TTGTAATGGAAACCAGAGGTCATGATCACGGTATTGACCGGTCAATTGTATCTCTCCCGGGAGAGTTACTGAACAAAATTATGGTGTTACCTGGTTGTGTGCGTTTTCTTTCCTGGTCTGTATGAGAATCGCTACCAGCCTTTTTTTATCATACTCACTGGAACGATATTCTTCCGATAATCCCCTCTCGAAAAAAAATTTGTCTCTTCCCCTGGTTTGAATGGAAAATGAGAGAGACTGTGAGGAGGCGAACCTGCGAAAGTTTGAAAAACCATTCACTCATGAGACACCACTTCAAATGATGAAAGAGGGCCACTCATTGGTGAAGATAGAATAGTTATGCCGTATGTATCCCATTGCCCCTGAATTCTTTTTTTCACCTGGAACCTATGTCCGGGAATCATGGAACATGCAATCACCTTAAAAGGGAAAGGTGAGGAGATAACCGGTGGATCGGGTTTGTAAACTCTATCATGCTATACCTCTGATGTGATGAGGGTGAGAACGTGGCCTTTTATTGACACGGAGGACTTAGTCAGATTGCTGACAGGGATATGGAGCCGGAAAGAAGAATGTCTCCACCATCGGAACGGTCAAGTGCCCATTGCCCGGTTTTTGGTGTTGCTTCCGGAACCCCGATCATCGGGCTTGGCATCCTCATCATCATTTTTGGNGNNGTCCTCCTGCTGACAGGGCACTCTCCCGATGTAACTCTTCCCCCTGCTCTGCTGTTCATCGGGTTTGGTGCAGTTCTCATCGTTCTCGGCATCAGGAGATGATGCAAAAACCGTATGCAGGAGAAGATCTCAACCACTCAGGGGATAAAATGACACAGGATTCCGGAAAAAAATCATCAGGCGGTGCAGACCATGGAGCACTCGAACTGCTCGTTGAACAGGCGACGCAGTCTGGGGATCCGCACGTCAGGCGGTATGCACTCTTCGTTCTCGGGAGGACAGGAGATCCCCGGCTGAAAGAACTTTTTTTGTCAGCCCTCCGGGACACAGACAAGGCCTGCCGGGCCCAGGCAGCCGCTGCCCTCATAGGCCTTGGAGATATTATCGTTCCTGATCTCGTCTCCCTGCTTTCCGATGCGGACTGGAGGGTCCGGTACAGGGCCGCAGAGGCACTCGGAGAGATCGGGAACCGCGAATCAGCCGGGGCACTTGTCAGGGCATTATCGGATGAAAAGGACCATGTCAGGTATATGGCTGCAAAGGGACTCGGGAGAACCGGCAACAGCGGGGCAGTTCCGGCTCTCGTGGGATGCCTTGAGGATGAAAACCCCTATGTCCGGAAGGCTGCAGTCCTCTCCCTCGGAAAACTGGGTAACTCTCATATAAGGGATGTTGTCAGGAAGCACCTGGACAGGGAGGGAACGGATTTCGTCAGGGAAGCCATCAGGAATGTCCTTTCAGGGGAGTGAAAAATATCCAGTCATCAGAAAGACACAGGGCCAATCGTTCAGGAAAATGACAGAGCAATTATCCCTGATAGAGGGCACTCTCCCCCCGAATTTCAGAACTGATTCTTTCTTTGTGGATAACTTTCCCAAAATGAGGAGTGGTCACATATCGCATGTTGCATCGTGTGTTCATGCGGTGATGGTCTCACATAATGTTCGTGGACAATCTGAAAAAAAAATTGAAAAGGAGACAGGGCACCTGGATTACCTGATTTTTGTCCCGGGCGGCACGTCTTTGAAAGGCATAAGGAGGGATGCAGAATCCCCGGCAGCAAGGATCATCCCCCTGCTCTCGATCCCAAAGATCCTGGCCGGCTGGAGGTTCGCAACGATCACCACGTTCTTTCCTACCAGATCTTCCGGCCTGTAGAAGGGTGCGATCCCGGCAACGACCTGCCGGATCTCGGAGCCGATATCGACCTGCAATGTGAGGAGTTTCCGGGATTTGGGAACCGGTTCGGCAGAAACGATCCTGCCCGTCCGGATGTCAAGGCGGGAGAATTCTTCGATGGATACGGTCTCTGTTTTCCTGACGCGTTCGCCGGCCTCCTTTACCCTCTTCCGGAGGAGGTCATCCATTTCCCGGATGAATGAATCCTCGAGCTTCTGGAAGACCGGGTGCGGAGCTTTGAGTGGTCGTGCGGGAAGATCGCCGAGAGCACTGTCAAGGGCTGTTTTTTCAATCGGCACGGTGTTTCCTACCATGTCCCATATCTCGCGGGACTTCTGCGGGATAGCAGGTTCGAAAAGGAGGGCCAGGGCATTGACAAGGACGATGCAGTCCTTGATGACCTGGCACGCGGAATCCCTGTCGGTCTTGATCAGTTTCCAGGGCGCATTTGTCTGGATATAGTTATTTCCATAAGCTGCAAGCGCCATCATCTCGTCAACCGCGACCTTGAAATCGTACTGGTTCACGGCTCTCGTGACCGAATCGATTGTTTCTTTTATCCGGGCAAGTACTTCGGGTCTCACCGGAATATCCGGGATTCCGCCAAATTCACGGTGAGCAAAGTAGAGGCTGCGGTAGACAAAGTTCCCAAGCGTGTTGACAAGCTCGTTGTTGATCCGCTCGGAAAAGACTTTCCAGGAAAAGTTGAGGTCCTTGGTGTGGTTCGTGTAGGAGAGGAGGTAGTAGCGGAGGTAGTCGGCAGGAAGGCCCCGGTCGAGATAGTCTTCGTTCGTCCAGACAACGTACCCTCGTGACTTGGAGAACTTATGATCATCCACCTTCACCATCCCGCTTGCGACAATCGCATGTGGTGTTCCATATCCTGCCCCTTTCAGGAGTGCCGGCCAAAAGATGCAATGATGGTAGATGATGTCGCCGCCGATGAAATGCGTCACGCGGTTATCCCCGCACCATAAGTCTCTCCAGTCTTTCCCGGTCTCATTGGCCCATTCCTCGGTGAACGAAATGTACCCGATGGGTGCGTCGACCCACACGTAGACAACGAGATCATCCCGTCCGGGAAATTTGACCCCCCAGTCGAGGGTTCTCGTGATGCACCAGTCGCGAAGACCTTCCCTGACCCAGCCAAGCGCATAGTTCCGGGCGTTCAGGGTTCCCTGGAGATTTTCGAGGTAACCGAGGAGGAAGTCCTTGAACTCCCCGAGACGGAAGAAATAGTGTTCCTGGTCACGGAGTTCCGCCTTTGTCTTGCAGACCATGCAAACCGGTTCCCTTATTTCGCCTGGTTCGAGGTGACGTCCACACCCCTGGTCACACTCGTCGCCCCGTGCAGGTGTGCCGCAATGGGGACACAGTCCCTCGACGTAACGGTCAGGGAGAAATCGCTTGCACTGCGGGCAGTAACTCTGCTGGATGACCCTGGAATAGACGTGCCCGTTCTCGATGAGTCTGCTGACAATTTTCCTGGTCCGGGCATGGTTCGTGGGGTCGTCTGTCATCCCGAAATGGTCGAACTGGACCATCATACGCCCGAAAGTTTCAGCAAAATGGGCATGGTAGCGTTCTGACATCTCCCGGGGAGAGATCTTTGCCTCTTCCGCACTGACAACGATGGGTGTCCCATGGTTGTCAGATCCGCAGATGAAGACGACTTCCTCCCCCATATGCCGCAGGCAGCGGACATAAAAGTCTGCGGGCACGTATGTCCGCAGGTGCCCGATGTGACAGGGGCCGTTGGTATAGGGGAGGCCGCAGGTCACGAGGATGGGCTGTTTTCTCATCATTATGCTTTTGATGGTGATGCTATAAATAACTAAAAGGACCATGGGCAAAAAGACCGTCCTGAAGACGTGTTCGCTCGGTGCGGAACCAGGTGTGCCATCTCCCGGGAGGCTGGCGGAGTGGGCAGGAGAGCAGAGAGGGAGGTGTGCCGATCTCACTTCTTTCCTCGTGGAAGAGAGCATCATCCCGCAGGTGGACGCAGGAATCACAACCCCCTGCGCAGGGGGGAAGTTCTATTCAGCACGGCTGCAGGAGTCGATCGTGGGACTTGAAGGTGACCGGATCCGCGGAGAACTCGCGATTTCTCCTGGTTTTCTCATCGATGATGCAGCAAGGGCAGGCATACGTGCCCATCCCTGCCGGTTCGCCGTCCCTGCACCCCATCTCGTTGTGAAGGGCGATGAGTATTACGGGGACGCCGACGAGGCCAGCGGCGCCCTCTATGAACAATACCGGCACATTTTCAGGGCGATGAGAGATGCAGGAGTCAACGGTCATGTCTGTATCTGTGAACAGGCAGTGCCGGAAGAGATGGAAGCTCTCGCTGGGAGGCGGGTGCTTTTTCACATCGAAAAAGCGACCACTGCGACGCTGGAAGAGGTCCTCGAATACCAGCAGACACTCATTATTGAAGGGTCCGGCATCCGGGAGATTGGCAGGCTCCGCGACGAGTTTGATGTCTCCAATGTACTTGTCCTCGATCCGAAGGAGGATGAACTCAGGGATGCAATAGAGGTATTCGGGCCGAACCGGATTCAGGTCGCGGGTTACTGTGCCAATGGAGACCCGGATTACTGGAAATCCATCGTGGCTTCTGCAGCCGTGAAGGTCTGATAAACCCCGCGAAACCCCGGTTCCATACCATTTGTTGACAATGGGCCCCTTTTACGGCAGGGACTCGGCAGTCTCCACGAACCGCCTGATATGGGGGCACCGTCCCAAAAGGCGGAAGAGGATTTTGTCCCAGAAACCGAACGGAAAGTTCCCGCCCGCGGCATGGGGGTGGCCTCCACCCCCGAAGTTCCGTGCAAGAATGTGGCTGACGGGAGGGACTGACCGGAGGGAGAACCGCCCCGAGGCCGAGATGAGGACCTCCATATCCGTTCCAAGCGCCTTTCTCATCGCAGCAGCTGTCTCGCTCGGGTAGCCGAAGAGTGGTGCAAACCCGATACGGTATTTCTTCCCCTCGATCTGCGTCTTCCTGATGCTCTTTTCAATCAGCCTTTCCATCTCCTCGTGTATCTCCCTGTATTCACGTTCTATGGTTGGATCCGAGAAGATGCCCTGTACCAGGCAGTCCCTGACGTGCTCCCGGTTCTCCCGCCTCTGGAGGACCTGCCCGAGGATTGCCGACCGGGGATCTGCATGGATCCAGAGGTCATAATCGCAGACAACGGATGCAATTTCGCGGGCGACGGGATCATGAGGGAGGAGGTCACGGGCACAAATTCCTGTGGCACACGTATCAACGTTCACGTTGAGGAGATCACAGGAGGCAGCACATTTCCCCAGTTCTTCGGGACGCCACCTGTGGTGGTCCCTCCACTCTACCCTCCACCCGTTGTCCCTGATTCGCGAGAGAACTGATTCAGCCCCGGAATAGTATCCAAGGTCCGAGATACTGAGCGTATCCCCCTCTCCCGGGACTTTCGAGACTGTTTCCATGACATGGGGGAAACGGCCCACGGAACAGAAGATCGTTGTCACGTGGGGGAATGCCCTCCGGTGAATGGCATCGCACCCCACGGCATCGAGGTCGTTGTGCGTAAGGTGAACGACACCCCGCTCCCGGCCTTCGAGGAGGAGGTCTTCGTCTCTCTTCTTCCCGCGTCCGGAGAACCATGGAAATGTCAAGGGATGCACCGCCTTTTCTCCACAGGATTCCGACCTTCTTTTCTTTTCATCCCGGAAAACACATAATTTATTAGGCGGGACTGACAATATTGTTTCCCTGCCTCAGTAGCTCAGTTCGGGAGAGCGCCAGACTGAAGATCTGGTTGTCCCCGGTTCAAATCCGGGCTGAGGCACTTTGAATACGGGTTCACATTCTCCTTTTTTTCGTCGTGTTTGATGTCTTCCGGTAACACTATCGGGACGAAACTTAACCTTTCAAACCATCATGGAATAGTGGAGGGAAGAATACTATGACCAGGCGTGTTGGTTCTCTTTCTCCCACCAAATCACAGCAGTCGGCCTGACGGCCCTGTAGACCAGCGGACCACCCGGTTCTTCCCTGTGCAGCACCCTCGTGAAGAATTCTCTCACCGGTGTCGTATCGGACAGGTCCGGACAGTGCAGCGTAACCCAGCTCTCCACGGCTTCGTCCACGGATTCATGCACCGTTTCCCATATTGCAGGATAGACCCTGACATTGGCATAGATCCCGGCATCGTGCAGGATGTTGACCGGGAAGATGTAGTCCGGGTATCCTTTCTGCAGGGCACCCTGCTCACCAAAAACGGCCCGGTAGAGATCCATCTCCTCTTTCCCCCGCCACTCACCGGCGTGCCAGAAGAGGTAGACAGCCCGGCGTGCAGCGGCGTCCAGTTTGAAAAGGGCAGCTGCAAGGTCATAGAAACCAAGGGAAAATGCAGCGATCACGACATCGTGGGGCTCTATGTCTCTCCCGATGACGACGTCTTCCCACTTCATCCGGATGCAGGAATAGTTCGAGTGTCCCTCCTTGTGCATGTTCTCCTCGAGGATTCGGAGCATGCCCCCCGATGCATCAAGGGCAGTCACGTGTGCAACGCGCCCGGCTATCGGAACGGCAAGCCTCCCCGTCCCGGCACCCATGTCGAGGACGGTATCGTCAGGACGGAGCTGGATGAACTCAAGGTCCTTCTCTGTCCCTATCTTCTCTCCCCTCGTGACTTTCTGGTACGCTCCTGCTTTCTTATCCCATATTGCGGCAGGATCGCGGTCTTTTTTCACCCGACCCGGAGATGCGACATGGATTGCCTTCCACATCTCGTTCCAGTTGATGATCCGGTGCATGCATTGTATTCTCCTCCAGCTGGTATATTTAACAGGGGGGCGAAAGATGAAAGAGAAGGATATCGCCGGTGCCGGCATAGCATTATCGTATCGCGGCAAAAAGAGAAGAGAAAAGGGAGGTCACTTTTCCATGACGGAAGTCTCTACCGAAGAATCACTGTGCAGGATGAAGTGGTCCACGTTTGTCCTGACCGGGATCATGTCACTGGTCTTTGGAATCCTGTTTTTCCTCTTTCCTGCACTGACTGCAGAGGTCGTTGTAACGCTGCTTGGAATTATCATCATCGTCCTTGCGATTTTTGCCATCGTCCTTGCCCTCCTGAGCCGGGTGGGGGACACCTATTCGGGACTTCTTCTCATCGGAGGGATAGCCGGCTTCTTCGCCGGAATGGCCGCAATTATATCCCCTCTCCTTTTCGGGGCATTCCTGACGATTGTCCTCGGTGCAGTACTGCTTGTGACCGGGGTCGTCACTATTGCCATGGGATTCTCCGAGAAGGACCGCCGTGGCCGCGGGAGCATGTTCCTCCTCGGGGTGGTCTCCATCCTTTTTGCCGTCCTTTTCATGTTCTATCCCGTCTTTGGGTCCATAATACTCTTTGGGTACATGGTCGGGATCTATTTTGTGGTGTATGGGGTTCTCCTGGTGGGAACAGGGTTCATTGTAAAGAAAATTGTCCCCGAAATCTGTTCGCAGGATTAAAATCCAATTTTTTGGGGAGAATCGGATTTTTCCCGGAACCGTGCATTTTTTATCCCGGTTGGGTGAATCTTCATAAAGGGCCACTTCCACCCCGGACAGGTACGCATGAAGTTCACCCGGATGCAACTGGAAGCCTTGAAAGAGCTTGCCAATATCGGATCAGCCCATGCGGCAACCTCGCTCTCGCAGATCATCGGGAGCAGTGTCAATATGACCGTCCCCGATGTCAGCCTCCTCGACATATCAGATCTGGGAACCGTGATGGGCGATGAAGTAGCCACGATGGTCGTCTTTGAGCTCCAGGGAGACCTTCCCCATGGGGGCTTCCTCCTCCTGCACTTTTCCCGGGAATCTGCATCGAAGATGGCAGCGGTCATGTGTGGCGTTTCCTCATGCGATTCTCCCATGAGTGAGCTCATGAAGAGCGCACTGGTCGAGGCTGGAAATATCATGGTCTCATCGTTTCTGAACGCCTCTTCCGAACTGCTGGGTATCATGATGCTCCCCTCGCCGCCTTACCTCGTCACCGATATCCTGCATGCGACAGTCCAGTCGCTGGTCGTGGGGATGGGGGTCGATCTCGATGATATTCTCGTATTTCGTATCCAGCTGACCTCGCCGGAATACCGGATAGAGGGAAATATCGTCATTCTCATCGAGGAGAGCACCCTGCAGAAGGTGGCAGAAATTCTCGAATCCATGGTTGGAAATCCATAATTGTTGCTTGTGAAACGGTTCCCGGAAGACACATGGATGCAGGCCCGACCGAAAGGCTGTTCATTTCAGGGATTTGACAGGTGTTCATCCCATGGTCGTTGGAAAGTCATTTCCCGTCTGTCTCGTATCGTGGCGAAATGCTGTCCGGCTCTCCCGTGCTCTCGCCGAAATGATACGGGATTCCTATAACCCTGACCTCGTTGTTGCCATCGGAAGGGGGGGTTTTGTCCCGGCACGGATTGTCTGTGATTCCCTGATGTTATCCACGCTCACTTCGATACGCGTTGAACACTGGGGTGTGGCAGCCCGGAGCCTGGAGTCTGCAACCATCCGGTATCCCCTCCCGATTCCGGTCCGGGATATGGACATTCTCGTCGTGGATGACGTGACCGATACGGGAAAAACGCTCGAAGTGGCCGTCCGATACCTTCGGGAGCAGTCCCCGGCGGGTATCAGGACAGCAGTCCTCCATCACAAGACATGTTCAGCGTTCGTCCCCGATTACCACGTCGTTGTGGAAAACTCCTGGAGATGGATAGTCTATCCCTGGGCTCTCCACGAAGATCTGGCAGGATTCTGTGAGTCCGTGATAGGAGGAGAGCCGGTATCCGTGGACGATATCCTTTCCAGGCTGAAGGAGAGGTATGACATGGTGCCGGCCCGCCGGGATCTGAAGGGAGCCCTGCGTAACCTCATCATTCAGGGCAGGGTTGAACCGGTCAAAAAAAGGTTCCTGTCGAAAAGAGCACGGGAGTAGGGCTGTCCGGGTGTTATCCGCCGTTAAGGCAGAGGTCGGGGGCACAACCGGTCATGATCTCCCCGAATATCTCTGCCCAGTCGCGTGACTCCGGGGGAGAGTAGGGTCGGGACCTCGTCATCAGGATTTTTCGCATCGCCTGCGAAGTATCGTCCGGCCGGAGACGAACCAGGACTGTCTTCTGCTCCCGGCTCACGCCCGGGGTTGCAAAGAGCGACAGGCATATCGGGCAGAGAACGAGGAGTAAGCTCTGTGGGTCGGATTCAGAGGATAGTGGACTATTCTGCGGATCCAGGATGTGGACAGAGAGGAGGTTAATGGGATAAGAAAACCCGCAGTGCTCGCAGCGGCATCCGCAGGCACGCGCAAGTCTCCTTATTTTGACCGGGTGTGCCCGGAGAAAGCAGGATAAGTCTTCTTCGCCCCGGCTTTCATATCCCGGTTCGCCTGCACCTGTTGCCAGATTTTCTGTCAGGGTCGTTCCACCTTTTTTGCCGTGTCCTGCCATCCCGGGTTCCTCCCTGAAAAATGCACCTTGTGCGGTGTATGGGAACCGGCTCCCATATACGTTTGCTCCAATCCATCTGGTTCGGAGAGACCAGGAAAACTGTCTGGAAAGGGGCAAGGGATAATACCGGACGGGACAAAGAGTGGTCTGTCCGGGAGTCCTGGAGACAGCAGTGAATATACATGCGCATCGTGATCGCACTCGGGGGAAACGCTCTCCTGAAACGGGGAGATCCCATGACGGCAGACATCCAGAGGGAGAATATCCGGTCGGTTGCAGGCCATATTGCACCCCTTGCACACGAGCACGAACTCATCATCTCCCATGGGAATGGTCCCCAGGTGGGACTCCTTGCCCTCCAGGCTGCATGCTATACCCGTGTAGAGCCCTATCCCCTCGATGTCCTGGATGCCCAGACGGAGGGGATGATTGGTTACATGATTGAGCAGGAGCTTATGAACCACCTGCCGCATGAACGCCCGTGTGCGACTCTTCTCACGATGGTCGAGGTAGACCCCGGAGATCCGGCTTTTTCGAACCCTGCGAAATTCGTGGGACCGGTATACGGAAAAGAAGAAATGGAGAGAATATCCCGGGAAAAGGGATGGATATTTCGGATGGACGGGGACTCATGGAGGCGGGTCGTTCCATCCCCCAACCCATGCAGGATCGTTGAGATCATGCCAATCCGCCTTCTCATTGAAAAGGGAGTGACTGTCATCTGTGCAGGCGGAGGAGGTATCCCGGTTGTCCGGGTGCCCGGAACCTCACAGAGGTTTTCCGGAGTCGAGGCAGTCATCGACAAGGACCTTGCCAGTGCCCTGCTTGCCCGGGAAGTCAATGCCGACCTCCTCGTCATGGCTACCGATGTCGACGGCGTCTATCTCGACTGGAAGACCCCCCGGGCCCGGCGGATCGAACACGCAACACCGGGCAGCCTGCGGAAGATTGACTTTGCGCCTGGATCCATGGGTCCGAAGGTGGAAGCGGCCTGCCGTTTTGTGGAGGCCACGGGAAAGAGGGCTGCAATCGGTGCACTGGAGGATATACAGGAGCTCGTCAGCGGAGATGCCGGGACGCAGGTTACGCCCGGCAGCAGTGCAGGGGGGTGACAGAACACCGTGGTAAGAACCGGAGTATATTCCGAGGTTGGCAGGCTTCGTGCCGTAATCGTGCACCGTCCGGATTTGAGTATCAGGCGCCTCACTCCCGCGAACTGCCGTGACTTCCTCTTTGACGATATCCTCTGGGTCGAGAAGGCCCAGAGAGAGCATGATGCATTCGTTGAGGTCCTCCGGGAGGAAGGGGTGGCGGTTTACTACCTGCGGGATCTTCTGGCAGAAGTCCTCAAAGAGGAGGAGTGCCGTCAATGGGTTGTGAACAGGGTTGTCAGCCCGATGACAGTCGGGATATCTGCATGTACGCCGGTCCGGTTATGCCTGTCGGGGATGGAACCCGCGCAGCTTGCCACGCACCTCGTCGGGGGCCTGACGCGGCGGGAACTCGAGTGCATTCACCTGGAGGGAATGAACAGGTCGTCCCTGCAGGTCGCCTCGACACCGCCCGATTCTTTCATCCTCCCGCCGCTCCCGAACACTCTCTTCCCCCGCGACTCATCATCGTGGATCGGAAACGGTTTTACGATCAACCCCATGCACTGGCCTGTCCGAAGGCTCGAGGCGGTCAATATGGCGGCAATCTACCGGTTCCATCCCCTCTTCAAGACCAGCGGCGCACGGACATGGTACACATGCGTCGATAGTACAGGGGAGAACCCGCTTCCTTTTTTGGCTATTCCATCGATGGAAGGCGGCGACATCATGCCGATTGGGAAGGGAACCCTCCTCGTCGGGATGGGTGAGCGGACCCAGAGCCCGATGATCGAGCGGCTGGCAGGCACACTTCTCTCAGCAGGCGGGGTGGAACAGGTCATCGTGGCCCAGATGACCCCCGATCGTGCCCATATGCACCTCGACACCATCTTTTCCATGCTTGACGTCGGGATGGTCACCGTTTACCCGAAGGTGACGGAAACGCTGCGGACCTTCACCATTAAACCCGGCGAGGCGAACAGACCGTTCCGGGTGTCAGAGGAAGGAGACTTCCTCTCCCAGGTGGGCTCTGCGATGGGAACAGAGAGGCTCACCGTGATCCCGACAGGGGGGGATGAATACGATGCGGCCCGTGAGCAGTGGGACGACGGGAACAACGTCCTTGCCATCCGACCCGGTCTCGTGGTCGCATACGACAGGAACTCTCATACGAACAGGAATTTCGAGAAGGCAGGAATTGACGTGGTGGAGATCGAGGGATCCGAGCTCTCCCGGGGCCGGGGGGGTGGTCACTGCCTGACCTGCCCCATCAGCCGGGACGGGATATGAACCGACAGCGGAGGATAGAACCCATCAATCACATTTTTCCCCTCGGGAGAATACAATTGTAACTCCTGCGATGCCCCCAGCCCTGAAAAACGATCTCCCCGCAAGGCGTCTCCGGGAGAGGGAAAGGGAAAAAGAAGCCCTCCTGAAGTTCCCGGTGGAAGAACTCGTCAATATAATCATGGACGTGGGGTTCTCATGCGACCTGTGTGCGAAGTGCTGCACGAGGGCATTCAATGGTCACGTGCTTCTCCTCGATGACGAAGCTGCACGGATCAAAGATCGATACCCTGCCGCACTCGAACCGGTTCCGTTTTTTGACTTCTGCGATCAGGAAGGAACATTCTACGTGTCCGGTTATACCATCCGCACCGTGAAGGACAAGGTCGGTTCATGCTGGTTCCTTGAACGGGGAAGATGCACGGTATACGAATTCCGGCCCCGCGTGTGCAGGATTTATCCGTATATGCTCCATCGGGAACCAGACGAATCCGGCAGGGTGGACTGGAGGCAGATTAGCGGGCTCAACCAGCATGGTGAGTACCATCGGGAAATATCACGCGAATACGCGAATCAGATCGCACGGGACGTGATTGCATTTGAAAAGGCGGTTCTTGAACACGAGATAGCGTTCCTTGAAGCTACAGGATCATTTTTTGCCAGGAAAGGTCTTTTCCATGTGGGAAAGATGTACGACAACCAGATCAAGCGCCTTGCGCACGGGATTTCCGTTCCCGTCAGGGTCTATTCCCACGGGTCATTCGATCAATGGATAACCGATGGGAAAGTGACAAAGCGCCAGATGGTCGAATGATTTTTTTTCCACGAACATGATCGTTCTCTTCGAAGGAGATCTCTCCCGTGGGAAGATTACAGGGAATGATGCATTGTTCGGGAAAACGGGTACGGGTCAGAGAGGTGATACCTGCCTTTCCCGAAGCCTGGAAACCTGTTCTTCCAGAAATTTTGTATACGTGACATCTTCGACAATGCCGTTGATATAAGCAATCGTCTGGTCAGGGTTGAACGTGGCAATTGCCGTTACCAGTACATGGATGATCCTGCCGTCAGGCCTGCGGAGCTGGATCTCACGGTTCTTTACGAAACCGTCTCTCTTTAGCGCAACCAGGAGTTCTGCCCTCCCCCCGGTCTCTGCAAAAAGAGAGCTGACAGAGATGTCTTTCAGAAGGTCCATGGACTCAAAACCGAGTATCCCAACAAGAGAGGTATTACCCCAGACGAATTTTCCTTCGGGGTCACCGGTTGATCGGTAAACCCCGACATTGATATCCCCGACACTTTCCCGGTACTGGCCTTCCGCGCTCTTGAGCCTCTCTTCAGCCTTCTTTTGGGAAATATCCCTGACAATTGTCGATGCACCGACAACTTTCTGTTTATCGTTGAAGATGGGGGATACCGTCACACAGACATCGATCACTTTACCGTCTCTTCTGACCCGCCGGGTCTCATGGGCAATCAGAGGTTCTCCGGACATCACCTGCCTGAGAATCCTGTGGACCTCTCCTTTGAGGGACGAAGGCTCGAGAATGGCAACATCCCTCCCGATTATCTCTTCTGCAGGGTAGCCGTAAATCCGTTCCGCAGCCGGGTTCCAGGTAAGGATACGTCCATCGGGTGTTACGCTGAATATCCCTTCCTGAGAAGACCTGAAGATATCATCGAGAAGATTCTGCCTCAAGGCACTTTCAAGAAACGGAGTCATGTCCTGGTATATGACGACGTGGTCTCCGTTGGACAGCATAACCGGCAGGAAGAGAATCTCCCGGAATTCCCCGTTCTTGCACCGGACCTTGAACTGGCGTGGACGGACTGTCCCGGGAGGAGAGGAGAAGAGATCTCCCTTCCACAAATCCCTGGCATGCCTCTGCTCTGAAAGATCCGGGAATGCCTTGATGAACCACGTCTTCCCGTCCGGGATATCATCTTTCGTGTACCCGAAGAGATCGGAAAAATGGTGGTTGAGGTAGATATACCTGCCATTCCGATCGATGATGGAGATGGGATGCGGTGAGTTGAGGGCAATGGTCCGGAACTGTTCCCCGGACACCATCTCGGACTGGAGGAGCGCGATCTGCCGGAATATTAATCCAAGGAGTTCCAGGTATTGCAGAACGAATTCTTCGCGTGGCAGGACAGCATCGCGATCAGCAAATATCTCGACAATCCCGCAGAGCCTGTCGTTTTCACCGATTCCAGCACAGCAAACTTCGTTGGCATCCGCCACCCATTCCGGGATGCCTGCACCGGGTTTCAGGCGGGCAAGGAATGACCTGGAGAAGTGGGGAGCGGCCCAGGTGCAATTGCACGGTCCGGGCATCTTTGGGAGGACTGAAGGCGCATCCTGGATAGTATAGGAAAACGACGCTGCCCCGGAAGCACATTCCCTGCTGGATTGATCAACTATCGCCTGGGATTCCCTGTCCATGCCCTTAAAACTACATGTTCCCGTGTCCTGATGAACCTCGAAAACAACGATACGGGATCCGGGAATCAGGGTGCCGATATGGAGGGGAATGCGGGAAAAGATATCGTCACTGGTATTAACCCTCTGGAAATCAGCAATTGCGTTTGAAAGGAATTTCATATAGTCCTCCATTTCCCGTGTGCGGTTCCTTGACCCAATGGTATCCGTGACATCGGACCCGATGGCCAGGATATGACAAAGATGCAGGCTCTCGTCGAAAAAACCATGAAATTTCCATTCAATCAGAGACTTTTGGCCATACGGGTCAACCATGGAGAAGATGTGCGTGATTACCGGCACCTGGTGAGAAAGGTTATTGATGGAGGATTTCAGGACCCCGGCATCCGTAGGAGCCAGAAAGGAACAGAACTCTGTCCTTTCTGCTCCCTTGGGGCGAGGGCAGAACCGTGAAAGAAACTGGGCGTTCCCTGAAATAATACGGCCATCGGGGAGTAACCGGATGACAAGGAGGGAGAGATCTTCCGTGATTGCGTCAAGAACCCTTTTTTCTTCATCCATCAGCCCTTGAATGTTTTCGATTTCCGAACGATCATGAATAAGGATCATGCACCCTTCATTCCCATCCCCGCAGAGAAGGGGTCTTGACGTGATATCGTAATGGGATTGATTGTCTTTACTGTGAAAGCGGGACGTAATTCCGCGGAGCCATTCTTCGGAGATTTCCTCTGTTGATTTCCAGGAGATAAGTTCGGAAAGAAGAGGGAATTCACTCACTTTGTGGCCTATGACACTCTCGCGTCTCTCCTCCAGGAAACCAAGGAGGGATATGTTTGCATTGACAATGGTCCCTCCGTGGTCGAGTATAAGAACCATGTCATGGGTGGCGTCAAGGATAGAAAACCTCCCGTCTCTCCGGACGAGGGTAAAAACGCGTGTTGTTCCAAACGCATGGTCGTGAACCTGCCCCGAGACGAGGAGTGCATGGAGGTCCCGCGAGACTGAATTCCGGTGGCGCTTGAGAGTTTTTGCAATCTCGTTGATACACAACCCCTCCGGGTGGCGCGAAAGCAGTTGTTTTATTCTTTCAAGGTTTTCCGACTGCGAATGATTCACTTTCCCCCCCTCCCCGGACAACCGGGCTCCTGGCTGACCCTTCTCCAATTGATACCGCTAGTCAGTCATTTTCTGAATGAGTATATATAACCGTGGTCTGCAAAGAAACACTGCACAACACCTGCGCATGACAGTAGTAATGGCACGAGTGCCGGGGAAGTTGCCAATCGTATATCCAATGCTCTTCATTCTGGCAAATCGTTAATAAAAGGCACCTTTTGATATAATTTCAATCCTGGTCAGGGGACCGGGGTAAAGGGAGGAAAAAAAATGGAACAAAAAATACCAGCCTATCAGTCCCCGGATGTGGCATATTCCCTCCGGATGGCAACAGAAGCACTCCAAAGCGGGAATTATTCCCGTGCCCTGGAGTTCATCGAAAAAACGCTTTCGATTGACCCTGATTCTGCGATGGCATGGCACGAAAAGGCAAACTGCCTGGATGAAATGGGACGCTGCGAGGAGGCACTGAACTGTTACGAGACTGCAATCAGACTCGATTCCAACCATGCGGAGGCATGGTTCAACAAGGGACTCACTCTCAAGAAGATGGGGCGTGAAAAAGAAGCATTCGACTGCATGAGCCGGGGAGTTGATCTCGCCCTCGGGAAGTAGAGCCTGTCCCCTCATATCTCACACTTTTCATTCATTCGTTTTTTATCCGGCAGACTGGTCCGGTTTCGTCATTCAAAGGCAAATGGGGTCATCAATGCGCCATCGGTTGCCCGAAGGAAGCGGCAGTGCTGAAGGCATGCAGCACCGCACGATAGATTATGACTTCCCGGGCTTCTTACCTTATTAAAAAGAAGAGAGTGAGTTTTTTTATTCCGTTTTATACGGTCACTGTGGAAACAATACCATGTTCACCTGAACATGGCAGGAATAACATCTTTCGAGTCTTTTATAACGATGTGCGAGGCGGTATTTGCACTCATAAATGCATGGCATTAATTATGTTAACCAGATTATATTGACAATTCAAATTTTTAATATAATTTTTATTTTTTGAAAATATCGTTTAGATACTTTTATTTTATGCGGGTCAATACACGGCACCGTATAAAGGTGTTTAAATGAATGCAAAGTACGTACAGACAACCTGTCCCTATTGCGGGACGGGGTGTTCCTTCAACCTCGTGGTGATTGACGGCAAGGTCGCCGGGACAGCACCCTACCAGCGGTCACCCGTCAACGAGGGGAAGGTCTGCCCGAAGGGCACGTATGCCCACGAGTTCGTGAACCACCCGGACCGCCTCACGAAGCCGCTCATCAGGAAGGACGGTAAGTTCGTGGAAGCGAGCTGGGACGAGGCACTGGATCTCGTGGCCAGGAAGTTCAAGCAGTACAAGCCGGACGAGTGTGCCTGCCTGTCATCTGCACGTGTCTCCAACGAGGAGAACTACGCGATGATGAAGTTTGCACGGGGTGTCCTCAAGACGCGGCACATCGACCACTGTGCGAGGCTGTGCCACGCCTCGACGGTGGCGGGNCTTGCGGCGACGTTCGGCTCCGGGGCGATGACCAACTCGATCGGGGACATCGCGGAGTCCAAGTGCGTGTTCATCATCGGGAGCAACACGTTCGAGCAGCACCCGCTGATCGGGCGCCGCGTGATGCAGGCGAAGGCCAACGGTGCGAAGGTGATCTACGCGGACCCGCGGTACACGCCGACGGCAAAGCAGGCCGACCTGTACATGCAGTTCCGGTCGGGCAGCGACGTTGCGATCTTCAACGGCCTGATGCAGGAGATCCTGAAGAACGGCTGGGAGGACAAGGAGTTCATCAAGAACCGGACGAAGGACTTCGACAAGCTCAAAGAAGAGGTCATGAAACCGGTGTATTCGCTCGAGAACGTCTCGAAGATCTCGGGCATCCCGGTCGAGAAGTTGAAGACGGCAGCCGAGTGGATCGCCAAGGCGGAGTCGGCATGCATCCTGTACTCGATGGGGATCACGCAGCACACGACGGGTGTCGACAACGTGAAGTCGGTCGCCAACCTCCAGATGCTGACAGGCAACCTCGGCCGGCCCGGGACGGGTGTCAACGCACTCCGCGGCCAGAACAACGTGCAGGGCGCCTGCGACATGGGGTGCCTGCCGGTGGTCTTCTCGGGGTACCAGAAGGTGATCGACGAGGCGGCCCACAAGAAGTTCGCCGACGCCTGGGGGTTCCCGGACGGCATCTGCGAGCCGAAGAACGGATAC